>Ga0187815_10001184_pt1 | contig 12366 bp, 13 predicted proteins | sample NC_S_5_FD_132962 | JGI IMG/M metagenome (GOLD analysis project Ga0187815, IMG submission 132962) | Wetland sediment microbial communities from Neuse River Estuary, North Carolina, USA - ASW-S_5 | ecosystem: Environmental > Aquatic > Freshwater > Wetlands > Sediment | place: USA: North Carolina...
CACCGAGGAATGCGAGATCCACCCCAGCGGCGACCTCACGCCCTACGTCGAGGCGCGGCTGTGGGACGACCGCGACATCCCCGCGCTGGCGCTGATGTGCGACAAGGTGCACGCGCACGGCGCGCTGGCCGCGCTGGAGCTGACCCACAACGGCCCCACCGCGTCGAACCTGTATTCGCGCGAGGTGCTGATCGCTCCTTCGCCGCAACCTGCCAAGTACGGCTACCCGCACCAGGCCCGCGCGATGACGCTGCACGACATCCGCGAGTACCGCCGCTGGCACCGCGAGGCGGCGGTCCGCGGCAAGCGCGCCGGCATGGACATCATCTACGTCTACGCCGCCCACGACTTGTCGCTGCCGATGCATTTCCTGCAGCGCCGGCGCAACCAGCGCAGCGACGCCTACGGCGGCCCGCTGGAAAACCGCGTGCGCCTGCTGCGCGAGGTGCTGCAGGAAACGAAGGACGCGGTGGGCGACCGCTGCGCGGTGGCGCTGCGCTTCGCCGTCGAGGAAGGGCTCGGCCCCGGCGGCGTGGAGCTGGCCGAGGCGCAGGACATCGTGGGCATGCTGGCCGAACTGCCCGACCTGTGGGACGTGAACCTCGCCGCCTGGTACAACGACTCGGTGCCCTCGCGCTTCGCCGCCGAGGGTGCGCAGGAACCGTTCATCGCCTTCGTCAAGAAGACCACCAGCAAGCCGGTGGTGGGCGTGGGCCGCTTCACTTCGCCCGACACCATGGTGTCGCAGCTCAGGCGCGGCGTGCTGGATATGATCGGCTGTGCGCGTCCGTCGATCGCCGACCCGTTCCTGCCGAAGAAGATCGAGCAAGGCCGCGCCGACGACATCCGCGAGTGCATCGGCTGCAACGTCTGCGTCTCCGGCGACATGACCATCTCGCCGATCCGCTGCACGCAGAACCCGACCATGGGCGAGGAATGGCGCAAGCGCTGGCACCCGGAACGCATCGCGCCGGCGCGCACGCCGGCGCGCGTGCTGGTGGTCGGCGCCGGCCCGGCCGGGCTGGAGGCCGCCCGCGCGCTCGGCCAGCGCGGCCATGAAGTGAGCCTGGCCGAAGCGCGCAGGGAACTCGGCGGCCGCGTCGCCCGCGAGTCGCGCCTGCCCGGCCTGGCCGAATGGGCGCGCGTGCGCGACTGGCGCGTGGGCCAGATCCGCAAACTGCCGAACGTGGCCGTCTATCTCGACTCGGCCCTGGGCGCGCAGGACGTGCTCGACTTCGGCGCCGAACACGTGGTGATCGCCACCGGCTGCCACTGGCGCCGCGACGGCATCGGCCGCAGCCACGGCTTCGCCATCCCCGGCTTCGCGGACAACCCGCGCGTGTTCACCGTGGACGAGCTGATGGACGGCCGCCTGCCGGAAGGCAAGGTGGTGGTGTACGACGACGACGGCTACTACCACGCCAGCGTCGCCGCCGAACTGCTGCGCCTGCACGGCTGCGAGGTGATCCACCTCACGCCCGAGGACAGCCTCGCGCCATGGACGCTGAACACGCTCGATTACCGGCATGTGCGCAAGCGGATGGCCGCGCTGGGCATCGAGGCGATGGTGTCGCACGACATCGTCGGCTACGACGGCGGCACGCTTACGGTCGAGGACGTGTGGACCCATCGGCGGCGCGAGCTCGCCTGCGACGCGGTGGTCACCGTCACCGCCCGCCTGCCCGACGACGCGCCGTACCGGGAACTGTGCCGCCGCGAGGCGGAATGGGCGGAGGCCGGCATCCTCAGCCTGCGCTGCATCGGCGATGCCGAGGCGCCGGGCCTGATCGCCCATGCGGTCTATGCCGGTCACCGCTATGCCCGCGAACTGCAGGAACCCGCCGACGGCGAAATCGCCTTCAAGCGGCATTTCCACACTGCCGACGCCGACGACCTGCGGCGCCCGCGCGATTAGCTGTCCAGGACCAGCCCCTCCGCCCGTGCGATGCCGCGCGCGATCCCGCCGCCCAGCGCGGAAACCCGCGCCGCGGGCTGCGCGTCCAACACGTCCAGTCCGGCCAGCCGCCGGCATCGGAAATCCAGCAGCCGCGCGGCGGCGACGCGTCCGCTGCCGGGCCGCTGCTGTCGGCCCGCGGCGTGCACCGGCACAGCTGCCGCCAGCAAGCCATCCCAGCCGAGGTAGTCGCTGTCCGGCAACAGATGCAGGCGGGCGCACAGCCGGCCGTCGATGGCGCGGCACTCCAGCCATTCGTGCGGCCCGTCGCTGCCGATCGCGCAGGCGGCCACCAGCCAACGCACGCACAGCAGCGGCGCCAGTTCGCGGCATCCCGCCAGCAGGCCAGTGGCTGCATCCGTCGCCGCCGCCGCATACGGCAGGTACAGCACCGGTCCCGCGGCCGGCAGCCGGCGCGCCAGCAGCCGCGGCGCGATCCGCAGCCAGCGGTACTCCACGTCGGCGTGGCTGGCCCGTGGACAGAGGGGGAGGACATGGGGAACCAGCCAACCGGACATCACGATCTCCGTCGGGATCCGGCTGGCCGTGTCGCACCCATGGCGCGGCACCGTGCTGGCAGGTGGGTGCGGGAGCGCCGGGCCGTTCGCACGGAGCGGGTCGGCGCCTGCCTTACTTGGTAAGGATCAGCTTGTCGTTGCGGGTGAGCCGCAGGTGGTACTCGCTGCCCTGGTGCTGGATCACCAGTTCGCGCCCGCCATCCAGCAGCGACTGGCTGCTGACGCGCCGCACCGCCGGCGTCGGTCCGGTGGTGCGAGGACGCAACGACAGGCGCGACGACGGAGGGGCAAGCCGGCCGGCAGCCGCCGGCAGATGCAAGGTGGTGGCGATCGACATGGACGACTCCGCGAGGATTTCAGGCGGAGTTGATGATAATGATTCTCATTTGAATGTCAATCATTGCGGCAAGCCGCCGCCCCTCCGCGGACTTCAGTCCACCGCCTGCGCGATGCGCTGGCGCATCGCCTCGTCCAGCTTCGGCAATACGTCCAGTGCGGCCAGGTTGTGCTCGAGTTGCTCCAGCCGGCTCGCACCCAGCATCACCGTGGACACGTGCGGATTGGCCAGGCACCAGGCGATCGCCAGCTGTGCGGTGCTGCAGCCCAGCTCGTCGGCGATGGGCTTGAGCTTGCGCGCCTTCGCCACGCGCTCGCCGTGCTCGCCCAGCACCTTGTCCCTCAGCCACGCGTAGTCGGCATGCGCCAGCCGCGAGCCGGCCGGCACGCCGTCGTCGTACTTGCCGCTGAGCAGGCCCGAGGCCAGCGGCGACCAGGTCGTGGTGCCGAGCCCGAAATCCTCGTACAGCGGCGCGTATTCCTGCTCGACCCGCTCGCGATGCAGCAGGTTGTACTGCGGCTGCTCCATCGTCGGCGCCGCCAGGTGATTCTCCTTCGCCACCCGGTACGCCGTGCGGATCGCCTCGGCCGGCCATTCGCTGGTGCCCCAGTACAGCACCTTGCCCTGGCGCACCAGCAGATCCATCGCCGCCACGGTCTCCTCGACCGGCGTGTCGTCGTCGGGGCGATGGCAAAAGTAGAGATCCAGGTAATCCACGCGCAGTCGCGACAACGCCTGGTGGCAGGCTTCGATCACGTGCTTGCGCGAAAGTCCCCGCTGGGTGGGTTTCGGATGGTCGTAGGGGCCGAAGAACACCTTGCTCGACACGCACCAGCTGTCGCGCGGGAAACGCAGGTCGGCCAGCACGTCGCCCATCAGCGACTCGGCCGCGCCGTTGCCGTAGGTCTCGGCGTTGTCGAAGAAGTTCACCCCGCGGTCCCAGGCCAGCGCCAGCATGTCGCGCGCCAGCGCGCGCCCCACGCTCTTGCCGAACGTGGTCCAAGCGCCGAAGGAAAGAGCGGAAAGCGGCAGGCCGGAACGGCCGAGACGGCGGTAGTGCATGGAGAGCTCCATCAGCAAGGCGGGGCGATCGGCGCGGGCCGATCCTCGGCATGCTGCGTCCGTGCATCGGCACGATGCAAGCCTCGCGATCACCCGCTTGCTTCATATTTGAATATAGTGTTCATACCTGGCACCAACGCCAGCGCATTCCCCGCCCCGGAGGCTCGTCCCATGGATCGTCGCCGTTTCCTGTTCGCCGGCTCGGCCGCCGCCTCGCTGGGGGTGCTCGGCCTGGCCCGCCCCGGCCCTGCCGGTGCCGCACCCGCACCCGTCGCCGCCGCGCCGCGCCCGCGCCCCACGCCGCAGCAGTTGCGCTGGCAGCGCGACGAGCTGGCGATGTTCGTGCACCTCACGGTGAACACCTTCACGGGCAAGGAATGGGGCGACGGCACCGAGTCGCCAGCGATCTTCAACCCGCGCAAGCTGGATGCACGGCAATGGGCGCGCACGGCGAAGCAGGCCGGCTTCCGCAGCATGATCCTCACCGCCAAGCACCACGACGGCTTCTGCCTGTGGCCTTCCGCCTTCACCGAGCATTCGGTGAAACACAGCCCGTGGAAGAACGGCCACGGCGACGTGGTGCGCGAGTTCACCGACGCCTGCCGCGCCGAAGGCCTGGGCGCCGGCCTGTACCTGTCGCCATGGGACCGCAACGCCAGGAGCTACGGCAGCGGCCAGGCCTACAACGACTACTACGTCGCCCAGCTCACCGAGCTGCTCACGCACTACGGCAGGATCGTGGAGGTGTGGTTCGACGGCGCCAACGGCGAAGGCCCGAACGGCCGCAGGCAGGCCTACGACTGGCCGCGCATCCACGCCACCGTGCGCAGGCTGCAGCCCGAGGCGGTGATGTTCTCCGACGCCGGCCCGGACCTGCGCTGGATCGGCGACGAGAAAGGCGTGGCCGGCGAAACCTGCTGGTCCAGCATCGATCCGGCCAGCGTGCCCTACCCCGGCTACGACCGCCCCTGGGTCGGCGACCTGCTGGGCCACGGCGACCCGCACGGGAGCACCTGGCGGCCCGGCGAATCCGACGTGTCGATCCGCCCCGGCTGGTTCTGGCACCCCGAGGAAAACGACCAGGTGCGCTCGCCCGACGGCCTGATGGAGCTGTACTTCAGCACCGTGGGCCGCAACAGCAAGCTGCTGCTCAACGTGCCGCCGAACCGCGACGGCCTGTTCGATCCGGAAGACATCGCCTCGCTGCAGGGCTTCAACGCCATGCGCACCGCGTGGTTCGCCGGCAACCTGCTGCAGGGCGGCCGTGTGCGCGCCAGCAGCAGCGATCCCGCGCACCCGGCCTCCGGGGTGCTCGACGCCGATCCGGACGCGTACTGGAGCGCCACGCGCAGCGTGCGCAACGCGTGGCTGGAAATCGAACTGCCGCGCGAGATCGAATTCGACACGCTGGAACTCGGCGAGGCGATCGCCCTCGGCCAGAACATCGCCAGCCACCGTGTCGAGACCTGGAACGGCGGCGCGTGGCAGCCGCTCACCTGGGGCACCACCATCGGCTACAGGAAGATCACGCGTTTCGATCAGGTGCGCACCGACAGGCTGCGCGTGCTGCTGGAATTCGCCTACGACACGCCGCGGTTGACCCGGGTGGCGGCGTATCGCGGACCGGACCGCCGCTACGGGCCGGGGCACGACGAAAAGTGATGTCCGCTCAGGCGCCCTCGGCCGCGTAGGCCGTCAGCGCCTCGAACAGATGGTCGTAGACCAGCCTCACGCGGCGGTTCGCGCGCAGGTCTTCGTGCATCACCAGCCACGTGTCCAGGTCCAGTGCGAAGGCCTCGGGCAGCACCGGTACCAGCGCGCGCTCGCGCCGGGCCAGCGCGCGCTGGCATGCGGCGATACCGTATCCGGCGCGCAGCGCAGCCAGTTGCGCCAGCGGACTGTCGGTGCGCAATGCGAAATGCTCGCGCGCGTACACCTCGCCGCCCGGCGCGCGGCCGCGCATCGCGCGCAAGGCAGGCGTCTCGCGATCGAAACCAATCAGTGCGTGCTGACCGAGCTCGGCCAGCTCGCGCGGCGTGCCATGCGCCTTCAGGTAGCGCCGGTGCGCATACAGCCCGATCCCGATGGCGCCCACGCGCCGTGCCACCAGCGCGGCCTGGCTGGGCCGCAGCATGCGCACGGCGATGTCGGCGTCCTTGCGCAGCAGATCCTCGGCGGCGTCGGACAAGGAGAGCTCGATCACGATGCCCGGTTGCTGCCGGCGCAAGTCGGCCAGGATCGCGGGCAGCACCTCACCGCCGATCACCTCGCTGCAGGTGATGCGCACCACGCCGCGCACATCCTGCCGGCTGCCCGACGCCGCGCGCCGCAGCGCGGCGGACGCGGCGGCCATGCCACGCGCATGTTCGGCCAGCTCGGCACCCACCTCTGTCAGCGCCAGCCCCTGCGGCGAACGCGTGAACAAGGCCAGGCCCAGCATCGTCTCCAGCTGCCGCACGTGCCGCCCCAGGCTGGGCTGGGTCATGCCCAGCGCGCGCGCCGCCGCGGACAGGCTGCCCCCGTCCGCCACCGCGAGGAAGGATTGATAGAGGTCCCACGCCGGCTCGCTGTTTGCCATGCATTTATTTATAGCAGATGTTCAAAGCAAGCCAATTTTCAAACACCCCATCCGGCGCCAAGCTGGGCTCCATCGATTCCCACCCGATCGGAGTACGGCCATGAACACCGCGAAGACAGCCCTGATCCTCGGCGCCACCGGCGGCGCCGGCGGCGAGATCGCCACCGCCCTGCTGCGTCACGGCTGGACGGTGCGCGCGCTGGTGCGCAACGCCGCGCGCCCCGGCCTGGACCCGCGCATCGACTGGCGCGAAGGCGACGCGATGCGTGCCGACGACGTGATGCAGGCGGCCGCGGGCGTCAACGTGCTCGTGCACGCGGTGAACCCGCCGGGCTACCGCGACTGGGACAAGCTGGTGCTGCCGATGCTGGACCACAGCCTCGCCGCGGCCCGCGCCAATGCGGCCCGCCTGGTGCTGCCGGGCACCGTCTACAACTACGGCCCCGACGCCCTCCCGTTGCTGGCCGAGGACGATCCGCAGCAACCGCTGACCCGCAAGGGCGCGATCCGCGTGGCGATGGAGCGGCGGCTGGCCGAGGCCACCGACCTGCGCAGCCTGGTCCTGCGTTGCGGCGACTTCTTCGGGCCGCGCGCCGGCAACAACTGGTTCGCGGCCATGGTGAAGCCAGGCCGGCGCGTGCGCGCCCTGCTGTACCCGGGCCGCCGCGGCCTGCCGCATGCCTGGGCCTACCTGCCCGACGTGGGCGAGACGGTAGCGCGACTGCTGGAGCGCGAGCGCGAACTCGAACGTTTCGCCCGCTTCCACTTCGCCGGCCATCACGTGGATGAGGCAGCGTTGCTGGCCGCGATGCGCCGCGCGACGGGCAACGCCGCGCTGCCGCTGCGCGCCTTCCCGTGGTGGCTGACAAAGCTGGCCGCGCCGTTCTCGGTGCTGCTGCGCGAACTGGGCGAGATGCGCTACCTGTGGCGCGAGCCGCTGCAGCTGGACAACCGGCGGCTGCAGGCGTGGCTGGGCGCGGAGCCGCACACCCCGCTGGACCAGGCCGTCGTGGCTACCCTGCGCGGCCTCGGCTGCGTGGCGTGAATTCAGCGCAGGTAGTGCAGCGTGATCGCCAGCACCGCCGCGGCGAACACGCCCGCGACCACGTCATCCACCATCACGCCCAGGCCGCCCTCGAGCCGGCGGTCGAACACGCGGATCGGCCACGGCTTCCACACGTCGAACAGGCGGAACAGCGCAAAGCCGGCGGCCACCGCCCACCACGGCGCCGCGAGCGCAGGCAGCAGCGCGATCCACTGGCCGACGAACTCGTCCCACACCAGCGCGCGATGGTCGTCCACGCCCAGCGCGCGGCCGGCCATCTCGCAGGCCCACACGCCCAGCGCGAAACCCAGCACGATGGCCAGCAGGTTGAGTGGCAGCGACAGCCCGCGCAGCAACAGCCATGGCAGGATCGCCGCCAGCGAACCAAACGTGCCCTGTGCCACCGGCGCCAGGCCGGAGCCGAGGCCGCAGGCGATCCAGCCTGCGGGCGTGGCGAGCAGCGTGCGGCGTTGCGCGGGCGTCAGCGTCTTGCGTTCGGTGGAAACACTCATGGCGCGAAATGATCCCAGCCCGACCGCGCCGGTTCCAGCCATGCGCCATCCGCGCCGCGCACGCGCACGCCATCGCCCGCCACGATGCGGCCGATGCGCGTGGCGCCGCAGCCGAGCTTCGCGAGGTCGTCCCGCACTTCGTCCATCCGCGCGGCCGGCACCGTGAAGCACAGCTCGTAATCGTCGCCACCGGTCAGCGCGAAATCGCGCACCGCGGCTTCGTCGAACGCGCCGAGCAGGGCCGGCGAGCACGGCAGCAGGGCCGCATCGATCTCCGCCCCCACGCCGCTGGCCGTGCAGACATGGCCCAGGTCGGCGAGCAGGCCGTCGGACACGTCGATGCAGGCGCTGGCGCGATGGCGCAGCGCCAGCCCGGCGGCCACCCGCGGCGTCGGCCGGTTCAGGCGGCTCACCAGGAAATCGCGGGCGGGCGTCTGGATGTCCATGTGCGATTGCAGGCAGCGCAGCCCCGCCGCGGCATCGCCCAGCGAGCCGGTGACCAGCACCGCATCGCCCGCCTGCGCCCCGGCACGGGTCAAGGCCTGCCCCGGCGGTACGAAGCCGTGCACGGCCACGCTGAGTGCGAGCGGGCCGCGTGTGGTGTCGCCGCCCACCAGGGCCAGCCGGTACGGCCTCGCCAGTTGCGCGAAGCCCTCGGCGAGGCCGTCGACGAAATCCGCATCCGGTCGTGGCATGGTCAACGCCAGCAGCGCCCACGCCGGCGTGGCGCCCATCGCGGCGAGGTCGGACAGGTTCACCGCCAGCGCCTTCCAGCCGACGTCGGCGGCCGCGGTGCCTGCGGGGAAGTGCACGCCCTCGACCATGGTGTCGATGGCCACCGCCAGTTCCTGCCCCGCCGGCACGGCCAGCAGCGCAGCGTCGTCGCCGACGCCCAGGCGCACGTCGTCGCGCGGTTGCGCGGTGCGTTCTCGGATGCGGTCGATCAGGCGGAATTCCATGGCGGTCCTGCGAGGTGATGCGGCCACAGAGCAGAGCATCCGCGCGGGCGCGGCGCAAGCCCGTGACCTGCGGCGCATGCGCCGACGCGCCGCGCATGCGAGGCTGGCGCGACCATCCGCCCGGAGCCTGCCGCGATGCGTTGCGCCCCTCTTTGCCTTGCCGCCCTCCCGCTCGCCGCCTTCGCCGCCACCCCGGCACGCGTTGCCGCCCCGCCTGCCACCCGCGATGCGGCAGTGCTGGCGCCGGTGCATGCCTTCTTCACCGCCATGGCGCGTTACGACCAGGCCGGCATGCGGGCGCAGGTGCTGCCGGCCGGCATGGCCACGCTGATGCGCGACGGCAAGCCGGTGCAACTCGCGTTGGGCGACTTCGTGGATCACGTGAAGCCGGGCAAGGCGCGCATCGAGGAACGCATCCGCGACCCGCAGGTGAACGTGGACAACAACATCGCGGTGGTGTGGGCGCCCTACGTGTTCCTGCTCGACGGCAAGCCGCACCACTGCGGCACGGACGTGTTCAACCTGGCACGGGTGGACGGCCGCTGGCTGATCGCCGGCATCGCCGACAACAGCCGGAGCTGCCCGGCGACATGAGGGCCGCGCTCAGCGGGCAAAGACCAGGGCCGGTTCGCCGTGGTAGGTGGTGCGCCGCCATTCGCGGAAGCCGACCTTCTCGGCTACGCGAATGGAGGGGGCGTTGCCTTCGTTGATCAGGCACACCGCACGCATGCCCGGCAGGTGCGCGTCGGCCCAGGCCGTGGCCGCCGTGACCGCCTCGCTGGCATAGCCGCAGCCGTGCACCGCGGGCGACAGCACCCAGCCGAATTCCAGCATGCCCACCAGCGAAGGCTCGATCTCGCGGCGGAAGTCGCCGAAGCCCACGTCGCCCACGTAGCGTCCGCCGGCCTTCTCCTCGACCGCCCAGTAGCCGTAGCCCAGCATGCTCCACAGCCCGCGCGAGGCCAGCATGCGGCGCCAGGTTTCCTCGGCGGTGAACGGGCGGCCGCCGATATGGCGCACCACGTCCGGGTCGGCCCACAGCGCGGTGCAGCCGGCATGGTCCTCCGGACGGTGCGCGCGCAGGCGCAGGCGCGCGGTTTCCAGCAGCGGCACCCGTTCGTCCGTGCGGGCGCCGGCGTCCATCAGCCGCGCTTCTCGGCGCTGCGCAGTTCGCCGGCCAGCTTGTCCAGCACGCCGTTGACATAGCTGTGGCCGTGGTCGGCGCCGAAGCGCTTGGTGACCTCGATAGCCTCGTTGATCACCACGCGGTACGGTACGTCGGGGCGGTGCTTCAGCTCGTACGCGGCCAAGCGCAGCGCGGCGCGCTCGATGGGGTCCACCTCGGCCACCTCGCGGTCGAGGTAGGGGCGCAGCGAGGCATCCAGCTCGGCGACGTGCTTTTCCACGCCGTGCAGCAAGTCCTCGAAGTAGTCGAGGTCGGCCACCTCCATGTCCTGCTCGTGGCGGAACTGCTCGATCACCGCGTTCATGTGGCTGCCGGAGAGCTGCCAGGCGTACAGCGCCTGCAGCGCGCGGCGGCGGGCGCGCGAACGCGCGGCGAGGTCGATACCCTCCGGTCGGATATGCATCACAGCCGGCCGTACAGGTTGACCATCTCCAGCGCGGCCATCGCGGCGTCGGCGCCCTTGTTGCCAGCCTTGGTGCCGGCGCGCTCGATCGCCTGCTCGATGCTGTCGGTGGTGAGCACGCCGAACGCCACCGGCACGCCGGAATCCAGCGCGGCCCTGGCCAGGCCCTTGGCGCATTCGCCGGCCACGTAGTCGAAGTGCGGCGTGGAACCGCGGATCACCGCGCCCAGTGCGATCACCGCGGCGTACTTGCCGGAGCTGGCGACCTTGTGTGCGGCCAGCGCGATCTCCCACGCGCCGGGCACGCGCACCAGCTCGATGTCGTCGTCCTTCACGCCGTGGCGCAGCAGCGCATCGCGCGCCCCGGCCACCAGCGGCTCCACCACGAAACCGTTGAAACGGCCCGCGACGATGGCAAAGCGGCCCTTGGGCGTGGCGAAATCGCCTTCGATGGTTTTCATGTCAGCAGCAATCCTTGACGGGCCTGGTGCCCATGCGAGGCGGGCATTTTACAGGCTTGGGGCCGTAGCCGCTTGCGTCTCGCAGGAAACCGGCAGCCTCTCCGCGTCGATAGCCACCGTTGTCAAAGTACGCGCGACACGAACCCGGAAAACACGAATCCATACAAGCCATGGATGGCCCCCGTCGTCGATCCAGCGGCCCCTACCACAGGATGGCTGAAAATCGTACTGTTTACAGTCTTCCTTACGTCCATCGAGTCGCGGTTGGTCCTTACTGCAAGGATTTTGTGGGTTTCCGCCCGCATTCTTCGATCTTGCGAGTTGCCCCCGGCATCCCGCTCCCATAGGCGTGCTGCGCGTGCTGCTGAATTCAGGCGCTAGACACCACGGCCAATGCACGTCATGAACATCGAGATCCGAATCGACGACTTGTCTTCGCCTGCGGTACAAGCCGTGATAACGGAGCACCTCGCCGGCATGCACAGCAACTCGCCGCCGGGCCACGTCAATGCACTCGCGCTCGACGGCCTGCGACAGCCTTGCGTCACATTCTGGTCCGCCTGGTGCGGTCGGGACCTCTGCGGTTGCGGTGCGCTCAAAGAGCTCGACAGCTCAAGCGGCGAGATCAAGTCAATGCGGACTCGGCCTGCATTCCTCCGTAAAGGCGTCGGCCAAGCGATCCTCGATGAAATCCTGCGCACGGCGGACAACAGAAAGTACAGGCGCCTGTACCTTGAGACCGGAACGGGCCCGGCGTTCGCTGCCGCCCACTCGCTGTACCTCCGCAACGGGTTCGACTGGTGTGGCCCGTTTGGCAGCTATGCCGCCACCGACTTCAACGTCTTCATGGAAAAAGCCCTGTAAGGGCACCGCCGAGACCATCCCCTCAGCGGGCGCCTCCAGTACCGTTCGACTCCAGCGCTAAGCCGCCGTCCCGCCCACCGTCATCGCATCGATCTTCAGCGTAGGCTGGCCCACGCCCACCGGCACGCTCTGGCCGTCCTTGCCGCAGACGCCCACGCCTTCATCCAGCTTCATGTCGTTGCCGATCATGGAGACGCGGGTGAGCACGTCGGGGCCGCTGCCGATCAGGGTGGCGCCCTTCACGGGGGCGGTGATCTTGCCGTCCTCGATCAGGTAGGCCTCGCTGGCGGAGAACACGAACTTGCCGTTGGTGATGTCGACCTGGCCGCCGCCGAAGTTCGGCGCGTAGAGGCCCTTCTTCACCGAGCGGATGATTTCCTCCGGCTCGTGGCTGCCGCCGCGCATGTAGGTGTTGGTCATGCGCGGCATCGGCAGCGCGGTGAAGGATTCGCGGCGGCCGTTGCCGGTGGGCGCCATGCCCATCAGG
>Ga0187815_10001185_pt1 | contig 12364 bp, 12 predicted proteins | sample NC_S_5_FD_132962 | JGI IMG/M metagenome (GOLD analysis project Ga0187815, IMG submission 132962) | Wetland sediment microbial communities from Neuse River Estuary, North Carolina, USA - ASW-S_5 | ecosystem: Environmental > Aquatic > Freshwater > Wetlands > Sediment | place: USA: North Carolina...
AGGTGAGCCGGATCCGCGGATCGGCGACGGTCAGCGCAACGTCGGCGAGCAGGTTGCCGAGGACCGTCAGCACCGCGCCCACCAGCGTGTACGCCAGCAGCACCGGGTAGTCCTCGTTCTGCAGGCTGTTGAAGAACAGCAGGCCGAGGCCGTTGTAGTTAAAGACGTTCTCGGCGATCAGGTTGCCCGCGAGCAGCGCCGGGATCGACAGGCCCACCAGCGTGATCATCGGCAGGCAGGCGTTGCGCAGCAGGTGCCGGTACAGCACGAGCCGCTCGGGCAAGCCCTTGGCCCGCGCCGCCTTGATGTAGTCCTGGGCCAGGGTGTCCATCGCCGCCGACCGCATGTACCTGGAGTAACCTGCCAGGATCAGCAGGGTCTCGCAGAGGATCGGCAGCGTCATGTCGCGCCAGTCGGCAATGATCGCGAGCAGCGAGGTGGACTGGCTGGCCTCGAAGCCGAAGATCTTTAACGTGAGCGCGAACACCTGGATTGCGATCAGGTAGAGCAAGAAGTCCGGCATCGCGTAGGCGGTGAACGCCACGCTGGTAGCCACGTTGTCGCCGAGGCTGTTCCGCTTGACCGCCTGGTAGATCCCGAGCGGGATCGCGATCAAAAGCGACAGCAGCAGCGAGGTGCCAGAAAGGTAAGCACTGCGCGCCCACCGCTCACCGAACAGCGCCGCGACGCTCTGGTTCAGCTTGAACGAGTAGCCGAGGTTGCCGTGCAGGACACCGTCCATGTAGTGCCAGTACTGGGTGAAGACCGTCCCGCTGAAACCGTGCGCAGCGTTCCAGGCGGCGATCGCCGCCAGCGAGGCGCGGGGACCGAGAACAACTCGGGCCGGCGACGGGTACACCGCGTGCAGCAAGCCGAACACGAACACCGAGATGCCGACCAGGATCACAACTGATGTCCCGCACCGGCGGATCAGGTATGCACTCACACGGCACCCGTCCTCACCTGAAGCCCCCGGCTGACCTGCCCGCACCCCTGATGGTCCCGGTTGTATCACCGGCCGGAGGGGAACGTCCAGACCGCGCAAGTCGGATGACCAGTGCGTTTCAGTGTCGAAAGCGCAAAGAGTCTAAACGTTATAGACAGCGCAACCGCGGACCGGCCCGACTGGCACCGGGCACGCCACGGCCCCGTTCCCTATCTGTTCAGGGGATTTCCGGAGCCGCGACAGGCGCGTTGCGGGCAGACCTGGTGATCGCGCCCGCGCCGGCAATCCGGGCGGCAATGACCACCGGAATGATCGTCAGCGCGATCACGAACGACACGACGACGTTGACCTCCGGCAACTGCTGGCCAAGCCTGATCGCGCCGAAGATCCACAATGGCAGGGTGTTCTGCGCGCCTGCCGTGAACACCGTCACGATCACCTCGTCGAACGAGAGCGCGAACGCCAGCAGGGCACCAGAGACGATGGCGGTGGCCATCATGGGCAGCGTGACCAGACGCAACGTCTGCCAGCCACGAGCACCAAGATCCATCGATGCTTCGGTTAGCGATCCCGGCAAGCGCCGCAGCCGGGCGATCACGTTGTTGAAGACCACGACGATGCAGAAGGTCGCGTGCCCGATCACGATCGTCAGCGTGCCGAACTGAATGCCGGTGAAAGAGAACAGCGAGTTCAGCGCGATCCCGGTGATGATGCCGGGGAGGGCAAGCGGCAGGACCAGCAAGAACGAGATGCCCTCGCGCCCGAAGAACCGGAACTGGTGCACCGCATAGGCCACCGCCGAACCCAGCAGCAACGCGATGAGCGTGGAGACCAGGGCAACCCGGACCGACAGCAGGAACGCGGTGCGCACTTCGGCGTCGTGCCAGGCAACGCTGAACCAGTGCAGCGTGAAGCTCGGGATGGGCCAGCTCTCGATGTTCGAGCGGTTGAAGGCGTAAAGCACGATGAGCGCGATCGGAACGAACAGGAACGCCAGCACGAGGCCGACCCAGATCCGCAGCCCGATGCGCAAGGCCCGCGACTCCATCTAGACCGCCTCGAGCGCGCCGAGCGCCCTGGCGCCGAGCAGGTAGGCAGCCATGATGACTATCGGCACCATGGCCATGGCGGCAGCGAACGGTACGTTGTTGGCGATGCCGATGTTGGTGTAGATGATGTTGCCCATGAAATTCGCGCTCGTGCCACCGACGAGCAGCGGCGTGATGTAGTCGCCGAGAGTCAGCGAGAAGGTGAAGATCGATCCGGCCACGATGCCGGGAAGCGCCAGCGGGATCATGACCAGCCGCGTGGTCTGCCAGGCACGAGCGCCAAGATCCTCAGACGCTTCCAGCTGTGAGTGCGGGATGCGTTCCAGCGCAGCATAAACCGGGATGATCATGAAGGGCAGCCAGATGTAGCAGAACACTGTGAACACGGCCCAGTTGGTGTAGATCAGGTGCACCTGGCTCAGGCCGAGATGACTCAGGCTCCAGTCCAGCAAGCCGCCGTGGGTGAAGATCAGCAGCCACGAGTACACCTTCGCCAGGTAGCTGGCCCACAGCGGCAGCAAGATCGCCACGAACAGCGCCGTCCTGGTCCTCGACGAGGCTATCCGGGCCATGTAGTAGGCGAACGGGAACGCGACGACCGCGTCGACCACCGTGACGGCTGCGGCCATCCCCACCGTACGGAAGATGACGCCCCGGTAGGCCGGACTGGTGAATATCGTGGTGAAGTTGCCTAGGTTCCAGACCCGCTCGATGTTCGTGGTGAACGGATTGATCTGCCAGAAGGCAGTGATCAGCAAGACCACCAGCGCTGCCAGGTACAGCAGCACGAACCAGGCAAGCGGGGGCGTGAGCAGGATGGTGGCCCGCGCCCACGGCCGGCGCCAGAGCGCGGCCGAGACGCGGAACCCCATCCCTTCTCGCCTGGTCGGGTTACCCCGGTCGGCTACGGTGTTTACTGCCATTGGCAACCGGTCACCAAGGATAAGCCCAGAAGGTCATTTGACCTCGGTATTCCATGCCGATACCCACTCGGAGTACGGCACGCAGTCGGCCTTGCCATTGTCGCAGGTAGCAATGGGCGTCTTCCACAACGCGATGGAATCGAAGTAGCTCAGCGGCGCGTTTGCGTGGTATTCCTCGCACGACCCCGCCTGGATCTTGTCCATGTACCCGCAGGCGAGCTTGTTGTCTGGCGTCTCGCCGTAGTTGACCGCCTGCTCGGCTTGCACCTTGGGCGTGCTGATGTACCGCATCCACATGTAGGCGCAGTTGATGTCCGGCGCCTTAGCCGCCAGCATCCAGGTGTCAGCCCAGCCAGTCGCTCCCTCGCTCGGGATCACGTCGCCAATCGGGAACTTGTCCGCCTTGAGCGTGCTGACCTGGTACGGCCAGCCCGCGCCGAGGGTGGCATTGCCATTCTTGAAGTCAAAAATCTCCTGTGAGGCGAGATCCCAGTACTTCTCGATCAGCGGCCGCTGCGCGGCGAGCAGGTTCACCGCGGCCTGGAACTGCGGCTGGGTCAGTTCGTACGGGTCAGTGATCTTCAGCGATGGCTTGTGCTTTTCCAGGTACAGCGCCGCGTCGGCGATCTGGATCGGGTTGTCAGGGACTGTTACCTGGCCCTTGTACTTCGAGTCGTAAATGACGCTCCATGAGGTCGGCGGCGTCGGGAACGCCTTCTTGCTGTACATCAGCACGTTCGGGCCCCATTGCAGGGACACGCCATAGTGCACGCCGTTGATGGTGTTAAACGGCGGCGACTGGAATGCCGGGAAAAACTCTTTCCAGCTCGGGATCAAGCTCATGTTCACCGGCCGGGCGTCCCCCGCGTAGAGGATGCGCAGGTCCGCGTCGCCGGAGGAAGAAACCATGTCGTACTGACCGCCGCCGCCGTTCTTCATGAGGGCGACCATCTCATCGGAGCTGCCCGCGTATTTCGCGTTCACCTGGCAGCCGGTCTGCTGCTCAAATGGCTTCACCCAGATCGGGCTGAGGTAGCCCTCCCAGGCGATCAGGTTGAGCTTGCCTTCGCCCTTGCCGATCGTCTTGAGCACCGGCAGATTGGCGGTGGGCACGGTCTGGCCGGAGACCGACCCGCTGCCGCCGGTCTGCGAGCCGGAAGAGCCTGAACTGCCGCAGCCGGCCACGAAGATTGCGGCGCCGGTCAGCGCCAGGGCGGCCTTGATGCGACGCGCCGTTCTGCGCGCCTTGGATGTTGTCATGCTGTTACCCCTCCCCGGGCGCGGACTTGCCCTCGCGCCCCTGCGGAATAGTTGATGCCTGGTCTGGCCGCCAGGCGATGCGCACCCGCTGCCCCATTCCGTCATGAGAGCGGGCAGGTGCCTCCGCGTTCTGCCGTGCGACGACAAGCTCGCCGCCGCTGTCAAGGTCCACGACATAGCGGGTAACCACGCCGGCGTAGCTGACCTCGCGGATCACGCCGGTCTCGACGTGGCTGCCGGCTGGTTCCTGGCGGCCGTCGTCCAGCAGGACGATCTTTTCGGGCCGCACGGTAATCAGCGAGCCGTCACGCTCTATCAGGTTGGACACGCCGATGAATCCTGCCACGAACGAGGTCTGCGGCCGCTCGTACACCTCTATCGGCTCGCCGACCTGCTCGATCTTGCCCTGGTTCAGCACCGCGATGCGATCGCTCATGGTCAGCGCCTCGTCCTGATCATGGGTGACGTAGACGAAGGTGATGCCGACTTCCCGCTGGACCCGAAGCAGCTCAAGCTGCATCTCCTGGCGGAGCTTGAGGTCCAGAGCGCCAAGCGGTTCGTCGAGCAACAGCACCTCGGGCTCGTTGACGATCGCCCGGGCCAGCGCGACGCGCTGGCGCTGACCGCCGGACAACTGGGCCGGCTTCCGCCCGCCGAGTCCGGCCAGCCGGACCATTTCCAGCGCACGGCCAGCCCGTTCCCGGCGCTGAGCCCGCGCCATCCCGCGCACCCGTAGCCCGTACTCAATGTTCTCGGCCACCGACATGTGCGGGAACAGCGCGTAGTCCTGGAAGACGGTATTGACGGTCCGGGCGTAGGGAGGGATCCGCGTCACGTCGCGTCCGCCGAGCTCGATCCGGCCGGCGTCGGGACGCTCGAAGCCGGCGATCAGCCGCAGCAGGCTCGTCTTGCCCGACCCCGACGGGCCCAGCAGCGTGAAGAACTCGCCCTCCTGCACGGTGAGCTCGATGTCGTTCACGGCGACCACGTCACCGTAGTGCTTTCGCAGGCCGACGACATGAACGGCTGCCCGCGCGGTAGCTGAGTCAACCGGCGGAGAAGGCTGCGCGGGGGTCGGGTCGGCGATCATTCGGCTCGTTGTATCACGGTGCAGCCCGGCGCCGCAATGCGCTAATCAGCCTGCTAGGCCGGGCTTCGGCGACTACCGATCGGTCTAGGACGGCCGCGCCGGCCGGTGCCGCGGCCGTCGCATCGACGGGCACCATGACTCCCGCCGACAGGCGATGATCGGAAGCACGGAAAGCTGGGCAGTAATTCGGCATGATCACGACAGGCCGCTGTACCGGCCTTGCCGCTGCCGGGCCGCGAGCGGCCCGGCTCGGTAGATCCTGGGCGCAGCCAGCGTGGGCGCAGGGCAAAGATGCGAGGAATGATGGCGGCTACCAATCACCCTCATGATCGCGGCGAGGAGCCGGCATCGCCCGAGGGTGCTGAACCAGACGCCAGGTTTACCTTCGCAAACGAGCGCACCTTCCTCGCCTGGCAACGCACCGCCCTGGCATTCGTCGTGGCCGGGCTCGCTATCGTGCAACTGCTGCCGCCTTTCCCTGGCGTGCCGTGGGGGCGTCACGTGCTCGGCGTCCCGCTGATCGCGCTCGGCGGTGTCATCGCGGTGAGCGGCTTCCGGCAGTGGCAACGCAGCCAGCAGTCGCTGCGAAGGCAGGAACCGCTGCCCCGGTCGGTCTTGCCGCAAATCCTGGCGGTGACCATCACCGCCATGGCGATCGTGGCCGCCATTGTCCTGCTGGTGTCGGCCATCCTGAGGCACTGATGGCGCCGCCCGAAGATCTCGAGGACCTCGATCCCGGCCGGGCCAGGGAGCGGACCGGGCTCGCCTGGACCCGCACCGCGATCGCCTTCGGCGCCGTTGGGGCGGCGGTCTTGAAGACGAACATCGCCGCCGGGCTGACCGTCGTTGGCCTGAGCGTCGTGATCTGGACGGTGAGCCGGTTCTTCCCGGACCCGGCCGGATCGGACGTCAGGCCGCGGCAACTGTTGCTCGTCACCATGACCGTGGTTGCCGTGGCCCTGGTGGCGCTGGCGGTGGTGCTGCTTGGCCACCCCAGCTCCGGAGTGCACGCACCGAAGGGATAGCCGTATGCGGGCACCGCGAGCCGGGACTGATCGCGCGGCCTGTCCATCCGGGGCTTGGCCGTTCGTCGTATCGGTGCCGGACTGCATGCCGCGGGCTCCCGCATGGCGGTCGCGCGGGGTAACCAGGGCGGGCGAATGCCGATGAGTTCGCCGCCTGTGGGCAGTCTTAACGAGAGGATGGAGTGGGCCACCGGCCCCTGCAATCGAAGGGAGTGCAGATGAGTGGCATACGAGTGCTAGTCGGCACGCGCAAGGGCGCGTTCGTGCTGAGCTCGGACGGCAAGCGCGAGCGCTGGGACGTTAGCGGGCCATTCTTCAGCGGCTGGGAGATTTACCACCTCAAGGGTTCGCCCGCCGACCCGGACCGGCTCTATGCGTCGCAGTCAAGCGGCTGGTCGGGCCAGGTGATCCAGCGCTCCGAAGATGGCGGCGCGACCTGGGAACCGGTCGGCAACGAGTTCAGCTACGACGGGACTCCGGGCACGCACCAGTGGTACGACGGCACCCCGCATCCCTGGGAATTCGCCAGGGTCTGGCACCTGGAGCCCGCGCTCGACGACCCGGACACTGTCTTTGCTGGCGTCGAAGACGCTGGCCTGTTCCGCTCGACCGACGGCGGACGTAACTGGCAGGAACTGCCCGGACTGCGCGAGCACAAGTCTGGGTCGTCCTGGCAGCCGGGCGCGGGCGGGATGTGCCTGCACACGATCATCCTGGATCCGGCAGAGCGGACCCGGATGTTCGCCGCGATCTCGGCCGCCGGTGCCTTCCGCTCCGACGACGCCGGGCAGACCTGGCGGCCGGTGAACCACGGGCTGCACTCTGAGGGCATCCCGGACCCGAATGCCGAGGTCGGCCACTGCGTGCACCGGCTCGCGATGCACCCGGCGCGCCCTGAGGTGCTGTACATGCAAAAGCACTGGGACGTCATGCGCAGTGATGATGCCGGCGAGTCCTGGCGGGAGATCAGCGGCAACCTGCCGACGGACTTCGGGTTCCCGATCGACGTGCACGCGCACGAGCCTGACACCGTCTACGTCGTCCCGATCACCAGTGACGCCGAGCACTTCCCGCCCGAGGGAAAGCTGCGCGTTTACCGCAGCCGGACTGGCGGAGACGAATGGGAGCCACTCACCAGGGGACTGCCGCAGCAGCACTGCTACGTGAATGTGCTGCGCGATGCCATGGCCGTCGACTCACTCGAGGACTGCGGCATCTACTTCGGCACTACCGGCGGGCAGGTATACGCCTCGGCCGACTCTGGCGACAACTGGGCGCCGATTGTCCGCGACCTGCCGGCCGTGCTCTCGGTTGAGGTCCAGACGCTGCCATGATCCGGGTGGTCCTTCCAGCGCACCTGCGGACCCTCGCGCGCATCGACGGTGAGGTAGAGCTTTCGGTGCCGGGTCAGGTCACGCAGCGGTCGGTGCTCGATGCGCTCGAGGCCAGGTATCCGGTCTTGCGCGGGACCATCCGCGATCACCGGACCGCGCAGCGGCGCGCTTTCATGCGGTTCTTCGCCTGCGAGCAAGACCTGTCGCACGAACAGCCGGATGCTCCGCTGCCTGAGCGGGTGGTCACCGGCGCAGAGCCGTACCTGATCGTGGCGGCGATGGCCGGCGGCTAGCCGACGGGTTCCGGCGGGCCGGCGGCTAGTCCGGCGCCCTTCGACTAGCCGACGGGCGGCTGGTCCGGCGGCGATCCCGTGACGCGAGCGGCGAACACGTGGTCACGGATTTCCTCGATCGTGTCGTCAAGCCGCCCAAGTGCCGCGGTGATGCGGTCGCGGGCGAGCTCGATGGGCAACTCGGCGGCCACCTGGAGGCTCAAGCCCACCTCGAACAAGTTTCCGACTACCCGGTCAAGCAGTTCCTCGGCGCGCTGCGCCTGCTCGGCCACCGCTGCACGGGCGAGGTCAGCCAGGTCCTGCTGCCGCCGGGCTTCCGTCGCGTCGCGGATCACCGCGAGGACGAAGCTCCCGGTTGCGGTCGGCACCGGGTTCAGGCTGATCTCGACCGGGATCGTGGCTCCGTCCTTTCGCACCGCCACCAGCCTGGCCCGCTCCCCCATCGGCCGCGCCTGAGGAGCGCGTTGGTAGGCAGCACGGAACGCGTGGTGCGCGGACCGGAGTTCGGCCGGGACAAGGGACTCAACGGTGCGGCCAATAAGCTCACTACGCTCATAACCGAGCATCTCCGCGCAGCGCCGGTTGACCAGGACAATTTCTCCATCACCGCCGGTCAGCGCGAGACCGTCCCCCAGCGCGTCGATGAGCTGCCACACCAGCGCGGAGGTGACCGTGCCGATCCTCGGCTCTGGCTCGAGCCCGGACGGTGGCCGGCCATTCGTCTGCGGCTTGACCAGCGATGGCGGGGTGCCGCCCTGCGGTCCCGGAGTGCCGGCAGCGATCGCTGCCTCCACCGACGGATAAATGGAGACCAGGCGGTCCAGCCCTTCGATCGTGAGTACGCGCCTGACGACCGGTGCGGCGATCACGAGTCTCAGCTGGGTGCCGCTGACCGCGGCCCGCTGATGAGCGCGCACCAGGGCATCCACGCCAGCGTGATCGCATGACTCAGTAGCCGTCATGTCCACGATGAGCACCGCGGCTCCCCGGTTGATCAGGGACAGCATCTGCTCGCGGACCTGACCGGCATTGGACACGTCGATGTGCTCTGGCAGCGTTATCACAGCCTGCCGACCATTCCACTGCACAGGGAACGAACTGTCCGGCATGACAGCAAAGGTAGCGGCCCTGACGCCCGCTACTCCAGCCGTGTCTTCGCTCCGATCATCGACTCCCGCTCGCCCTTGTGACCCGGGCCGAACCTAACTACCTCACGGCGGCGTGGGATGCCAGCCCCACGGCCGCCGGCTAGCAGAATCGGCACAAAGCCAGTGCTGGAGGTGTGTTGGGCGAGCTGACGGTCGTGGAGATCTGCGCTGGCGCCGGCGGCCAGGCACTCGGCCTCGAGCAGGCTGGCTTCGTCCACGAGGCCGCCGTTGAGCTCGATGCCGATGCCTGCCAGACATTGCGCAGCAACCGCGCAAACTGGAAGATCATCGAGGATGACGTGGCCGACGTTGACGGGCACGCCTTTAGTGACGTCGACCTGTTCGCGGGCGGCGTGCCGTGCCCGCCATTCTCGATCGCCGGCAAGCAGCTCGGAAGTGCCGACGAGCGCGATCTCTTTCCGCAGGCGCTGCGGCTGATCGCGGAGATCCGGCCGCGCGCCGTCCTGCTCGAGAACGTTCGCGGGCTCGGAACGGGGAAGTTCGACGGATACCGGGCGCAGGTAGTCAGCCGGCTCCGTCAGCTCCAGTTCGTTGTCTGGTGGGCTCTGGTCAACGCGAGCGATCACGGTGTACCCCAGCTTCGGCCGCGGTTCGTGCTCGTGGCGATCGCTCAGCCGTGGGCTGCCGCGTTCCGCTGGCCCGACCCGCCGCCCGGCCCGCCGCCGACGGTCGGCGAGACCCTGGGCGACCTGATGGGCGCGGCGGGCTGGCCGGGCGCAGATGCCTGGGCCCGGCGGGCGTCCCGGATAGCGCCGACGATTGTCGGCGGCAGCAAGAAACACGGCGGACCTGATCTCGGGCCCACCCGCGCCCGTGCCGCGTGGCGCGAACTTGGCGTGGATGGCCTGGGCATCGCCGCCGAGGCTCCAGGCCGGGACGTCCCCGTCGAACGCATGCCGAAGCTAACCGTCAGGATGGTCGCGAGGCTGCAGGGTTTCCCTGATTCCTGGGAGTTCACCGGTACCAAGACGGCCGCCTACCGGCAGGTGGGCAACGCCTTCCCGCCGCCGGTCGCGCAGGCAGTCGGCACCGCGATCGCCGCCGCGCTTCGATCGGATCGTCCGGCGGATTGACTGGGCACGCATTCCGGGGCCGCGGCTTGGGCATAGACGCGTCTAGGCACAATCACTGAACAACAATCAGGAGCAACGCATGCAGCTAAGCGCGCGGAACCAGCTGAAAGGCACCGTGCAGAACGTCAAGTCCGGTGCGATCATGGCCGAGGTGACGGTGAACGTGGAGGCAGGTCCGATCACGGCTGCCATCACCGACTCCTCACGCGATCGCCTGCGACTTAAGGAAGGCGACCAGGTACTCGTCATCATCAAGTCGACCGAGGTGATGATCGCAACCGAATGACAGTGTCAGCTCCGGGCTCGCGCGCTGCCAGCCTGACGTCTTGCCAGCAGCTGCCGCTTGCCGGACCCGGTCACCGCGTCTTGCTCGCTGAGCACCTCAAAGCCCGCCGGAAGCAGCGACGTCGGCTCGCCGGGGCTGAGGCACCATTCTGCGGGCAGCTGCGGATGATCTCGCAGCGCAGCCTGGGTGAACGCCTCCCAGCCGATAAGACCGTCGGCAGCGACGACGCTGGTGGCAACGGCGAACAGCGCGCGATCCCAGTAGCCCGTGCATAGCACCAGCGCATACGCCCTCTGGGACGGGCGCCAGTTATGCAGATCAGCGTGCACAACTGTGATCATCTCGTCGAGCTGCCGTCGGCTGGCTTCGCCCAAGAGCAGTCCAAGTGCCACGTCGGAGGCGTCAACGGCGGTTACCCGCCGACCTGCCTCGGCGGCCAGCAGCGCGCTGCCAGACGGTCCGCACGCGAGGTCTAGGACCGGCCCCTCGGGCAGTCGCATCGCCAGGGCTGCCGCGGCGAGGGGGTGAGCGGCGAACGATGGCACGAACTCACCGCCATACCGCGCATTCCAGCGGAGCCGGTCTGGGTGGCCGACGAGTTCCGGCCGGATCTGCCGCATGCCTTCGGACAATAGTGATCCTGGATCGGCCCCCGAAGCACGCCTGGTCAACCGCTCTAGCCCTAGTGCGCGCTAGCTAAGTGGCCCGGTGACAGACTGCGCAGCGCGCAGCGCGTCGCCGTCGGCGACATACCGCACCGCGGCCTCGATCTCCGGTGCCATGAACCTGTCGGCCCCTGGGCCTTGCACCGCGGCTCGCAGGCCGGCAACGACAGCGCCGGTCGCGGCCGCCGGGGTAAGCGGCTCCCGCAACTCGATGCCGCGGGCGGCTGTCAGCAGCTCGATCGCCAGCACCCGGGTCAGCCCGTCCACGGCCCGCCGCAGCTTGCGCGCCGCTGACCAGCCCATCGAGACATGGTCCTCCTGCATCGCCGAGCTGGGGATCGAGTCGACGCTGGCCGGCACGGCGAGCCGCTTGAGCTCGGACACGATGGCCGCCTGGGTGTACTGCGCGATCATGTGCCCGGAGTCCACGCCAGGATCATTTGCAAGGAACGGGGTTAGTCCCTGATTCCGCGCTACGTCGAGGTATCGGTCGGTCCGGCGCTCGGACATGCTGGCCACGTCGGCCACGGCGATGGCCAGGAAGTCAAGCACGAAGCCAAGCGGCGCACCGTGGAAGTTGCCGTTCGACTCCACCCGGCCGTCCGGGGTGATCACCGGGTTGTCGATCGCCGAGGCAAGTTCGCGGCCCGCCACCAGCGCGGCGTGATCGACAGTGTCCCGGGCCGCGCCCGCCACCTGGGGGGCGCAGCGCAGTGAGTAGGCGTCCTGCACCCTGGTGCATTCGGGCCCGCGATGGCTGGCCATGATCGCGCTGCCGGCCAGCAGCGCCCGCATATTGGCGGCGGCGGCCGCCTGACCCGGATGCGGGCGCAGTGCCTGCAGATCGGCCGCGAACGGGGAATCGCTTCCGAGCAGGCCCTCGACGCTCATCGCGGCCGTTATATCGGCGACCTTCAGCAGCTCGCGAATGTCAGCGATGGCAAGGACGAGCATGCCAAGCATGCCGTCGGTCCCGTTGATCAGCGCAAGACCTTCTTTTTCCCGCAGTTCGACCGGCCTGATTCCGGCCTCGGCCAGTGCGTCGGCCGCGGGCCGCAGCCGGCCGGCCGCATCCCTGACGATCCCCTCGCCGGTGATGGCCAGCGCGCAGTGCGCCAGCGGCGCCAGGTCGCCAGAGCAGCCTAGGCTGCCATATTCGTGCACGACCGGAGTGATGTCCGCGTTCAGCAGCGCCGCGTAAACGCGCACTGTCTGTTCCCGTGCGCCGGTCCGGCCGGTGGCCAGGGTCGA
>Ga0187815_10001186_pt1 | contig 12346 bp, 14 predicted proteins | sample NC_S_5_FD_132962 | JGI IMG/M metagenome (GOLD analysis project Ga0187815, IMG submission 132962) | Wetland sediment microbial communities from Neuse River Estuary, North Carolina, USA - ASW-S_5 | ecosystem: Environmental > Aquatic > Freshwater > Wetlands > Sediment | place: USA: North Carolina...
GCGAAGCTCGCGTGTCGTCCGGAAGAAGTGGGCGGGGACCGCCGTCATCTTGGGACTACTTGTAGACCGAGAAGTGCACGTGGTTCTCGTCGTCGGTGATCAGGATGCACTCCCCTTCGCACTCGAAGAGGCACGCCTCGCAGACGATGCATTCGGGACCGTTCACCGCGAGCGACTTCTCGCCGCGGAACTGGAACTTCGCGCCGACCGACGGGTCATCGACCACGTCCGGCACCTGGTCCCTCGGACGGAGGTCGAAGACGTCGACCGGACAGACGTCCTTGCAGTGGGAACAACCCGTGCACTTGGCGATGTCGATGTCGACCTGGACCATCGGCCGCCCCTCCGCCCGCTCGGGCAAGGTGACCTATTAGGGTTTCCCCGCAACCCACCGGGACCCATATTGGAGAGGGGGTCCGGAACCCCTCCGCTGCCTCCGCAAGCCGATTCCCCTCAAACGCAACCTTTACCGGCCGGGAAGTCGTTCACCTTCGGACGACCCCGCATGAGCGACATCCTCCTCGGAACGAGCGGCTGGGACTACCCGGAGTGGGTGGGCCGCGTCTACCCGCCCCGCGGCGCGAGCGACAAGCTCCGCTACTACGCCGGGTTGTTCCCGATCGTCGAGGTGAACTCGACGTTCTACCGCCTTCCTCCACCGTCGGTGGCGGCGTCCTGGGTGAAGCGGACCCCGGCCGGGTTCCGGTTCGCGGCGAAGTTCCCCCAAACGATCACGCATGACCTGCGGTTGGTGCGGACGGAGGAGGAGCTCGCCCACTTCCTCGCCGTCCTGAAGCCGATCCGCGACGCGGGGAAGTTCGCCGCCGCGCTCCTCCAGCTGCCTCCGTCCCTCCCGTTCGAGCCGACGACGGTCCGCCGGTTCTACGAGACGCTCCCCCGGGACCTCCCGGTCGCGGTCGAGTTCCGGGAGAAGTCCTGGCTCGCCCCCGAGTCGGTCGCCCTGCTCCGGGAGTTCGGTCTCGCCTACGTGACCGTCGACGGTCCGCACCTCCCGATCGCGCTCGAGGTGACCGCCCCGTTCGCGTACATCCGCTGGCACGGGCACGGGAGCCCGCTCTGGTACGACTACACGTACTCCGCGCCCGAGATCTCCGCTTGGGTGCCGAGGGTTCGCGGCCTCACCGAGAACGTCGCGACCGTCTACGGGTTCTTCAACAACCACTTCCGGGGAGACGCGGCGGTGAACTGCCGGACGTTGACGGAAGAGCTCGGCCTTACGCCGCCCGCCCGACGCGGACGTCTCGACGCGTAACCGTTCGAAGCGGCCGAGGGATCACGCCGAACTCTTCGAGCGAGCGCGCGCGTCCGGGGTTCCGCTCGGGGCGAGCGCGTGCGGGCCCGACATCGGGACCACCGCCACCGGGCCGCCGCCGCACGAAATCCCGGTGGTGGAGTTCGTCTTGATCACGCTCCCGGTGAGCGCGTTGACGGTCGCGTTGAACTGGTCACCGGTGCCGGTCGCCGAAGGGCTCAACGCGCAGGTGTTGTACGTGACCGACCACTCCGGGGTCGATTGCCCCAAGAACGCGATCCCACCGATGAGACCGAACTCGGCGGTCGCGTTCGGGTGAAGCGCTAGGAATGCCGCGGCGTGGGGGCGGACCGCGAGGGCGGCCTGCGAGCTGTCGATGACGCTCCCCGGAACGGGCGAGAGCAGCTGGGCGTAGAAAGCGCACGTCACGCCCGAGAGCGTGGCGAGGACCGACCCGTGGCCGTTGATCACCGAGACGATCGCGATGGTGTCCGAGGAGTTCCGGTAGCCGAACTCCCAGGCCGGGGACTCACCCGACGAACGGTTTCCGAGGAACTCGGGCAGCGTGAGCGTGCTGCTGCCCGTGACGATCTTGACCGTGCAGCCGGAGGTGAGGTTGCCGAGCGAGGAGGTGTTCGCCGGGTACGATTCGTTCGTGGCCGAGACGAGCCCGATGGCGAACAGGAGCGTCCAGCCCCCGCCCGCGTATCCGTCCGCGGTGTGGTTGGCGATCGGGGCAGCCCCCCGATAGGTGAGGACCTCCGAGCCGCCTCCCGGGACGGACGAGCTCGAGGTCGTCGTCAGCGCGGGGAGGACAACGAAGACGACGAGCAGTGCGACCACGACCACCGCGGCCATCACCGCCAGGTAGAGCGTCGTCCGTCGACGGGGTGGGGACGGGGCGGATGGAACGGGAGGGGGGGTCGACGGGGTGGCCACGAGCGCTCGCTGGCAATACGGTGGGCGGGCAGGATAACGATTCCTCTTGGTCCGGAGGGGGCCGGACGTCGGCGTGAAACCCCCCGTTCTCAGGGTGTTTCAAGCTCTCCCGAACCGTCGCTTTAGAGCGGCCCGGCCGATTCTGTTCCTGGATCGATGGGTCCATGATGGTCGATACGGTGCTCCCGGAGCCCGAGCTCGCGCCGGAGGAGCTCCTCACCGAGGGCGTCATCCCGGTCGCGTCCCGACTCTCCTCGCCTTCCGTTCCCTCCGTCCGCCCGAAGCTCGCTCCCCACCCTCGACGAGCCCGGACCACGCCGCTCCTTCCGACGGAGCCGGCGCTCTTTCCCTGGCTCGCGCGCCGGTTCGCTCCGGGCGAGGCGACCGTCTGGACCGGTCCGTCGGTGGCGGTCGAGCCGGTCCTCGAGCTCCTCTACGCGGGAAGCGCGCAGGTCCGGGGCCGGGTCTCGCTCCTCGAGGGCGCGAACCGGTTCCACCCGTACCGCATCGGCGAGCTCGGCCGGGCGTTCGGGGTCGATGCGGCCGAGACGCTGCGTCGGATCCGCCTCGCCCGCGCGTTCACCGCCTATCAGATGGTCGCGCTCGTGGACGGCTGGGCCCGCGAGGTCCGTCGCCGGGCCCCGACCCTGCTCGTCGGCCACGACCTTCCCGCCCTGTTCGCCGACGCGGAGATCCCTGACGACGAGCGTTCCGCCCTCTTGGGCCACATCGCCCGGACCCTGGCCACGCTCGTACGGGAGGTCCGTCTTCCGCTCCTCCTCACGCTCTCCCCGGACGGCTTCGCACGGTTCCGCGCGCTCGCCGACGAGGGGCCGCCCTGGTCCGACCTCGTGACGTTCGCGCGGGGTCCCGGGACCCTTCGGCTGCGGGCGCTCCGCGACGACAGCCGCGTCGCGCTCGTGCCGCGTCCGCCCGGTCAGACCAGCATGGAACAGTTCGGCGGCGAGTTCGCCGAGGAGGTGATCGCGTGGGACGTACCGCCCCGACGTACCGCCAGGCGCTCGAGGAGCGGATGAAACGCTGGGACGCGTTCGCCCGGCTCCTGACGACTCCTGAGGAGCGCGCCGCGTTCGACATGGTCCGTACGGGCGCCCGCCGCTACGTCGCGCAGGCGACGTACGTCGGGAGCCCGGACCTCCTCGAATCGCTCCTCCTCTCCGTCCTCACCGACCTCGCGGTCCGGGTCCGGGCCGAGACCGTAGCGCCGACGGCCCGTCGCTAGCGATGACGGCGGCCCCGGCGTCCTCGGGCCCCCCGGCCCGGCCGGACGGCTGGCTCCTCGACATCACCGAGAGCGACGACGGTCGGTCGGTCGTCCTCTGGACGAAGGAGCGGCGAACCGGCCGCGTCCGCCGGACCGCGGTCGAGTACCGTCCCCCCTTCCTCGTCGCGGGAACGCGGAGCGACCTCGCCCTCCTCGCCCGCCGCCTCACCGACCTTCCCGACGTCGAGTCGGCCATGCTCGGCTCGGGACGTCCGTCCCTCTACGACCGGCGGAACCGTCCCGTCCTCTCGGTCGTCCCGGCCCGGAACCCGGCCCGTCGCGCGCTCGCGCGTCGGGTGGACTCGCTCGGAGGGTACGAGCGGTTCTCGCTCTACGACGTCGACCTCGGGCCTCCGCAACTCTACCATCTCGCCCACGCGCTCTACCCGTTCGCTCCCGTGACGGGCCGCTCCCCCGCCCTCCGGGCGACCGAGCCTCCCGAGACGATCGACTACGCGTCCCCGCCCCTGCGGATCGCGCCGCTCGAGGTCCATCTCGCGGGGGAGCGGCGGGGGCGCATCCCCCCGCCGGACGCCCGCATCGGCTCGGTCCGGCTCGACGAGGTGACGCTCGAGGGGCCGGAAGAAGAGCTCCTGCGCGCGCTCGTGAGCGAGCTCGCCCGCACCGACCCGGACGTGCTCCTCACGGAGGGGGGTGACTCGTTCGACCTTCCCTGGCTCTACCGACGGGCCGCGACGTGCGGGCTCTCGCCCGCGGAGTTCCCGCTCGGGCGCGAGCGGGTGCGGTTCCGGCCGAGCCGGCCGGCCCGCTCGTTCGAATCGTACGGTCGGATCCTCCACCGGGACGCCTTCTACCCGCTCCCCGGGCGCTTCCACATCGACCGGGAGAACTCGTTCCTCTACCGCGATGCCGAGCTCGCCGGGCTCGTCGACGCGGCGCGGCTCTCCCGCCTCTCGCTCACGACGGTCGTCCGCCAGTCCCCGGGGACCTGCTTCACCGCGATGGAGATGGCGCACGCGCTCGAGCTCGGGGCGCACGTCCCCTGGAAGAAGAACCGGCCCGAGGGGTTCCGGCGGGCCGACCAGCTCGTGGCGGCCGACCGGGGCGGGGTGATCTTCCTTCCGCCGGTCGGCGTGCACGACCACGTCGACGAGTTCGACTTCGCGAGCCTCTACCCGCACATCATGGTCACGAAGAACCTCTCCGCCGAGACGCTCGAGTGCCGGTGCTGTCCGGAGAGCCCGGTCCGCGCCCCCGGCCTAGGCTACCGCTCGTGCACCCGTCGGGTCGGGCTCATCCCCCGCACCCTCGCGCCGCTCCTCGAGCGTCGGCTCGCCTACAAGGCGGCGTTGAAGCGCCCCGGCCTCGCGCCCGAGGAGGCGGTCCGCCTGAAGCGCCGGGTGAAGATGCTGAAATGGGTCCTCGTCACCGCGTTCGGCTACCAGGGGTACCGCAACGCCCGGTTCGGCCGGATCGAGTGCCACGAGGCGATCAACGCCTACGCGCGCGACCTCCTCGCCCGGCTCGTTCCCGAGGCGGAGCGCGCCGGCTACTCGGTCGTCCACGGGATCGTTGACTCGCTCTGGCTGCGGCCGGTCGACCCCGAGCATCCCCCGGACCCGGACGAGTTCGCGCGTCGGATGAGCCAAGAGGTCGGGATGCCGCTCGGCTACGAGGGACGGTACCGCTGGATCGTCTTCCTCCCGGCGGTGACGCACGGGCTCGGGGTCCCGAACCGCTACTACGGCTACTACGAGCACGGCGAGTTCAAGCTCCGGGGAATCGGGGCCCGTCGGCACGACACGACCGTCCTCGTGCGACGGTTCGAGGGGGAGGTGCTCGCGCTCCTCCGCCGCGCCCGGGACGCGGAAGGGGTTCGCGCGCTCGTGCCGCAGGCGCTCGCCCGTGCAGACCTGTTCGCGAAGGAGGTCCGCGCCGGCGCGTGGCCGGTCGACGAGCTCCTGATCTCCCATCGGATCGGCCAGGCGCCCGAGGCGTTCGTCACGTTCACCGACTCGGTCGCCGCGCTGCGGCAGCTCGCCGCAGCCGGGGCGAGCCGGGGGCCGGGCGAGGTGGTCCAGTACGTCCTCCTCGACCGACGGAGCCGCTCGTTCCTCGACCGGGTCCGGCCCGCGGAGCTCCTCAAAGGGGACGAGCGGTACGACGCGGGCGCTTACCTCGAGCTCCTCGCCCGCGCGGCCGAGACGCTGCTCGCCCCGCTCGGGGTCGACCGTGAGCAGCTCCGGGCGCGCTGGGGGATGTCGCCCGCCCCCGAACGGGAGGAGTACCGCTCCCCGGAAGGGCTTGAGCAGTCGCGCCTCGAGCCGGTCGCGCCCGGAGGGAGCTATTAATCCCGGAGGTGGTGAACCGACGGTGGTCGCCCGTCCCCGTCGCCCTCCGCGCAAGGGCCCGGCCCGCCGGACCCGTCCCCCGCGCCCGGACGCGACCTCGGCGTCCGAGCGCGCGGCGGCGATCCGCGAGAGCGTAGAGAACGGTTCGGTCGAGGACATCGGCCCCCTTCTGCTCGCGCTGAGCGACCCGGTGCCCGGCGTCCGGGAGACCGCCGCGGTAGCGCTTGGGATCCTCAAGGACCCACGGGCCGGCACGACGCTCGCCACCGCGCTCCACGACCCGGACGCGCGGGTCCGGGCGGCGGCCGTCGAGGCGCTCGGGGCTCTCGGCCGGAGCGTGCACCGGGCCGTCCTCGAGTCGGCGCTCGACGACGCGGACCCCGAGGTGCGCACCAAGGCCGCGCTCGCCCTCCTCGAGCTCGCGGACGCCCGGTCGCTCCCCATGCTCGGACGTCGGGCCGACGACCCGTCGGCCCCGGTCCGCCGCGCGGTCGCGATCGCGCTCGGGCGGCTCGGCCCGGAGGAGGCGTTTCCGGCGCTCGAACGGCTCTTGAGCGACCCAGTCGACCGGGTCCGTCGGGAGGCCGTCCTCGCGGTCGGCCGGTCGGGGAACCCCGACCACTGGGGGATCGCCCGCCGGTACCTCAGCGACCCGGCGCGTCGCGTACGGGTGGCCGCTGCGGTCGTCGCCGGGCGGCGCCGGGACCGGGAGAGCGTTCCGCTCCTCCTCGACCTTCTGACCACCCCGGAGACCTGGGAGAAGCCGGCGGTCCTCGTCGCGCTCGGCCGCATCGGCGACCCGGCGGCCACCGCCGCGCTCGTCGAGTGGTGCGAGCACCCGTCGCACTGGATCCGGGTCTGCGCCGTCCATGCGCTCGGGGAGCTCGCCCCGCCCGAAGCTCGGGCGGTCGCGCTCAAGCACCTCCACGACCCGTACTGGTCCGTGCGGGGCGCGGCCGCGGTCGCGCTCGGCACGGTCGGCGTTCCGGACGACCTTCCGGCGCTCCTCGACCTCCTCCACGACGAGCACCCGTGGGCCCGCCGCGGCGCGATCTACGCGCTCGGCTCGCTCGACCTCCTCGAAGCGGCGCCTCGCCTCCGCGAGGAGCTGTTCGACTCGGCGGCCGAGGTCCGGCTCGCCGCGGTCTGGGCGCTCGGGCGGCTCCGGGACGACGGGGCACGGGACGACCTCATCCGGCTCCTCTACCAGACCCGCCCTCCCACCGAGGAGTCACGGCCGTCGGAAGCGTCGGGCGAGGAGCGCCTCGCCTCGGACGCCGAGAGCCGCCTCTTCGACGCGGTCGTGCAGGCGCTCGGCCGTCTCTCCCACGGCCTCCCCGACCCGCTCATCCACCGCTCGCTCGTCGATGCGCTCGGCCGGTTGAACGAGGAGGAGCTCGACCGCCTCGCTCGCCTGCCGCTGCCCGAGATCCGCGCCGACCAGCCTCCACCGACCTTGCGAGCGCTCTTCGAGAACGCGCTTCCGTCCCTTGCCGACGACGAGGATGCCAGCTGATGCTGCGTGACGTCCGCCGTGAGGACGGCCCCGGCTACATCGACCTGATGAACCGGGGATTCCCCGAGGAGTCGCTCCTCATGGGAGGCCGGCCGGAGGAGTTTGAGAAGGTCTTCCGACGGATTTTCCGCTGGGACACGCGGTTCTTGCTTGGCCTATTCAAGCTGTTCGGCCGACCGATCGTCCGCGCCCTCGTGGTCGAGCAGGACGGTCGGATCGTCGCGGAGACGCTCGTCACGTTTCCCGCCGGCGCCGCGTACGTGAGCAACGTGGTCGTGGACGAGGCGTACCGTCGCCGGGGGTACGCCCGCCAGATGCTCGAGGAGGCCCGGGTGACGGCGCGGCGGGCGAAACGGAACTACATTGCCCTGGACGTCCTCGAGAGCAACACCGGGGCCCGAGCCCTCTACGATTCGCTCGGCTACCGTCCGCTCATGCAGCGGGCCCGGCTGCTCCACGACGCCGCGAGCCAGTTCGGCACGGCGTCTCCCGCGAACGGGAGCTTCCGCGCCTTCCGACGGTCCGACGTCGCACCGCTCGTGGAGATCCTCAAGGGGCAGACTCCGCCCGAGGTCGAGCGGGTCCTGCCGACCCGGAAGGACCGGTTCGTCGAGAGCGGCATGGTGACCCGGATGATGGGGTCGGAGGAGGCGTCGTGGGTAATCGACCGGGGCCATGGACCCGAGGCCCACATCGGGGCCTCCGTCTCCCGCGCGATGGAAGCGGCCTACGTCAGCGCCCCCACCCTCGCGGACTCGGTCGATGACCGTCTTGCGGTCGACCTCGTGACGACGGCGGGGGCGTGGTGCGCGGCGCACCATGCCGCTCGGGTCCTGACGATGGTCTCCGACAACAACCCTCGAGGACGTGCCGCCCTCGAGGCCGTGGGGTTCCACCGTGCGCTCCCGCTCTGGACGCTCTACCGACCCGTCGACTGACCGCCGCCGCGTCCGCGCTCCCGGCGTGGACGTCTACCTCTTCCCGGCGGTCGTAGGAGGCGGGCTCGGCGACATCGAGGAGGTGCTCGCCGCCGGCCGATACCTCGCGCACGCAGGGTTCCCCCCGATCCTGTACCGCGACGGAGACCGGCCGCTCCCCCCGAATGTCGACGGTCCGTGGGAGTGGCCTTCCGGGGTCGTGCGACGTAGCGCGATCCGCCGCCGTGCGAACGCGGCCCTCACGCTCGCGCCTTCGTGGGGCGTGAGCGCGGCGCCGAGCCGACCCGTTCGGTTCGGCCGGGGGGGACCCTGGGAGGTCGAGGCTCGGGCGGTCGAGTCCATCTACGGGGTCGACCGGACGCTCCACGTGAGCTTGGAGGAGTTCGCCCGGACCCTGCCGAGCCGTGCGGAGACCCGGGAGCGATTGCGGGAGGGTGGGGTGCCGGCACGGGCGATCGGCCCCCGGCTCCGGGCGGCGGAGGCAGCGCACGAGGTCGACGCCTTTCGCTCCGCGTTCCGGGAGTTCCGGGGATTCGACCGGCCGAACGTCCTCCACCTCTTCGCGACGTTCCGCCCAGATTCGGCGTTCACGCGCGAGTTCCCCGAAGCGGTCCAGACCGGGCCGCTTGGGTCGGGGCAGCGCTGGCCGGTGGTTCGGGATCGACCGGGCGTCGTCGGCCGCCCGAGAGAGTGGGTCTGGTATGCGAGCCCCTCGAGCGCCGAGCGCATCGCAGCCGAAGTGCTCCGGGGCCTCGCGGCGGCGCGACCTCCGGTTCACCTGTTCGTCCGCTCCCCGCGGCCGTGGCCGCATTTCGACCGGACTCCGGGAATCGAGGTCGTGGCGTCCCCGATCCCGCCCGGTCGTTGGCGCGCCCGGTTCCGGCGCGCGGAGCTTCGCATCGTCACCGGCAGCCGAACGCTGATCGAGGCGATGGAGGTGGGCGGGCCGTTCCTCTACTTCAACGGGGTGCTCGGGCAGGGAGCGAGGCGCCGGCCCCATCGCCCCGAGAAGATCCGGGCCTGGCTCGCGCTCGCCCAAGAGGCCGGGGTTCCTTCGTCCCTCCGCAACGACCTGGCGGACTTCGCGCGGGGCCGGCGGGTAGCGGACGTTGTCCGGCGCGCCGTTCGACGGGAGGATGGCTGGGCTCGATTTCCCTCCCTCGGGCCTTCCGGATTCTCCACGACGAGGTCGGACGCGGGGCGAGTGCTCATCACCGTGGCCCGAGAGCTCGCGCGACCCGGGACGCGGGCGGCGGAGATTGTCGCTCGATGGCGTCGTTCGAACCTTTAATCGGGGCGCTCTCCTCCTAGTAGCCGGTGGGAATGCCCGGAGAGGAGGCGACGCCACCCGCCGTCGCACGGGCGCTCATCGGCAGCGCGCTCGGCGTTCGCCGCGGCGAGCACGTCGTGGTCGTTAGCTGGAGCCACACGCTCCCGTGGGCGACCGCGTGCGTCACGGAAGCGCGTCGGGTCGGCGCCCCCGCCCTCTTGCTCCTCGAGGACGAGGCCGCGTTCTGGCATAGCGTCGAGGGCTCAGCGAGCCCGCGCCGCTGGGCTGGGGTCGCGCGGCCCGTTCGGGGGGCGCTCGCCCAGGCGGACGCCCTCGTCTACTTCCCTGGGCCGGCCGACCGTCCCCGCCTCCGGGCGTTGCCTCCTCACCTGCTCGCGCCGTTCACGGGAGCGGACGAGGAGTGGCTCTCCCTCGCCCGACGGAACCGCCTCCGCTCCGCTCGCTGTCTGCTCGGCTACGCGTCGGACGCCCAGGCCGAACACTGGGGAGTTCCCGGCGCGATGTGGCGAAGCCAGCTCATCCGGGGGATCACCGAGGTCGATTACGGTGCCCTTCAGAAGGACGGCCAGCGCGCGGCCGCCCTCCTCTTGAAGGGACGGGAGCTTCGTCTCACCGCGGGGAACGGCACCGACCTAACGCTCCGCCTCCGGGGCCGGCTCCCGTGGGTGGACGACGGCGCGGTCGACGCGGAGGACCGCCGACGGGGCCGGTGGGTCTCGGCCGCTCCGGCCGGGTCGGTCGTGGTGTCGGTCGACGAGACCTCCGCTGAGGGGATGGTCGTCGCGAACCGGCCAAGCTTCCTCTCGCCCGGTCGGGTCGACGGCGGCCAGTGGGAGGTCGAGGCGGGCCGTCTGCGTAACTACTGGTACACCGAGGGAGGGGAGGCGTTCGAGAGCGATTTCGCCGTGGCGCCCCGGGGCCGGGAGACGGTGTCGCTCTTCGCGATCGGCCTCAACTCGGCGCTCGCGCCGGGTGTTCCTCAGGCGGAGGATGAGGAGGCCGGGACGGTCACGCTCGCGATCGGGGGGAACACGCTCTACGGGGGCCGGAACCGCTGTCGCTTCCTCTCGTGGATCACCGTCGGGGAGGCGACGGTCGCCGTTGACGGCGCGCCGCTCTGCGACCGGGGCAAGATCCTCTGAGGACCGGCGTGCGCTTGGTCGACGGGCCGGGCGTCGTTTTTTCGACCGGCCCGCCGACCGGGTCGCGCGAGGCCTCCTCGGCGCGACCCTCACGGTCCGGTCGAACGGGATGGCGCGATCCGTACGGATTGTCGAGACCGAAGCGTACGTGCGGAACGACCCGGCGAGCCATGCCTTTCGGGGGCCCACTCCCCGGAACCAGTCGATGTTCTCCGTTCCCGGAACGCTCTATGTCTATCGGATTCACCAGGTCGTCTGCGCGAACCTGGTCGCCCGTCGGGGAGAGGCCGTCCTCGTACGCGCCGGGGCTGCCGACGGACTCTCTCCCGTTGTTGCCTCCGGTCCGGGTCGACTCTGTCGTTTCCTCGGAATCTCACGGGAGGACGACGGGATCGACACGGTGACCGCCGCTCGCGTCGGGATTCGGTTGCGAGCAGGACGGCGGCGGCGGCCCCTCATCGGTCCGCGCGTGGGGATCCGAAAAGCGGTCGACCGCCCCTTGCGGTTCGCGGTCGCGGGCGAACCGGCGGTCTCCCGCCCTCGTTCCTTCGCGGCTCGCCCAAGTCGTCCTTAGGAGTGATCACGCTCGGGCGGCATGCGCGGTTCTGTTTATGGGAAGTGCGCGACTCTAGGGTTACCGGAGAGATGGCGGGACTATGGCCGTCCCCCTCGAGCCCCGCGCTACCGTCGTGATTGCCGCGATCGTAGCCGTTCTCGCGCTCGCGTCGGGGTTCGGAGCGTGGTCCGTCCGGAGTGGGTCCACCTCGGGTCCGTGTCAGTCGTACTACACGGGGCGTCTGTACTGCACGCAAACGCTGACCACCCACGGTTGGTGCCGTGAGCCGGCTCCGTGCCCCAACCTGGGGAACTCGACGTTTCTGCTGGGCTACACGTTCACCGCCTTTCCGTTGATCGACCCGAACGGGACGCCGGGCCTATCGCTGTCCGTCCTCGGACCCGGCGGATTCGGCATTGGAGTCCTCCTGTTGACCCACTCATTCGCGGCCCCGGTGGAATGGACCTCCTCGGATGGACTCGTCCTCGTCATCTGGCCGAACCCCCCTCCGTCTTGGGAGCGACCGCTGCCCGAATCGACGAGCGTGATTTGCGGTGTCGCCGGGCCGTAGGGCGGCCCCGCTCGCCCCGAAGCGTCGGGGCGGTGACGCGGTCTACTTCAGCTTCTTCCAGTCGTAACCGCGCCGGCGGGGACTGGCGCCGAACCCGCAGGAGGCGCAGACGCCTTTCTGGCGGTGATACGAGTGGCGGCCGCAGCGGCGGCAGATGATGTGGACGATCTTTCCCCCGCGGCGGGACGGTGTTCCCTTTCCCATCGTTCCTCTCCTTCGGTTGGTCGCTTCTCTACGGTGAGATGTAGATGATCGAGTCCCCGCGCACGAGCGTGAGCCCGCTACGGGGTGTGACCTGGTCCTTCACGACCTCCTCGGCCGAGGAGAGCACGAGGTTCAGATGCTGGTCGTACGCGTCGAGGACTCCCCGGAACGAGCGTCCGCCTTTGAGCTCCACGAGGACGCGCTTGTGGAGGCTTTGCTGCAGCGCATCGAGCGGCTTCATCGGTCGTAACGAGGGTGCGAGGCAGGTCGGGTGGCCTTTTTAACGGTTGGGGCCGAAGCTCGGCCGGCGGCGTTTCCC
>Ga0187815_10001187_pt1 | contig 12343 bp, 9 predicted proteins | sample NC_S_5_FD_132962 | JGI IMG/M metagenome (GOLD analysis project Ga0187815, IMG submission 132962) | Wetland sediment microbial communities from Neuse River Estuary, North Carolina, USA - ASW-S_5 | ecosystem: Environmental > Aquatic > Freshwater > Wetlands > Sediment | place: USA: North Carolina...
CCCTCCGTGCATCCGCCGGATGCAACGTACGCTCCAGAAGGGAGAGAACCTCTCCCACTCCGGGCGGTTCTGCCTCGCCGCGTTCCTCCACCGCGCCGGCGCCGACTTCGAGACGATCGTCGACGCGTACCGCGGAGCGCCCGACTTCGACGAGTCGGTCACGCGCTACCAGGTGGAGCACATCACGCTACGGGACGGGGGCCGAGGGTACGAGCCCCCCGAATGCGAGACCTTGCGAAGCCATGGACTCTGCGCGCGGGACGGCGACCCGAGCGCGAGCGACGCGCGCGACCGAGTCCGCGACGAGCGCTGCTTCGAGCCGTCGCTGCGCCACCCCCTGCAGTACTACCGCCGACGGGGGGGCACCGTGGTCGAGGGCGACCTGACGGACGCGTCTACGTCGTCTGGGCCGGGGGCAGGGCCCGGTAGACCTTCAGCGCCCGCGCGACCGCGGTCCACTGACCGGCGATAACGAAGTACGCGAGCGCCACGTCGATCACCGTGAACGCGAGCCCGCCGACGTGGAACCGCGACCAGGGCATCGCGCTCGCCCAGGGCCACGGAAGGGACCAGTCGAACTCGAGGAACGTTGCGACCACGAGCACGACGAGGCGGTCCGCGCGCGAGAGAAGCCCTCCGTAGAGCCGGCCCTGGCCGACCGCCTGGGCCTGGGTGCCCATGTAGCTCGTCAGGAGGAGGCTCGCGAACGCGAACAGGGCGAGCAGCGGGTAGGCGTATCCCGAGACGGCGATTCCGACGATGAGGAACAGGTCCGCGTACCGGTCCAGCACGTGGTCAAGGAAGTCGCCCCGTACCGAGGCGCGACCCGTCGCCCGGGCGACTTCGCCGTCCAGCACGTCGAAGAGGCCCGCCAGGAAGATCGCGACCGCGACCGGCAAGAACAGGAGCGGGGTCGTCCAGCGCACGAGGGCCGAGAGCGCTCCGCCCGCGCCCGCGCACCCGAGGGCAAGCCAGCTCAGGCGGTCGGGTCGCCAGCCGAGGAACGGGCGCGCGAGACGTTCCACGTACGAGGCGACCCGGTCCCGGAAAGCCTCGAGCACCATCGCTCGCCCCTACCGAGACCACTCCAAAAGATGCTTGCCCACCCAGGCGTCCGAGAGCCAGTCGACCCGACCGTAGGAGGGAGGCCCTCTCGCCCGGAGCCGGTCGTCCACTTCGCTCGCGACCGAGGCGGGACTGCGGCCCGTCGTGTCGATCTCCCACACCCGCCGGCGGAGACCGATCGCCTCCAGGAGGATCGCATCCGTCGCCTCGACCACGAGGTTCGCCCGCCGGTCCCGGACCGAACTGGGCCGGGAATGGGCCAACCGCCGGGCCAGTTCGCGAGGGTGGCAACGAAGAACGATCACGTCGCGCAGCGGCAGGAAGTGCGCGAGGTGGCCGACGACCACGTCGGCCCGTGGAGCGCGCGCCGCTCGCAGGGTGCGTATGGTCGCCGGAAGGTCGACCACCCAATCGCGACCGTGACGCCGCCCGGTACCCAGCTCCCGGGTCAGCTCGGCGACCTCAACGGTCCGCCAGCTCGGGTCCAGCCGACCGGCCACCGTGGACTTGCCGGTTCCCGGCGTGCCCGTCAGCGCCACCGACGCCATGCGACCCCGGTCGAGGGGGCGGAGTAGATGAGTCCACCGCCGGATCGGCGCCTCCGTTCGTTCTAGCGCTCGGGCGACCTTCGTCGGGCCACCCTCGGCCACGACGGTATGGCACGTTGATTGAAGCTGACGTCCTCACTTCTACGCAGGGGGCGGAACCCCTTGAACCCGTGGGAGGCCCCGTGTTCGCTCGGCTTCGTGCGTCCAGTTTTCGCCGAGAGTCGACCGGATCTCGAGGAAGGCTCCCGTCCCGTGAGGATAGGAAATCTACGTTGAGTTTAAGTACGGGAACTCACTCGCGAGCGCTATGTATCGTGTGACCGGGGCTACCTTGGCAACTGTAGCAGTCGGACTAGTGGCGGTCTTTCTCGTCGCGGGCATGGTTGGAGGGGCCTCGTTGTTTGCGGCCCACCCGGCGTCGGGACAATCCGCCAAGGGAGCCGCCCCCGGTTCGGCGGGGACGAGCACGGTTCCATTGACAACGGCCAGGACCTATCAGACCACGATTAACTTGGTGTTCAACACGAGTCTACCGGCCGCCACACCGGTTCCCCAGGCCTTCTCGATCTATGCGAACGTGACCTACGGTTCGATCGACAACACCAACACGCACGCTTGGGTGGTCGTTTTCGACACCACGTCCAGCACGCATTTTGCGACGTTCACGTTGAACGGAACGATCGTTCCCGCTAACGTCGTGAAGTCCGTCAACAACGGCGTTCCCTACCAGAATTACACCTGGTTCACGTCCCTCGACAAGACCACTCTGGGGTGTGCGAAGGTTTCGTGCGCGGACCTCATCCCGGCGACCAATGATGCCTTCACCATCACGGCGTGGGTCAGCGAGAATGGCGCTTCCATGGGCGGCGGCACGGCGATTGCCAGCGCCGCGGCGTCCACGATGCTGGTCTCGACCTACGTCAACTTCGGCTTCAACACCCCTGTCCCGGGTGCGTACTCCTATGCGATCGTCCCGATCCCCTCGACGGTCTCATTCTGGACCAACACGAGCTGGGGCTGGACCACCAACGCCACTACGAAGGTCTGGCTGCAGGTTCAGAACGCCGTCTCGGCTTCGCCGTTTGCCAATCTGTTCTTCAGCTTCAACAACTCGGTCAACGCGACCAACTCGCACAAGTACGCCTCGCAGACGGGCTTCAATGGCACGGTCGCCGGAGTGCAGTATTCGTATGCCACTTGGACCCTGACCCTCAACAAGACAACGCTCGCTTGCGCGGACGTCTCGTGCAATACGACCCTGCCGAATCAGGCCGGCGGATTCCAGGGACTGCAGGTCATGCTCATCCCCGCGGCGGATGAGTCCGGAAACTCGGCCGGCGGCTTGGTCGCTGCGACGGGACCGATGTCCTCGCCAACCCCGGAAACCGCGTCGATCGGCTCTACGCTGATCAACACCGGCGTGAACACCGCTCCTATCCCCTATCAACCGCTGCCCTACGTGTCGAGCGGCTGGGTCAACGTCAGCTGGGTGAACCCCGTGGCGGATCTCGGCAACGCCTCGGTCGGTGGTTACGTCCAGGTCTACGATCCCGCCGTCCTGGTGGCCACGATCAGTCTGAACAACAGCGTCAACACCACCAACGCGGGCGGCGTGAGCTTCTCGTATCTCGCGAAGCACACCAACGGCACGACGGTGCTCGGGGTTCCGTACCTGAACTACACTTGGTCGATCACCTTCAGCGCTACGGCGGCCTCGCTGGGCGCGACCGTTGCCTACAACCCGTTGACCATCGAAGTGAACGTCACAGCGAACGGCCTCGGTCACGGAGGGACGAAGCAGTACACCGGGCCGATGGACATGCTCCCCGCCCCGAATGTCTTCGTGCAGTATCCGACGACCGCGGCGGTGACCTTCACCTCGGCCTTCGCGGCGTACATCCCCACGCCGTTCACCGCGAACTACTCGATCGCCGTGACCAATGCCCCGATCAACGCGGTCACGACCACGATCATCGTGAACGTCACGGACCTGGGAACGGGCTCGGTGCTCTCGTCGACCATGGTCACTGCGGTCGACAACCAGACCGCATACCAGTTCACGGTCAACGCGGCAAAGCTCGCGTGCAGCGACCCGTCCTGTTCCAGCCTACCGCAGCACGAGTTCAAGCTGTCGGCCTTCGTTGGGGTCGTCGGAATCGGTCTCCCCACGAACGGTTCGATCTCGACCAGCGCCACGTCGAAGTCGTTCTTCCTGATCACGACGCCGCTATCGGCCTCGCTCGTCGCCCCGACGGCGGGAGCCGCGGTGTCGACCGGGAACGTGACGGTCTCGGTGGCCTACCTCGGGTCGTACGTGGCGGCCGCGGTGTTGAACATCTACACCACGAGCGGCAACCTCGTCTTCAGCCACAGCGTGATCGAGCTGACGCCGGGAGTACCTGTGCCCCAGACCTGGTTCATCGCACAGGTAGGGACCTACAACTACGCGATCGTGATGACCACCGTGTACCTGCCGAACACCCACTACTTCAACGGGACGCTCTCGGTGATCACCAAGGGCGGAACGGTGTTCCAGAACGTCACCCAGTGGTCGAACGAGTCGATCCTGTCCGGGCTCTCCGGGGCCGCGGCGGGTACGCTCCTCCTGGTCGTTGGGTTGATCGTGGGCATGATCGTGGCGTTCATCCTGGCGGGTCTGGTCATGCGCAGCCGGCCGAGCCCCGCGCCTCCCCAGGCGTGGGACAGCAAGACCGGCGCCGGGGCGAACACCTGCAGCGTCTGCGGTAAGTCGTTCGCTACACCCGAGGAGCTCGCTGCTCACGGCAAGAGCGAGCACGGGATGCAGTAGTCGGACCTCGAGGTCGTCTTCCTCAGGCCAACCCTTTCCCGCCTCTCTTTTTTCCCGTCCCCTTGACCGGGGCGGTCGAGCGCTCGGGATTGCGCGGGCGCGCTAACTGAAGCGCAGCGACCGGAAGGCCCGGCGCCAGGCCAGGACCTCGGAGGCGACCCGCTCGCCCTTCACTCCGCCTCGGAGGAGCAGTTCGGCGAGTCGCGGCATGTCCTCGGGGACAAGCCCGAGACGGCTCACTTCGGCACTCCCGATCCTGCCAACCAGGTCGATGAGCAACCGCTGGCGCTCGAGCCGGCGCGCGAGTTCTCCGGGACCGAGGTTCGCATCCCGGCGAAGGGCAGCGCGGTCGATGTGCAGCTGGTGGGACCGCGTGAAGCCGTCTGCCGCCCCGATGAGCGAGAGCCCTCCGGAGGAGAGCGCGCGGCCGAGAGCCTGGGCGTTCGCGACGGTGGTCCGGGCGTAGTCCGGCCCGACCCGCTCGAGCTCGAGGAGCGTCTGGCCGAGGGCTGCGATCCGGTTCCAATGGGCGTTGTCGAAGATCCGCCAGACCAGCGCCGGGTCGAGCTGCCGGAAGAGGTCCTCCCGGTCGGTGACCAGCAGCCCGCCCTGGGGTCCCGGGAACGACTTGTGCGTGCTGCCGAACAGAACGTCGGCGCCCTCGCGCAGGGGGTCCTGGAACTGTCCGCCCGCGATGAGGCCGAGGACGTGGGAGCCGTCGTAGAGAACGAGCGAGTCGACCGCGTGTGCGGCCTCGGCGATCTCCCGAAGTGGATACGGGAACAGGAAGAAGCTCTGGCCCAGCACCACCGCTTGGGGGCGCTCCCGGCGGATGGTGTCGACCGCCTGCGCCGCATCGACCCGGTGCTCGGGGCCGGTCGTGGGGAGGGGCCGGGCCGTGTAGCCGAACACCGCCGGGATGAAGCCGGGAGCGTACCCATCGTATCCCCCCTCGTCCGGAGCGATCGCAAGGATCCGGGACTTCGGCGGCAGAAGCGGGACGAGTGCGGAGAGGGCCGCGATGTGCCCTGAGAGCGGCCGGGTCGTCGCGAACCGGCCATGGAAGAGACGAGCGGCGGCCGCGTTCGCGAGCGCCTCGATCTGGTCGGTGTAGCGGGTTCCGGTGTAGCTATTGTCGATCGTCTCGCCGTGGAACTCGGCCGTCACCGGAAGGGTGTAGCGGCCGGCGAGGTCGCTTCCGAGATAGCGCCGGGCGATGGGCGAGACCGCGTTCTCGCTCGCAAGAAGGTTGAACACCTCACGGCCCCGCCATCGGTCGTGGGCCCGGACGAGGGCGGCGAGCCGCCGCTCCTCCTCAGTGGGCATCGGCGCTTTCCACGGCGGGGGCCGGGAACGCCGGACCGTGCGCCAGCTTCCGTTGCTCCCGATGGCCGCACCTCGGGCACTCGAGCCCCTTTGGGCGGCGCGTGAGAAGGTTGTGGCAGACCTGGCAGCGGGCGGAAACGACCCCGAGCGACGACGGGGCGGTCGTCAGCTTGACGGACGGATGCGACTGGAGGACCTTCGCGAGGATGATGTCGCCCACCGCGAACTCGCTCGAGAGCGACTCCGTGTACCCTTCCTTCGCCTTGGAAACGTGGACGGTCCCCTCGGGCTCGCCGGGCACCGGTCGCCGGCTGGCGGAGGTCGAAAGGATCGTGCAGATCGCCATCGCGGTCTTGAGCTCGTCGACGCGCGCGTAAACGATCTCGCCTTCCTGGATCTCGGGCACGGCGTTCCGGGCTTCGACCCGGACCGTCCGGTCCCGCGGGTCGACGTGCGAGGTCCCGACGACCGACGCGTAGATGCGACCCCGATTCTCGTAGGTGCCGCGGCCGGGGAGGAACTCCTCGGCGGTCCCAAGGTAGTCGCCGGGGAGGACGAACTTCGGTTCTTCGGAAGGTGCCGTCATGGCTTGGTTCCCGCTTCGATCACCCAGCGGTCGACATCGAGCGGGACCTTGGCAGCCCGATGGTGCGGGAACGTCCAGGGTAGGTCCCAGCGCACCGGCTCGACCTCGACTACGTGGGCGCCGCGGTCGAGCGCGAGTCGCGCTATAAAGGTTCGGGACGCCGACAGGGCGAACGCGCCGACCGCACGACGAGCAAGGGAGAAAGCAGCCTCCCAGAACGGCCGGTCGGCGTGCCGTGTCTGCGCGCCGAACGGCGGGTTCATCACGACCACGTCGGCGAGTTGGTCCCACTCGGTGACGCTCGAACCACGGAAGTCGACCCGGACCTCGGCGGCCCGGGCCGCGGTGCGAGCGATCGGCAAGAGGGTCGCGTCCACCTCGATGCCGACCACCGGGTGGGCCCCGAGAAGGGCCGCGCCGAGAGCGAGGCGGCCGGTTCCGCATCCGAGGTCCAGCACCGAGCGGCCCTCGAGACTGACGTGTCGGTCGAGGGAGAGCAGGAGGTCGGCGGCAGCCTCCGCCGGGGTCGCGACCTGCTCGAGGGGGGCGGACGGATGCGGGGGCAGCGGCACGGCCTGGATACGCCGGGCCAGTTCTTGCCGCCGCACAGGCTCGGGGAGCAAGCCCGGAGAGAAGACGTTGGGGGGGCGTCGTCAGGAAGGCGAAGCGGGGAGCCGGATTTGAACCGGCGAACGCCTGCGCGGCAGGATCTCTTCGGCGTCGAGCGCCCTTTAAGTCCTGCGCCGTTGACCGGGCTTGGCTATCCCCGCAGCACTACCGTGCGGGAGGCGCGACCGGTCCCTCTTCCTTCGCCGCGCGGGTCGGGGTCTTCTTGACGGAAACCCGGCGCGGGAAGTACTTCAGAAGGACCACGTCGTTGACGGCGGACACCCATCGGTACGGAATGTTGGTGGGCCGAGAGTCCTCGACTAACATCGGGCTGGTCTCGTCGACGTAGAGTCCATCGATCTTGGCCGCCTCGACGTCAACGACCACGTTGTCGACATCGCCGAGCAGTCGGCCGTCGGGCGTGTAGATCTGCCGTCCCAAGAGCTCCGTCATCTCGACCAGCATGGTCAGTTACCGTCGGCGAGCGACGGGGCCGGCCCTTCTTATGCCTTTGGGCCGAGACGAACCTGTCTCGGACGCCGTGTTCACCGCCGGGGGTTAGGTGGCGTCGGGAGGCGGGTCGGGGGTTTCCTGACGGACCTGGGTGCGATAGAGGCGCAGGAGCTCCTGCGTGGTCGTCGCTTCGGTCGGGCTCCGATCGTCGCGGAACCGACCGGTGAACCTCGGAAACCTGAGAGCGAGTCCGGCGCCGGCGCGGATCGCGCCGAGCCCAGCCGGGTGGACCGGGCTCAGCGTGAGCTCCGCGCCGCGGACCTCGAGGACGACCCCCGGTCGGATCCATCGGTCGGGGGAGGTGCCGGTGGCGACCTCGGGCGGTCGCTCGTCCGACTCGAACCGGTGGAGGCGCTTCGGCATCTCGGCGAGCTGGGCGTCGTCGAAGCCGGACCCGACCTTGCAGAAGCTTTCGAATCGGTCGAGCTTGGGATTGTACACCGCCAGCAGGAACGCCCCGTACCGTCCGGCCCGGCGACCGCGGCCGAGGAACCCGCCCACCACCACTCCATCGATGGAGTCGGCGAGTCCGACCGTGTACTCGCGTTTGTACTTGATCCACCAGAAACCCCGGGCCCCCGCCCGGTACGCGCTCCCCTCGGCGAGGGACTTCGCGACGACCCCCTCGCCTCCGGCGGCGATCGCCTCGTCAAAGAAGCTCTGGGCGTCCTCCTCGTTCGACACCACCCGCTGGACCGCGAGGCGCACCCGCTCGGTGGGGGAGAGCGCTTTCTCGAGGAGCGCGCGCCGCTCGGGAAGCGGTCGACCGTAGACGGGGGAGCCCGACAGTAGAAGGACGTCGAAGGCGAAGAGACAGACAGGGATCTCCCCGCGGACGCGGTCGAGGTCGTGTTTGCGGCCCCGTCTCCGAGAGACCTGCTGGAACGGCTGGATCTCCCCCGTGTCGAGGTCGATCGGCACGCACTCTCCTTCGATGATCGCCGGGGTCGAGCGGACGGCATGGGGGAGCTCCTCGACGAGCTCCGGGAACTGGGCACTGATCTCCTCGAGCCGTCGGGAGAACAGGCGGACCGGGCCGCTCTTCGGAACGTGGGCCTGGACCCGGAGTCCATCGTACTTGTACTCGAGAGCCGCCCGCCCGTCAAGCCGCTTCAGCACGGCCGGAAGGTCGAGTTCGCGCTCGGCGAGCATCGGACGGATCGGTCGTCCAACCTCGAGCGTCACGGACGCAAGGCCGTCGACGCCCTTCTCGACCAGGACCCCGGCGACGAGCCCGAGGTCGCTCGACAGGTTGAACGCCGCCTCGATTCGCTGACGGGTCGCCTTCGTTCCATCCCCGAACGCTTCGGCGAGAGCGTCAAGGATCGTCATCTCCCGAACCCCGACCCGCAGCGTGCCGAGAACGAAGCGAACAACGAACTTTCCCTCGAGCGGGGAGGCGCGCACCAGGAGCTCGGTGAGGATCTGCACCTTGACCTCCTGCGAGCCCACCCCCCCGGCCCCCGCGATCCGGGTGAGCTCAGCGTACACCTCCGCGACCGTGAGCGGCGATGCGCCCTCGAGTCGCCGTACGGTGGCGAGGAGTTCGCCGACCGTGGTCCCGAGGTCACCGGATTCCTTGGTCCGCCGGGCCACTACGGCTTCCTCGGTATGGGTCGCGGCCGCGACCGCCCGCCGGGCCAGTGAGTCGGCCATTCCCAGCTCGACCCCTTCGTACTCCGGACGGAGAAGGCCCTGCGCCAGATACAGCACCCGGCCGAGCTCGGGAGGACGAAGCGGGCGGATCAGGTCGACGAGGATCGAGCGCATCTCGAGGCGCTTCGACGTCGTCTCGAGCCGTTCGAACGTTGCGCAGAGGTCAGCGAACCGCACGAGCCGCCCCCCTCTCGACGCTCGCTCGCAGCCGTCGGAGGTTCTCGCCGACATCCCCGCCCTGGAAGACCGAGTTCCCGCAGACGAAGAACGTCGCCCCGGCCGCGGCCGCGTCCTCGGCTGTCGTGGGGGTCACGCCCCCGTCGATCGAGATGTCCGCGGCCGAGCCGGCCGCGTCGAGACGCTCGCGCGCGGCGCGGACCTTCGGCAAGACGTCGGGGATGAACTTCTGCCCCGAGAACCCCGGGTGCACGCTCATGACCAGGATCTGGTCCAGCCGATCCGCCAACGGCTCAACCGAAGAGAACGGAGTGTCGGGCCGGATCGCCGCTCCCACACCCACCCCGAGGCGCTTCGCCTCCCGGACAACCTCCATCGGGTCGGAGCGCGCCTCGACGTGAAAGACGAGGGTGTCGCCGCCCGCTTTGTGGAACGCTTCGAGGTAGCGTAGGGGGTCTTCGATCATCAGGTGAACGTCGAGCGGTCGCGTGGTCCGTGCTCGGACGGCCCCGACGAGGGCGGGCCCGAACGAGATGTTGGGTACGAAGTGTCCGTCCATGACGTCGAGGTGAAGGGCATCGGCCCCTCCCGCTTCCACGGCCCGGACCGCATCGCCCAGGGCCGCAAAATCCGCGCTCAGTAGCGACGGCGCAAGGCGAAGCCTCCGGCTGCCCTGCGGCACGAGAGGCGCCATCTCATAAGAGTATATATAGCGCCTTCGAGGTCAGGGTGCCGTCTCCGTTTGGAGACGTGAGTGGGTTCATGGCGAGCGAGGGTGAAAGCCCTGCCGGCGGGGTCCGCCGACTGGGCGGAAGAGCGATGTCGATGACGGTCGCCGTCGTGGTGATGGTCGTGGTGATCCTCATCATCGGCGGTGCCGGGTACGCGGCCCTAAACGCGGTCTCCGGTAGTGGAAAGAAGACGGTGGCCACGTGTTCACCGCCGAATAGCCCAATCTGTCAGACCACATCCGGGTTGAACGATGTGCAGCTGTCGGTTCCCTACGGCGCTGGCTTCGGCCAGGCCGTGGCGACCCTTCAGCAAGGATTGAGCCTCCCGGCGAACGTCGGCGTAACCGGGGGCGAATCGGTTTCTCAGTACCAAATCTTCTGGGGCGATGGAACGAACTACACGGGAGGTAGTCCGACCACGAACCACGTGTACACCCAGATTGGTTCCTTCGTGCTCAGCGCGCAGGCGCTGGTAGGGTCGACATGGCACTACGGCCCCGGCTCGCTCTTCCCGGTCGTCGTGCAGCCGAACTACCAGACAACTTCCTCGGGCTTCTACCCGACCGTCCAGGCGACCTTCAGCAACGGATCCTCGGCGCCGGTCACGTTCGGCTGGCTTGAAGGCTCCGGCTCGGTGAGCGTTTCGGCCACCTACACGTCTCTCTCTACGGCGACCGGCTACACCGACCAGGCCCCGACGCTGACGGCGACGGGCGGGACCCAGTCGGCTCTCAAGTCGACGGCCACCAGCGTCTCGGCGTCCTACGCATTCACGACCTCGGGTAGCTACATCATCACGATGGTCGGAGCAATCACCGCTCCGGGCGGCACGATCTACCAGAACTACACCTGGGACGTCTACGTCTCTCCCGCAGGTGTCGCTCCGGGATGCTCGAGCTGCGGGCACGGGGGCACTGGGGGTACGAGCCCGCACAAGGGCCAGATCATCTACCAGGAGGTCGCGCCCGGTGGTGCCACCTCGGAGGACCCCTCGGTGGCCTACGATACCATCAGCTACGAGCCTGTCCTGAATGTCTACCAGTCGCTCGTAACGTACAACGGGAGCAGCACCGCCTCGTTCCTGCCTGAGCTCTCCCTGTGCGTCCCCGGACCGAACTGCGCGGCGATGTACAGCGGCAACACCCTGATCGTCAACAACGCCACCACTCCGACCTCCCCGCAGTTCTTCACCTTCCCGATCGACAAGGCGGCGCGATTCTACGACCCGGCGACCAAGGTGAGTTGGCCCGTGTACCCGTCCGATGTGGCCTTCTCGATGGCCCGGACGTGCGGCTTTGCCAACCTTCCGGGATTCGGCTCTCAGCCGGGCTGGATCCAGTGCCAAGCCCTGTTGGGCGGAGGGAAAGCCTCGTGGGACAACGGTATCCACAATCCGTTCAACAACACGCCGCAGAACCTGCTTGGGGCGATCCTGATCAACGACACCAAGTACTGCCCCGCGAACGTGATGGCGAACTCGAACGGTTGCGTGACGTTCAACGCCTGGGGTGGGGGAGCGGCGTGGCCGTTCTTCCTTGAGTTGGTCGCGGACCCGCTGGGCGGCTCGGTCGAGCCGTGCGGCTGGTTCACCGCTCAGAGCGCCGGTGTTCCGGGCTTTGCCGGAACCACGCTCGCCGGCGGAGACGGACCCTGTTACCTCCCCGCTGGCCAGACGTCCACCAACACCACCGCGTTCCACACCTGGCTGACGACCACGCCACTCACCTACTGGGACACCTTCCAGCAGCTGGCGCTGAACACCCCGGGCATCCAGCCTGGCGTTCGGTGGAACATGGTGGGGTCGGGCCCCTACTACCTGACCAACCAGCCGTTCGAGCAGTCGGTCGGCTACACCCTCGAGCAGAACCCGGCCTACGCGGCCCCGACGGGCTGTGCGGGTCAGCCGAACTGTGAGCCGCTGCCCGGTGCAAGCCACTACGTGGCGAAGGTGACGGTCATCTACCAGGCGACCGACACCATCGGCATCGAGCAATACAAGGCGGGTCAGGTCGACTTCGCCTCGATCCTGCCCGGCGAGACGCCCCAGCTGCTCTCGCTGATCCAGGAAGGCAAGATTGGCGCGTTCACCGTTCCGACGCTGAGCGTGTTCTTCCTGCCGCTGGCGATGGAGTTCGACCCGACGGTGGCGAAGACCCTCGACCCGAACACGCTGAACATCCCGGGGGACTTCTTCAACTACGTCGGTCTGCGCGAGTTCCTCGTCAACGCGTTCCCGTACAACACCGTCGAGAACACGATCTTCACGACGGACGGAATCCAGTACGGGTTCAACTACGGTGGAGCGATCCCGCAGTACATGGGC
>Ga0187815_10001188_pt1 | contig 12335 bp, 11 predicted proteins | sample NC_S_5_FD_132962 | JGI IMG/M metagenome (GOLD analysis project Ga0187815, IMG submission 132962) | Wetland sediment microbial communities from Neuse River Estuary, North Carolina, USA - ASW-S_5 | ecosystem: Environmental > Aquatic > Freshwater > Wetlands > Sediment | place: USA: North Carolina...
CCAAGCCCGATGTACCACGCCATGATTTCCCGCAGCGCAAAATTCGGGAAAAACTTCATCTCGCGCGCCTCATTCGGCGAAGCTTTCCAGCGCTCTTCCACTTTCGGCGGGACGCTGATGCCGAAATATTGCACCAGCGCAAGATGGATCAGGATAAACACCGTGGCCAATCCAGGCAGAACCGCCACGTGAAAGCCGAAGAACCGGGTGAGCGTCGCCCCGGTCACATCCTCGCCGCCGCGCAGGAACACCATCAGGCTGTGCCCCACAATCGGAACCTGCCCCGCGATTTCCGTCCCTACCTTCGTCGCAAAAAACGCCAGCGTGTTCCACGGCAAAAGATACCCGCTGAACCCAAATCCCATGGCGAGGAATAGCAGCACCATGCCGCTGATCCATGTCAGCTCTCGCGGCTTGCGGTATGACTTCAAGAACATCACGCTGAACATGTGTGCGAACGCGGTGAAGATCATCAGATTCGCCGCCCATGAGTGAATCGACCGCACCAGCCACCCGAAGCGCACGCGCGTCATGATGTACTGCACGCTCTCGAACGCTTCATTCGCTCCCGGCCGGTAATACAGCAGCAGCAAAATTCCCGTGCACACCTGGATGATGAACAGGAAAAGCGTGATTCCGCCCAGGAAATACCAGTAGGAGAGCTTGTGGACGGGTACCGTTTTCTTTTTCAGGGGAGCGACGAGTTCAGCCCAATGGAACCGCTCGTCCAGCCAGTCGCGAGTCGCTTTCAGCGCGTTCAATTCAGGCTTCCCGCTTTCGGCTGACCACAATCTCGCCGCCCCGCACGTGTACTTGAAAAGCCTCCAGCGGACGCGGAGGCGGGCCCGAGATATTCCGGCCGTTCAAGTCGTACATGCCGTTATGGCACGCGCACCAGATTTCGTGAAGGTCGCTGCGATATTGAACCGTGCAGCCCAGGTGCGTGCAAACCGCCGACAGCGCGCGATATTCGCCGTCCGCTGTCATCAGCAGCAACGCAGGCCGCGTCCCGAAACGAAAAATTTTCGACCCGCTCGGTTTTATGTCGCCGACCTTCCCGGCCACAACTTCATCGCCGCCCAGGTCGACAACGGGAGGAGGAACTAGATACCGCAACACCGGATAGGCGAACGCCGCGAGCGAGCCGAGCACCCCGCCGCCAAGAAGCGCCGTTACAATGCGCCTTCGCGGAGCACTGGCCCCGTTTGGATCTTCGGGTTCCCCTGTGACGCCGCGCGTCTTTGAGACCATCCCGGTGTAAGCGCCCCGCTAAAACATCAGTTCCGTTGAAGGGCGGGGTTTCAACCCCGCCGTAAGTGCCACGTTTTCTTCAGGGGTTCCAACCCCTGAAGCCTTTGTTTTCAACTCTCTCCACAACCTGTAAGCGGCGCCCCGCTGCTACTTCTTGAGACTTCGCACAAACGTGACGAGTTCCTTGATCTGCGCGTCGGTGAGTTTGCCTTTATACGCTGGCATCTTCCCCTTGCCCTTGTTCACGATTTCGGTCAACTGCCCGTCGCTCTCTTTCTGCACTTCTTCTGACCCCAGATCGCGCGCTTTCAATGCTTTCCCCATCGCCGTCTGGCCCTTGCCGTCCGCCCCGTGGCACGGAGCGCACTTCGCCTTAAACAGAGCTGCGCCGTCACCTTGTCCTCGCGCCGTCGTGCTCGAGACAATCAAGCCAAGCACAATAACCAGCACCAATGAGCTGATCCGCACGAGTACTTTCATTGTTTGGCTCCTCTACGAGCGATCGCCAGGCAAGATACTACATCCGGCTCGCCTTCCGTTCTCCACTTATTATCAGAAGGCATAGCGCACGGAGAATGTGGCCGTGCTTCCATTGAAGTTCTCGAGCTGCAGAGACGGCTGCGCCGGGTTCGTCGGCGTTAGCGCCAAGCCCGCCGGAAACAGCGCGTTCTGGATGTCGAACCCGTAATAGGCCCACGCCGTCTCGTACGTGAAACCCTTGTAGATATTCACGGCGACCGAACTGGTCGGCCGCAGGTAATTGAAATTGAGTGTTCCGGCTGGCTGCAGCGTGTCCAGCGTCACCTGCTGCAATGGCGGCGGCGTTCCCGTTGCGAATTGCGGCTGGTTGAAGTATGGCGACGTTCCGCGCACGAAATTCCCATCGAGACCCAAGTTGAACGTCACGCGCGGCACCAGCTTCCACATCAGGCCTCCGTAGGCCATGTGATCGGTACTCGCGTAAACCCCGAGGGCCCCCAGCGGTACCGGTGAACCTGCTGCCGCACACGGTGTTGTCCCGGCCGGCGTTCCGCCCACGGAATAGCAGACGTCCGCTTGAGAGTAGATGTCGAGGTATGTGTACCCGAAGTCCACGGATAGCGTCGGCTTAGGCGTTAGCACCGCCTGCACGCCATAGCTCCGTCCGTGCTCCAGGTTGTTGACCGTGTACACATTGTCCCGGTTCTCGTGGATGTCCACCGACCCGCTCAGCATTGCCCACGGCTTTGGCGTGTAGCTCACGTTGATTTTGTACGATTGCAATTGCCGCGGCGACGTCCGCGTGAATGCAAAGTCGCTGAACCCAAATTGTAAATCACCCGTGATTCGCAGCGTGTCGATCGGCCGCGCTGTCATCCCCACCAGCGCCGCGTGCTCGTTGATGGTCAGCGTCGACGGAGTCGAAAGCCCCGTCGGCGCTGGCGCCGTGAACGTAATCGATCCGTCTGCGTTTGCAGTGCAGCCCGCCGGCAGCGCGCCTGCCACCAGCGCGCAACTTCCTCGCGCCGCAAGATAGTCGTTCGCCGCCGTCGCCGTGGTCCCGCCAGGGTAATAAATCGCGAGCGTGTTGTAGCTGTTGCTGTTGTCCGTAATCTTGCGGTTCTCGTACCAATACCCCACGTGCGCGCCGAACCGCCGGCTGAAGTCGTACTCCACCTCGAACGTGTTCGTCTTCAGGTTCTGCGCAAAGTAGTTCTGGCTCACTCCGTCCGTGATGTCTGCGCCCGACGTGCTGGTATGGAACGGGCACTTCGCCCCGCTGTAGGAGTCGCCGACATTACAGTTCGCATTGAACACACCGACCGGCGCACCCAGTCCGACCCCGCCAGTTGTAAAGTAGGTCCCTAGGACGCTATCCCACATCGTCGGAATCCGCCAGTTGTAGAAGTGGAACTGATCGACGATGTGCAGTTTGTCTGTCACCGCATAATCGCCTTCCCAGTCCGCATCCACTGACACTCTCTTTGCCTCCGCTGGTCCCGAAGTCGTGCTTCCTGGCGAGCGCGTTCGCGACGTCCAGCCCACCACATTTTCCAGATAATCCGGAATCACATTGTCCGCGGTGCTATATCCCACAGACCCCGAAGTCTCGAATTTGCTGAAGTAATTCGACCGGAACCGGAACAGCTCTCTCGGCATGTAGTTCCGCGGACGTCCCACTTGACTGTACGCAACGAATCCATTGCAGCTCGCATTCGATAGCAGCGGCGGGCTGCTTGCCGTTCCCGAAAACGGATAGTTAGCCCCAGGCCCGCAAGGGAGAACCTCACCTCCCGACGACGACCATACATCCCCGAGGTCCACTGGCGTGGTTACCCCGCCGTTCATCACTTGAAAAGGAAAATTCGTATCCAGTGTGACGTTGTCTTGCTTGTAATACGTAAGCATTTCGTCGTACGACAGCGTTGTCCGCGGTGCCACCGTGTAATCGATTCCCGCGCGGTACGAATTGGTCGTGTAGCTGTAATTCGTGCTGAACGGCGAGATCGTTCCGCCATCCGTCGTGAAGAACCCCGGCCCCAGGTCTCTTACCCGCGAATATCCCAGCCGGAACCGTATCTTCGACTGCGGGAAAAGCGTCAAGTCGTAGTCCTGCATCCTCCGGACCAGGTCTTCTCCGTGCGGCGAGTTCGCCGCAGGCGTCGTGGGGCTGGCCGCCGGGTTCACGGAGATCGAGTTCAGCGGATTAGCCCACAAATTCCAGTCCCAAAAATTCTTGTCCCGCCGGAACAGCAGGCGAAAGTCGTACCACTTGTTCTTTTCGATCCGCAGGCGCGTAATATCGTTCGGATCGCCGCCGTACCCTGAGTTGTTGAAACTCAAATCGTCGAAGAAAACTCCCGCGTGGTTCAACGAACGCATGTCTAGCGAGTAGTCGAACAGACGCACGCCCTGCCCTAGGTTCACGAACGTGTCGTATGTGTCTTGATTCCCATTAATCCAATCCGCTCGATATCCAAAATCAATCGTCTGATGGACGTTGTAGTTGCCCGAATTGACCCCTTCGTCCCCCGTCTGGGCAGGACTGCTCGGCGCGCTCTGCGCCGTCTGCCCCTTCACGCCCGGCGAAAAGAAAAGCCCCGCACCCAACGCGAACACTCCCAACCACCACACCCTGAAACGATTCTTCATGGTTTCACCCCGCCGTCCGTGCGCTCGCTTAACCTGGCTAAGACGCCTCGTCCGTTTTCACTTCCGCCTGCCGATTCATCACTACTTGAAGAAAAACTGATTGAAATTCGACCCGTGAATCTGGCTATGGCACAGGATGCATGCCTGAAAAAATGAATTCTGGTTGTGGAAGCTTGGCGTTCCCGGCGCTCCGCTGAAACTCGATTGCGTGTGGCACTGCAAGCAGAGCATGTTCACATTGCTCACCTTCAGCATGTGCGGGTTCGGTCCCCCGTGCGGCGTGTGGCAAGCCTGGCACCCCTCCATCTTCACCGCCTCGTGCTCGAATACGAACGGCCCTTGCTTGTCTGTGTGGCACTTGAAGCAGACAAAATCCTGAGTCGCCGACGTCCGCAGTTGATGCGCTCTCTCCGTCCCGTGCGGGTTATGGCAGTCCGTGCACTGCACCAGCCCTTCATTTACGCGATGGTGGAACGGCATGTCGAACTGCGGCTTTTGTCCCAGGTGGCACGAGTAGCAGAGTCCGGGCTGCGCGCTCGCCAGCAGATGTTCCGATTTCGCGTGGTGCGGCGAATGGCAGGACGTGCAAGAAACGTCATTCTTCGCGTGGATCGAATTGATCGCGTGCTCCTGCTCTGTCGTGCTCTTCAAATGGCAGGTCAGACACCTTTCGTTGATCTCTTTCGTGCTGGCCTTTTCGAAGAGGAACAGTTTCGAGGTGTCGCTCGGATCCGAAACGTGGCTGGCCGCCGCTCCATGGCACCCTTCACATCCTTGGTGCCCCGGTCCTTCCTTCGTGTTCAGCGTCGTCCGCCAGTGCGGCGATTTTTCCCAACCCCTGTAGATCTCCTCGTGGCAGGTCTTGCATGCTTCGGACCCGGCGTAGTCCGACCCTTTCGCCGCAGCCGCCGGCGCACTCTTATCCTGCGACGAATTTTTCGCAGAATCCTGAGGCGATCGCCCGAATGCCACTGATGCCGCAAAGAACACTGTTGCAACACATAGCACCTTCCACCCCGGTCGCCTCATAGCCACCCTTTTCCTTTCCGGATGTGTTACAGCACCGTTGCATGCGCGCATAAGAACATGTTCGGAAATGGACAGTCTGTGACCCCGATCACGGTTACTTGTGAGAAAGTGATGCCCGTCGCTGACGGCCGACATTCGGTAGCCTGGCGTCGCAACTCTACGGAAATAAGTGACGCCCGTCCCGTTGAACTCCTGAGGAACTCCCCAACCGGCCTCGGGGCCTGTGCTTGCCGTCACGCGCGCGATTCTATATATCTGACTCAGCACAGTGCAAGATCATTTTCAGATTTACTTGGGATTTTGTGTACTCTACATCACCAAATCGCTCTTGTGTTGGGTATCCGACATAAGACCTGCCCCACCGCTCGCCACACTAGATTTTGGCCCGCTGCACTCCCCGCACTTTACTCCCCGCAGATGTGGAAGTGCGGCGTTATCTCAAACGGCACCCGCTATCCGTGTAGTCAATCTCGCACGGGTTCTGCCCATGCAGCGCCTGCCCTTTGGCACAGGCGGCCAGCTCGGTGACCGTAATGTTGGCCGTCACCGGAACCGCTCCGTACATGACATACCGATCCTGACCTCCACCCAGCACGTACACTGCGAATTGGGCGTGCACGAGCAGGATGAACAGGTCATCCCAGAACGGTTCTTGCGTGTAGATATTGGCGTCATGCTTTACTTGCGAGCAGTCCGTCGGAGCGGCGCAGGTGTCCCCGGAGCCGGGGATGAGGCTGACATCGGCTAGCTTGCTCCAGGTCCCGCTGATGGCCATCGAGGAACTGCTCGTGCTGCCCGATTGAGTGGAATTACCGAACCCGCTGAGGACGCTCTGATCCAATGAACCACTGTCCCCCGCCGTGAAAATGCCCACCACTTCCTTGAAATTGAAGGGATCGGACGTCGTAGTCGTGTTTGTGTTAGTGGTCTGCGTACTGTCACTCAGACTGAAATTGGTCGCGTAGGCCGCTCCGGTAGTGAATTTGACCGTGCTCTGGTCGCCCGGTGGGCGATACATAATGGTGTACGGAACCACGTCGAGTTGCATCCACGCTTCCGGGGTGATGACCACGGTGAATGCAGACGAGGTCTGGCCCATTCCCCGGTCGGTATCGGCTACTCCGTTGTTGGTGTCGATCAGGGACCCGCCAATCACCAGCCGAAAGACACGTGCATAATTCTGCTGGTCGAACGCCGCGCTGGTGTCCACGGCAACGTCGCCATAGGTAACCTGCCCGGGCCCGCTGCTGGAGAGCGTCACCTGGGTGGGTGGCAGATTAACCCACGTCCCCGTGTTGTTGTCCCAGTTCGTGCAGGGCTGGCCTGTGTCGCTGATGCCGAATGCAGGAACACCGGTAAGACTGCACATCTGCAAATTCGCACCAAAAGTTCCTTGGTTCCCGAGCAACGCGAAGCTGGGTTGCGGAGTTGGCTGACTTGGCGTGTCGTCATTGAGAGACACGCTCACGTGGAAAACCGGTTTGGCGACCGGGTAAAGAAGCTGCTGGGCAGGGTACGCGGATATGTCGTGTCCGGTCCCGTTGTTACCAATCTGAGTCTGAATCCCATTGAGAAAGAACGGCAGCGGCCCCGTGACATCCATCTCGCCCATGGGGTACCAATAGAAGGCCGAGGTGGGGACGTAATTCCCACTGTTGTCGAGCCCCGTTACGGGTACCGTGCTTCCCGCCTGACCACCCATGGGCGCATAGGCGGTAATCGTGCCATCCTTGTTCAGCGTGAAGCCCGCCGGCAGGTTGCCGAACAGGACCGAGCTCACGTTTTGTAAACCTGTTCCGTGGATCGTGACCCAAGTATCCGGCTGCCCCACGGTCGGGCTGATCGACTGGACTCTTCCTGCCGCATAGATTGGGCTATGTCTGACGGATTGACCGCTGCGGTCGACTGATTGGTCCCCTGCTGGGTGGGCGACCCAATCGGCTTCTTTTGAGCTGCAGCAGGCGTAATCGCGACGAAGAGCACGCCACTCGAAACCAAGAGCCAGGCGACTGCCAGCGATGCCGGCCGCGACACCTTTCGGAGCGTCAAGAACCCACTAACCAGCAGGACATTCAATCTTGTGCCCATCAGAGCATCCCCCGCGAGACCCCATCGTAAAAAGCCGCTCGCTCTGCACCAGGAGATAAGGCAAATTCCGCGGGGAGTCAAAGGACCTGCCCTGATTCTTTCCTGACGTGCTACGAGCCCGTTTCTCAAATAGTTACGCATCGTCCTGACTTATGCCCCGTGGTCGGAGAGTCGTACACTCGCAGTTTCGACGCCAACATCCCGCGCAAAGGCTCCCAAAACGCCCAGCCGGTCGCGGCTGGGTCCTGGTTAAGGGTGCTTGGCAGACCCTCGCCCACGCGGCCTTCAATTCTTGATTCCAAACGGGGCTAGCCGTAGTGATCCCCCGTGGGTCCTGGGCCGCGACTCAGCGTCCCAGAAGCAGCAACACGAGTCGACGCTTTCCTGCCAGAATTCCCCGTTTTACCGGCGTTTAGCCTTATACACAGGAATGATGTTGCAGCCAGTCTTTATTCGCCCTTTATTCGCCTAGCCTTCGAAGCCCCTGGTCAACGGAGTGTCCCTGCTCGCTGTCATTCAAGCCCCAACGATCAGGCCAGCGGACTCATGAACTCGTTGGATCAAGTCGGCATGATTGAACCGGCAGGTTCGGCGACGTCATCGCCGTCGAAGGCAATCCCCTCAACGACGTTCTTCGACATCAACACGTGCAGTTCGTCAGGAAGGGTCGTGCCATCGTCCGCAACGACGTTGCGAAATGATGCGTTTGAGGTCGGGCTATACCTCTACCAGAAACTTCCAAATAGCTGATTCTGTGTGGGTTGTAAAAAAGTGTCACCGCCGGTCGACCCGCAGCAGCATCCCGCTCCCGCTGCGTATATCGATTTCCCTGTGCGGCGACTCCAAGATGATTTCCCCGATCGGATTCGTCCTCCCAGCGTGGACAATTTTCATTCCGGGAAAGCCATACGCACCGCAAGCGTCCGACGAGAATAGCCACAGCGCCTGGAGCCACTCATTCCCATCGACGTCCGTCCGGCATGGCTCTCCCGCCCGATTACTGACTCGCACCAGCACCCCATTCGCGACCGGCTCCCCCACCACCGTGTGGCCGCTAATCACGTGCCCTCCGCCGCGATAGACGACATCACCGCCTACTTGCACCGTCGTGTAAGCGTTGGGTCCAGTCCCACGGTCAGTTCCCCACGCCGGGTCCTGCGCGTCCTCGATTTCGCGCAGTGATGCGATGGCCCTCAGGTTCGTGCTGATCGGAGCCTTCCGCCCCGCAAATTCGATTGCATCGAAACTGAAAGAAATTCGAGCGCCGGAATTTGCACTGGCTGGACTAACATCCATGATATGCCCCAAGATTCTCGTCCCGCCTCGGACCCTGCCCCGATCGGGCAGCGGAACATCCTGCATGATCCTCGCCGTAACGGTCTGCCCGGCTTTTGTTTTCTTCGACGAGATCGAATTGTTGAGACGGACAGGAAGGATGGTCCCCGAGGGCAACGCGTTGTGTGTGGACGCTCCCGCCGTCATCATCATCGCGCCAAGGAGCAACACCCATTTCGTCCCCACTGATCTTCTAAATCCCATGTTCGACATTCCCAACGCGTCTTTCGATCGGCTTGTCCGACGACGCGATCTTCCCTCGCCCCATCTCAATTCTACAACTCCTGAGTCGCTGCATATCTCAGCCGGATGGTGCGATAAAATGGCTGCCATTATGCCGGCAAAGCCCTGGAAAGGATTCGGCTCTCCGAGACCGGACGCCGACTCTGTCGCGCTGCTCTCGTATCTCCCGCTGAACAGCTACGCGCGCGTCTTCCCTTTCATGTTCTACACCGCTCAGGTTGTCAACCAGTTGAGCGCCGCACCTGGCCTGCTCGGCTACACGCTTCTCGCACGCCCCTTCTCCAAGAAATTCTGGACCCTCTCCGCGTGGGAATCCGACGCCGCGCTGAACGCTTTCGGCCACGATCCCCCACATGTTCGCATCATGGTCGCTCTGGCACCCCACATGGCCAAAACCGAATTCATCCGCTGGCCCGTCAAAGCCTCTCAGCTTCCTCTGGCCTGGGACGACGCTCTCGCCCGCTTCGAGCGCCATTCTTCGACATAGTCGCCGACGGTGGGTGTGCTGCACAAGTTCTAGATCGCGGCGAGGGATTCGCGCGCGGCAGCGATGGTCTGATCGATGTCAGAATCAGTGTGAGCCGCTGAGACGAAGAGCGCCTCGAATTGCGACGGCGGGAGAAAAATTCCGCGCTCGAGCATTTCGCTGAAGAACGCCGCGAACCGCGCTGTGTCGGATTTCTTTGCGCCGGCGTAATCGCGCATCGGCTCCGCCGTAAAGAACAGCGTCAGCAGTGAACCTGCCACGTTCACCTGTCCCGGAACGCGCGATTCGCTCAGCACAGAGCGCAACTCATCCGCGAGCCGCTGCGTTTTCTTGTTCAACTCGTCATAAAATCCGGGGGCCTCGAGTTTCGGCAATGTCGCGAGCCCCGCTCGCATGGCCAGCGGATTTCCCGACAGCGTTCCTGCCTGATACACGGGTCCGAGCGGCGCGACCATCTCCATCACATCGCGGCGCCCTCCATACGCCGCAACCGGCAACCCGCCGCCAATGATTTTGCCAAGCGTTGTGAGGTCCGGCGTGATGTTGAAGAGCCGCTGCGCGCTGCCATGCGCCACCCGAAATCCGGTGATGACTTCATCGAAAATCAGCAGCGCGCCGTCGCGGCGAGTCAATTCGCGCAGGCCTTCGAGAAATCCCGGCACCGGCGGCGCAACGCCCATGTTGGCTGCAACCGGTTCGACGATTACCGCGGCGATTTGCTTGGCGTGCTCGCGAAAGATTTTCTCCACGGCAGTGAGGTCGTTGTAAGGCGCGTTCAACGTGAGCTTCGCCAGCGCATCGGGAACACCCGGCGACGACGAGATGCCGAACGTCGCGAGACCCGAACCTGCGTCGGCGAGGAAGCTGTCCGAGTGGCCGTGGTAGCCACCTTCGAATTTCAGGATTAGATCGCGCTTGGTGAAGCCGCGGGCAGCGCGAATGGCCGACATGGTCGCTTCGGTGCCGGAACTGACGAAGCGAATGCGTTCGATCGAGGGCAGGGCGCGCGCGATTTGCTCGCCGAGTTCGATTTCCAGTGGCGACGTCATCCCGTAGCTCGTGCCGCGCTGCGCCTGATCGGCGACGGCGCTCACCACGTCGGGATGCGCGTGGCCCAGAATCAATGCGCCCCACGAGCAGACGTAATCGATGTACTCCCGGCCATCGATGTCCCAGATTCGAGAGCCTTTCGCGCGGTCAATGATCAGAGGGGTGAAACCAGCTTTTCCTCGCGCCGACACGCCACGAAAAGCGCGCACCGGGCTGTCCACGCCGCCGACAAGAATCTTTTCCGCGCGCGCAAACATTTCAGCCGATCGCGGCCGCGCGCGACCTTCCCGCGACTTGTCCGGCTTTTGTGTTGGTCCTGTGGCCATTTGGGGCGGGAATTTCTCAGCAGGCTTTCAGCCAGCGCGCAACGTCCTTCGCGTGATACGTGAGGATGATGCTCGCGCCTGCGCGCTGAATCGCCGTCAGAATCTCGAGCACGACGCGCTTTTCGTCGAGCCAACCGTTGCGCACGGCCGCTTTCACCATGGCGTATTCGCCGCTCACGTTGTACGCGCCCACGGGGACGTCAAACCTCTCGCGTACCCGCTGGACGACGTCAAGATAAGGAAGAGCCGGCTTGACCATGATCATGTCCGCCCCTTCTTCGATGTCGAGCGCCACTTCGCGGAGCGCCTCGCGCGCGTTCGCCGGATCCATCTGGTAGCTGCGGCGGTCGCCAAACTGTGGGGCCGATTGTGCCGCCTCGCGGAATGGACCATAAAACCCGGAACAATACTTCGCCGCGTACGAGAGAATCGCCACGTTGTCGAATTTGTTCTCGTCGAGTTTGCGGCGGATCGCGGCCACGCGGCCGTCCATCATGTCCGAGGGCGCGACAATATCTGCTCCAGCCTGCGCGTGCGACAGCGCAGCATTCGCCAGAATCTCGAGCGTCGGATCGTTCGCCACTTCGCCGTTTTCGATTACGCCGCAGTGCCCATGGCTTGTGTATTCGCAAAGGCAAACGTCCGTGATGACGAGAAGATTGAGCTTCGCCTTGCGAATCGCTTCGATCGACCGCTGCACCGCCCCGTGCGCGGCGGAAGCCTCCGAACCAATTTCGTCCTTGTGCTCGGGCAATCCAAAGAGAATGACGGCCGGTATTCCTAGGTCAGCCACCTCGCGACATTCTTCGAGAATTTGATCGGCTGATTGCTGGTGAATTCCGGGCATGGAGCTGACTTCGATTCGCACGTTCGTGCCCGGACACGCAAACATCGGATACACGAGGCCGTGCGTCGATATCTGCGTCTCACGAACGAGACTGCGCAGGGCTTCGCTGCGCCGCAACCGGCGTGGACGATGCGTAGGAAATGTCATCGGCTTACTCTCACTGTCTTAACTTTCGAGAAATATTCGATCACCGCTTTCACGACTTCGTTCGGATTTGGCTTGGCCGCCTCAATTTCGACCGAAAAACCAGCGTCACGAATGGCGTGCGCCGTTGTCGGCCCAATGGCGGCAAAAGCCGACCCTTGCGCAAAGCGTTCAAGATCGCTTTCGCCAACAATCCGCGCGAAATTCCAGAAGGCAGACGGGCTGGCGAAAACGAAAACATCGGCTGCTTCGCGGCGAACACCGCTCAATTCCTCCGCGTCGAGCGATTCTGGCATACAAGTTCGGTACGCGACAACCACTGAGACGCTTGCGCCAACCTCCTTCAGTCCATCGGCAACAGTCGGAGTCGCCTGGTCGCTTTGAGGCAGAAGAATCTTCTTTC
>Ga0187815_10001189_pt1 | contig 12332 bp, 14 predicted proteins | sample NC_S_5_FD_132962 | JGI IMG/M metagenome (GOLD analysis project Ga0187815, IMG submission 132962) | Wetland sediment microbial communities from Neuse River Estuary, North Carolina, USA - ASW-S_5 | ecosystem: Environmental > Aquatic > Freshwater > Wetlands > Sediment | place: USA: North Carolina...
AGACCCCTTCCCCATGGACGACGCGAACGCGGGTGCCTTCCGGGATCGGGACCGAAGCCTTGGCGGACCAGACCTCGGAACGAACGCGGACCTTCCCCTTGAGCGAGTTGGGAACGATCGGAACGGTCACGATCGCCTCCGCTCCGACGAGCCCGCTGCTGGTCGTAGAGAGCGGCGAATGGGTAGGGGCGATCCACCGGTAGTAGGGGATCTCGACCAATGCGGCCACGACGGCCACGACCACGATCGCAACGGGACCGATGAAACTGTCGAGAAGGACGTTGGGGAGGAACAGGTACAGGAACCCCGCCACGAGAAGGATCGATCCGGGGATCAGGAGCAGCGCTCCCGGATGAATGAGCTCGAACGCGAGGAGGATGATGCCCACAATCACGAGGGCCAACCCAATCGTCGCGTCAATCGCCATCGTGGACTCCGGAAAGGACAAAAACCGAGGGCGGATTAAGGCTGGGGGGCGAACCCGAGTTCACCGGATGTACCGGTCCGTGGTGTCCAGGTCGAACTTGGTGACCACTTTGAGACGGTGACCGTTCCCCCCCGGAGCGTAGGCAAGGAACGGATAGAGGCGCCAGATGTCCCCCTCGGCCATTCGGGTGGCCGGATGGTCGGGACCGAAAGCCGTCCGCGTCACGCGCGCCGTCACCGCGCGCACCGAGCGTTCGTCCAGATACCCGAGAGAGTGCAGGTACTCGTGCGCCAGGACGACGTAGATGAACGAATTCAGCTCGGTCGAGTTGCGGGCGTTGGCCCGCATCGCCTCGACAAGTCCCTCATTGAGGACGATGAGGTTCCCCGTCACCTGCCAGTACGCCCCGAGCTGGGGCGGAAGGTTCGATAGACCCAGGCCAAGTCCCGGGCGCTCGATGCCCAGAACCTGTCGCACCGCGTCGCGCACGACCCGGAAGACGGCGTCGTAGTCGGCCGGCGCATCGAGGAGGCGGACGAGCGCCGATGTCTTCCGAGCCGGGGAGCGCTCCTCGGTCGCGGGTCCTCGCGGAAGATGTCCGGGAGCCGCCTCGAGCGGGAGCAACATACTCTCCCCACCGCTCCGGGCGGGATATAGGGTCGCTTACCGAAAGGAAACGAGCCTACCTGTCCTCGGGAGGACTCGGTTGGACCCGCCCTTCCCGCCCGAGAACCTAAGAGCGCACGCCTCCATTCTCGGCTCCGATGCCCCGACCCCACGACGTCGTCTTCCCGCACCGGCGCGAGCGCGAGGAGGATCGACGCAAGGAGGGTCAGCACCGCAAGCTCCTCGACGAGTTCTTCGACCACTCGACCCTGCTCGCGGTGTCCCGCCTCGTGAACCGGGGCCTCTTCGACTCGATCGACTATCCCATCTCCACCGGGAAGGAAGGAGGCGTTTTCCGTGCCACGACGGGTCCGCATTTCCGCGCCGTGAAGATCTACCGCATCAGCAACACGGTCTTCCGCCATCTTCCCGAGTACGCTCTCGAGTCGCTCCGCCGAGAGACGAGCGTCAAGAACTTCGGGGGACTCATCTTCGCGTGGACGCGGCGGGAGCACACGATCCTGGGGCGGCTCGCCGACGCGGGCGTGCGGGCACCGCGCCCGTTCGGGCATTTCCGGAACGTGCTCGTCATGGAGTTCATCGGCAGTTCCGACGGGATGGCGGCCCCGCGTCTCGTCGACGCTTCCATCGAGGACCCCGCCCAGCTCTATGAGGACCTGGTGCACGAGATCGGCCGCATGGCCCGCGAGGCCCGCCTCGTCCACGGCGACCTCTCGCCCTACAACGTCCTCTTCCACGAGGACCGTCCGGTGCTGATCGACGTGGCGCAGGCGGTCTCCGCCGACCACACCGAGGCGCCGCGCCTGATGGAGCGGGACGTGCGCAATTTCGCGAAGTTCTTCGACCGGCTGGGCTATTCGGTCGAACCGTCGGAGTTCCTCGAAGCCGTGGGCGGGAAATCGTTCGGTCCTCCCCCGGCGGAGGCGTGACGATGCCGACCCTCTACGCCCGGATTCCCGAGGACCGCGTGGCGGTCGTGATCGGCCCCGGAGGACGGACCAAGAAGGCGATCGCCACGGCAACGGCTACAAAGATCGATATCGATGCGGACGAGGGCGAAGTGTGTGTCAATGGACCCGACACGGACCCGATGGGCGTCCTCAAGGCCCGGGACATCGTCCTCGCCATCGGCCGCGGGTTCTCTCCCGAACGCGCGATGCGGCTCCTCAAGGAGAACACGTTCCTCGGGATCCTCGACATTAAGTTCGCGACCGGGCACCGCGAGAAGTCGGCCCTACGACGTATTCGCTCGAGGGTGATCGGGACCCACGGGCGGGCGCGTACGCGCATCGAGGAGCTCTCCGGCTGCTCCCTGAGCATCTACGGCTCGACGGTCGCGCTGATTGGTGAAGAAGAGCAGCTCGGCCGGGCCACCCGAGCGGTCGAACTCCTCGTGAAAGGGAGCGAACACTCGACCGTCTTCCACTACCTCGCGCGGCTCAAGCGGGACGACGCGTTCAAGGAGGCGACCTCGCTCGACGAGGTCGAGGACGTCGGGGGCTAGAACCGTGGGAAAGACGCTCACGCTCGAGGGTCCGGGTCTCGAATGGGCTCGGCGACAGTTCTCGGACTACTATGCCAGCGCTTCGATCGCGCCCCCGAGCCGCCTCGCCCGCCGGGAGTTCGCTGCCTTTCCGTTCACGTCGGAGACGATGATGCGGCGGCACGCAACGTTGCGCTCCCCCGAAGAGTTCCTTCGGTTCCTGCGTCGGGAGACCCCGCGCCACGTCTACTATTCGTCCGCCTACTACCGGCGGCCGGCCGAACCGACGATGTCGGCGAAGGAGTGGCTCGGAGCCGACCTGATCTTCGACCTCGATTCGGACCATCTCCGCGGCGCGGAGGCCCTCGACTACGCGGGCCAGCTCGAGCTCGTGAAGAGCCGTCTCACCGCGCTCGTGGACGACTTCCTCTTCGGCGACTTCGGCATCGACCCGGCGGCCACCTCGTTCGTCTTCTCGGGAGGACGGGGGTACCACGTCCACGTGCGGGACGACCGATTCCTCGCCCTGACGAGCCCCGAACGCCGGGAGCTCGTCGACTACGTCCTCGGAACGGGCTTCGACCCCATGATGGTGATCGAGGGACGACGCACCGACGTGCGTTCCGGGAGGACCGCGTCGGCGGTCGACGACGGGGCCGACCCGTCGTCCGCTCTCGACAGGGCCCCCCGGACGAGGACCCTCGCCCCCCCCGACGCGCCCGGCTGGTCCGGGCGGACCACGCGGGCGCTCCTCGAGGTGCTCCGTCGCTGGGAGGAGCAGGGGGCGAAGGTCGCGGTCGAGGAGATGAAGAGCTACGGCATCCCCCCGCCGAAGGCCCGGCGCTATGCCCGCCTCCTCATCGACCAGGGCGGCGCCGCCAAGATCCGGGCGCACCTTTCGCTGGACGTCCTGCGGGCCGACCTGCCGGCCGACTTTCTCGAGGCCGTCGTCCCCCGGGCGGCGGTCGAAGTGCAGGGGGAGACCGACGCGCCCGTGACGACGGACATCCACCGCCTCATCCGGCTGCCGAGCTCGCTCCACGGGGGCACCGGCTTTCGTGTCGTTCCGCTCGGTCGCGACGAGATCGCCGGCTTCGACCCGTTCCGGGACGCGCTGCTCTCGGGTTCCGACGCGACGCGAACGCCCCTCACCTACCTCGAAGAGGCGCGGTATCCATTCCCGGGAGGCGGGGTCCATGCGGTCCCGGGCGGGACCGACGAGCTGCCTACGCCGGTGGCGCTTTTTCTGCTGCTACGGGGGCAGGCGGAGCTTCGGCCTTCACCGGGATGACCAGTCGGCCGATCTTCTCGATCGACCCCTCGATCTGGTCCCCCGCTTTGAGCTTCCGCGACTCGTTCCCGAACTCGAAGCCGGGCACCCCACCGAGGCTGCCGAGAGAGAGGATGTCGCCGGGCTCAAACGTGATCCCCTGGGAGAGATGGGCGAGGATCTCGGGGATCCGGAAGACGTAGTCGGACGTGTCGCCCCGCTGCCGAACGGTCCCGCCGACCTTGAGCTCCATCTGGAGGGGGTACGGGTCGCCGACCTCCTCCTTCGGAACGACCCACGGGCCGACCGCCATCGTCGCGTCGAACCCCTTGCCCATCACCCAGTCGGTCGTGCCCTGCGTGGGGTACTGGAGGTCCCGGTACCCCATGTCGAGGGCGATCGTGTAGCCGGCTACGAACTCCATCGCCTTCGCCGCCGGGATGTGCTTACCCCGTTGTCCGATCACCGCGGCGAGCTCGAGCTCAACGTCCGGGAACGTCCCGGCGGGGCTCAGCATCAGGTTCTCGCTGGGTCCCACGAGGCTGTTGAAGTATCGTGAGAAGACGTACGGTCGCTGCGGGAGCGGCTTCCCCTGTTCCGCGAGGTGGGATTTCGAATTCGACGCGAGGCAGTAGACCTTGCTCCCGCGGACCACCGGCGCGAGCAGCTTCACGCCCTCCTCGGCCTTGAACAGGAAGCGGGCCCCCGTCGCGGCCCGGGGGGTCCATCCGGCCTGGCGGCGCCGGTCGACGTACTGCAGGATCTTCTTCGTGAGCTGAACCGAATCGGCCCCGCCCACGAAGAACGCCTGCATGTCTCGGAACCGGCTCGGGTCGGCGCCCTTGACCGGATTGACGCCATAGTAGTCGCGGACCGCGGTGTCGAGGTCGATGAACTCGTTCGCGTCCGTGATCATGCCGAAGTGGAACTGGTCCTGGAGCGTGAAATGGACGAGCTTCACGGGGGTCCCTCAGTACCGGGGAGCCGTCCGGGCGGATAACGAATGCGCGGGTTCCCTGGGCGCCGCGCGAAAAGCGGGACCGCAGGCGGGGCGACCGACTACTGGAAGTGGCGGTGGACCGCCAAGAGGTAGACGAACAGGATCAGCGCGAAGATGAAGCCGAAGCTCACGAACAGTCCCGCGAGACCGTAGCTGACCAGCTCGAACAGGACGAACAGGATGGTGAGCACGAGGGCCCACATCCTCAGGTGCCAGAGCCCGAGCGCGAGACCGAGAATGATCAGGCCCACGATCAGGACCACCGCGCCGAACACGAGGCCACTGACGCCGGCGATCCCCGACGGAACGCCGAGGTACGTGAGGGCCGCGACACCGGCCAGGACGAGCGCCCCGCCCAGGATGAGGAGGAAGCCGAACAGTCCGACGAGGACCGCCAGAATGGCGACTCCGAGCGGTCGGGAAGGTGCCGCAACGTACTGAGGGGCAGCTTGGGCCGTCACCGGTTTCTCCGGGCAGGCGTACCTGCCGACTTCTACAGGTTCGTTTCCGGCTTATGAAGGTGCGTCTGGGCTCGAAATCCGGTCACCCAGGCCTCCGGAAGAGGTCCCCGGCGGCCGGAAGGTGCGTACGTCGCGAGGAAGCCCGAGCCAAGACGCTCCAGTCCCACGAGCTCGAGCGAGGCGACGTCGTCCGGCCCACGGGTCTCGGGCCCGCTCGCGATGGAAGGGGCGGTCGCGCCGCCGATGACGATCGGGGCATAGTAGACCGAGAACCGGTCGAACAAGCCGGCGCGGACGACGCTCGAAAGGATCTCGGCGCCCCCCTCCACCATGAGCCTTCGGACCCCGAGGTCATAGAGGACCGAGAACAGGCGTCCCAGGTCGACCCGTGTCGCGCCGGCGACGATCGTCTTCACGTGCGAAGGGAACACCCGGGTCGACCGTTCGGAGGTCGCGACGATCGTCGGCGTACTTCCGTCGAGCACGCGGGCGTCGCTGGGGGTGCGCCCGCTCGCGTCGACCACGATGCGCGTCGGGTTGCGGCCCGCGGGCTCTCCGAGAAGCTCCCAGTGCACCCGCAAGGACGGGTCGTCCTTGACGACCGTTCCGACCCCGACCAAGATCGCATCCGATGTCGCCCGAAGGCGCTGGACGCGGACGAGGTCCTCGGGTCCGGAGAGGGCCGCCCGCTGTCCGCCCGCAAACGCCAGCCGACCGTCCAGCGACGCCGCGCAGTTGGCCCACACCGCCGGGCGTCGGACCCCCGGCGGTTTCGGCGTACCCATCCCGTCCACCTCACCGGGCGGACCGGAGGCGGGCGACCTCCGAGGCGAGGTCGTCGATCGGCTGCCCGGCCGCCTTGAGGTCCTCGAGATTGATCTCGACGTTCGCGAGCGCGCCCTCCGCGGCCGCGCCGAACAAGGCGAGAGAGGTCACCAGGTCGCTCCCGAGCGCCGCCCGGGTGTGGTCCCGGACGCCCGCGAGCTGCCCCGCGAGCTCGACCGCACGTCGGGCCGTCTCGAGCGGGACCTCGGCCGCGCCCCGAACCGCCTTCAAGTACCCCTCTTGGGCGGCCGGGTCGTTCGGGTGTTCCTTCCGGACCTTCTTGGCCTGCCGGACCGCGTCGTACGACCGTGCATCTTCGTCCGCCAGTTCGAGGAACCGGCGTCGGCCCGCGGTCAGGTGCGCGTTCACCGTCGAAAGGTCTTCGGCAGGTTTCGTCGGGTCGATGGAATACGCCAGCACCATCTCGCCGAGGGCCGCCCCGAGAGCGCCGACCACGCCCGCCGCGCTTCCTCCCCCCGGCGTCGGTGTGCGGGCCGCGAGGCGGCCGGCGAACGAAGCGATCGACTCATGCCCGGGTCCGGAGCTTTCGGCCGCGCGGACCTTGCGTTCGAGCACGGCACTGCGGTCGAAGCTGTGGAGCTGAAGGTAGTACTCGGCCGCGTCATAGAGCGCGTCCTCGGGCACGAGCCCGACGATCTCGGACTCCTCGACGGCGACGCCGAAGCGCTGAGCTTCGCGCCGGACCGCTTCGAGCGCCCGATGCACGGGCGTGGTGTGGTAGTCGGTAAGGTTCATGGAAACCTGAGCCCGGTTCCGTTCCCGGATCTCGAAGCCGAGCGCTTTCACCTCGGGAAGACCACCGTCCCGGGCCCGCACCGCCTTCGCGATGCGCTTTGCAATCGCGACGTCGGGCGTCGTCAGGTACGCGTTGTAGGCGATCAGGACCGGTCGCGCCCCAATGGCGACCGCGCCGGCCGTGGGATGGAGCTTCGGGTCGCCGAAGTCCGGAGCACGAGCGGGGTCGGTGGCGATCACCTCGCGAAGGCCCTCGAACTGGCCCTCACGAACCTTGGCGAGGTCGGCTCGCTCGGGTCGTTTCGCCGCGGAGGCGTAGAGGTAGACGGGGATGCCCAACTCCTTCGCGACGCGAGCGCCGAGCTTCTCCGCGAGACGGATGGCGTCCGCCATCGTCGAGGATCCGATCGGGACGAACGGGACGACGTCCGTCGCGCCCATCCGAGGGTGTTCCCCGCGCTGGGTGGTGAGGTCGATCAGCTGGGTGGCGACCTTCATCATGCGGAGCACGGCCTCCAGGAGCGCGTCCCCTTCGCCGACCAGACTAATCACGCAGCGATTGTGGTCCGCGTTCCGCTCCACATCGAGGACCGTCACGCCGGGAACGTCCCGCGCCGGGGCGACGATCCGTTCGATCTTCTCGGCGTCGCGGCCTTCGGAGAAGTTCGGCACACACTCGAATAGCGTCATGGACCGCCCGTCCCACCGAACGTGTCGAGAAGAGTCTGATGGCCCCGTGCCTCTTGCGGCGAGGAGCTGGTTCGCGGTCGTTGTCGCGCTCGGCTGATGGCCGACCTCACGCGCTCCTCGGAGAAGCCGTGCTCGTCGACCAGGATCCGGCGGACCTCGACCTCGTCCACCGGCCCGAACGCCGGGGCGGGGACCTCGACGGACTGGGGGTGCCGGAAGATCTCCGCCACCTCCTCGGTCTCTACGGGGTCAAGTCCCACCTTCTCGAGCGTCGCCCGGAAACCGAGGTGCTCCTGGACCAGCTTGAGCGCCTTCTTGGGCCCGTACCCCCGGACCCCCTCGTTGAAGTCCGTTCCGATGACGACCCCGAGCAGAATGAGCTCCTCGTCATTGATGCCGAGGCTCGCCATGACCTCCGCCCGGTCGATCAGCTGCGCTCCCGGGCTCGTCCCGCCGCGGCCCCGGGCCGCGAGGCCTCGGACGAGCTTCGGAGAGCCGAACAGGAGCGTGTCGTAATCCTCCGACGCGGTCGCCCACACGGTCCCTCGGGCCGCCATGGTCGCCGCCTGGGCCTCCCCCTCGCTCGGCGCTTGGATCGATGGGACGCCGAGCGCGCCCAGTAGCTCCCGAAGCTCCTCGACCATCGGGCGCGTCAGGCGGGACGTCTGGGCGGCCTTCTTGCGCGCCGTCTCGAGGTCGCCCGCGGCGAGAGCCTGTTGCCACTCGCCCTCCGCCTTCTCCTTCGCCTCGATCCGTTGACGGATGGTCCCCGTCTTGCGCTCGGGTGGCTTTCCGTCGAAGACCCAGATCGGAAGGACCCCCTCCCGGAGCAGCGAGGTGGTCCGGTAGAAGACCCCCATCAGGTGGCTCGTCACCCGCCCTTCGGCGTCGCAGAACAGTTGCCCGTCGCGCTGACGAAGCGTCGCGAGGAACTGGTAGACCGCATTGTAGCCGTCGACCGCCAGGGTCCGGCCCGCCAGCGCCTCCCAGGGGAGCTCCTGGGCGACGACCAGGTCTTTGAGGGGGAGCCCCACGAGGGCATCCGAGCCGGGCCGAGTACTTGGGATTAGCGTGGCAAAACTTCCGCCAGACTCTATAGGGACCAACGCCTCGCTCCCGTCGGAGACCGGACCATGGAATTCACGTGGCGAGAGGAAGCGGCGACGGCCAAGACCTTCGGCGAAGGCTCCGTCCTGGTGTCGGCGTTCCCGAGCGCGGGGCTGGCCACGACCGTCGCCGGCCACTACATGATCCGAGCGCTGAACCTGCCGCGCGTCGGCCGTTTCGAATCGCCCGAGATCGCGCCGATCGCGGTCGTTCAAGGCGGCGAGGTGCATCCGACGATTCGGGTCTACGGACGGGCCGACCTCGGACTGGTACTCTCCGAATTTCCCCCGAGCCCGATGCAGGCCAACTCGATCGCGCGGACGATCCTCGATGCCGCGGAGCGCCACAAGGCCCGCATGATCGTCGGCTTCGAGGGCGTCGTGCCCCACCCGCCCGGCGATGAGGAGGCCGAGGATGAGGAGAGCGCGGTCGCGGAGGAGCAGCGGCCCGAGCAGGTGTGGGTCGCCTACTCGCGCAAGGACCCGGCGATCATGAAGACGTTCGAGCCGGCCAAGGCGCGCCTCCTCGAGGACGGCGTGATCGGAGGCGTTTCGGGCGCCCTCCTCGTCCAAGGAATGGGCCGTCCGATCCCCGTGATCGTTATGCTCGTCAGCGCCCGGATCGCAGAGGGTCTACCCGACCACCGCGCGGGCGCGGCTCTGATCGAAACCCTCGACCGGGTGCTCCCCGAGCTCGAGATCGACACCGGACCGCTGCGCGCCCAGGCCGAGCAGATCGAAAAGGCCCTGCGGGCCGTCATGAAGTCGCACCCCGGTGGACCGGCGCCTGCGGAGACCCCCGCCCCGACCCCGGGTATGTACGGCTGATCGAGCCGGCCCCTTGGGCGGGTCAGGCGAACGACTCGGTGTACGAGACGAGATAGAAGGCCCCCGCCACCATCACGGCGAGCAGTCCCAGCACCGCGACGGGGTTCGAGTGGAACTCGACCACCGTAACCCCGATGAGCGCCGCGGGGAGGACCAGCGAGATGAGGACCGTGAGCAACCGACCGTCCATCGAAGCTCCCCGAGAGCGGGCCTCTCATAAAGCTAAGCAGGGCGGGGAACCAAGGGGGATCGGCCCCCGCCCAGAATCGGTTCGGCTACTGGGCCGCAGGTGGGCGCGCCTTGGCGTCGACCTCGAACGTGAGTTCGACCTCTGGGCCGGCGCTCTGGAGAGCGGGCATCGGCGCCGGGAGTTCGGGTTCCGGAACCCGGATGGGCGGTACGACCCCGAGCCCGGAATTCTCGACGGGCATCGGGTTCACCGGGGCGGTGCCGAGAGTGCCGGTGGCGAGCTCGGCCGCGTTCAGGATCGCCTCGGTCGGTGCGAGAAACGACCGTTCGATGTGCTCCTCGATCACCGACGCCCAGTGGTCGGCGATGCGGGAGAACGCGAGCGACCCGCAGGTCGCGACCAGGCTTTCGTTGTCAAGGGTCTGGAGTGTCGCGACACCCCGTTCGCGCTTCTCTACGAACGACTCCACGAAATGCAGCCGTCCGATCGCACGGTCGGCGAGCGCCCGGCGCTCGCCCTCGCACCGGAACGGCTTGATCACGAACGCGCTCACCACTTCCGCGTTCCGGGAAGCCACCTCGAGGACGTACGGGAACGCTCCGCTCCCGGCACCCCCTCCGAGGCTGCCGACGACGATGACGAACGTGACGCCATGGAAGATCCGCTGGAGCGCCGGCTCGGCGGCGCGGGCGAGCACACCCCCGACGAACGGGGATCCCCCCGTGTCCGTCTCGGCGCCGGAATCCGGGCCGAGGTAGACGCGGCGGTCGAACTCATCGAATCCTTGGACCTTCGGGTCGCAATTGATGGCGACCGTCTCCAAGTGCCGTAGGTGGCGACGCGCAACCTCGCGGGCCACTCGGATGGCTCCGCCACCGACCGCGGCCAGGACGAATCGAACGTCCTGTCCGAGCCGAAGCGGATTCTCCCAGCTTCCGCTGACGGGCTCTCCGCTTCCCGGCGTTAGGTTTCGGTCATCACCGTCTTGCCCGGCCTCGTAGGTCTCCACAACCCCCCCTTGACGGAGCGCACCAACGGCTGTCGCGCATCTACCGACCCACGACCCCCTTTCGTTCGAGGTCCTTCGCACTCTCTCCGAGTGCTCCGACCTGGGCCCGGGTTTCCACGGCCTCGCGCACCGTTGCGCGAGCCCGCTGAACGAGCTCGTGGACCTTCATCTCCATCTCGCCGCGCCGCACGATCTCGGCGAGGATGTCCTTCACCGAGCTGCGGTTGGCGACGTGATGGGCGTAGGTCTCGAGGCTGGCGTACTCCTCGGGCCGGAGGCGCACGGGGACTTCGATGAAGCCCTCGGCGTCGACGGCGGGCGTGGGCGCGGTCGACATCGCGCGGGACCGTAGAAACGCGTGCAGCGCCGCCCGCATCAATTCCGAGCGGGTCGCGTACTCGCCGTTGGCTACGAACGAGTCGACCAGCTGGAGCTCTTTGCGGTTGCACCGTAGGGCGATGCGCGCGTCCTCGGCCCCTTCCCCACGGTCCGGTGCCTCCGGAGAGGTCCCAGATGCTCGTCGGGAAGCGTTGTCGAACACAGTCGAGCAGAGGGATGGAAACTTCACCTACTTAAACACAAGCACGTGCGGCCGATAAGCGGGCGAGGAAGTGTCAGAATGGGCATTCTACTGACGTGTCGAACAAACAACATTTCGAGTCGAACGACCCCGACAAGCATGATCGCGTCTGTATAACATGCATCCGGGAGCTGGGAAAATCTCAGGAACGCTGTGAATGGTTACGCGGCCGCTCCAGGAAAGTGACACAGGTGCGCATCGTGGCCGTTGCGAGCTTCCGATTGCAGACTCCGGGCCGAACGTTCCTCTGACGTGCGAGAGTGTATCACTATGCGCATTGATGCGTATTACGGCTATTGACGAACATGATGTCGTCTTCTGCCGTTTCCACTGCCCCGTACATTCAAATAGCAGATGTCGGCCATACCCTCACCCGCGGGTCGAAGGGCCCACAGAATCGGAGGAACGAACGCGAATGAACGTCTTTGGAAAGAACGAACGAAGCTGGCGAAAGGCGCGCAAGCGCGGGGTGTCGCCGATCATCGCTACGATCTTGCTCGTGGCGATTACGGTCGTGCTGGCCGCCGTGCTCTACGTGCTGATTTCGGGGCTGACGCACGGAACCGGATCGGCGCCTCTGGGAACGAACTTCTCGTGGGGATCGCCGTTCAACGTGACCAGTGCTCCGCCGGCCGGCGCGAGCTGCACGGCCTACTGCTACAGCATTGAGATCGCCGGGGCCGGTGGAAGCATTGGGATCACCAACTTCCAGCTCTCCGCGCGAAACATCGCGGGTGCTACGGTGCCGTTGCTCGCTGCCGACGTGATCTCGCTGATCAGTCCCAGCGTTGCGGCGCCTGTGGCGACCTACGGTGTGGCTGCCGCGGCATGGTCCATCACCGCGGCCGGGACGACGGCAGGCTTCACGGGCACGATCGCTGGCGGCTTCAGCATCGTGATCGCGACGGCGGCCACCCACGCGGCCGGGCTCCTCGGCGACCAGCTGGTTGCGATCGGCGTGAACGGGTACTCGGGCACGGTTCCGTCCGGGTCCTTCGCGTAAAGCGCACCGAGCTTCGCGGAACACCCTCCCGCAGACGCGGGAGGGCCAACCCTTTCCTTTCTTACTTTTCTCGGCGA
>Ga0187815_10001190_pt1 | contig 12327 bp, 9 predicted proteins | sample NC_S_5_FD_132962 | JGI IMG/M metagenome (GOLD analysis project Ga0187815, IMG submission 132962) | Wetland sediment microbial communities from Neuse River Estuary, North Carolina, USA - ASW-S_5 | ecosystem: Environmental > Aquatic > Freshwater > Wetlands > Sediment | place: USA: North Carolina...
ACTCGGTTACAAGACTCGAATCTTCGCGGTGTCGGAGGAGATGCCTTTCGCAGGCCATCCCACCCTAGGAACGGCGAGCGTCCTCTGCAGCCTGAATGGGCTGACCGAGATCGCCCTCCGGTTGAAGGTGGGTACGATTCGGGTGGGTTTCTCCGTGAAGGAAGGCCATTCGTTTGGGGAGATGGTCCAGAACGATCCTCTGGTCGGGGAAACCCATGACCCGAAGGCTGTGGCCAGAGTTCTGAGAGTTTCGGAGGACGAACTTGATCCGAGGCATCCGATTCAGACGGTGTCCACGGGCGTTCCCTTTGCGATTGTGCTGTTCAAGTCTCTCAAGACACTCTCTCGGATCCACCCCGATTGGCCCACCGTAGAAGAGTACCTCCGCGGCACGGACGCAAAGTTCCTCTACATGATCACGCCGGAGACCGTTGAACCCATGGCTTCGATGCATGCGCGGATGTTCTTCTCGGGCGGAGAAGACCCGGCGACGGGCAGCGCGGCCGGTCCAGCGGTAGCGTGGATGGTTTCGCATGAATTGGCGCAACCCGACCAATCCGTAATGATCGAGCAGGGACTCGAGGTCCATCGGACGAGCCACCTCTATGGTCGCGCGGGATTGCGCGATGGCAAACCGGTGAACGTCCGGGTGGGCGGCCACTGCGTGCAAGTGATCCGGGGAGAGTTGGACCTGTAGCGCATTGGGGTCCACCGCAAGTGCGCCAGGTCTGTCAATCTATCGCGCGAAATCGAGGCCGCGACCCTGGTGCGATCGAACGGTGGATAGAACGAGCCCGAATCTGACGAGAAAGTCACGAGGTCCGGTGGCCGTAGACCCTCGACCGCGTGAGGTGGGCGCTCGTCTTGTCGCACCCATTCGAATCGATCCTACTGAGCGCGAAGGAGCGAACGGATTTCGTACTCGGCCAATCGTCGGATCCGCTGAGGCGTTGCCCGATCAACCCTCGTGGAATCCGAGGCCGTCATTTCGAAACGGACCGTTCCGAGGGGTCATCAAGACGAAGTCGGTAGTGGAACACCTTTCGGTACGGTCTAAACCCGAAGCTCTCGTAGAGGTGTTGAGCGATGACGTTGTCTTCGTCGGTGTCGACGAACGCATGGACCAGCCCACGCGTGCGAGCGTCGGCCAGAAATCGTTCGATCAGCGCCTTGGAGAGTCCCTTCCCACGAAACCGTTCGAGGACGTGAAGCTCCCGAAGGTTCGCGTAGCGGTCCACGCTCCGGTCGAAGTACGGCTTTCTTCCCTCGAACCAGTAGAGGAAACCTGCGTACGTGCCCTGCACCTCCACGAGCAGCAGGCCGTCGATGGGAATCCGGGAGAGTTTCGAGGCATCGCCAAAAGGATCCCAGGGAGAGTCCGCGTGCGCGTAGTGCCTGGCAATCGTGGGGAGGTCTTTCGGCACCCCGGAACGAACTCGAATCTCTCCGGGAGCTTTCATGCCTCACCGTAGGTCGACAGTCGGTTTCAGTTGGGCGCAGTCGGCCTAGCGTCTCTCTTCGCCACGTCTCACGGTCTGGAGACGAACCCTTTCAGCGAGGCTGAATTCACCTTCGCGGTGAACGCCGTATAGGGTTCTGATCCAGACTTGTACCTCCCGGAGACCAGGACACGGCGGGGAAGGCTATTGGAGTCCGCGCAATTCCGACGACCATCGAGACGATGAGGACCTCGGGCGTTGTAGGAGTCGTCCTCATCCTGATCGGGATCGTCGTTGCGTCCGTGAGTCTCGGAAGCGAGTGTTATGCGACTACGATCCCAGGAATGGTGCCATCGGGGCCGAATTGTGATGAAACGTTTGTCATCGCAACGGCTGGTGTATTCTTGGCCGTGTTCGGGTTGATCCTGGCGGTTCGTGGGCGACGGTGAAACGGCTCGTATCCATGGCACGCCGCGATCGCGACAATGATCCGAGCCAACTCGGAGGGTTCGAGCTCGCATTCACGGTAGGACTCCGAGAGCCCTCTACGAGTACCGATCGGGTCACGCACTGGACTGTTGTGGCAGCGGCTGTCGTGCGTTTCGTGAGATGGGCTCAACGAAACGTCACGATTGCAAACCCCTTATCTACGGTGGATTTCCGACCTCCCCATGTCGACTGAGGACAACAAGGAGATCGTGCGACGGCAATTCGAGCTTCTCAATGCTGGAAACATTCACGACGCCGCCGCTCTCTGGGCCCGCGAGGCGTGGAATCATGGCCGGAGAGTCGATAACGAGACCCTCGAGAAGGTCTACGGAAGCCTCTGTTCACTACACGAAACCCATGCGCTCCACGAGTTGATCGGCGAGGGGGAGTGGGTCGCGGTTCGAACGTCCTGCAGGGGCGTTCACGCACAGGTACCCGAGATACCCGTGAACGGCGGAATCTTCACCGGACTAACACCAACCGGGCGAAGCTACACCGCGCAGCACATCCATTTGTTCAGGATTGTCGATAAGCGGATCACTGAGCATTGGGCCAATCGGGATGACCTCGGCGCGGCCCGGCAGATCGGTTTGGAGCTGCGAGCTGCCAAGGATTGAGCGAGGCGGCTGCCTCGGCCTCCCCTCGGCGGTGGTTGCAACAGTTCTTGCACCCACCCGTATATCCACCAAAGGAGGGGTATCCAATCCAATGCCTTCGCCAGAGAAGGAAACCGAGAGGTCGAAGATCGTCGCCGGTCGTTCCAAATCAGGGCGGCGCGTGAACCGGCGCGCCGATGCGTCAGATACCCACGATCAGACTTCAGGTAGGGTCGGAGACAGCCTAGTCCGAATCTTCGGCCGACTTCCCCACGGTTCGATTGAGTTCCTCCCGAACCCAGCGGAGACGACTTCTCCCTCGCCCGAGAGGGTCCGCGCGAAATCTTCTCGCGAAAAGTGAGCCCCCTTCCCCAGGCGTTCGAAACGATCACCCCCTCCCTCGCGAGGGAGGTAACCCACCTTACGACCACGACCCTTATTCGCAGCCGCCGAATCCGAGATCAGTGATGAAACAGCAAAGTAACAGCGCACCCGGCGACGTTGACGACTACCTCGCCAACCTCCCGACCGACATGCGTGACGCCCTCCAACGGCTGCGGACGACTATTCGTAGCGTCGCGCCCGAAGCAGAGGAGGTCGTTAGTTACCGGATTCCCGCCTTTCGGCAGCACGGTATGCTGGTCTACTACGCCGCCTTCAAGGATCATTGCAGCCTCTTCGTGGGTAGCACCGCGGTCCTCCGCAGGTTCGCCGCGGAGTTGAAGCCATTCGCGGCCGGAAAGGGGACGCTTCAATTCACACCGCAGCGACCAATTCCTCCGGCACTCGTGAGGCGCATCGTTCGTGAACGAATCGCGGAGAACAAATCGAGGGTATCCGTAGGAAGATCTGAAGCGGAGTATCCTTCGAAGCGGCCCCGAAAAATACGTTCCAAAGCGAGAAGCTAACGGGCGAGTCCAGGGATAGAACTGGCGAAGAGGTAGCACGTTAGGTGCAACCGCAGTTTCCGTCGTGCTCAAGTTCTCATTCATCGCGGCCGAATCAGGCATCCAAGACAAGATTCTAGCTGCCCTCCCGGCAAGCGCCGTAGAATCGCATGAGTTGGACCTCGCCTTCCCGACCCGCAAACCGGGACGGCGGGTGCAACCAGCTGTTGCGCAGCAGAACGGGCGTCCGGCCTCACCGTACGCCCATCGAAGCCATTGCGCTCGGCACGCGAACCCTTGGACTAACTAGAGGCCTACCCGTTCCTTGACGGTCTGCCAACGCTGCGGGTCGACGCGCTGTGCCGCGATCCCCGAAATGAACTGGACTACCTGGGGCGGTGAGCTTGCCTTGATGCCCCCCAGCATCTCCGTCATTTCACCTACGTTGAGCGAGGGGAGCATCCAGCGCAGGAGCACCGCGAGCCGATCGGGAGGCATCCTACCCATGATAGTGCCGCGCATCGCTCGCATCTGGTCGTCTGTGAAACGCTCCCGCATGAGCGGAACCAGCTTCTCCTCCTCTCGATTCATGTGATCGATGTACGCCGCGAAGAAATCGTTCGCCTTCTGATTCAGGGTAATCCCGAACCGGACGCGCTCCTCGGGACGCGCCGTCGACGGTAGGTCCCGGGCCATCTTCGTGATGGCCTCCAATCGACGCGTAAAGGAGTGGTGGTCGTCGATGAACCCCTGGACAAGCGCCGCGTCGTGTTTCGAGACCGAGGGAAAGACCGCCGTTTCCTCGTCCGAGGCGTGGTGGTGAAGGAGGCAGAGGATGCACCCCGAGGAGATCGCAGCGGTGAACTCATGCTCGAGGTCGGCGAGGAGCGGCGTCGATGCAGCGACGTCGGTAAAGTCGTTCGTTTGGAGTCGCCCGCTAACGTCGTAGATCATCGATCGGATCGCTTTGTGTATCGGCGTAAACAGGTCCTCGGTTGCGATCATGGCTTCCCTGCAAAGTCGTTCGAAGTTTCGTTGCGATAAAAGTTCTAGCAAGTAACCCCTTCGTTCGACGATCTCGACCACGCCCTTTCCGGGCGCGCGAGAAACGCCACCTCAGCTCACGGGTAAGCCACTCATCGAGAGGAGACGGCCGACCGGGTACTCGCCTACCCGGTTGGCAGCGCCCCACGGCGAGCGATCATAGAAGAACCTCAGACGGTCGCCCGGGCTCCCGGCGAACCTCGGATCGGTCTGGATTTGTTGCTCGAAACGGGCCCTGAAGGTCGGATTCTTGACCAGCTCTTCCCGTGCCAGCTTCTCCAGGGTGTAGGCCTCGCCGGACTCCTTCTGTTCGAAGATAGAATCGAAGAATCCCCAGCGAAGAGCCGAGTCGGGCGCTTCGGGCTCTAGCCAATGGATCACGACTTTCGAGAGTCTCTGGTCGAGCGGGACCACAGCCGATCCGACGGGGAAGGTGAGCGCCTCGGTAGAGCGAGTGCACGCGCCGAAGTGACCGAACTCGCCTTCCACGCTACCACCGCGAAGAATCGGATAGCGGCCCTCGAACGGCTTGCCCGGCCACCGCATTTCGGAACACCGGTAGCGCTCGACATTGTTGGTCCACACAGCGGTCGTACGTGCTAGAGTCACGCCGTGAGCGTCCAGAACGTCGATCACCCGGGTCCACTGTGGAGGGATGATGTATCCGGCCGGGAGTGGGACGGAGACGGCCAACTTGACGCCGCTGTCCATGGGCAGCGTCACGTTCGAGGGCTTGGGACCGTACCGGATCGCCAGGGCTCCGGAGATCTCGCTCAGGTCTCGCGTGAACTCGTAACCGCGGAAGAGCACCGGAGTGGTCTCGCCGTTCCTCGCGACGATCAAAGGAAATGGCACGTTGCGGGCCGGTTCGGTGCCGAGCCGTGCGGCGGCCATGTCAGCGTCGCGGTTCAGGGCAATCAGCGTGGCCGCATCACGGTTCATCAGTTCCAGCAACGCCCGCAGAATCTCGTAGTTTCCCGTGACCCGAGACTTGTAATCCTTGAGCATGTGCATTTCGACCAACAAGGCGGGACGATTCTCTAGGATCATCTGGCCCGTCGAGAACCTCGGTGGATTCTCGTTAAAGGCCAGGCCTTGGGAAGGATCGGTATCGTCGTTCAGGAAGATTGGCGCGGGGAACGCCAGATGCCCGGTTCCGTTCACCCGGTCTACAAGCTGTGGGGTCACAACGTCGCGGAGCCATTGGGCGGTGGACGGGAAAACGTCGGGAGTGACATCGAGGGCGAACGTGATGTCGTACTGGAAGTCGGCACCGTCGGTCACGTGATTGTCGACGAAGAAGTCCGGCAGCCACTCGTGAAACATCCGGAGAAACGCTCGCGTCTCGGGAGCGTCGGCCTTCATGTAATCGCGGTTTAGGTTCAGGTTGGTCGCGTTGGCGCGCCACCCAGAGAGCTCGGGTCCGTTCTGATTGATGCGATTGTAGGCTGACCGGCGCTCGTGGCCGTCGACGTTGTAGACGGGAATGAAGACAAATGCCGTGTGCTCCAGGAGGCGTGCCCGGTCCTTGTCTAGAACGAGGTCTCGGAGCAGCGCCAGGCAGGCGTCCTTACCATCCGTTTCACCGGCATGGATGCAGTTCTGGGCCAACAGGACCGCACGACCGGAGGAATGGATTGCCTCTGGATCGTAGACACCGTCCTTCGAAACGACCACGAGCTTGAGGTCGCGTCCTTCACCCGTCTTGCCGAAGTTCCTAATGTGCACCGTGTCGGGATATCCATCAGCGATTCGCTCCAGGTACTCGACCGTCTCCGCGTAGTCGGGCGTGGTACGGTAGCCGCTTTGCTCTGCAGGCGTGCGCCAATCCGGTGCCAGACTGTGCGTTGTTCGACGGGTATCGGAAGGCTCCATCTGTTACGCACCTGCCTCTGAGAGCCGGGTCCCGTGACCTGCGGTTCAACGGCACGTTTCTTATCAATTCTCGGATTCGAGATCCTTTCTTATCGACCACCTCGTTCGTCTCGTTCCCATCCTCGCAGGAATGGTACGAGCCACTTGGACCTCTAGGGGAATGCACTACAGCCCGCGGGCCTGGGATTGGTAGGACTCGGTCCCCTCTACCGGCCTTCGGGCGTAGGGACGACCGGAGAGGGAAGGACGAACTCACGGTAGTCTTATCGACCCGGACTCCTGTCCGCTCATCACCCGATGCCAGACCCCGTCGTCGTCGGAACGGATGTCTGGAAAGTTTACGGAACAGGGGACACCAAGGTCCCCGCTCTCCAGGGAATCTCGGTTGAAATCCGCCGCGGCGAGATGGTTGCGGTCATGGGTCCCTCGGGTTGCGGCAAGACAACTTTTCTGAATTGTTTCAGCGGTTTGGATGACATCACGCAGGGCCAAGTGACGCTCGAGGGAACCGACATCCACGCGATGCCGGACAAGAAGCGAACAGAATACCGCGCCCGAAGAGCCGGGTTCGTGTTCCAGTCGTACAATCTCCTCCCTATCCTGACGGCGGTGGAGAACGTCGAGATGCCGCTGCTCGCCTCCGGGGTCCGGGCTAAAGACGCGCGGCCGAAGGCGGTCGATATCCTTGGTCGGTTGGGGCTTTCGGATCGACTGAATCATCGACCGTCGGAACTCTCCGGCGGTCAACAACAGCGAGTGTCCTTGGCACGGGCCCTGGTCTGCCGACCGGCGATCGTCTGGGCGGACGAACCGACGGGAAATCTGGACGAGGAAGGATCTCACCAGGTGACCGGCTTGTTGCGCGAACTTAACCGTGACTTCGAACAGACCATGGTGGTCGTGACGCACGATCCCGACGTCGCTGGGAGATGCGACCGGACCCTTCGAATGCGCGATGGAAAGTTCGTCGCCTGAGCGAGGGGGACTGCTTGGTCGACCCCTTGGTCCTCGCCACCGCATTGATTCTCGGCGGGGTTGGGATCGGTTCCGCGATTCTCGCTGTGCGGACGCCCCTCTCATTCCGGATCGCGCTCCGCAATATCCGGCGAGCGCGCTCCCGTTCAATCTTGGTCGTTCTCGGCCTCCTTGTCGGCACCGCCATCGTATCGGGCAGTCTGGTGGTGGGCGACACCGTCGGGACACTCAATCTCCACTACGCGTACATCGGTTACGGGTTCGTAGACGAAGGAATCTACGCGCTGGCTCCAAACGGGGGCTACCAGCCGTTTCCCGAATCGGTGGCCACGGCGGTGGCCGCTGCGTCGTCGACGGATTCGGACATCGCCGGAGTGACCCCGATGATTGTCGGGCTTGCTCAGGTGTTCGATAACACGACCGGAGTCCCCCAGACGCATCTGAATCTCATTGGGAGCAACACCTCGCAAAGCGTCGCCTTGGGGATGTTCACATCGGTTTCCGGCACAAGCCTGCCCGGCCCGCCCCCGGGCGGTGCATTCCTCGACGCACTGGCGGCCCAGGACCTGAACGCGTCCGCAGGAGATTCAATCACGCTCTTCGGCGTGGTCCCGCTTCACTCGTTCGTTTCCGCTGTGGTCAAGGACGACGTACGCGGCGGGTTCATCAGCGCCGGTCTCAACGGAGGAAGTGTGTTCGTCGACCTGACCACCGCGCAGCGTCTGGAGAATTCGACCAGCCAGGTCAACTTCATGGCAGTAACCAATACCGGTTCCCAGGTCGACGGGGTTGGCCTCTCTTCGACCGTCAGCTCTCACTTGAACGCCACGCTGGCGGGCACGTCCGGCGCCTCCGGCCTCCAGGTCCACAACCTCCTCGAGGCAGGGGTGGCCGCGGCCAAAGCCTCGAGCACGGGCCTCACCACCATCTTCCTCGTCTTCGGATTGTTCTCCATCGTCGCGGGCGCGATGCTGATCATCGGGATCTTTACGATGATCGCCGAGGAGCGGAAGGGCGAGATGGGGATGCTCCGCGCCATCGGCCTCACCCGACGTGTCATCGTCCTTTCCTACTACTTCGAGGGGCTGATCTACTCGGTCGGGAGTGCCCTAGCAGGTACCTTCATCGGCGTGCTCGCCGGTTTCCTCCTCCTTTACGAGTACGTCCAGCTCGTCCCGAGCTCCGGGGTTTCCACGAGCGTCTTACTGTCTTCGTTCACGTACACCGGGAGTACGCTGCTGACCGCCTATCTGGTCGGCTTCCTCCTCACCTTGGGCACCGTCGCTGTGGCCAGCGTGCGAGTGAGCCGGTTGAACATCATCCGCGCAATCCGCGACGTGCCCGAGCCGCCTCCCCCGATTCGTACCTACACGTACCTGGCCTATGTCGGCGCCGCCGCCCTCGCGGTCGGACTCCTCCTCTTCCTGACGAACTACCGCGGGACATCGGACGTCTCCTACTCTTTGCTGGGAGGAGGGCTCGCCATCCTGGGTGCGGCTCTCGTGGCCTCACGGTTCGTGAAGAACCGGCTCGCCTTCAGTTTGGCCGGGGCCGGATTCCTGATTTGGAGCGGACTCGAACCCCTTCAGAACCTCGTCCTAGGTACGAATCACACGGGCGGGGTCTTCTCGGTGTTCGTCACCGGGATCTTCCTCGTCGGCGGGGCGCTGATGGTTGTCGCCTTTAACGCCCCGAGCCTTGCGACGGCGATCGAGCGAATCGGCCTCGGTCGCCGGGGCGCGACTGCCGTCAGCCGAGTAGGTCTTTCGTATCCGAGCCGGAGGGCGGGACGGACGACCACCACACTTGCCATTTTCGCTCTGGTTCTGTTCACGATCGTCCTTCTCTCGACCTACAGCGCAACGCTTACCGGCAACCTGAACAATTCACTGGAAGCGCAGTCCGGGGGGTACACCTTCTTCGGGGAGTCGGCTCAGTCTATCCCGAATCTCCCCGGAAGAATCGCGGCGAACTCAACCCTCGCGTCCCTGTACTCAAACGTGGTTCCCGTCGTCTTCGGCCAGGGGTATCTGACCGTGAAAGGTTTCGTCGCGAATCCGTTCATCGATGGGGTCTACGCTGCTCCAGTGAACGCTTCTCCTGCTTCGAACTTCTACACTACGAGTCAGTTCCCTTTTTCTGCGACCTACCAGGGGCTGAGCGCCTCCGCCGTCATGACCCGGCTGTCCACGGACAACTCCGTGGCGATCGTGGACGGGAACTATGCCAGCGGTGGAAACAGTTTCACTTCTACGGGCCCCCACCCGATCCTCGGTCCTGGTGACACCGTCCGCCTAGCGAACCCCGCGACGGGGGTAGCCCAGAACCTGACCGTGATCGGGGTGATGAAGCAGGCGATAATCACGGGGGTTTGGGTCAACCCCGCCACTGCCACGTCGCTCGGGTTCGGGGGCACTCGGGGGTTCCTGATGACCGTCCACTCGGGGGTCTCGCACACGCTGGCGGCCCAACGCACCAAGGCCGCGTTCTATCCGTATGGCCTGGTCCTCGTGGACTTCGCATCCGTTCTGGCGACAACCACCTCGATCATCTCCGGGGACGTCGGGCTTCTCGAGGTCTTCATCGCCCTGGGGCTCGCCGTGGGAATCGCCGCCCTCGGGATCCTCGCGCTTCGGGCCGTGACCGAACGGCGGAGGGAGATCGGGATGCTGCGTTCCATAGGACTCACTCGCCCCATGATCCTCAAAGCGTTCCTGCTTGAGTATTCGTTCGTCACCGTGCTCGGAGCTGTTATCGGGGGTCTTCTGGCTCTGATTGACGTCTACAACCTGGTGATATCCCCCGGGGCCTCGGCCATCGGCGTAACAAGTCTCTACATCCCGTGGGAGAACCTCTTGCTCGTGATCCTGATCACCGGCTTCCTCGCCACGCTGGCCGTCATCGGCCCTTCCCTTCGCGCTGCCCGCCTGCCGCCGGCCGAGGCGATCCGGGCCGTGCAATGAGGACGCGTAGACCCTCCTGGTCCTCAAACAGAACAGGTGCGACCACCGTTGCACCCACTCATTCTCCGGAGTCTGCCGAAGAGCGACTTGATGTAAACATCGGAACCTTGCGACGAACGCGGTCTCATGATTCACGCCGAAGGTCTAACGAAGCGATTCGGGAGAAATCCTGACCCGATGGAGGTGAGGCCGAGATACCCATGGTGAGGAACCAAGGTCGAGTCACCCGCTTTGTGGTGATGGCAGTGCTTCAAGCGACCCGCGCGGAGTTGTTAGGCCTCCCCCACAACGCGGCCTTATCGTGGGGACTGAACCGAGCGATCTTCTACGCCGCAGCCAAGCGGGGGTTCAAAGAAGGCCCTCCGAGAGAAGGCGAGGACGCACGGAAGCCGACCGCGGCGCCCTCCCCGGAACTGTATCGCCTTGGCGAAGACGAGGCGTACCGGGACCCAAACGCGAAGCAGCTCACGTTCGTGATCGGAGGCCAGAGCCAGACTTCCGAGGATTTCAAGCGACAAGTGGAGTCCCGTTTCGGAGCGAGCGGGAACTTCCGGTCGGCTTGGGACGAGGCAATTCGAATCGTCGGCAGCCACGATCGCGCAACTCTCGAGTCGCGTCAGCGTTTCTACGAGGAGGTCTACAAGCCAAGGCGGGACGACCTGTCGGATTCGTGGACGGCCCGGTATTCGCCCGCTCCTGGACCCCGCTCGCGATCAGGGGGCTAGCATCGCATATCGCACCCCCAGGTACTTGTCGGCGCTCCCTTTGATACCGGGGCGGGCCGGCAACGATGGGTGGAACGGCTTGTAGACGGTATCTGATCTCCGGCAAGCGGGGGCCAATGTCGACGAGGCGTATCGCGTCTTGCGCCTTTCGGCAACCTTGTTTCAACAACCTAGCGCCTTAGGTTTGAAGCAAAGGATCGAGCACAGTTAGAGCCACCCCATGAGGGCGTTTGTCTGGACAAGATATGGGCCGCCATCCGGGTTAGAGCTCCGGGAGCTCGCCAAACCCACCCCGAAGGCCACGGAGCTCTTGATCCGGATCCGCGCGACGACAGTAACAGCGGGTGACGCCGAGATCCGGAGTTTTAGGGTCCCCAGGTTCTTGTGGTTGCCTCTACGTTTGTACACGGGCCTCACAAGGCCCAGGAGAAGGATTCTCGGGCAGGAATTGGCCGGTGAGGTCGAATCGGTCGGTAGGGACGTGAAGGGATTCAGGCCAGGGGACCAGGTACTGGCGACTACCGGCCTTCGCTTCGGCGCCTATGCAGAGTACGCGTGCCTGCCCGAAGAATCTAGAGATGGAGTGGTGGGACTGAAGCCGGCCAACCTGACCTACGAAGAGGCGGCTGCAGTCCCTACCGGAGGACTGGAGGCGTTGCATCTCCTCAAGACAGGAAAGCTCCAAACCGGAACACAGATACTGATCAACGGTGCCGGCGGAAGCATCGGCACGTTCGCAGTTCAGCTCGCCAAGTACTACCGAGCCGAAGTGACGGCTGTGGACAGCTTGGAGAAATTGGACATGCTACGCTCGATTGGTGCAGACCGGGTCATTGATTTCGCGCACGAGGGCTTCACGAGGAATGGCCAGGTCTACGATGTGATCCTTGATGTCACGGGCAGAATCCCACTTTCGCCCATCCTCAGGTCGCTAAGATCGAACGGCCGTTGCCTTCTGGCCAATCCTCGACTATCGGACATGGTGCGAAGGCTGTGGGTTTCGAAAACAAGCCAGAAGAAAGTAGTGTTCGGAGCGTCTAACGAAAGGGCCGACGAACTGAGAGTTCTCACCAAGCTCATTGAGACCGGGGAATTGAGACCGGTCATCGACCGAATCTATCCATTCGAGAAGATCCCCGAGGCCCACAGCTATGTCGATGGCGGGCACAAGAAGGGCAATGTCGCAATCACGGTGGCATAGAATGCCAGTACCGATTCGACTAGTCTTACACAACCCGCGCCCAGGATTCTGCCCGGATAGTTACCGTGTTCGTTTCGGGGGCCCGCTTAGAGCAACGTCCCGGCTCGGACGGAAAGGTGCAGCGCCACTTGCG
>Ga0187815_10001192_pt1 | contig 12314 bp, 10 predicted proteins | sample NC_S_5_FD_132962 | JGI IMG/M metagenome (GOLD analysis project Ga0187815, IMG submission 132962) | Wetland sediment microbial communities from Neuse River Estuary, North Carolina, USA - ASW-S_5 | ecosystem: Environmental > Aquatic > Freshwater > Wetlands > Sediment | place: USA: North Carolina...
AAGCGCGACGATCTTTGCCCCATCGTGCCACCCGATTTGCGCGCGCGCTTCGATCCATGAAAGAAATGGCCTCGGGAGGAAAAATGGAACGGAAAAACATTTCGACCGGCACTCCGTGGGAACCGATCGTCGGCTACTCGCGCGCGGTCCGCGTGGGGCCATACGTCCACGTGTCGGGCACGACGGCTACCGATGCCGAAGGGAAAATCGTCGGCGTGGGCGATCCCTACGCGCAGACGGTCCAGGCGCTGCGCAATATCGAATCGGCGCTCGCGAAGGCGGGTGCGCGTATGTCGGATGTCGTGCGCACACGCATGTTCGTCACGCGCATCGCCGACTGGGAGAAAATCGGTCGGGCGCACGGCGAAGTCTTTGGCCAGATTCGCCCGGCCACAGCGATGGTCGAGGTCAGCCGGCTCATCGCGCCCGAAATGCTCGTTGAGATCGAAGCGGAAGCGATAGTGGGAAAATGAAAAAGCCCCCTTAGGGTAACAACCTAGTTATAGTACGATGCAGATTGAAATCGATTCTAGGAATTTTTACTCGCTCGCCCCAACCTCTATTCTTGTAAGCTGCTTACCAGCAGCATCTTAGCGTTTTGCCAGTTTGGTCGGGATCGTGCGTGGTACTGGGAAGAATGGTAACTTATCCCCAGATACGTGCGAGACCCGTTACCTCCTAATACACGCACGGGTCTCGCACCCCCTCCCTTAACCTAACAATCGAATGGTGGCAATTTACGACGAGGCTTCGGCGCTCGCGCGGATTTCCTGCCACCGCTTCGGGCGCTTCTTGGAATCCAGGACTTTCTTGCGCAAGCGAATCGATTTCGGCGTCACTTCGACGTATTCATCGTCGGCGATGAATTCGATCGCTTTTTCAAGGGTCATTTCGCGCGGCGGAATCAGCCGGATCGCTTCGTCGGCGGTGGACGAGCGCATGTTCGTGAGTTTCTTTTCTTTCGTGATATTCACGTTCATGTCTTCTTCGCGCGAGTTTTCGCCGACGATCATTCCCTCGTAGACCTCCACGCCCGGGCCGATGAACATTTCTCCGCGTTCCTGAATGCCCCAGATGGCGTAGGCGGTCGATGGTCCGGGCCTGTCGGAGACCAACGCTCCGGTGGGACGCATCGCCATGTCACCCGCGTATTCAGTCCACCCTTCGAGGATCGAATGAATCAGCGCCGTGCCGCGCGTATCGGTGAGCAATTGGCCGCGCAATCCGATCAGCCCGCGCGAGGGAATGCTGAACTCCATCCGCACGCGGCCGGAGTGATGATTGACCATCTTCTTCATCTCGCCGCGCCGGCTGCCGAGCGACTCCATCACGATGCCGATGAAATTTTCCGGGCAGTCGATCACCAGCAGTTCCAGCGGCTCGACGCGCCGCCCATTCTCCGTGCGCACAACGATTTCCGGCTTTCCGACCATCAGCTCGTATCCCTCGCGTCGCATCGTCTCGATCAGGATCGCGAGCTGCAGTTCGCCTCGGCCGAGCACACGGAATGCATCCGTTGTCGCGGTTTCTTCCACGCGCAGCGAAACATTGGTGAGCAGCTCCTTCTCAAGCCTCTCGCGCAGATCGCGCGACGTAACAAACTGCCCCTCGCGCCCGGCAAACGGCGAACTATTGATCGTGAACACCATGGCCAGCGTCGGCTCGTCGATCACCAGCGGCTCGAGCGGCGCGGGACTCTCGAGATCGGTGATGCTTTCGCCGATCTGAATTCCTTCCACTCCCGCGATCGCAACGATATCTCCTACTGAAACCTGCTCGGCTTCATCGCGATTCAGGCCGCTGAATGTGAAAAGCTTCGTGATTTTCGTCGGCTGAATTGTCCCGTTCAGTTTGGAAATGCCCACTTCGGCGCCGCGCTTCAGCGTTCCCTGGAACACGCGTGCGATGGCGATGCGGCCGAGAAAGTCGCTGTAGTCCAGATTGGTCACCTGAATCTGAAGCGAACCGCTTGGATCGCCTGCCGGAGGTGGAATCGACGCGATGATCTGCTCGAAAAGCGGCTCGAGAGTGGTCGAATCGTCGCCCATCTTGCGGTGCGCGACGCCGGTCTTCGCATTCGTGTAAAGGACCGGAAAATCGAGCTGGTCCTCGGTAGCGTCGAGATCGATGAAGAGATCGTAGATTTCGTCGAGCACCGCGGCGGGCCGCGCGTCCGGCCGGTCGATCTTGTTCAGCACCATGATTGGCGGCAGCTTCGCGGCGAGCGCCTTTTGCAGCACGTAGCGAGTCTGTGGCAGCGGCCCTTCGCTCGCGTCGACCAGCACGAGCACGCCATCCACCATGCGCAACGCGCGCTCGACTTCGCCGCCGAAATCGCTGTGGCCCGGCGTATCAACAATGTTGATTTTCGTGCCGCGATACGTGATCGCCGTGTTTTTGGCGAGGATCGTGATGCCGCGCTCGCGTTCGAGCTCGTTCGAATCCATCACGCGCTTCACGATCTCCTGATTTTCGCGGAACACGCCACTCTGGCGCAGCATCGCGTCGACGAGCGTCGTCTTCCCATGGTCCACATGGGCGATGATGGCGATATTGCGAATCGAATCGGTCATGAGCGTTGCGGTCGTCTTGCGGTCAAACAAAAGGGGCTGCAAGCGCGGTCTTGCAGCCCCGGTCCATTCCAAAATATGTCAGGCGCAACAAACGCACCTACATTTTAGCACGCGGTTCGCACTCGGGTCATCTTGCGCTTGCCCGACAACGGATGGGGCAAGTTGAGCTATTCGCAACACAGGCGGCCAGTTACGCACCGTCGGCATGCCCGATGAAGATAACCTGATCTCTGGGGGCGGTGGCAGGTGGGATCTTGGGCTAATATCTTGAATCGTGTGCGCGCGTGGTTTACTCCGCGCCGGCTGGCAGGCCTTTCCTGCCTTGGAGCGGTCTGCATTTTCGCGCTCGCGGCCTGGTCGCGGCACTTCCGCCTCGTCCTCGACGCCTGGATGTATGGCGAAGTCGAGATCACGACAGGCTTTTTCGCGCTTACCTTCGCTGCCATCGCGCTGGTCCGGTTCCGGGGAACCAGCGACCGTTTGCCGCTGGTTCTCTGCTGCAGTTTTGTGATCGTCGGCGTCGCGCTGATCAGCGCAAGCTTCGTCATCTTTCATTCGTCAAGCCCTTCTCCAAATGCCGCCGTCCGCGACCCGACCACATGGGTCATAGGCTGCACGACCGTCTCGCTGATGATGGTCATGGCGTTGTACGTTGAGCGCCGGCTGCCGATGTCTCGCCACCCCGTGCGAGAAATTGCGGTCGCGCTGTGTCTCGTCGTGGCACTGACGTTCGCGCTCACCAACGTTCACCGGTGGCTGCCGTTCGAGTTGATCGTGCAACCCGATGGATTTATTCCCCGGCCGGGGAATCTGTTTCCGGCGCTGCTGTTTTCCATCGCGACAGTCGGATACTTCCGCCGGCTCGACTTTGCGCACTCCCCGTTCGATCACTCGCTCTATCTGATGACCGGATTGAGCGTTGCATCGTGCCTTGCCGCCAGCCAGTCCGAGCGCCAGTTGGACGGACCCTTCGCACTCGGCATAGGCCTACAGTTCGCGAGCTATGCCGTGCTGCTCGCGGGCGCGCTGCTTGACAACGTGCAGCTGTTTGAGCACGTGCGCCGCCTGGCTGCAAGCGACCCCTTGACGGGACTTGCAAATTACCGCCGCTTGATCGATGCGATCGGGAATGAGATCGAGCGCACCAAGCGCACGGGCCGTCCGTTTTCGCTGCTACTGTTCGATCTCGACAGGCTGAAGCGCATAAACGATGACTACGGTCACGCCGTCGGCAGCCGCGCGATCTGCCGCGTGGCCGATGCCTTGCGACTAAATTCGCGCGCCGTCGATACCGCCGGGCGCTACGGCGGAGATGAGTTCGCAGTGATTCTGCCCGAAACCGGAAAAGACGCCGCGCGCGAGGTCGCGCGCCGCATCTGCGAAGCAGTCGCGAGTCAAGAAGAGCTGCCGCGAATTTCGGTGAGCGCCGGCGTCGCAGTCTACCCGCAAGAGGGAGACTCGCTCCTCGCTCTTCTGGCCGCCGCCGACCACGCGCTCTATCAGGAGAAAGGGCGCGCGATCCGCAGTCTCACCCGCGTGAACTGAGCGAGGCCTCCGCAGCAGCACTCACGATTCGCCGCCAAATCGCACGCGATGCGCTTCCGGCCCGGCAGCGATTACAATCGATCCCAATAGAAAGGCCACGGCAACAAATCCGCTCATCGCCTGCGCATACGTAAAATGGCGGCCGAGCGCGGCTTCAATGGTCCCCGAAGGGGCAGCGATCAGAACCCCGAGTTGATAGGCAAATCCGGGGAAAAATCCTCGCAGCGCGCCGGGCGAAAGCTCGTTGATGTGTGCGGGCACCACCGCCCACGCGCCTTGCACCATGAACTGCATCAGAAATGCGCCGATGGTGGCCAGAGCGACGGTGGGTGAACCAATCATCCAAAGCGGAATTACCAGAAATCCCAGCAGCGCGGACGTAACCATCGCACGTCGCCGGCCGTATCGATCGGAGTAGAGCCCCACCACTATGCCGCCGATAATTGCTCCCACCATTGAAATTGCGGTGACGATGGCCGTGGATTGCGGGCTGAAGTGATGCTGCAGTTGGAGAAACGTCGGATAGAAATCTTGAGTGCCGTGGGACATGAATGCCAGCACCCCAATCAACAGCGTGAGATAGAAAAACCGCCTCCAATTGGCAAAGACCGCGCGCCAATATCCGCTCCAACTCAATTTCGCGGCCGCCTCTGCCTTCCAAGCGTCGCTCTCTTTTACCTTCGCGCGAATGAAAATCACCAGAAGCGCCGGCAATCCACCGATGAAAAACATCGGTCGCCATCCCCACCGCGGGAAAACCGTCCAAAACGCAATGGCGGCGAGCAGATAGCCGGCCGAGTAGCCTTCCTGCAAGAGACCGGAAAGCATTCCTCGCCATTTCGCCGGAACCGACTCCATAGCAAGCGACGCGCCGACGCCCCATTCGCCTCCCATACCGACGCCAAAGAGCAATCGCAGAACAAGAAAGCTGCGGTAACCGGGCGCGAGGCCGCAAAGAACCTCGAATATCGAGAAAAAGAGGAGGTCGATCATAAGCGGCAGGCGGCGGCCGTAACGATCTGCCAAGAGGCCGAAAATCAGCGCGCCGACGGGCCGCGCGAGGAGCCCGCCGGTCATCGTCCAAGTCATGGCGACAATCGAGCGGTGAAACTCGTGGCCGATCTGCGCCAGAACAAACGTGAGGATGAAGTAGTCGAAAGAATCGAGCGTCCAGCCGAGAGAGGCAGCGATGACGGCGTTGCGTGCGTTGGCGCGCTGCTCGGGCGTTGTGACTGGGGAGCTGGCGGCGCTCATTTCGATGCACGCCTGCCGGCCACCGACTTCGGATTCGCGATGGCGTCCGCGACGCGCGCGACCTGCACCATCTCTCCAACGTCATGCACGCGCACGATGTGAGCCCCGCCGAGGATGCTCGCGGCCACTGTAGCCGCGGTGCCCCAGACGCGCTCGCCTTCGGGCGCGCCGCCGAGGACGTGGCCGATAAACCCCTTGCGCGACGTGCCAACCAGCAGTGGGAAGCCGAGGCGCGCGAGTTCCGGCAGCCGCGCGAGCAGTTCGAAGTTCTGCTGCGCGCTTTTGCCGAACCCGATGCCGGGATCGAGCACGATTTGCGATTTCGCTACGCCCGCGTGCCGCGCCACCGCGACGGCCCGCCGCAACCCGGACGTCACGTCGCGCATTACGTCGCGCGCGAACGGGTTTTTCTGCATGGTGCGCGGCTCGCCCCGCATGTGCATCAGGATGAGCGGCATTTTGCGACGAGCGGCAATTTCGGCGAGGTGCGGATCGGCGCGAAGCGCCGTAACGTCGTTGATGATCTCCGCGCCTTGATAAGCCGCCGCTTCAGCGACTTCCGATTTGCTCGTGTCGATCGAAATGGGAATCTTGAGGCGTCCCTGTAGTCTTTCTAGAACCGGGATAGCCCGCATCAGTTCCTCTCGTGCTGAAATGCCCTTGGAGCCCGGCCGCGTCGATTCGCCTCCGACGTCGAGAATGTCCGCGCCCGCCCGTTCGATTTCCAGCGCTCGCGCGATGGCTGACTCCGTATCAAGGTATCGCCCGCCGTCGGAAAAACTGTCCGGCGTTACATTCAGCACGCCCATCACGAGCGTCCGCTCGCCGAGCGCGATTACGCGCGACGCCGACCGCAGCCTGAATTTCTTGCGCCTAAACACGGTCCGCTATTGAATCATGGTTTTCTCGAAACGATAAGGAGTGATGCGCCGTGGTCCTGCTAAGGCGTCGCGGGCACGTAGTACGCGGCGCGGTGGGAAACTCGGACGTCCAGTTGGCCGGTGATCTCGACGCGCAGCGAATGCCAGCCGGGGCTGGCGCCCGCGCCGCTCGCACCTCCCATTGGATAGAAACCGAGCGTGTATTCCAAGCGGATCTTCTCGGCGATTTTGCGAAACGTGTCAGCCATTGTCTCGGTCTCGCGCAGAAAATAGAGCTGACCGCCCGCGCGCCGAACGAGTTCGGCCAAATACAGCGTATAAGGCGGAATTCCTGACGTATGCGCGGACGCATTGACCAGCGTCGAGCTTTCGTGCGCCGCGAGCCAATCCGGAGTCATCACCTTCGGTCGGTTCTCGGTTGATACGGCAAACAACTGAATATCTTGTTCGGCCAGAATTCGCGCGACATCGTCAAACGTGAGCTGGTTGGCAGGCCGGCGCGGCCCCGGCGCGGCGCTCGCGGGATCGAGCGTAAGACCCAATCCGCTATCCTGCCCGTCGGTGAGCAAAAGAATCGCCTTACGCCCAGTGCGCCCCGGAAACAGCTCATGCGCCGCCAGGTAAACGGCCTCGTAGATGTTCGAGCCGCCGGTGTCGGCAAGCAGTTCGCGTACGTCTACTCGCGCGACGGCGCGGCGAATCTGTTCGCGCGCATCCGAAAACCCAAGCTGCAGATAAGTGTGCGCGGAAAAATCGACGACCGCCGCCTGATCGAGCGGCGCGAGCGCGCCGACGAGCGCGTCGGCGGCCTGTTTCATTTCGTCCGAGTCACGCAGCACGCTCGGACTGGCATCGATCACGAGCGCCACACTTGCGGGCTCGCTCGACGCATCGAAATACGAGATCGGCCGCTCGACGCCGTCATCGAAGATTCGAAAATCCTCGCGCCGCAGCCCCGGCACTGCCGCGCCGTCCTCGGTGGAAACGATGCACGTGACGGCGACCACCTGCGTGCGCACGCGCATCCGGCTTGGGCCCGCATTTGCGCCACTTGCCGCCGCGCTTTCCGCGTCGCCTTGCGAATTCACTTGCAACTCGCCCGTCGCCGGATCGCGATGCCATCGAATTCCCTGATCGAGCCGGCGCGGAAGTTTGGTTGCCTTCTTGGATTGTGACGCGAGGTCGCTCGCGCCTGTCAGCGAGAGACACACACAGAGAGACAGAAAGATGGTCAGATTAGCCGCACCGCGGGCGCTCATTCCCCGCAGCCGCAAGCGCAGCCGCCGTCGCATCTCGCGCCTAATCGAGGTCGAAATCGCGCATCGGTTTTTCGATGGGCGCGTCTTTCGCCTTTTTCAGACCCTCCGCGAACTTCCGCGCCAGCACGTCTTCTTTGATCTTCTCGGCTTCCACCGACGCGCGGAATTTCGCTTCGACGGCGTCTTCGTGTTCGCGGAGCAGGCGGGCCGTGTCATCCAGATCGATCGACGGCGGCCTGATGGGCGCGACATGCGAGAGCACGACGCCGAGCGAGGCATCCACGATCAGTTTCGCGCTGCAGCAGGGGCAATCGACTTCAAAGATTTCCGTGGGACGTTTTGCCATGGCCGTATTCTACGCCAACGCCGCCCGGCAAAAGTCAAGTAGGTTGTGTAAACAGGGGTCGCCAGGCAAAAAAAACGCCTCACCCGGAAAACTCGGCCGCGTACTTCTTATGCCGGCGCGGGTTTTTCGCCTTTGGCCATGCCGGGCATCGGACGCGGCTCGGGACGCAGCGTGAGCTGCGGCTCCTTCGCCGGGACCGGCGGCGCAGCCGGAGGTGGCGGCGGCAACTTTTCCGGCAGCGGCTTGCCTTCCATCAAGAGCTTCAATTCGGTCGCGTCGAGCACTTCGCGATCGAGCAGCGCCTGCGCGATGCTTTCGAGCGTGCCGCGATGGGTCTCGAGTATGTTGCGCGCCCTCGAGTAGCCCGTGTTGACGATCGTGCGCACTTCCCCGTCGATCTTGATGGCCGTGTCTTCGGAGTAGTCGCGGTGCTGCGCGATTTCGCGGCCAAGGAAAATCTGCTCTTCCTTCTTGCCGAACGTCAGCGGGCCGAGCGGGCTCATGCCCCACTCGCACACCATCTGCCGCGCGATTTCGGTGGCGCGCTCGATGTCGTTGCCTGCGCCGGTTGTGATGTGGTTGAGGAAGATCTCCTCCGCTGCGCGCCCGCCCATCAGGACCGCGAGCTGCGCTTCGAGGAATTCCTTCGTGTACGTGTGCTTGTCGTCGATCGGCAGTTGCATCGTGACGCCCAGCGCCATGCCGCGCGGAATGATCGTCACTTTGTGCAGGGGATCGGCGCCCGGCGTCATCGCAGCGACCAGCGCGTGGCCGGCCTCGTGATACGCCGTGTTCTTCTTCTCCTCGTCGGACAAAATCATGGACTTGCGCTCGGCGCCCATCAGGACTTTGTCCTTCGACATTTCGAAATCCGCCATGGTGACGAATTTCCGGTTCTGCCGCGCCGCCCACAGCGCCGCTTCATTCACAAGGTTGGCCATGTCCGCGCCCGAAAATCCGGGCGTGCCGCGCGCGATGACTGACAGATCGACATCTTCGGCCAGGGGCACTTTGCGCGTGTGTACGCGCAGAATCTCTTCACGGCCGCGAACGTCCGGCCGCGGCACCACCACGCGCCGGTCGAATCGCCCCGGACGCAGCAACGCCGGGTCGAGCACATCCGGTCGGTTGGTCGCCGCGATCAGAATCACGCCCTCGTTCGACTCAAAGCCGTCCATTTCGACCAGCAGCGCATTCAAAGTCTGCTCGCGTTCGTCGTGCCCGCCGCCGAGTCCCGCACCACGGTGCCGGCCGACCGCGTCGATCTCATCAATGAAGATGATGCAAGGCGCATTCTTCTTTCCCTGCTCGAAAAGGTCGCGGACGCGGCTCGCTCCAACGCCGACAAACATTTCGACGAAGTCCGATCCTGAAATCGAGAAGAACGGGACGTTCGCTTCCCCCGCGATCGCCCGCGCAAGCAACGTCTTGCCCGTTCCCGGAGGCCCGACGAGCAGCACGCCCTTCGGGATGCGCCCGCCCAATTTCTGGAATTTCTGCGGGTCTTTCAGGAAGTCGATGATCTCGTAGAGCTCTTCCTTGGCCTCGTCGATTCCCGCGACGTCCTTAAACGTGGCCTTCTTCTGTTGCGCCGTCAGCAGACGCGCTCGCGACTTGCCGAAGCTGAGCGCCTTGTTGCCTCCTGCTTGCATCTGCCGCATCATGAAAATCCAGAAAGCGATGATCAAAACGAACGGCGCCAGCGTGATCACCAGGCTCAGCCAGTTCGCTTCCTTCACTTCCTTGTAGTTGTACGGGATTTTCTGATCGCCCAGCAGCTTCGTCACGTCCGGGATGGCAGTGTTGGCGACCGTCACGCCGTGGAATTTCGTGCCGTCCTTGTAATCGCCCTGCAGCTCGGCGCTATTGGGCGAAAGCATGATTGTTACGGTCTTGACGCTGCCCGCAGACACCTTGTCGAGGAAGTTGGAATAGTTCGCTTCCTCCTCGCGCGGCGCAGGCCCGCCCCGGGAAGCCATCTGCCACAGGACACCCGCGAGCGCGATCATCATGACCCAAAATAAGATTGTGCGTACCGTTGAGTTCACCGTGTTACCTCACCTTGCCGGAGCCTTTTTGCGAGACCCTGTGCGTCCGGCCCGGCCAGCCGAGCGCGAGTCTTTTGACGCGACGTACGGCAGGTTTCGGCTGAGCCCTTTGTCATCGCTCAGTCCGTACCCTATCCATCTCTTAGATGCTGCATCGAAGCCCGTGTATTCAGCGCTGACGTTCACTTTTCGCGACGCGGGCTTGTCGAACAGCACCGCCAGCTTCAGCGACCTCGGGCGTCCTTCCTCTAGCCGCTTCAGCAGAAAATCCTGCGTAACGCCGGTGTTCAGCACGGCGTCCACAACCAAAACGTCGCGCCCACGAAGCGCCGGAGGGGGGCTGAAAAAAACCTCGCGGTAATCGTGGCCGGCCAGTCGCACGTCGCGCAACTCGGATCGTACGAAGTGGCACGCAATCGGGCTCGAAATCTCGCGGACCAAATCCGCCGCAAAGAGAAACGCGCTCTCGAGCACTACCACGACATCGAGCGTCCGGCCTTTGTAGTCGCGTGAGATGGTGCGGCCCATCTGTCCTACGCGATCTGCCAAACGCTTACGAGTGAACGCTACCCTCAAGCCACCTCTCAAAGGCGCTCTTCTTCGATCACCACACCGACCCGCGTGCCTTCGTCGGCACAAAATTCGTCTGCGGGGGGCATCCCTCGCGCCCAAGCCACTCGGCCGGCGCTCTCGAGCACCGGCCAGCCAGCCCGGTCGCGCATCGGGACTCGCTGCGCCAGAAACATCCTCTTGATTTTCTGCACTTCCCGGCGGCCTCTCGCGCGATAAGCATCTCCGGGCCGCCAGTTGCGCAATACGAGCGGCGCGCGAAGCCGCTCTAAGTCGAGGGTCGCGTCCTCTCTTTTAGTGTCGCGCTCCCCGATAGGCCAGTCAATCACTTTCAGGCAAAAGCGTCGTTTCAGTTCAGGGACGGCGACGCTCGTGTCGCCGCGCGCGGGCAACGTCACCACGTGTTGATACCTCTGCTCGCGCGCCGGGATTTCCCGAGCCTCCAGCGAGTGCCTCGTCCGGCGCGTTTGCGAAAACAGCAGATCGTCGAACACCCGCTCGACGATGATGCCACCAGGCAATTCCACGCGATGTCCGCTCGAAGACTCCGACGCGAGGTGAATCACCTGCCCGACGTGTGCTGCCGTCAGCCCTTGCCTGCTCCCGCGTACCTCCTGATATAGACGCCGGATTAGGCGTTCCGTCAACGCGCGCAACGGTTGTGCTTTATCGCCTTTTTGCTCATCGCGGCTGGCCTCCAGAGACAGTTTCATCGGCGAGAGCAAATCGCTCACGCGAATGCTCAACGTCGCGTCGCGCGTTTGCACAAGGGCTCGATAGCGATCCTCCACCAGTGCGGTCCAGAATGCGTCTTCTTCCCGCGCAAGTTCCGCCAAACCCGCCAGGTGGCTCGTCACGTTTGGCGAGAAATCGCGCTCAAGCAAGGGAACCAGTTGCCTGCGAATCTTTGCGCGCATTCGCCGCACGTCCAGATTGGTCAAATCCTCCCGCCACGTCTGACCGAGCCCGCGCAGATAGTCGCGAAGCGCTTCGCGTCGCTCGCCGAGCAACGGCCGGACGATCGCGCCAACCACCGGATAAATTCCCCCGAGTCCCGTCGGGCCAGTCCCGCGCAGCAAATGAGCGAGGACGGTTTCAGCCTGATCGTCCGCCGTGTGCGCCACGGCGATTCGCGTCGCGCGGCCCTCCTGGACAACGCGCTCGAAAAAAGCGTAGCGAAGACGCCGCGCAGCATCCTCCAAATTCCACTTGTGTTTCGCCGCGGCCGCTGCCACGTCTTCGCGGTCGACGACAAACTCAAGCCCGCCTGCGCGCGCCAACTCCGCCGCGAATTGGGCGTCCTCGTCGGACTCCGCGCCGCGCAATCTGTGATCGAAATGGACCACCACGAGCGTGATCCCGAGCTCTTCGCGAATACTTTCGAGTAGCTTCAGCAGCGCCACGGAATCCGCGCCGCCTGAAACGGCCACGCCCACACGATCCCCCGGCTCAAGCATTCGCGCGCGGCGAATGGCTTCAAACACGCCTTGTTCGAGCGCTTTCATGCGTGCAAGGCCCGGCCCCGGTCGTTCCGGCTTAATTCCATGGTATCAGCGGGAGCGCGCGAGCGTCGAGAGCAGGCTGCTTAGGAGCGGTCTGCCGCGTGCTGCAGGAGGAGTTCGCGGCTGGAGGATATTCTTCGGTCAAGCACAACTGCGGCGAAATGAGAACAGCTCTGCTGTTCGCGTTTGGCCCAAGCGGAGAGCGCTGGGATTAGCAGGTGCGACGCCCGGTCAACCGTGCAGAGCAGCTTATAGTAGACGGCTACCGCCCGAATCCCGGCTCTTTCGGCGCGCTGCTCGGGACATAGCCGCACCAACTCCAGGAAGCGCTGGAAG
>Ga0187815_10001193_pt1 | contig 12308 bp, 13 predicted proteins | sample NC_S_5_FD_132962 | JGI IMG/M metagenome (GOLD analysis project Ga0187815, IMG submission 132962) | Wetland sediment microbial communities from Neuse River Estuary, North Carolina, USA - ASW-S_5 | ecosystem: Environmental > Aquatic > Freshwater > Wetlands > Sediment | place: USA: North Carolina...
CTGGCGCCGGCCGATCTACTGAAAGAGGGCAGCCACTTCGATTTGCCGATCGCGCTCGGCTTGCTGGCGGCGATGGGCGTGCTGCCGGCCGAGGAATTGGAACGTTTCGTCGCGCTCGGCGAGCTGGCGCTCGACGGCTCGCTGTTGCCGGTTGCCGGCGTGCTGCCGGCGGCGCTGGGTGCGGCGGCTTTGGGCCGCGGCCTCATCTGTCCGCGCGAGACCGGCGGCGAGGCGGCATGGGCTGGTAAGATCGAGGTGCTAGCGGCGCCGTCGCTGCTCGCGTTGGTCAATCACTTCAAGGGCGCGCAGCTTTTGTCCGCGCCAGAGCCCAAGATCGCCGAGGGTGCGCCGGCGACGCTCGATCTCAAGGAGATCAAGGGCCAGGAAAGCGCCAAGCGCGCACTCGAGGTCGCCGCCGCGGGCGGCCACAATCTGCTGATGGTCGGACCGCCGGGCGCGGGGAAATCGATGCTGGCGCAGCGTTTGCCCGGCCTGTTGCCGCCGTTGGCGCCGGACGAAGCGCTTGAAGTCAGCATGGTCCATTCGGTCGCCGGCCTGCTGCGCGACGGCCGCTTGATGCGCGCGCGGCCGTTCCGCGATCCGCATCATTCGGCGTCGCTGCCGGCGCTGGTCGGCGGCGGCATGCGCGGCAAGCCGGGCGAGATTTCCTTGGCGCATCTCGGCGTGCTGTTCCTCGACGAACTGCCCGAGTTCCAGCGCGCGACGCTCGAAGCCCTGCGCCAACCCATCGAGTCCGGCCGGGTCAGCGTCGCCCGGGTGAACGCGCACGTGACCTATCCGGCGCGCGTGCAGCTGGTGGCGGCGATGAATCCCTGCCGCTGCGGACACCTCGATGATCCGTCCTTAGCCTGCGGCAAGGCGCCGAAATGCGCGCAGGATTACCAGTCGCGGATCTCGGGACCGTTGTTTGATCGCATCGATCTGCACATCGACGTACCGGCGGTGAAGGCGGCCGATCTGTCGCTGCCGCCGCCGGCCGAAGGCAGCGCCGAAGTCGCGGCACGCGTCGCGGCGGCACGCGATCGCCAGGCGGCGCGCTTTGCGAAACTGCAAGCAGACCGGCGCATCCGCAGCAACGCCGAGCTCGACGGCAAATTACTTGACGAGGTCGCCAAGCCAGACGCCGCCGGAACCAAGCTACTCAATGACGCGGCCGAACGGTTGAAGCTGTCGGCGCGCGGTTATCACCGCGTACTGCGCGTCGCGCGCACGCTCGCCGATCTCGACGCCAGCGACGGCATTGGCCGCGTGCATCTGGCCGAAGCGCTGAGCTATCGGCGCATCGCTTTCGGCTGGGACGCGCTCGTCCGCTAGTTGGCGTTGGCGACCGGTGGCGTGCGCTTGGCGTCAAGCGCTGCGCGCAACGCGGCGGCGAGCGCCGCCGGACGGAAGGGCTTCTGCACTGTGACCTGATCCGACCAGCGGCGCTTGATGCTGTCGCCGCTGTAACCGGCGACAAAGACGAAGGGAATCGCCGCCGCTTGCAGCCGTTCGGCGACTGGATAGGCCGGCTCGCCGGCGAGGCTGACATCGACGACGGCGACGCCGGGACGATGATCGCGCAGCAGCGCGAGGGCGTCGTCGACGTTCGCGGCATGCCACACCGTCGCCGCGCCCAGGTTGAACAGCATGTCTTCGACGACGAAGACCGCCGCGCTTTCATGCTCCACCAAGAGAACTTCGAGCCCGGCAAGCGGCGGCCGCGCTGGGCGGGAAATCGGATCGGGGAGCGTCATGGGCAGCGGCAACAGATCGGAGACGGCGCTGACATGACGGAACCATGAACCCGTTTTAAGGCGATTTTGCGGCGCGGCCGGAAACGCGCGCAATCGGGCTGGGTCTTGGGATGGCGGACGGGCGCATGGTACAAAAAGCGCCGGGCCGACTCGGCCGACAGAGCCGGGTACAAACAAGGGGGAAATCGCGATGTGGCACAGTCTGAGACACGCGTTGGCGGCTGCGGCGCTGGCGTTTCTAACCATGCACGGCGCGCTGGCCGCCGAGCCGATCAAGGTCGGTTTCGCGCTGGGCCTGACCGGCGCCAACGCACCCAACGGCAAACAGTTGCTGGTCGCGCTGCAGATCTGGCGTGACGACGTCAACGCCAAAGGCGGCCTGCTCGGCCGCAAGGTCGAGCTCGTCTATTACGACGACCAGACACAGCCGGCGAATGACCCCGCCATCTATACCAAGCTGGTCGACGTCGATCATGTCGACCTGCTGCTTGGTCCCTACGGCACCAACCTGATGGCGGCGGCGATGCCGCTCATCATTCAGCACAAGCTGACGACCATCAGCATGCTGGCGACCGCGGTCAACCGTCAGTACCACTACAACCAGTATTTCTCGATGGTGCCGCTTGGGCCTGACCCGGTGCACGCCTTCTCATCGGGATTCTTCGACATCGCCGCGTCGCTGAAGCCCAAGGTCAAAACGGTTGCGCTCCTCGGCATCGACGCCGAGTTCGGCAAGAACTCGGTCGATGGCGCGCGCGACAACGCCAAAAAAGCCGGCCTGACCATCGTCTACGACAAGCTTTATCCGCCGCCGACCACCGACTTCACACCGATCCTGCGCGCGGTCCAGGCGACCAATCCCGACATCATCTTCGTCGCCTCCTATCCGCCCGATACGGTCGGCATCGTCCACGCCGCGCGCGAGATCGGACTCAAGACCAAGATCTTCGGCGGCACGATGATCGGGCTACTTGCGACGCCGTTGAAAGTCCAGATGGGGCCGCTGATGAACGGCATCCTCTTCCACGAGGATTTCGTGCCGGCGTTCAACTTTCCCGGCTCGCGCGACCTGTTGAAGCGCTACCAGGCGATCGCCAAGCAGCAAGGCGGCATCGATCCGCTCGGCTACGGCTTCGTGCCGTTCGGCTACGCCGCCGGCCAGGTGCTGGCGCAGGCGGTCGACGGCACCAAGAGCCTCGACCACCAGAAGCTCGCGCAATACATGCACAGCCACAGCTTCTCGACCGTGGTCGGCGAGGTGCGGTTCAACGCCGACGGCGAGTGGGCGAAGCCGCGCTACGTTTTCAGCCAGTGGCAACACCTGACGGGCAACGATATCGGCCAACTCGAAGATCCGAAGCACGACGTCGTCGTGTGGCCCGCCGAATACAAGACCGGAAATTTGATCTTCCCGTACACCGACGCGCTGAAATAACGCGGCGCTACGGCGCCGCCCGCCAGCGCTCGGCGAAATCCACCAGCTGGTCGCGCTCGACGTCCGACACGGCCCACAGCGTCATGCCGTTCTGGCGCCAGCGCACGATGTTGTAGCCGTCGCGCTCCATTACCGTCGGCGCCGTGTCGGCGCCGGCTTCGGGCCAGGCGAACAGGTCGATCACGTGCTTGGCGCGGCCATAGACCATGGCCGCCACGCGCCGCCCGGCAAGGTAATCGAGGCGGCCGCCTTCGAGCGGAAAGCCCTCGGCAGCGAGGTTCTTCACCGGCGGCGCGAAATCGAGCTTGCCGTCGAACCACGGCTTCACCGTGTGCTGATCGGTCGACGGCACGTCTTCGAGATGGCCGGGCTCGAGCGCGCGGAGGTGGCCGGCGAGCACCTGATCGGCCAGGCCTGGCGTGCCCGACGGCACGACCATCAGCATCACCGCCGCGGCGATGGCGCCGCCGGCGACGAACGACGCGGCGGCACGCCGCCAGCCGGCTGCGCGCGCGATGGCGATGCGCGGCAGCGCGGCGCGCGCGGTCAGCTGGGCACGCAAAGCGTCCGGTGCGCGGTGGTAAGACGCCTGCGCGCGCAACGTCTGCCGCACGCGCCCAAGCCGTTCGCTGGCGGCCTGGCAGATCGGGCAATCGGCGCGATGCGCGGCGAGCGCCGCCGCCTGCGCCGCATCGAGCTCGCCGTCGAAATCGGCTTGGACGAGCAGGGTCATCTCGCACTCTCCGGCGGCATGCGGCTGGGTCATGACACCGCCTCGCGCCGCGCCGCTTCGCTCAAGAGCTGGCGGGCGCGCCACAGCCGCGACATCACCGTGCCGATCGGCGTCTGGGTGACCTGTGCGATCTCCTTGTAAGACAGCTCCTCGAGCTCGCGCAGCACGATGGTCTCGCGCAATTCGACGGGCAATGCGGCGAGCAGCCGATTGAGACCCTCGTGCGCGCGCACCTTGAGCAGCGCGTTTTCGGGATCGTCGGCGGGATCGGTGGGCTCGGGCACGGCGGCATGCGCATCGTCGCCCGCATCCAGCGGTACGGTGCGCAAGCCGCGATCAAGCCGCTTCGAAGCATAGGCCGCGTTGCGCACGATCTGCAGGAACCACCCGCGCGCATTGTCGCCCCGGAAACTCGCGAAATAGGTCAGCGCGCGCACGACCGCCTCCTGGACGACGTCCTCCGCGTCGGCTGGCTCCCGCATGAGCCAGCGCGCGAGGTTATAGGCCGCATCGAGATGCGGCAGGACCGAGCTTGCGAAATCACGACCACTTTCGTGCCCCATATCCTCGCACCCGGTCGCCCGCTGCCGGGCATCAGTATAGGCGGCGGCGCCAACGGCGACGAATCCGCCGTGCGGCGCGCCGCATATCGGCTTCACCCTGAAGAGACCGGCCTGGCGAGCGGTTTATTCACGGCGGCGTGAGAAAAAATTTCGCATCGGTGCGAATAAAGCGCCGGCGGCCTCGATCTATATCCGCGCCAGTCGCAACCCTGCCGCGGAGACCCACCATGGACAACACCGAATTCGGCCGCAATTCCACCGCCTCCGGCGCCGCACCGTCGCGCCGATCGCTGCTGCGCTGCATGGCTTGGGCCGGCGCCGGCACCTTGTGGACAGTGGCCGGCGGCGTCCCGACGCCGTTCCGGTTGGGCACCAGCGAGGCGCAGGCGGCGCCCGCCAGCGGCTTTGCCTTCGTCCAGATCAGCGATTCGCATATCGGCTTCCACGGCGACGCCAATCCCGATCCGAACGGCACGCTAACCGCGGCGCTGCAGCGCATCGCGACGCTGCCGCAGAAACCGGCGATGATCGTCCATACCGGCGACGTCAGCCATCTGGCGAAGCCCGAGCAGTTCGACGCCGCCGAGCAGCTGATGAAGACCGCCAAGCTGCCGGTCCATTACATCCCCGGCGAGCACGACACCTTGGTCGACGATGGCAAGCCGTTCTTCGCGCGTTTCAATCCTGACGTCAAAACCGGCGGCTGGTACAGCTTCGAACAGGGCGGCGTGCATTTCGTCGCGTTGGTCAACGTCGTCGGCCTGCAGGCAAACGGCCAAGGCCATCTCGGCAACGAGCAGATCGAATGGCTCGAGCACGATCTGAAGGGCCGCAGCGCCAGCACGCCCATCGTGGTGATGGCGCACATGCCGATGTGGTCGCTTTATCCGCAATGGGGCTGGGGAACCGACGATGCCGACAAGGCGCTGGCCTTTTTCAAGCGCTTTGGCTCGGTCACCGTGCTCAACGGCCACATCCACCAAGTCGTGCAGAAAGTCGAAGGCCACGTGACCTTCCAGACGGCGATGTCGACGGCGTTTCCGCAGCCGCCGGCCGGCCAAGGTCCGGGCCCCGGTCCCCTCAAAGTGCCCGCCGAGAAACTCGCCAGCACGCTCGGCGTGCGCGAGATTTCGGTCACCGGCCACACGGTGGCTTTGGCCGATACAACCCTCGGCACATGAGGTCGCCATGAACAGGATCTCGCATCGGTCGGCACGCGCGGTGATGCTCGCCGCCGCTTTCGCCTTCGGCATTGCCAGCGTCGTGCCGGCGCGGGCGCAGTCGATGGCCCATGACATGAGCGACATGGGCCATATGGGCGGCGCGATGCCGGCCGACGCGGCGATACAAGCCGCGGGCCCCAACCAGGTCTTGATCAACAACTTCGCGTTCGGGCCCGCGACGCTTACGGTGAAGGCGGGAACCACCGTCACCTGGATCAACAAGGACGGCGACGCCCATACCGTCACTGCCGTGGGCGCCAAGCCGCTGTTCGGCTCGCAACCGCTGGACACCGGCGACACGTTCTCGTTCACGTTCAAGAAGCCGGGCACCTACGCATATTTTTGCAAGATTCACCCGACAATGAAGGGCGCGGTGATCGTCCACTAGTCGCCGGCATTGGGGTTATGTCCCTGAGCTGACAGGAAGTTCTCGGACGCGCTTGCGGCCGCGCGGCGGAAGGGCTAAACACGGCGCCTTCCAACTCCGCGCCACGATTTTAGACATCGTCTCGATGGCCCAAACGGCCGCGCTCAACGGGCACCACCATCGGATGCGTCACCAGAATCTGTATCTGGGCGCGCTCGGCGTGGTGTACGGCGACATCGGCACTTCGCCGCTCTATACGGTTAAACTGTGCTTCGTCGAGCTCGGCGGTGTGATCACCCACGCCAACGTCTACGGCGTGCTGTCGCTGCTCACCTGGGCGCTCATCGTCGTCGTCACCATCAAGTATGTTTCGGTGATCATGCGCGCGGACAATCGCGGCGAGGGCGGCATCCTGGCGTTGACCGCGCTGGCGCTGCGCGCCGCCATCGGCCGGCCGAAGCTGCGCTGGTGGATTCTCGCCGCTGGCCTGCTTGGCGCGTCGTTGTTCTATGGCGACGGCGTGATCACGCCGGCAATATCTGTGTTGAGCGCGGTCGAAGGCCTCAAGGTCGCGACGCCGCTGTTCGACCCTTATGTCATTCCGATCACACTGCTGCTGCTGCTCGGCCTCTTCGCCATGCAGCGCCGCGGCACCGGCATGGTCGGCGGCCTGTTCGGCCCGATTCTCGCCGTTTGGTTCGTCGTCATCGGCGTGCTCGGCTTGATCGAGATCGTGCGCCAGCCGGGAATTCTGTGGGCGCTCGATCCGCTGTACGGCATTCGCTTGCTTTTCGACCACCCGCTGCGCGGATTCCTGCTGTTGGGCGCCGTGGTCCTGGTATTCACCGGCTGCGAGACGCTCTACGCCGACATGGGCCATTTCGGGCGACGGCCGATCCGTATCGATTGGCTGCTATTCGTGTTTCCGGCGTTGATGCTCAACTATCTCGGCCAAGGCGCCAGCTTGCTGGCCAATCCGAATACGATCGAGAACCCGTTCTATCGCCTGGCGCCGGATTGGGGTCTTTATCCGCTGGTGGTGCTGGCAGCGATCGCCACCGTGATCGCATCGCAAGCGGTGATTTCGGGCGCGTTTTCAATGACGCGCCAGGCGGTGCAGCTCGGCTATTTGCCGCGTTTCCAGGTGCGTCACACGTCGGAAGACGAAATCGGCCAGGTGTTCGTGCCGCGCGTGAACTTGATGCTGTTCATCGCGGTCGTATTTCTGGTCCTGGGATTCAAGAGTTCGGACAACCTCGGCGCGGCTTACGGCATCGCCGTGACCGGCACGATGACGCTGACCACGGTGTTGGCGCTGGTCTATTCGGTAGGCGTTGCGCGCTGGAATCCGCTGCAGGCGACGCTGGTCTTCGGCTTCTTTCTGTGCGTCGACCTCCTGTTCTTCTCGGCCAACTTGCTCAAGTTCGTCGAAGGCGGCTGGTTCCCGCTGGCGGTCGGCCTTTGCATTTTCGTTATCATGTCGACCTGGATGCAAGGACGCGACCGCCTCGCCTCCCAGCGCGCCAGAGGCGCCTTGCCGCTGTCGACGTTCCTGGAAACGATCAAGCCCGGTCATCCAGAGCGTGTCGACGGCACCGCGGTGTTCATGACCGCCAACCCCGACCTGGTGCCGGCGGCGCTGTTGCATAATCTCAAGCACAACAAGGTGCTGCACGAGCGCGTCGTGCTGATGAAGATCGACACTTGCGACATTCCGCATGTGCCCGACGATCAGCGGCTCGAAGTCAAGAACCGCGAGCATAATTTCCATACCGTGACGGTGCGCTATGGCTTCCTCGATGAGCCGAATATTCCGCGCACGCTGGCCCAGCTCCGGCTGATGCGCCTCAAATTCAACCTGATGGAAACGTCATTCTTCATCGGCCGCGAGAAGATCCTGGTCAGTGCCTCGACGCCACGTTTCTGGCGCTGGCGCAAGCGGCTGTTCATCTTCCTGCAGGCCACGATGGTCAATGCAACGGAATTCTTCCGCATCCCGTCGAACCGCGTGGTCGAGCTCGGCGGCCAGATCGAGATTTAGCGTTAGGCGACGTTGCGGTCGGCAACGCCGGCGTGGCCCGCCGGCTGCTCGGATGGATCGGCGATCGTGCGATAGCGCTCTTCGAACCGCGCGATGCCGTTCAGATTGCGGATCTGGGGCGGGAACACTTCGTCCGAGCGGAAGGCAATTCCGGCCAGCGCGATCGCCGGCTCGAAACCGCCTTTGGTCAACGGCAGAAGCAAGTGATGCGCTTCGAGCTCGCGATTGACGCCCCAACGGAACGCGCTCACCGAATAGATCGGCGCCCGTTCGGTGAAGCAGGCATGGTGCAATTCGCCGAGCGTCGCGAAATAGGGGCCAAGGCCTTCGTCGAGATATTTCGCCGTCGGCTCGAAACCCCAGCGGCGCACGATGTTGGTGCCGACAACGCGGAACCGGATGCGGTTGCCGCGCTCGAGCAGATCGCACAGCAGCAGGTGCGGCAGCAGCCGCGCGCCCATTTCGAGCGGATCGATATCCTTGCGTTCGGGCATGAGGCGCTCGGCACCGCGCTTGTCGTTCCAATAGCGCAGCAGCGACTCCAGCACCGGATGGATCAACGCGTCGGCCAACATCGAATCCTCGGTCCTTACCGTGGCGCTGATTAGACGATCTTTATGGTTAATTTTCAGCTAAAGCGCGTAAAACTTTAGCCCAGACTGCGCCGGAAAGCCGCAGTTTTCCTTGGTAAATACGCAGAATTTTATGGTTAACGAAGCGCTTACGGCAGCCGGCGGCACGCCGCCTATTCGCGCGGCAACATGCGGCCGAGACGCTTGCCGCCGAAAATATGGACGTGGAAATGCGGCACTTCCTGGCCGGCGTCGCCTCCGTGATTGGCCAGAATCCGGTAGCCGCTTTCGGCCAATCCGAGCTGACGCGCCACCTTGCCGACCGCCGCGACGAACGCTGCCTGTTCGGCCACCGGCGCCTTGGCGGCAAAATCGTCGAGCGAGGCGTACGCACCTTTCGGGATCACCAGGACATGGACCGGCGCCTGCGGCCGGATGTCGTTGAAGGCCAAGACGTGCGCATCTTCATAGACTTTCTGACAGGGAACCTCGCCGCGCAGGATGCGGGCGAAGATGTTGTTGTGGTCGTATTCCACGTCAGCCACCAACCCGCGACCGCTTTTCGGCGATGCCCGACCGGCCTTGGCGCGCCTCGAGTGCCCGCCAAACATCGGCTGGCGCGACGCCGACATCGGCCCAGGCTACCAGCAGGTGATAGAGCAGGTCGGCGCTTTCGGCGATCAGCCGCAGTCGGTCGCCTTTGACCACTTCGATGCCGGCTTCGATCGCCTCCTCGCCGAGCTTCTTGGCGATGACGCCTTTGCCTTCACGCAACAGCTTGGCGGTGTAGGAAGTCGCCGGATCGGCACCGCGCCGCGCCGCGATCACAGCGAAGAGCCGGTCAAGAGTCGTGCCGTCGATATCGCTCATGGCTTGCCTCGCAGATCCTCGGCGATTTCTGACAGGTTTCGCCTGCATTGCAAGCCGGCCGCCGGATGCCTTTCCGCAGCCGCTCCGGCCTTGACCCAGCTACAATAAAGATATATCGTACGATACGTTGTACGTTAGTACGGAGTAACAAGATGCAGTACGGATGTATGGGTTTCGGTCCCGGCGGACGGCGCTTCATGCGCCATCGTCATGGCTATGGCCGGTTTGGTTGGTGGATCGAGGAAGGCGTTGGCTTCGGTCCGCGCGGCGTCAGCGCCGGGCGCAAGCTCGGCAGCAGCGAGTTGCAGATGCTCATCCTGGCGCTACTCGAAGAACAGCCGCGTCACGGCTACGACCTGATCAAGGAGTTGACCGAACGGACCGGTGGCTTCTATGCGCCGAGTCCCGGCATGGTCTATCCGGCGCTGACCTATCTCGAAGAGCTCGGTCACACCACGGTCGAATCTGAAGGCAACAAGAAGCTTTATCGCATCACCGGCGCCGGCAAGGCCGAGCTCGATAAGAACCGCGAGACGGTCCGCGCGATGTTCGCGCAGTTCGAGCGTGTCGCCCGCAAGATGGAGCGCATGCGCCGGTTCTTCGCCGGCGAGGCAGTCGAGGAAGACGACCGGTCCGAGCTTCGGGCCGCGTGGCATGCGCTGCGGGCCGTTGTCCGCGAAACCCGCGAGGCTTCGCCTGAAGCACAGCAACGAGTGCTCGACATCGTCAAGCGCGCGACCGACGAAATCCGCACCGCGCTGACGGGTAAAGCCAGCTAACGGCGTACTGCGATTCCGGCGGCCGCCAGCGCCGCCTTGGCTTCGGCAACGCGGAAGGTGCCGAAGTGGAAGATTGACGCGGCGAGCACGGCGCTGGCATGGCCATCGCGCACGCCTTCGACCAGATGCGCGAGTGCGCCGACGCCGCCCGAAGCAATCACCGGAATCGGTACGGCATCGGCAATCGCGCGGATCAGCGGAATATCGAAGCCGCGCTGAGTGCCGTCACGGTCCATCGAAGTCAGCAAGATCTCGCCGGCGCCTTCCGCCGCCATGTGCTTCGCCCATTCGACGGCGTCGAGGCCGGTGGCGCGGCGGCCGCCATGCGTGAAAACCTCCCATTTGCCGGCGCCAGCCTGCTTCGCGTCGATGGCGACGACGATGCACTGGCTGCCGAATTTCTCGGCGGCCTCGCGCACCAGCTCGGGCCGCGCCACGGCCGCGGTGTTGATCGAGGCCTTGTCGGCGCCGGCCAGCAGCAGCTTGCGGATGTCGTCGACCGTGCGCACGCCGCCGCCGACGGTCAACGGCATGAAGCACTGCTCCGCGGTACGGCGCACGACGTCGTAGAGCGTGTCGCGGTTTTCGGCCGAAGCCGTGATGTCGAGAAAGGTCAACTCGTCGGCGCCTTCGGCATCATAGACCTTGGCCTGTTCGACCGGATCGCCGGCATCGACCAAATCAACGAAGTTGACGCCTTTAACGACGCGACCGTCCTTGACGTCGAGACAGGGGATGACGCGGACCTTGAGCATCTAGGCCGCCGCCAGTGCCAGCGCCGACTTGAGGTCGACGCGGCCGTCGTAAAGCGCGCGGCCGACGATTGCGCCCGGAATCCGTGCGGCCTTGAGCGCGGCCAGATCGTCGAGTGAGGCGATGCCGCCCGAAGCAATGACCGGTGTCTTGAGGGCACGGGCGAGCGTCGCCGTCGCATTGACATTGACGCCCTGCAGCGCGCCATCTCGATCGATGTCGGTGTAGATGATCGCGGCCGCGCCCGCATCTTCGAACCGCCGCGCCAGATCGAGCACGGCAACCGCCGAGGTTTCGGCCCAGCCTTCGACCGCGACTTTGCCGCCGCGCGCATCGATGCCGAGTGCCACGCGGCCCGGCCAGCGCCGGCAAGCATCGCGCACCAGGTTCGGATTCTTGACCGCGGCGGTACCCAAGACGGCCCGCGCCACGCCTTTCTCAAGCCAGGCTTCGAGCGTCTCCGCATCGCGGATGCCGCCGCCGAGCTGCACCTTCACGGGCGCGGCCTTGACGATGGCCTCGACCGCCGCTGCATTGCGCGGCTTGCCGGCGAAGGCGCCGTCGAGATCGACGACGTGGATCCACGCTGCGCCGGCAGCGGCGAAGCTGCGCGCCTGCGCCGCCGGGTCGTCGTTGAACACGGTCGCGCTGTCCATCTCGCCGCGCACCAGGCGAACGCAGCGCCCATCCTTGAGGTCGATCGCCGGATAGACGATCACGGATTCCACCGCAAGAAGTTGGCGATCAGCCGCAAGCCGGTCGCCTGGCTTTTTTCGGGGTGGAACTGGACGCCGAACAGATTGTCACGCCCGACCGCGGCGGTGATCGGCCCGCCGTAATCGACCGTCGCCATGACATGGCGTTGCTCGCGCGCCACGAGCTGGTACGAGTGGACGAAATAGGCATGGTCGCCGTTGTTGAGGCCAGCGAGCAGCGGATGCGCCGCCGCGAGCTTGAGCTCGTTCCAGCCCATGTGCGGGATTTTGAGCGCCGGATCGGCCGGTGCGATCGGCACCACCTCGCCCGGAATCCAGCCGAGGCCGTCCACGGTCTCGAATTCGCGCCCGACCGTCGCCATCAGTTGCATGCCGACGCAGATGCCGAGAAACGGCCGGCCACGGACGATCACCGCCTCTTGCAGCGCCGCGATCATGCCCGGCAGCGCGGCCAGGCCGCGCTTGCAGTCGGCAAAGGCGCCGACGCCCGGCAGTACGA
>Ga0187815_10001197_pt1 | contig 12299 bp, 12 predicted proteins | sample NC_S_5_FD_132962 | JGI IMG/M metagenome (GOLD analysis project Ga0187815, IMG submission 132962) | Wetland sediment microbial communities from Neuse River Estuary, North Carolina, USA - ASW-S_5 | ecosystem: Environmental > Aquatic > Freshwater > Wetlands > Sediment | place: USA: North Carolina...
CCGCTTCCGTCCGTCAGAACGCTTCGCGCTTCCTGGGCGCGCTCGATCATATGGGGCGTGGCGCCCTGGAGGCAACGCATAAAGAAGGGGACATGAAATGAAGCCTTTCGGCCGCCATGTGATCTTTCTATTCAGCGCCGCCGCCGGTGTGATCGCGTTTATCATCGCGCTGCTGGTGAAACATCCGCTCGCCTATTCGATCGGCGCGAATGTCTATTTCATCGCTTACATCGCTCTTGTGCTGCGACAGATGCCGCGCCTCACGCCTGATTTCCTCAGCCGGCGCGCCCAGCAGGCGGACGAACCTGTATGGATCATCTTCCTGGTGAATTTCGCGGTGGTGTGCGTCGCGATCGGATCGCTCTTCATCCTGATGAATGCGAAAAAGATCCCGCACCCTTACTGGCTCGCATTCTCCATGCTTTCGCTGCCGCTCGGCTGGTTCACCGTCCACTGCATGGCAGCACTGCACTATGCCAACCTCTACTGGAAGGGCGACAAGGTCCCCGAATCCGATGACACGCGCAGCAGTAAACCGGCCGGCGGGCTGCAATTTCCGGGAACCCAGAGGCCTTGCGGCTGGGATTTTCTCTACTTTTCCGTTGTCATCGGCATGACCGCGCAGACCTCCGATACAGGGGTCACGAGAACGACTATGCGCACGACTGCGATAGTTCATTCGATCATCTCGTTCTTCTACAACACGGTGATTGTCGCGGCCGCCGTCAACCTCGTCGTGTCGCTGGCGAGTTGAGAGCCTGCTTTGCGAAACCGAGCGCCCATGATATCATCATGATATCAATTTGCGGGAGGCGTTTATGGGCAGCATGGTCATCAGAAACATCCCCGACGATGTGCTTTTGAGACTGAAGGAACGCGCAAGAATTGCGGGCAAATCAACCGAACAGCTTGCGCGAGAAGCGTTGGCTGAAAAGGCAAGGCCCACCGCAGAAGAAATCATCCGTCGGATGGAAGCAATTCGCGCGGCTTCCAAGCGTGTGTCCGGCCAGCAAATCATCGAAGAGATCCGTTCGGACCATGAAGGCAATCTCGGAAAAGATCTACCCGGACTGAACGATGATCGTTGATGCCAGCGTTGCCAGCCACTGGTTCGTAGATACCGAGTTCAGTGCAGCAGCGGATCCCTATCGGGCGCTGTCGGGCCTCGTAGCCCCTATGTTTCTTCTCGTGGAAACGGCCAACGTTCTCTGCAAGCAGGCTCGGGTTGGCGAAATTCCAGCGGAAAGATGCGTCGAAAGCATCGACCTTCTTCAGTCTTCCATGACTGAACTTGTCGCCGACGTCGAATTGCTTCCGCAAGCCATGAATCTGGCGCTGAGAATGCGCCATTCGATCTACGACTGCCTCTATCTCGCCCTCGCACTCGAACGGCGCGAGACGCTCATCACCGCCGACAGGCGCCTGGCGGCGCTTGCCGGCACCCTAAACATACCAACCGAACTGATCGAGCCTGTTTCATGAAAACCATTTCCACCGCAAAATCCCATGGCGGCGTCCAGGGCGTCTACTCCCATGCCTCCGAGGCCTGCGCCTGCGACATGACTTTCGCCGTGTTCGTGCCGCCCCAGGCCAAGGATGGCCCATGCCCGGTCGTCTGGTATCTGTCGGGCCTGACATGCACGCATCAGAACGTGATGGACAAGGGCGAATACCGCCGTTTGGCCGCCGAATTCGGCCTGATCATCGTCTGCCCGGACACCAGCCCGCGTGGCGAAAACGTTCCGGACGAGAAGGACAACTGGCAGTTCGGCTGCGGCGCGGGCTTCTACCTCGATGCCACGCAGGCGCCATTCTCGACCAACTACCGCATGTATTCCTACATCACCGAAGAGCTGCCAGCCCTCATCGCCAAGGAATTCCCCGCCGACATGGCGCACCAGGCGATCTTCGGCCACTCCATGGGCGGCCATGGCGCGCTCACCATCGCGCTGAAAAATCCGGAGCGCTTCAAAAGCTGCTCTGCCTTCGCGCCGATCACCCGCCCCATGGTCGCCGGCTGGTCGAAGCCTGCCTTCGAGAAATATCTTGGCAGCGACGAGGGGTCGTGGCGCGCCTACGACGCCGTTACCCTGATCGAGGACGGCAAGCGTTTCCCCGAGTTCCTGGTCGACCAGGGATCGGCCGATGGCTTCCTCGAAGACGGCCTGCGGCCCTGGCTGCTGGACGAGGCCTGCAAGGCGGCCGGCATTCCGCTCGAACTCAATATGCGCGAAGGCTACGACCACTCCTATTTCTTCATCTCCACCTTCATGGACGATCATCTGAGGTGGCACGCGGAAAGGCTTGGCAGGTAACGGTTTCGTCGCGAGATTGTCATCTCGCTCCACCATCCGTGAATGTCCTTTTGTCCGTTTCGCCGATAAGATTCACTCCCAGAGCGGCATGCGAATTTCCGCGCATTCGGGAGGTCCGGGCGGATGAAAAGTGCGGCATTCACGGAGGCTGGGCCCAGCGCGGAGCCCGCGCCGGCGAAGACCGGAACTCTGATCTACCGCCAGTCTGCCTGGACCCGCCTCACCCACTGGATATGGGCTATTGCCCTGTTCTTCCTCCTGCTGAGCGGGCTGCAGATATTCAACGCCCACCCCGCCCTTTATATCGGCAACCAATCCGGCTTCGCGTTTGACAATTCCGTCCTGAAATTCAGCGCGGAAAACACGCCTTCGGGCCCCAGGGGCTATACCGAGATACTCGGCCACCGTTTCGACACCACGGGTGTTTTGGGTCTCTCGGGCCCCGCCGACAATCTGGAAGACCGCGCTTTCCCTGCCTGGGCGACGATCCCCTCCTTTCAGGACCTCGCGACCGGCCGCGTGATCCACTTCTTCTTTGCCTGGGTGCTTTCGGCCACCCTGCTGCTGTGGCTGGTCGGCAGCCTGGTCAACGGCCACATCCGCCGCGATCTCCTGCCGCGGGGCAAGGATTTCAGACAGCTGCCGCGGGACATCGGCGACCATGCACGGCTGCGCTTCCACCATACGGGCCGCTACAACACGCTGCAGAAGTTTTCTTATGGCATCGTGCTGTTCATCCTCCTGCCGCTGATGATCCTCACAGGGCTTGCCATGTCGCCGAGCATGGACACCGTGATCCCGTTCCTGACCGACGTGCTGGGCGGGCGGCAGACCGCGCGGACCATCCACTTCACGGTAATGGCGCTGCTGGTTCTCTTTTTCGTCGTCCACATCGTCATGGTTTTGGCAGCCGGCCCGGTCAACGAGCTGCGCTCGATCATCACGGGCTGGTACCGGACCGATCCGGCCGATGAAGACAGGAAAACCTGAAATGGCAGCATTTCGTATCAACCGCCGCAGCTTCCTGACGTCCGCCGCACTTGGCGTCTCGGGCATCGCGCTTTCAGGTTGCGATGCCTTCGATCCGGTTTCCGACACCGACAGCAGAGTGCGCCATGTGCTGGAGCGCGCCAACGACCTGACCTACCGCGTGCAGCGCCTGTTGGGTGGCCGCGATTCACTCGTACAGGAATATACCGAAGCCGATATCCGCCAGCCGCAGCGCCCCAATGGCGTCACATCGCCCGATGACGACTACTACAAGGGCCTGCTGGCCAACAATTTCGCCGACTGGCGGCTGGAAGTCACCGGTCTGGTCGAAAATCCCCTGTCGCTGTCGCGCGATCAGCTGATGGCCATGCCCTCGCGCACGCAGATCACCCGCCACGACTGCGTCGAGGGGTGGAGCTGCATCGCCAAATGGACAGGCGTTCAACTGTCGCGAGTGCTCGATGAGGCCAAGGTCAAGCCGCAGGCGCACTACGTCATGTTCTATTGCCTGGACACCATCGAGCACGGCGAAGACGGCCCGATCAAATATTACGGCTCCGTCGACATGATCGATGCACGCCACCCGCAGACGATCCTCGCTTACGGCCTTAACGGCGGCCCGTTGCCCGTGGAAAACGGCGCGCCGTTACGCGTGCGGGTCGAGCGGCAGCTCGGCTACAAGATGCCCAAATATCTGCGCGGGATCGAGCTGGTCTCCGGCTTTGGCGATATAGGCGACGGCCGCGGCGGCTATTGGGAAGACCGCGGATATGACTGGTATGCCGGCATCTGAAAATCGCCCGATTCGAGCGGCGGTCGAGCCGGGATGATGTAAGCTTTCCCCCTAAATACAGGCATTTACACGATTTTATCGGCGAAAACTTGCCATGCGAGACCCTGGGTCTATGCTTAGGGGGCTGGCCTTCTCGCGGAAGTCAGCATGTTTCAATCAACCATAGGAGGCTGATCGGGTGTCCGACACCACGAACATTTACGAAGAAATTCCCGACCTTGATACCATCGGCGGCCGACTTTCCCGGGCGCGCGAAGCCAGCGGTATGAGCGTCAAGCAGCTCGCCTGGCGGCTCGGCGTCAAAACCACCACCATCAACGCCTGGGAGTGCGATCGTTCCCAGCCCGGCGCCCATCGGCTCAACACGCTTTCAGGCCTGCTCGGCGTCAGCCTGTCCTGGGTGCTTCACGGCGTGGGCACGGCCCCCGTTGAGGTCGAGGACGAAATCGAGACGCTTGAGACGCTCGGCTCCCAGCTCGACAGGCTGCGACACCTGCATGCCGAAACCGGCCACCTCATCCGCCGGTTGCAGAACGACATGGATCGCTTCGCGGCCAACTGATCTGCCGCCCTCGACGGTCCATTAGGTGGTCGACGCGCGGCTTGGCTTCACCGCCTGTACAAAATTGCGTGCGTTGCTGCATGGGGCGTGACAAAGCGCCGGCCATGAGCTAGCTATGAGTCGTCGAGGGCTTGGCAACAAGCTCTACCTGTTTGCGGGAGAGAACAGCGCAACGCTGTCGCCGAAGGGGAAATCGCCCGAAATCTCTCAGGCAAAAGAACCGTGGACGGGAAAGACACTCTGGAAAGTCGGGATTAACCTCCCGCGCCGAAGGTGTAAGCGCCGCCGACAGAGTTCCGGTTGCGCGAGTCTCTCAGGCTTCAGACAGAGGGGCACGGATTGGCCGCCGCAGCGGCTGGAAACGTGCGACTCTGGAGATGTCATGACGGGCGCCGCCACCAGAAACCTTCCACTCGAAGACCTGCATAAGGCAGCCGGTGCGCGCTTTGGCGCATTTGCCGGCTGGTCGATGCCGCTCACCTACCCCGCCGGCGTGATGGCCGAGCACCAGCACACGCGTGAGCATGTCGGCCTCTTCGACATCTCGCATATGAAACTCATCGACGTTTTTGGCCCCGATGCGGCAGCGCTGCTGTCCAAGGCCTGCCCGCTCGATGCGGCCGCGCTTGCCGAGCGTCAGTCGAAATACACCTTCCTGCTCAATGAGCAGGCCGGCATCATCGATGATCTGATCATCACCCGGCTTGGCGCCGAGCGCTTCATGGTCGTCGCCAATGCCGGCAATGCCGCGCTCGACGAAGCGCATCTGCGCGAACTTGCCACGAGTTTCAACTGCACCATCAACCCGCTCGACCGCGTCTTCCTCGCCATACAGGGGCCCGACGCCTGGGCAGCCCTTTCGCGCGCCGGCATCGAGACCGGCGAATTGGTATTCATGCACGGTTTCGAGCCGCGCGAGGACTGGTTCATGAGCCGCTCCGGCTACACTGGCGAGGACGGTTTTGAGATCGGCCTGCCGGAAGCCGACGCCCGCAAGCTGCTTGAAACGCTGCTTTCCGACGAGCGCGTCAAGTGGATCGGCCTTGCCGCCCGCGACAGCCTGCGGCTGGAGGCAGGGCTTTGCCTGCACGGCCAGGACATCACCGCTGAAACAAACCCGGTGGACGCCGGCTTGATGTGGGCCATCACCAAGGACGTGCGCGCCAACGGTCAGTTCGTCGGCGCCGATGCGCTGCGCGCCGCGCTCGAAAAGGGCGCCGCCGAAAAGCGTGTCGGTCTGAAGCCCGAGGGTCGCCAGCCGGTACGCGCCGGCGCCCAGCTTTTCGATGAAGCCGGCAACCCGGCGGGCCGCGTCACTTCCGGCGGCTTCGGGCCTTCGGTCGGCGCCCCGGTGGCCATGGGCTACGTCTCCGCCGCGCTTGCCGCCCCCGCAACAAAACTCTTCGCAGACGTGCGCGGCACCAAGGTGCCCGTCGATATCCACGCATTGCCCTTCACGCAGCATCGCTATCGCAAAGGATGAATTTTTCATGGCAACCACTTATTTTACCGATGACCACGAATGGATCCGCGTCGAGGGCGGCGTCGCAACCGTCGGCATCACCAACTATGCGCAGGAACAGCTCGGCGATCTGGTTTTCGTGGAACTGCCCGAGAAAGGCCGCAAGCTGGCCAAGGGCGACGTCGCTGTCGTCGTTGAATCCGTCAAGGCGGCATCCGACGTCTACGCGCCGGTCGACGGCGAGATCATCGAAGCCAATGAAGCGCTGTCTTCCGATCCGGCGCTGGTGAATTCGGCGGCCACCGGCGACGGCTGGCTGTGGAAGATGAAACTGGCCGACGAAGGCCAGCTCACGGGCCTGCTCGACGAAGCGGGCTACAAGGCCCTTATCGGATAAGGACTAAAGGTGACTGAATGACCACCGCTCCCTACCCCTTCGAGACGCGCCATGTTGGCCCGAGCACGGCTGATGCGCGCGCGATGCTGGCCCTACTCGGCGTGCCTTCGCTGGAGACGCTGATCTCCCAGGCAGTGCCGAAGTCGATCCGCCTCGACCGCGCGCTGAACCTGCCGGCGGCCGCCTGTGAGGCGGACGCGCTTGCGGAACTGTCGGCAAAGATGGCGAAGAACACGGTGCTGAAGAGCTTCATCGGCGCCGGCTATCACGGGTGCCGGGTGCCGCCGGTCATTCAGCGCAACCTGTTCGAGAATCCGGCCTGGTACACGGCCTACACGCCCTACCAGTCGGAAATCAGCCAGGGCCGTCTGGAACTGCTGTTCCACTTCCAGACGCTGGTGACGGAACTGACCGGCCTGCCGGTCGCTTCCGCCTCGCTGCTGGACGAGGCGACCGCCGTGGCCGAGGCCGTGGGCATCGCCTTCCGTCACCACCGTGAAAAGCGCAGCGAGGTTGTGCTGGCGGGCGAATTGCATCCGCAGACGCTCGACGTAGTGAAAACCCGCGCCGAGCCGCTGGGCGTCACCGTCGGCGCCGCCGAGATCGGCGAGAACACCGCCGCCCTCATCGTCTCCTGGCCGGATACGCTGGGCGTCTATGGCGACCATGCCGCGACCATCGAGAAGGCCAAGGCGGCCGGCGCGATCGTCATCTTCGTCGCCGATCCGCTGGCACTCACCATTTCGGAGGCTCCGGCCAAACTTGGTGCCGATATCGCTGTCGGTCCGATGCAGCGCTTCGGCGTGCCGATGGGTTTTGGCGGCCCGCACGCCGCCTATTGCGCCGTGTCTGACAAGCTGACCCGCCTCATGCCGGGCCGCCTCGTCGGTCAGTCGATGGACGCCGATGGACGCCCCGGCTATCGCCTCGCCCTGCAGACACGCGAGCAGCATATCCGCCGCGACAAGGCGACCTCCAACATCTGCACCGCGCAGGCACTGCTCGCCAACATGGCGGCTTCCTACGCCATATGGCATGGCCCGCAAGGCCTGCAGTTCATTGCCACGCAGGTGCAGGCACTGGCCGAACGCCTGGCCCAGGGCCTCAAGTCCGCCGGCGTGGAAGTGGCGGGTGCCCGTCGCTTCGACACGGTGACGGTCGTGACCAAGGGCAAGGCGAAGGAGATCGCCGCAGCCGCCGAGAAGGATGGCCGCCTGCTGCGCTTCATCGACGACAACCGCGTCGGCGTGACCTTCGACGAAACCTCGACGGAGGCCGATCTCACGGCCATCGCGGCTCTGTTCGGCGCAACGCCGGCGGCAGCCGGCAAGGTGGCCGTGCCTGCGAACCCGCGCGGCAAGGGGTTCCTCACTCAGCCGGTCTTCCACGAAAACCGCTCCGAGACGGACATGATGCGCTTCCTGCGCAGGCTCGCCGATAAGGACCTTGCGCTCGACCGCGCAATGATCCCGCTCGGCTCCTGCACCATGAAGCTCAACGCCGCCGCCGAGATGATGCCGGTGAGCTGGCCGTCGGTCGCGAACCTGCATCCCTTCGCGCCGGCCGCGCATTCCGTCGGCTATCGCGAGATGATCGACGATCTCGACAAGTGGCTCTCCGAGATCACCGGCTTCGACGCCGTGTCGTTGCAGCCCAATGCCGGCAGCCAGGGCGAATATGCCGGCCTGCTGGCGATCCGCCACTATCACCAGTCGCGCGGCGACCATCACCGCAACATCTGCCTCATCCCATCCTCGGCGCATGGCACCAATCCTGCCAGCGCCGCCATGGCCGGCATGAGCGTGGTGGTCGTTCACTGCAACGACGACGGCAATGTCGACGTTGAAGACCTCAAGGCCAAGGCTGCCCAGCATGCCCAAAACCTCGCGGCGCTGATGATCACCTACCCCTCGACGCATGGCGTGTTCGAGGAAGGTATCCGCGACATCTGCGCGGTGATCCATGAGCATGGCGGTCAGGTCTATCTCGACGGCGCGAACCTCAACGCACTGGTTGGGCTCGCCCGTCCGGGCGACATCGGCGCCGATGTCTGCCACATGAACCTGCACAAGACCTTCTGCATCCCGCATGGCGGCGGCGGCCCCGGCGTCGGCCCGATCGGCGTCAAGGCTCACCTGAAGCCCTACCTGCCGGGCCATGTGGCGGAAGGCTCGGTGCATGCGGTTTCGGCCGCTCCCTTTGGCAGCGCATCGATCCTGCCCATCACCTGGATGTATATCCGCATGATGGGCGCGGCGGGCCTCAAGCAGGCTACCGAAATGGCGATCCTCAGTGCCAACTACATCGCCGCAAGGCTCGAGCCGCACTTCCCGGTGCTGTTCAAGGGCCGCAACGGCCGCGTGGCGCATGAGTGCATTCTCGACACCCGCGTGCTGAAGGACAGCGCCGGCATCAGCGTCGAGGACGTCGCCAAGCGCCTCATCGACTACGGCTTCCACGCCCCGACCATGTCGTGGCCGGTGGCCGGAACGCTGATGGTCGAGCCGACCGAGTCCGAGCCCAAGCACGAGGTCGATCGCTTCTGCGAGGCGATGATCTCGATTGCCGGCGAGGCCGAGAAGGTTGCTAAGGGCGAATGGCCACGCGAAGACAACCCGCTGGTCAACGCTCCGCATACCGCGGCAGAGGCGCTGGCCGGTGACTGGAAGCACCCCTACTCGCGGCTGGAAGCAGCCTACCCGGCCGGCAATGCCGACACGGCCGCAAAATATTGGCCGCCTGTGTCCCGCATTGACAATGTCGGCGGCGACCGCAATCTGGTGTGCTCCTGCCCGCCGGTGACGGACTACATCAACGCAGCCGAATAAGAAGAGGGCGGCCGAAAGGCCGCCTTTTTCATGCGACAGTGGCCGGCGCCCGTGGTGCCGGCTTTTCCTTTCGGGCCTGCTTCAAGGCCTGCTCGATCGTGCTCGCGATATGGACGAGCGGCGCACGCGCGCCCTGCGCGGCAAGTTCCTTTTTCACGCTTGCCGACAGCCCGGCGAGATAGACGCCGACACCGCGTTGCCCGGCCTTGTGAGCCAGGCTTTCGATGGTCCTCGCGCCCGTGGAATCCACGAACGGCACCGCCGAGAAATCAATGACCAGATTGCGGTGCTGGTCGCCGATGCGTTCCAGTACAGCCCCGATGGATGCGGCCGCGCCGAAGAAGAAGGCGCCGGAAATCCGGTAGACGACGACCGTCGGGTCCTGCTGCGCGGTTTCGTCATAGGCCGCGCGCGAACCATCGTCCGGCACGTCCTGCGCCACCAGCGGCACATGGCTTTCGACCGCCGTCGTCTGTGACATGCGGTGGATGAACAGCAACGAGCCCAGCGCAAAGCCGATCACGATCGCCTCGGTAAGCCCCCGGAACAGGGTGATGCCGAAGGTGGCCAGCAGCACGGCTGCGTCGCCGCGCGACGCGCGCAGCAGCGAGGCGAAGGCATTGCGCTCGATCATGTTCCAGCACACCACCGCCAGAACAGCGGCCAGCACGGCCAGCGGGATATAGCTGGCAAGCGGGGCTGCAACCAGGATGAACAGAAGCAGGAACAGCGCGTGCATCATGCCCGAGATCGGGCCATGCGCACCGGCGCGCACATTGGTGGCGGTTCTCGCTATGGTTCCGGTGACGCAGATGCCACCGAACAGCCCGGCGCCGATATTGGCAATCCCCTGCCCCACTAACTCGCAGTTGGAGCGGTGCCGCCTGCCGGTCATGCTGTCGGCGACGACCGCCGAAAGCAGCGATTCGATTGCACCCAGCAGCGCGAACGAGATCGCGTTAGGCAGTACGGCCTGCACCTTCTCCAAACTCATATCCGGCAGCGCCGGCATGGGCAGCGTGCGCGGAATGCCGCCGAACTGCGTGCCGATGGTATCGACCGGCAGATTGAAAGCGGCCGTGGCAGCCGCCGCCAGCACGACGACGATGAGCATGGACGGCCAGCGCGGACACCACATGCGCAGTGCCACGAGGAACGCGATGCTCACCAGTGAAAGCCCAAGCGCGGTGGGCGAGAAGGTGGAGAGGTTCGCCCATAGGAAGGGAATTTTCTCCAGCAGCGGTCCCGGCTCCGTGCCTTCGAAGGATAGGCCGAGCAACGGCTTGATCTCGCCGGAGAAGATGGTCACGGCGATGCCGGCAGTGAAACCGATGGTTACCGGATAGGGAATGAACTTGATGTAGGTGCCGAGGCGCAGAAAGCCGATCGTCATCAAAATCAGACCCGACAGGATCGTCGCCAGGATGAGCCCGTCCATGCCGTGCTGCTGAACGGTGGCTGCCACCAGCACGATGAAGGCCCCGGCCGGCCCGCCAATCTGGAATCGGCTGCCCCCGAGGAACGAAACCAGGAAGCCGCCGATGATGGATGTATAGAGCCCCTGGGCAGGAGAAGCATGGGAGCCGATGGCGATCGCCATCGACAAGGGCAGTGCTATGATCGCGACGGTGAGGCCGGCCATGAAGTCGGCGCGGAAATTCGCGAAGCTGTAGCCTTCGCGAAGCACGGTCACCAGCTTGGGCGTGTATAGTTCCGCAAAGCTCGGCCGCGCCTGCGGCGAAGACAATATCTGCGTGGTCATTTCAATGCTGCTACCTCTCTATGAGGCGGCGGGATCGTCGGCTGAGGTCGGCGGTCGCCGTCGCGAAGATCTTGGATCAACGGGATGACGTTTGGGTCTCCTTCAAACGGACGCCACGGCCGCCGCTCGCGCTGGCCGAACCTTCGCCGATCAGTTCGACGCCGGACCGCTCCAGCGCCTCGACGACCCGCGTCAGGCTTTCGACCACCCCGCGAACATTGCCGTTGCTTGCCTCCATCCGCTGGATGGTCGGTACCGATAGCCCGGCCAGATCGGCAAGCTGCTTCTGGTCTATGCCCAGAAGAGCACGCGCCGCCTTCATTTGCCCACCGGTAATCATAGGTCGATCTCAAACATCACATCGGCTATGTAACATTGGTGCATTGATATGTCACCCATCAACATTGCGATTTCAAATTCCTTTTCTGCAACCTTGTCCTCGTGTCATTCACTGTGCACGCACGGCGTATTCGCCACAAATCGACCCCGGTGGACTTGACCAATGCCCGCTACATGAACAGAACACGAACCGCATGCCTTGAGCCCCAAAGCATGGCAGTATGACTTTCTGATTCGCGCAATGTGATCTCCTCCCGATGGACGACAACAACGACCTTTTCGCCAATCTCGGCAAGCAATCTTCGCTTCCCACCTCGCGCCCGGCCGATCCGCTGGTGCAGGCCGCGGCCAAGCGCGCGCCGCAACAGCCCAAGGACGGCAGCGAGAGCTATAGCGCCGCGGACATCGAGGTGCTGGAGGGGCTGGAGCCCGTGCGCCGGCGCCCCGGCATGTATATCGGCGGCACGGACGAGAAGGCGCTGCACCATCTCTTCGCCGAAGTCATCGACAACTCCATGGACGAGGCGGTTGCCGGGCATGCCACCTTCATAGAGGTGGAACTTGGCGCCGATGGCTTCCTGACGGTGACCGACAACGGGCGCGGCATTCCGATCGATCCGCATCCGAAATTCAAGAAGCCGGCGCTCGAAGTCATCATGACCACGCTGCACTCCGGCGGCAAGTTCGACTCCAAGGTCTACGAGACCTCCGGTGGTCTGCACGGCGTCGGCGTTTCGGTGGTCAACGCGCTCTCCGACAAGCTCTCTGTCGAAGTGGCGCAAGATCGCAAGATCTGGACCCAGGAATATTCGCGCGGCAAGCCGACGACCAAGCTGAAGAACGCCGGCGCG
>Ga0187815_10001198_pt1 | contig 12297 bp, 13 predicted proteins | sample NC_S_5_FD_132962 | JGI IMG/M metagenome (GOLD analysis project Ga0187815, IMG submission 132962) | Wetland sediment microbial communities from Neuse River Estuary, North Carolina, USA - ASW-S_5 | ecosystem: Environmental > Aquatic > Freshwater > Wetlands > Sediment | place: USA: North Carolina...
GGCGGCAGCGGCACGTCGAACCCGTTCAGCAGGAACGAGATCAGCGTGTAGTACCCGCACAGCGAGACCAGCTCCACCATCCCGGCGTCGCCAAGGAAGCGGTGCGCGGCGTCGTAGGCCTCCTGGTCCAGGCGGCCGGAGTGACCGAGCTGGCGGGCCACGGTGTAGACCGCCCGCTCGTCGTCCGCCTCGAACGGCGGGTACTCGCCGCGCCCGATCGCGTCCACCACCGCGCCGGAGACGCCGTGCTCGCGCGCCATGGGCGCATGCGCCCACCACTCGAACTCCGCCTGCCACCGCGCGCCGATCGTGAGGATGGCGATCTCCGACAGCCGCCGCTCGATCGAGGTGCCGAACCTGAGCTTCGCGCCGAGCGCGGACAGCCGCCGCCCGGCGCCGGGCGCCGTGACGAACGCGTTGAACGGCCCGGCTAGGCCGCCCTCCGCGGTGATGAGCGATTCTCCGCGGCCTTCGGTGAGGCCGTCCCACAGCTGCTGGCCCTCGGGCCCCAGCTCGTAGCGGCGCAGATAGGGAATCCGGGTCATAGCCCGAACAATAGCCATCATCGTTCCGTGCGCGGCACCCCTAGACCACGGCCGTTAAGCTCGGAATTCGGTCCCGACGATCCGCTGGCCGCTCGCGCGCGTCAGCGCGAGGTGGATCGCGCCGGGCACGACGATCTCCGGTTCGAGGAGCGTGATGTTCGCCGGTCGCCCGTGCGGCACGACCATTCCCGTGTTGGTGGCACCGCCGGGCAGGAGCAGGTTGACGACGACGCCGGTGCCCTCGAGCTCCGCGGCCCAGACCTTCGTCATCGCCTCGACCGCCGCCTTCGAGGGGCCGTAGGGCGAGAACCCCTTCCGGGTCATCGTCGTCTCGTTGACGGTCACGTTGATGATGCTGCCCGACCCGCGTCCGATCATCAGCGGCGCGAACGCGCGCGTCATCAGGAACACGCCGTTGATGTTGGTGTCCATCACCATCCGCCACGCCCCTGGATCGGTCTCCCAGAACGGCCGCGGGTCGGTCATGAACCGCTCGTTGACGAAACGCATGCCGCGGGCGGCGTTGTTGACCAGGACGTCCGGCGCCGGCACCCCGGCCGCCAGCCGCTCGACGTCGGCGTCGCTCGTGACGTCTGCCGCCATCGCCGTGACAGAGCCCGGCAGGTCGCGGGACTCCTCGGCGGTCCGTTCGGCCTCATCGGGGTTTCTCGCCGCGGTGATGATCACGCGCGCGCCTTCCCGGGCGTAGCCGAGCGCGATGGCACGGCCGATCCCGCGGCCGCCACCGGTCACGAGCGCGACGCGGCCGTCAAGCTTCCCAGGCATCACGCTCAGGCTACCGGGCGGGCAGGCACCAGGCGGCGGCGGAAGGCCATCCGCGATCGATGGCCGCCGCCGCCGGGTGCCCCCGTCGGGGAGCTCAGCCGTCGCCAAAACTGGGTCAGGCGGGACCGCCGCTGGAGCGGGTTACCGGTCCCGAGCCGGACCCGGAGCCGGACCCGGAGCCGCCGACGGGCGGCGCGGGCAGGCTGATGCAGCTCGGCGCCGGCGGCGAGGTGATGATCGAGCCGCCATCGGACCCGCTCGCGGAGGTCATGAAGCCCACGACGAGGATGTCACCGGCCGGAATGCCCTGCGCGTCCACGGTGATGGAGCCGCCGCTCGACGTAGTTGCCTCCACGCTTATCTTGACGCCGACCGGGGACACGACGGGCTTCGGCAGCGAGCCGGGGCTCGGGCAGCCGGGCTCGACCGGTACCACGACCACCTGGCTGTCGCCGAGCTGATGTAGCTTCGCGTTGATTCCGGCGATCCCGGATTCCCGGTAGACATCCAGCGTCACCGAGCCGTTGGGATGGGTGGTCAGCGCGTAGGCCGGGGCTCCGCCGTCGGCCATGAGGGCGCCGACGGTGACCGCGACGGCGACGAAGCCCGTGCCCGTGGCGAGCAGCGTCCGGCGCGACGCGATGTGCCGCCTCGGAGCCGGCGGCCTGGTCTGGGCCAGCGTAGATCCGTGCTCCTGCATCAGATCGGCGAATAGCTGGTCGGCGAACTTGGTCATTGTTGTCACCCCTGATATTGGTTCGTGGTTGTGGCGTGCTTGCGCAGCCGGGCGCGGGTCCGCATCAGCCGCATCCGCACCACGCCGGGCGGGAGCCCGAGCGCGGCCGCCGCCTCCTTCGGCCGGAGTCCCGCGAGATCCACTAGCTCGATCACCGCGCGGTCCCGTTCCGGCAGCGAGGCCAGCGTGGCGACCAGGTCCCGGCCGGCCCGTTCGGCGTCGATCCGGCCGAGCAGTTCCTCGACCTCGTCCTGGTCCAGGTCGCGCCGGCCGGCCAGCCGTTGCAGCCGGTGCTGCTGCTGGCTGTATGCCTCGCAGTAGGAGGCGTAGACCCGCCGCGCGATCCCGAACATCCAGGCCCGTGCGGTGCCCTTCCGCGGATCGAAGGCCCCGAAGGAGGCGATCACCGCGACGAAGGTGTCCGCGGTGAGGTCGGCGACCACGTGCGGGTCACGGCTGCGCCGGGCGAAGTACGCCATCACCGCGTCGACGTTCGCCCGGTAGAGCCGCTCGAAGTCGGCGATCGCGCCCCCGTCCGTGGCCTCTTGCCTGGCCACGGTCGCTGGACGGGTTGCCGCTGTTTTCTCGGTCACGTATCTAGTTGCCGGTCAGCGGTCATCGCGTCACAACCCGCGGGGCCCCCGGTCCGCCGACCTCCCGTGGAACCACCCACCACATCCCCTCACGCACTGCTTTTGCGCAGGTCAGCCTACCTACCCAGGTGGAGGTCATCCTGTTAGCCTGCTGAGCGTCACATCGGCCGGTCCTGACGGGTCTTCCTGATACCCGTCGCCGAGGGAGGATGTGACCGGATGAGCGAGCAGGACTGGCTGGCGCTACGGTTCGAGGAGCACCGTCGCCGGCTGCGAGCGGTCGCCTACCGGATGCTGGGTTCGGTGAGCGAGGCCGAAGACGCCGTGCAGGAGGCCTGGCTGCGGCTCAGCGGCTCCGAACCGGGCGAGATCGAGAACCTCGGCGGGTGGCTGACCACCGTCGTCGCGCGGGTGTCGCTGAACATGCTGCGCTCCCGCGCGGTGCGCCGGGAGGAGCCGCTGACCCCGCACCTGCCCGACCCGATCATCGACCGCGCGGACGGCGTCGACCCCGAGCACGAGGCGCTGCTCGCCGACTCGGTCGGGCTCGCCCTGCTCGTCGTGCTCGAGACCTTGGCGCCCGCCGAACGGCTCGCCTTCGTGCTGCACGACATGTTCGGCGTCCCGTTCGCGGAGATCGCCCCGCTCATCGATCGTTCCCCGCAGGCGGCCCGTCAGCTGGCCAGCCGGGCGCGGCGCCGCGTCCGGGCCCGGCCCACCACCCCCGACGTCGACGTGAGCGCCCAGCGCGAGGTCATCAACGCGTTCCTGGCGGCGGCGCGCGAGGGTGACTTCGACGCCCTGGTCGCCACGCTCGACCCCGACGTCGTGCTGCGCGCCGACGGCGGTGCGGTCCTCGCGGCCGCGTCGGCCGAGGTCCGGGGCGCGCTGGCGGTGGCGCGGCAGGCGGCCCTGTGGTCGAACGTCGACGTCGGCATGCGCCCCGCGCTGGTCAACGGCGCCGCCGGCATGGTGGTGACCCGCCACGGCCAGGTGTTCTCCATCGCCTCGGTCCTCGTCCGGAACGGGAAGATCGCCGAGATGGACTTCCTCGCCGACCCGGAACGGCTGGCCCGGCTAGACCTGACGATTCTCGACGGCTAGACGCGACACGCCCGTCGGCCTAATCTCAGTGCGATGATCGCGACGATGCCCGCCACGTCGCCCAGCCAGGACGTGGCCCGCCGGCTGATCGACGACGGCTACGTGGTCGTGACCGGCCTGCTGACCGCGGACGGCGCGCAGGACGCCAAAGCCGACCTGGACCGGGTGCTGCGGACCACCCGGACCGGGCGGAACTCCTTCGAGGGGTTCGACACGCAGCGGGTCTACGCCCTGTTCGCCAAGACCCGCGCGTTCGACGCGCTCGCCATCGACGCGCTGCTGCTCGGCGTCCTCGATCAGGTCCTGGGCCATTACCAGCTCAGCGCCCCGGTCGGCATCTGCATCGGGCCCGGCGAGAAGGCGCAGGTCCTGCACAGGGACGACGCCATCTACCCGGTGCCCGAGCCGCACCCGCCGCTGGTGGTCAACACGATGTGGCCGCTCGATGAGTTCACCGCCGAGAACGGTGCCACCAGGTTCATTCCCGGCAGCCACCGGTGGGAGCCGGGCCGGCGGCCGGGCCCGGACGACCCGGTGGACACGGCCGTGATGTCTCCCGGATCGGCCCTGTTCTACCTGGGCAGCCTCTGGCACGGGGGCGGCGCGAACGGGACCGACCGGCCGCGGCTCGGCGTGATCCTGGAGTACGCGGCGGGCTGGCTGCGGCCGCAGGAGAACCACTGCCTGGCCGTGCCCCGTGACATCGCCCGTGAGCTGCCAGAACGCCTGCAGGAACTGCTCGGCTACAACATCTACCCGCCGTTCGTGGGGTACGTCGACGGCCGGCACCCGCGCCGGGTGCTGACGCCAGATTCCTAGTCCGACGGTCGGGTATGGTTCGCTGGGCCCTATGACCATGACCCCTGACTTCCGTTCCCGGCTCGCCGCCCGTGAGCCCCTCTACGGCGCCTGGTCGGTGATCCCGTCGCCGCTGAGCGTGCGGCCGCTGGCCGCCGCGGGCCTGGACTACGTGGTGATCGACCTGCAGCACGGCGGGGCCACCGAGACCGACCTGCCCGCGCTGACTAGCGCGATCCGGCTCGCGGGGGCGACGCCCATCGGCCGGGTCCGGCACGCGCATACCGCCGACATCGGCCGGGCCCTCGACCTGGGGTGCGAGGGAATCATCGTGCCGAACGTCGACTCGGCCGCCCAGGCTCGCCAGGCGGCCAGCGCGGTCCGCTACCCGCCCGCCGGGCACCGCTCCGCAGGCGGCGTGCTGGCGGCCGCCGATCCGTTCTGCCTCGTCATGTGCGAGTCGGCCGCCGCCGTCGCCGAACTCGACGCCACCCTGGCCGTCGAGGGCGTCGACGGCATCTACGTCGGCCCCCGGGACCTGTCGTTCTCCCTGGGCTGCGCGCTCGACCCGGATGACCCCGTGCTGAGCCAGGCGCTGCAGCGCATCTGGGCGGCCTGCGCCGCCGCGGCGAAGCCGGTCGGGGTGCACGCCATGGAGGGCGCCACCGCCCGCCGGTACCGTGAGGCCGGCTGCACCCTCATCACGACCGTGGCCGACGCGGGCGCGATCGCCCGCGACACCGCCGCGCAGCTCAGCCTCGCCCGGGCCTGAACGGCCGCGGCGGCACTCGCCGCCGCCCGCGTGCGGCCACGGGCTAGCCCATGGGTGCGGCACCGTGCAGTCTCCTCTGTGTACGGGTGCCGCGCCCATTGACTCCATTAGTGAACAGTGTTGACTAGTTAAGAACAAGTTCGTATTGTTGTGAACATGAGTGTTCACAACGTCGCGGGACTCCGCCGCGGGGTCCGGCCGTCGCTCCTGGATGTCGCGGCCGGGGTGCTGGTCACGGACCCGGCCGCGTCGCTGGCCGAGGTGGCCGAGGCCGCCGGAATCGGGCGCACCACCTTGCACAAGCACTACGCCACGCGCGACGACCTGCTGTGCGCGGTCGGGCACCGGGCGATCGACCTGTGGGAGCAGGCCGTCGCCGGGGCGGGCGGCGGCGGCGACCCCGACGGCGGCCTGCGGGCGCTGGTCACCGCGATGATCCCGATCGGGCCGCAGCTGGCGTTCCTGTGGCGCACCCCGGCCTTCGACCACGTGGGCGACCTCGGCGAGCGCTGGCTCGCGGTGGAGGCCCGCTGCCTGGCCGTCCTGAAGCGGGCGCAGGACCTCGGCGCGCTCGCCGCCGGCGTCCCGGACTGGTGGCTGCTGCAGACGCTCTACTCGATCGTCTACGTGGCCGCCGAGTCGGTCGGGGCCGGGAAGCTGGCCCCGCTGGACGCCCCCGGCCTCGCACTCGGGACGTTCCTGCACGGCCTCGGCGCCCGGCCCGCCCGCGGGGGGGCGGAGTCGTGAGCGAGGCCGGCCGCGCCGTCGCGTTCGCCGCCGGCCTGTACCGGCAGCAGGCCGCCGTGGCCTACGCCGGGCACGTCAGGCGGGACCCGCTGGCGCTGCTCAACCTGCGCCAGGGCCGGGCCGATCCCTACCCGGTCTACGAGCGGATCCGGGCCACCGGCACGCTGGTGCCGACCCGCCTGGGCGACTGGCTGACCGTCAGCCACCGGGTGTGCGACTCCGTGCTGCGGAACCGCCGGTTCGGCGTCCACGCCGATCCCGACGTCGAGATGTCCTTCCTGGGGGTGAACCCGCCGGATCACACGCGGCTGCGCCGGTTCGCGCTGCCCGCGTTCAGCCCGAAGGCGGTGGCCGGCTACGCCGGCCGCATCGAGCGCACGGTCGGCGACCTCCTGGACCAGGCCGCCGCGGGCGACCGGTTCGATCTGGTCTCCGCCCTGGCCGCGCCGCTGCCGATCGCGGTCATCACCGACCTGCTCGGCGTCCCCGACGTCGGCGCGGCCGCCTTCGCTCAGTACGGCGCGGTCATCGGCAGCGCCCTGGACGGCATCAAGTCGCTGCGGCACGCCAGCCAGCTGCAGGCCAACGGGATCAAGCTGCAGCGGCTGTTCGAGGACCTCTTCGAGCTGCGGCGGCGCGACCCGGCCGACGACATCATCAGCCGCCTCGTCGCGGCCGAGGGCGACCAGGTGCAGCCGGCCGAGATGATGCCGATGTGCGTGCTGCTCCTGGTCGCCGGGTTCGAGACCACGGTCAACCTGATCGGCAACTGCGTGGTGGCCCTGCTCGGCCACCGCGAGCAGTGGCAGGACCTGTGCGCCGACCCGTCGGCCCTGGCGGCCGCGGCGGTGGAGGAGACGCTGCGGTTCGACCCGCCGGTCCAGCTCACCGACCGGGTGGCGCTGGAGCCGCTGGACCTCGAAGGGCAGACCATCCGACCGGGCCAGAGCGTGGTGACGCTGATCGGGGGCGCCAACCGCGACCCGGAGGTCTTCCCGGAGCCGGGCACGTTCAGCATCTACCGTGAGCCCAGGGCCGAGCACCTCGCGTTCTCCAGCGGCATCCACTACTGCCTGGGGCAGCCGCTGGCCCGGCTGGAAGCGACCATCACGCTGCGGATGCTGGCCGAGCGGATGCCGGGGCTGGCGCTGGCGGGACCCGTCCAGCTGCGCAACACCACGACGATCCGCGGGCCGCTGCACCTGCCGGTGAGGCCGGGCCGCACCGCGGCGGCCCGGCGGCCCGCCGGGCGGCCCGGCTGAGCGGGGTTCTCCCGGTTCAGAAGAGGGTCGGCGGTCCGGCGGGGATCCGCTCCGGGAGCGGCTCGACCTCGGGCACCCGGGACCGCACGTCGTCGTGGAACCGGCGCGCTAGTTCGAGCGCGTCCACGTTATCGGGCGTGTGGATGAAGACGTTCGGGGAACGGCCTTCGCGCAGCCAGCCGGCCACCACGTCGAGCCAGTACTGCCACCCCGCGACGGTCCGCGCCGCGTCGTCCCGGCCCAGGTAGCGGACGACAGGGTAGGCGGTGAGGGCCTGCGACCGGCGGGGCAGGCGGGGCTTCTTCGCCCACGCCTCCCGCTCGGCGTCGCTCACCGGACGGCTCTCGAACAGCACGGTGGTGTCGAACGTCACCCACTCGGCGCCGGCCTCGCGCAGAGCCCTCTCCAGTTGCTGTTCCGACCGCGGGTCCTCGAAGAACGCGCGGTGCCGGACCTCGACGCAGTACCGGTACCCGGGCGGGAGACGGCGCAGGAAACCGGCCAGGGCGGCGAGGTCGGCGGGGCCGAACGACGGCGCCAGCTGGATCCACAGGGCGTGGGCGCGCGGTCCGAGGGGCTCGATCGCGGCCAGGAAGGCGCGGAGCGGGTCGTCGGCGTCCGCGAGACGACGCTCGTGGGTGATCGCCTTCGGCAGCTTGAGGATGAACCGGAAGTCGGGGGCGGTCTGCTCGGCCCACGACCTGACCGTGGCCAGGGAGGGCGTCGCGTAGAAGGTGGTGTTGCCCTCCACGGCATTGCACCAGGTCGCGTAGGCGCGCAGGCGCTCGCGCGGCGACAGCGATCCGGGCACGTAACGGCCCTGCCAGGGGAGGTAACTCCACATCGCGCATCCGACGTGGAGGTCCATGCTGAACGTACCGTCGGGCTACTGGAGCCCGGCGCGGACGGAGGTGATGCGCTGGGTGTTGAACCCGAGCCAGTGCATCCGGCCCACGTAGCGCGCGTGCTCGACCTTGAGGCAGCGGTCCATGATCACGGTCAGGCCCCCGTCCTCGGCGATCCGCGCGCCTTCCTCGTTGATCACCCCGAACTGGCACCACAGGGCGCCCGCCTGGATCGCCACGGCATCCCGGGCGATGCCCGGCAGCGCGTCCGGCGCGCGGAAGACGTTCACCGCGTCCACCGTCTCGGGTACGTCCAGCAGGCTCGCGTAGCACTTCTGGCCGAGGATCTCCGTCTCGCGGGGATTCACCGGGATCACGCGGTAGCCGTGCCGCCTGAGGTAGTAGCCGACGAAGTAGCTGGCCCGCAGCTCGGTGTTCGACAGACCCACGATCGCGATCGTCCTGGCGGTGTGGAGCACCCGCTGGATCGTCAGCGGGTCCTGGTACCGCGCGAGGTCATTCATGGAGCCGCCACCTTCCTTTGCGCCGTCGCGGCGACGAGTGCGAAACCCTGCTGCAGATCCCAGATCAGGTCCTCGACGGACTCGGTGCCGACCGACAGCCGCACCGTTCCCGGGCCGACGCCCGCCGCCCGCAGCTCGTCGTCGCCCAGCTGGCGGTGCGTGGTGCTGGCGGGGTGGATGATCAGGCTCTTCGCGTCGCCGACGTTCGCCAGGTGGGACCAGAGCGTCACGCCCCGGATGAGGTCCTGCCCGCCTTCCCGGCCGCCCGCGCAGTCGAACGAGAACACCGCGCCCGCTCCGGCCGGCAGGTACTTCTCCACCAGCGGCCGGTACCTGCTGGACGGCAGGCCGGGGTACGTCACGTTCGACGCCAGCGGGTGGGATTCGAGGAACGCCGCGACCGCCATCGCGTTCTCGACGTGGCGTTCCATCCGCAGCGACAGCGTCTCGAGCCCCTGCAAGAACAGGAAAGCGTTGAAGGGCGAGAGCGCCGCGCCCAGGTCGCGGAGGGTCTCGGCCCGGAGCTTCATCAGGTAGCCGTACGTTCCGAACGTCTCGTGGAACTGCAGGCCGTGATAGGCGGGCGACGGATCCGCCACGACGGGAAACCGGCCGTTGGACCAGTCGAACGTGCCGGCCTCGGTGACGACCCCGCCGATGCTCGTGCCGTGGCCGCCGATGAACTTGGTCGCGGAGTGGATGACGATGTCGGCGCCCCATTCGATCGGGCGGCACAGGTACGGCGTGGCGAACGTGTTGTCCACGATCAGCGGCAGTTCGTGGGAGTGCGCGATCGCCGCCACGGTCTCGATGTCCAGCACGTTCCCGCCCGGGTTGCCGATCGTCTCGCCGAAGAACGCCTTCGTGTTCGGGCGGACGGCCTGCCGCCACGCGTCAGGATCGTCGGGGTCGACCCACGTCAGCTCGACGTTCATCTTGCGCAGCCAGTGCTTGAACTGGTTCACGGTCCCGCCGTACAACGCCGAGGACGAGACGACGTGGTCGCCCGGCTGCAGCAGGGTGAAGAGCGCGCCGGCCTGCGCGGCGATCCCGCTGGCGAACGCCACCCCGCCCGCGCCGCCCTCCAGGTTCGCCACCCGCTCCTCGAACACCGCGACGGTCGGGTTCATGATGCGCGAGTACGTGTTCCCGTACTCCTGCAGGTTGAAGTACGCGGCCGCCGATTCCGGATCCTCGAACACGTAGCTGGTTGTCTGGAAGATCGGCACCGCGCGCGCGCCCGTGTTCGGGTCGGGCCGCTGCCCGGCGTGCAACTGGCGCGTCTCGAATCCGAACGCGCGGGCCTCTTCGGCCCGGGGGAGCTTGTCGGTCACCGCGGCCTCTTCTTCGTGCTCACTGGCCCAGAAACTGGCGGATGATAGGCGTCTGCCGCGCTTCCTCGAGCAGGAAGCAGTCGTGGCCGTACGGCGCCTCGATCACGTGGAGTTCGGTCGGCTTGCCGACCGCGCCAAGCGCCTCGGCGATCTCCCTCGACGAAGACGGCGGGTAGAGCCAGTCGGAACTGAACGCGATCAGCAATGTCCGCGCGCGCACGCCTGCGAGGGCCTTCGCGAGCGATCCGTCGCCGTACTGCCGCGCGAGGTCGAAATACGTCAGCGCGCGCGACGTATAGAGGTAGGTGTTGGCGTCGAAGCGCTTGACGAACGAGTCGGCCTGGTGGCGCAGGTAGCTCTCGACCTGGAACTCAGGCTCGGTGATCGTATAGCGGAGGTCGTCGGAGAACTGCAGCCGCCGGCCGAACTTGTCGCTCAGCGCCGGCCCGGACAGGTACGTGACGTGGCCGACCATCCGCGCCACGCCCATGCCGGCCTCGGGAGCGCGGCCCGTGCCGTAGTAGTGGCCGCCCTGCCAGGCCGGGTCGCGCATGATCGCGTCACGCGCGATCGAGTTCCAGGCCACGCCCTGCGGCTGGAGCGCGTGCGTGCTGGCGATCGACACGACGGCATCCACCTGGCCGGGAAACAGGATCGCCCACTCGAAGGCCTGCATCCCGCCGAGCGAGCCGCCGGTCACCGCCGCGAGCCGCTCGATGCCGAGGGCGTCCAGGAACGCGCGCTCGGTCCGCACCATGTCCGCGACCGTGATCACGGGGAAGTCCGCCCCGTACGGCCTGCCCGTCGCCGGGTTCAGCGACGAGGGCCCGGTCGTGCCGCGGCAGCCGCCGAGCAGGTTGGTGGAGACGACGAAGAAGCGGTCGGTGTCGAACGCCTTGCCGGGGCCGATCATCCCGTCCCACCAGCCGAGCCCCTTGCCGGCCGTGCCGTCGCGATCCTCGGCCGCGAACCCGTCACGCGTGCTCTCTGCGGGCGGCGTCTTCGCGAATCCCGCCGCGTGGGCGTCGCCGCTGAGTGCGTGGCACACGAGGATGACGTTGTCGCGCCGGGGCGACAGGGCACCGTAGGTCTCGTACGCCACGCGGACCGGGTGCAGATCCTGCCCGCAGTCGAGCCGCACCGGCTCCGGCAGGTCGACGTACTGCGTTTCGATCGTGCCGACTGAACCGGCCGCGAGCGAGGCTGGCTCCGCCATGCGGGCTATCTTAGCTGGTAATAGCTGGTGTATTGTCAGGCATCTCCACCGGAAAACTAGAGAAGTGAGCGAAAGGGAATCACGCGACATGACCACCGTCACCAATGGCGTCAACGTTCAGGCGCTGCTTGAGGCGCGCGAGGCGCTGAAGGGCGCGCCCGAGGCCGCCCAGTTCACCTGGCGGGCGTCCGCCAAGTGGCAGCACGGCGTGCACAGCCAGATCAAGGTGCAGAGCTTCTTCGGCCTCGGCGAGGAGCACGACCACATCGACGAGTCGGTGTTCGAGGCCGACCACCCCGAGGTCTTCGCGGCCACGGACAACGGCATCACGCCGATCGAGTACCTCCTGGTCGGCCTGGCGAGCTGCCTGACGGCGGGCGTGGCGTCCGTCGCGGAAAACCGCGGCATCAAGCTGAACTCGGTCGAGTCGGTCGTCGAGGGCGCGCACGACATCCGCGGCATCCTCGGGGCCGACAGCGACGTCCGCAACGGCTACAACGACATCAAGGTGACGTTCACGATCGACGCGGACGCCTCCAAGGAGGACATCGAGGCGCTGGTGGCCCAGTCCCAGAAGCGCTCCGCCGTGTTCGACGCGCTCACGAACCCGACCAACGTCACCGTCGAAGTCGCATGAGCGGCCGCGCGGCGGCTTGTCCGACGCGCGCGCTCGGGCCAGCACTGAGCGGCCGCGCGGCGGCTTGTCCGACGCGCGCGCTCGGGCCAGCACTGAGGGCCACGTCATCGAGCGGGTAACCGCGGTCGTCATCGGCGCGGGCCACGCAGGCCTGGCCGCCAGTCACTTCCTCGGCGACCGGTCGATCGACCACGTCGTGCTCGAACGCGGCGAGGTGGCGAACTCCTGGCGGCGCGAACGCTGGGACTCCCTGCGGCTGCTCACTCCCAACTGGCAGAGCCGCCTGCCGGGCCTTCGTTACGAGGGCCCGGATCCCGACGGCTACATGACGATGGGGGAAGTAACCGAGTTCATCGAGCGCTTCGCCGCGGTCTCGCGCGCTCCCGTGCGGACCGGCA
>Ga0187815_10001199_pt1 | contig 12295 bp, 7 predicted proteins | sample NC_S_5_FD_132962 | JGI IMG/M metagenome (GOLD analysis project Ga0187815, IMG submission 132962) | Wetland sediment microbial communities from Neuse River Estuary, North Carolina, USA - ASW-S_5 | ecosystem: Environmental > Aquatic > Freshwater > Wetlands > Sediment | place: USA: North Carolina...
ACCTGTACCGGCTGCATCCCGCGGTGATCAGGCCGGGCAGGTGCCTGGCGCAGGTTGAGATGGGCCTGTTCCCGCCGGGGGAAGCCGCGGCCTGGCTGGGCCGTCAGACCGGCCCGCACCCGGTCACGCTGGCCGAACTCTACGCACTGCGCGCGGGGCGCGGCGCACCCGACCCCGGCCGCTACCCGGCGGGCACCGGCCAGTACCTGTAAGTCGGTCAGCTGGCCGGCCTGCCTTCAGGACGGCACGCGGACCAGATCGCGTCCTGGCCGGGCAGCTTCACTCGCTCGCCGCGGCCGAGGGACTTCGCGAGCTCCGCTTCGGCGGACTCGATGCGCAGCCATTCGGCGTAGGAGACCGGCAGCACGCCGCGCTCGGCGAGCACCCCGGCCAGCGGGTCCGTGGCGGGCGACGCCGCGTCCTCCGCCGCGTCGCCGGGCGCCGGCTCGCCGGGCGCGTCGGGGAACCGCAGCAGCCCGGGCCGGGGCAGCGGCGCGTCATCCTCGCCGGGCCCGCCGGCCAGGTCGGCCAGCAGCGCCCGGACCGTCTCCGCCGCGTCGGCCTTGTTCGTCCCGATCACGCCGGTCGGGCCGCGCTTCAGCCAGCCGGCCACGTACTCCCCCGGCAGCGGCTCTCCGGCCGGGCCGAGGACGCGGCCGCCGGCGTTCGGCACCGTGTGCGACCGCGGGTCGAACGGGACGTCCAGCAGCGGCACGCTCTGGTAGCCGACGCTGCGGAGCACCAGCTGCGCGTCCAGGAGCTCCGTCTCCCCGGTGCCTTCGAAGACGCCCGCACTGGTGAGACGGGTGCGCTCGAGGCGAAGAGACGAGACCGTTCCGGATGATGAGGGCAGAATTTCCGCCGGCCGCAGCCAGAAGCGGATCCGCAGCGTCCGGCCCGCGCCGGGCGGCGCGGATTCCCAGGCGCGCAGCGCGACGAGGTTGCCGCGGACGCGGCGGTCCGACTCCGCGAGCGCGGCGGACTCGAGGGAAGCGTCGAAGCCGGCCAGGTCCAGCTCGGCCGGGTCGGTCCATACGGTGACGCCGGGCAGTTCGCCCAGCTCGCGCAGCTCCTTGGTGGTGAACTTGGCCTGCGCGGGCCCGCGGCGGCCGATCATGTGCACCTCGCGGACCTTGCTGGCGCGCAGCGCCGCGAGCACCGGCTCGGGGACGTCCGTGCCCTCGAGCTCGGCGGGGTCACGGACCAGGATCCGCGCCACGTCGACGGCCACGTTGCCGACGCCGATCACCGCCACCGACTCGGCGTCCAGCGTGAACGCCAGCGGTTCGATGTCGGGGTGGCCGCAGTACCAGTTGACGAAGTCGGTGGCCGCGTAGCTGCCCGGCAGGTCCTCGCCGGGGATCTCGAGCCGCCGGTCGCGCATCGCGCCGGTCGCGTACACGACCGCGTCGTAGGCGCCGAGGAGGTCGGCGCGCGTGACGTGGTCGCCGAAGTGGACGCCGCCGAGGAACCGCACGTCCGGGCTTTCCAGCACCCGCCGCAGGTAGTTCGCGACCGACTTGATCGACTTGTGGTCGGGGGCCACGCCGTAGCGGACCAGCCCGTACGGCGTCGGCAGCCGGTCGAGCACGTCCACGGCGACGCGCACCGGGGCCGGCAGCGCGGCGGCCTGCTTGACCAGCGCCTCGGCGGTGTACAGGCCGGCCGGACCCGAGCCGACCACGGCTATTCTTATCCGGGAGGTACGGGGGCCAGGGGGTATGGGGGGCGGGGGCCCCTCATGCGAGGAGCCCGTCCCCCCGGGAGACGACTGCATAGGAGTAAAGCTACTCGGGAAGGCGCTCCGGCGTCGAAGCCTGGTTTTCCGGCGAGGCCGGCCCGCGGCTCGCGACCGCCTCGGTGAGCTGCCTGGCCAGGTGCTGCGGGCTCAGCCCGGCCGCGTCGAGGATCTGCTCGCGCGAGCCGTGCGCGAGGAAGGCCTGCGGCAAGCCGAACGTCTTGACCGGGACGTCGACGTCGCGGTCGCGGAGCAGCCGGGACACCGCGTCGCCGAACCCGCCGGCCCGGCCGTTGTCCTCGACCACCGCGACGAGCCGGTGCTGGCGGGCCGCGGCGACGACCGCCTCGTTGACCGGCTTGACCCAGCGGGGGTCGACGACGGTCACGCCGATGCCGTGGTCCCGCAGCCGGTTCGCCACCTCGACGCAGGTGACCGCCATCGGCCCGGCGCCGAGGAGCAGCACGTCCTTCGCCGCCCCCGCGGCGGGCAGCGCCAGGATGTCCATCCCGCCGAGCTTGCCGACCGCCTCGGCCTCCTGGCCGACCTTGCCCTTCGGCCAGCGGACCACGGTCGGGCCGTCACTGACCCGGACCGCCTCGTTGAGCAGCTCGGCGATGCGGCTGCCGTCCCGCGGCGCCGCGATGCGCAGCCCCGGGACGACCTGCAGGATCGAGCCGTCCCACATGCCGTTGTGCGACGCGCCGTCCGGGCCGGTGACGCCGGACCTGTCCAGCGTCACCGTGACCGGGAGCTTGTGCAGCGCCACGTCCATCAGCAGCTGGTCGAACGCCCGGTTGAGGAACGTCGAGTACAGCGCGACGACCGGATGCAGGCCGCCCATCGCCAGCCCGGCGGCGCTGGTCATCGCGTGCTGCTCGGCGATGCCCACGTCATAGACCCGGTCCGGGTACGCCGCCTTGAACGGCCCGAGGCCCACCGGGTGCAGCATGGCCGCGGTGATCGCCACCACGTCCGGGCGGCGGGCGCCGATGGCGACCATCTCCTCGGCGAACACGTCCGTCCAGTCCCGCTTGGGCGCGGCTGGCGCTGCCGCGGCCGCGGCCTGGCCGGCCGGCTTGGCGGGCGCGGCGGGGACCTGGTGGAGGCAGTCCTCCTCGTTCTGCTCGGCGAGCGGGTAGCCGAAGCCCTTGCGGGTGATCGCGTGCACCAGGACCGGGCCGCCGTATTCGGCGGCCTTGCGCAGCGCCAGCTCCATCATCGGCTCATCGTGGCCGTCGATCGGGCCCACGTACTTGATGCCCAGGTCCTCGAACAGCACCTGCGGCTGGAGGAAGTCCTTGAGGCCCTTCTTGGCGCCGTGCAGCGCGCCGTACAGCGGCTGGCCAACGAGTGGCGTGCGGGTCACGGTGGTCTTGATCAGGTCGAGCACGTTCTCGTAGCGCTGGCTGACCCTGATCGCCGCCAGGTGGCTGGCCAGGCCGCCGATCGTCGGCTGGTAGGAGCGGCCGTTGTCGTTGACGACGATGACGATCTTGGAGTCGCGCGCGACCGCGATGTTGTTCAGCGCCTCCCAGGCCATGCCGCCGGTCAGCGCCCCGTCCCCGATCACCGCCACCACGGTGCGGTCGTGCTCGCCGCGCAGCCGGTAGGCCTTCGCGAGGCCGTCGGCGTAGGACAGGCTCGTCGAGGCGTGCGAGTTCTCCACGAGGTCGTGCTCGGACTCGGCCCTGCTCGGGTAGCCGGACAGCCCGCCGGACTGCCGCAGCGTGTGGAACTCGCCATAGCGGCCGGTCAGCAGCTTGTGCACGTAGGCCTGGTGACCGGTGTCGAAGACCAGCTTGTCCTTGGGCGAGTCGAATACCCGGTGCAGCGCGATGGTCAGCTCCACCACGCCCAGGTTCGGCCCTAGGTGGCCGCTGGTTCTCGTCACCGTCTCCACCAGGACGTCGCGGATCTCCGCCGCCAGGATGTCGAGCTGGTCCTGGGAGAGTTCCTTGAGGTCCTCCGGGCCGGTGATGCGCTCAAGCAAGGTCACGGCGGCTGCTCCTCACGGGGCTTTCCAGCTGGATTACCCGATACTACGGCTGCACGGGCGTACCAGTCTTCGCGGTCGGCGCAGTTTACCGACACGCGTGTCGGGTTTGCGGGCGTATGCGGCGCTCGCTTCTTGCTGTTATCAGCAGGTTGTGCCTGCCGCGGCGATGGACGTCCTGTTCGATTGCGCAATCGACCTTACGGGGACGCACCGGATCCCAGTTCGCCCGGCCGCCGGGTCACGGCCGTGGCCGCACTCGCCACGTCCGCACTAGGGGCACATCTCACCCCCGGCCAGCGGCCCGGGATCGCGTCCGCGCGCCGGGTATTCCATGATCGCGTAAACTTTTGGCCGCCATGGCCACGTCGGTCTTTAACTTAGGTGTGTCGTTCCGGGCGCCCTCTCCCCGGCCCGGGCGGCACCGCCGGTATATCCGGATTTATCCGCCCGGCCGGGCCTGCCCGGTCCGTTAGGTGTGTCATTGCGGGGGATATCCACCCGGAACGACACAGCTAAGCGGGGCTGGCCGCATCCGGCGAGCCGGAAGGAGGCCAGGCGGGCACACCTTGCCAGTTCAGGGCATGCATAAAACGGACAACCATGACTTATTGCCCGACGTGGCCCATCACGACCACAACTCTTCGTGATCATGGAATTGGGGTCCCTCGGCCCAGGGGCCGCGGGAACAGGCGCCACAGCCGCCGCGCCGGTCACATCGGGCGTGCGGTCCGCCGCTGGCTTCCCGTTACCTCGTGGCCGGCCACGCGGCTTCCGCCCGGTCGGGGGCGCATTTCGGCGACAGCCAGTCGCTGCACAAGCCGCGTGTGCAGCCCATCCACGCGACCTGATCTGTTCCTGTCAATTGCGCGATCGACAGGACGAGCTTCGGCCGTGACGTGGCATGGTGGGGCCGTGAGACGGCTGGTATACGTGTCCGGCGCGCCCGGGGCGGGGAAGACGAGCCTCGCCGTCCCGCTCGCCGCCGAACTCGGCTTCGCGCTGATCGCCAAGGACCGGATCAAGGAGCGGCTGCACGACGCACTCGGCGCGCCCGAACCGGACCTGGCCTGGTCCCGGAGGCTCGGCGCCGCCGCGATGGAGTTGCTGTGGGCGCTGGCCGCCGACGCGCCGGCCGTGGTGATCGAGGCGAACTTCCGGCCCTACAGCGAGTACGAGCGCGCGAAGCTCTCCGGGCTTGGCGGGCCCGCCGTCGAGGTGCACTGCCGGTGCCCGGCCGAGGTCGCCGTGGCGCGCTACAACACCAGGGCCACCCACGCGGTGCACGTGCTGAAGACGCTGCCGCTGGAGGCGATGGCCGAGTACGACCGGCCGGTCGGCATCGGCGATCTCGTCCTCGTGGACACGACCGCCCCGGTCGACGTGGCCGCCGTCGCCGCGCGGGTCCGCGCCTGCCTCCCGGGCTGAACCAGGCCCTAGCCGAAGGGTTGCTCCCAGTTGCCCGCGAGGAGCACGGTGAGCAGGGCGATCACCAGTAGCTAGATTCAGGGGATCAGCAGGAGCTTGCCGGTGGTGCGGCGGGCAGCCAGGTCCTCGTGCGCGCGGGGCGCGTCCGCCAGCGGGTACTCGCCGCCGATCCGGACGTCGAGCTCGCCCTTAGCGATCCACTCGAACAGGTCCCCTGCCCGCCAGAGCAGCTCGGCCCGGTCGGCCACGTAGTGCGCCATCGTGGGCCTGGTGAGGAAGAGCGAGCCGCCGCTGTTCAGCCGCTGCGGGTCGAACGGCGGCACCGGGCCGCTCGCCGCGCCGTAGAGCACCATCATGCCGCGCGGCCGCAGGGCGGCCAGGCTGTCGTCGAAGGTGGCCTTGCCCACGCCGTCGAAGACGACGTCCGCGCCGCGCTCGCCGGAGACCCGCCGGACCGCCTCGGTGAACTCCGCGTAGGTGGTCACGTGGTCGGCGCCGGCTCGCTCCGCGAGCTCGGCCTTCGCCGTGGTGGAGGTCGTGGCGACCACCACGCCGCCGCGCCGCTTGACCATCTGGGTGAGCAGCAGCCCGACACCGCCGGCCGCCGCGTGCACGACGGTGATGTTCCCCTCCTGCACGGGGAACGTGCTGTTGCACAGGTAGTGCGCGGTCATGCCCTGAAGCATCACCGCCGCGGCGAACTTGAGGTCGATGCCGGGCGGGACCGGCACGGCGCTGCCCGCAGGCAGCGCCACCTGCTCGGCGTAGCTGCCGGGGCCGCCGGCCCACGCCACCTGGTCGCCCACCGCGACGCCGGTGACTCCCTCGCCGACCTCGAGCACGGTCCCCGCGCCCTCGGCGCCCGGGGTGTACGGGGTCGGCGTCTTGTAGCCGCCGATGCCGGAGCGCTGGTAGATGTCCATGAAGTTGACCCCGGCGGCCGCGACCCGGACCACGAGCTGGCCCGGCCTGGCGTGCGGGTCGTCCCGTTCCGCCACCTTCATGACGTCAGGTCCGCCAAGCTCGCTCACGACTATCGCCCGCATGAGATCACCCCTTCACGTTTGTCACTTACTAACTACCACGCCGGCTCACTACCGCGCGGGCCGCGGGGCAGTCGTCAGCCCGGGCGGCCGGACGGCGGACCGGTTCACGGGCGCCGGTCGGGGTCCTGGACGACCGGAGCGGCCTCCGCGGCGGCGGCCGCGGCCGCTGGCGGCGTCGCGCCGGGCGGGGCCGCAGGAGCGAAGCGGGCGTACAGCTCATCGTGGATGGCTTGCAGGTGGGAGACCTGACCGGCGGACGGGCCCGCGGTGCCAGAAACCGGGACGGTGACGCCCGCCAGGACGTCGTCGGTACGCGGGGTGTCCAGCGTCATCACGTCGCCGAAGCCGGGGGCGGCCGCGTCGCGGGCGGTCAGCGCGGGGATGTTCCAGCGCTGCTCGATCGTCTTCAGGATGGACGTGTGGTCGAGCGGTGTGGACCCGGCCCCGACCCGGTAGACGGTACCGGGGGCGATCAGCGGGGAGATGAGCAGCGCCGGTACCCGCACGCCGAAGCGGTCGAAACCGAAGCCGAACTCGCCCGCGGTGTTGTCCGGCGGGGTCGCGCCCCACGGCGGCGGCACGTGGTCGTAGCAGCCGCCGTGCTCGTCGTACGTGAGGATGAACAGCGTCTGCGGCCAGCCGGGGCCCGCGCGCAGCGCCTCGTAGGTGTCGTAGATGAGCTGCTCGCCGAGGGCCACGTCGTAGTTGGGGTGCTGGCTGTTGCCCGCCGACGACCAGCTCGGCTCGAGGAACGTGAACGACGGGAGCGTCCCGGCCGCGGCGGCGGCCCGGAAGTCTTTGAACAGGCCGAAGTGCGACGGGTCCGCGTTCGTGATGTCGGGGAAGTCCGCCTTGGTCAGCGGCTGCTCGTCGTACCCGAAGACCCGCCAGCTGACCCCGGCCACGGTCAGCGCGCCGAAGATGGAGGGGCAGGTGTAGGTCTTCGTCGCGTCGTCCATGTGTCCCTGGCTGGTGGCCGCCAGCGCGAACGCGCGGTTGGGCAGCGTCTCGGTCGGCGCGGAGGCGAACCAGTGGTCGCAGACGGCGTAGCCTTTCGCCAGGGCGGACAGCACCGGCAGCGCCTGCGGGGTGAAGCAGCCCATGATCCAGCTGGCCGTGGTGCCCGGCACGATCGTCCAGTTGTCGTTCGTTTCCCAGGTGATCGTGTACGCGAAGTCCTTGACGAACCCCTGCATGGTGGGCGGGGTCCCCGCCGCCGGGGCCGTGTCGGAGCCCCAGAGCTGGTCGTTGGTCGCCGTGTAGCCCTCGCCCGGGTCGGCGCCCGGCATGAAGTAGGCGTTCGGCGTGGACGGCGTGATCTGGTAGACGCTGACCTGGTTGCCGGTCCCGTCCGGGCAAGATTCGGTCCCGGTCAGGCCTTCGAACGGCTGGCCGGACGGCGAGACGTTGCCGCTGTCGGCGTACAGGTAGCCGAGCATATGGTCGAATGAGCGGTTCTCCAGCATCAAGACCACGATGTGGTTCACCGCGCCCAGGCCGGCCATGCACAGACCCCTTACCGGGCGCGGGAGGCGGCCTTGCGTGCCGCGGTCCGCGCCGCCTTGGCTATCCGCTTGTCGGGGTGGTACTTGCCGACATGGTTCAGCACCACCACGGCGTCCGGGTGAACACCGCGCCACATCGCGTCGAACAGCCCGGCCTCCTGGCCGGGCGGCACCGCCTCGCGGAAGCTGACCGCGAGCTCGTCCGGGTCGGGGAACTCGTCGTCGCAGGCGAGCGCCAGCACGTCGGTCGCCATCCAGGCGACGTCGTCAGGGAGCGGCTCCAGCTCGGCGGCCGCCTCGCCGGCATCCGCGAGGCCGGCGTTCGCGAGGCCGAGGAGCGCGACCTTCGCGTAACCGCGCAACGGCGGCACCTCCAGGCTCTCCCGCCAGGCGGGCGCGGCGCCGGCCCCGATCCGGGTGACGGCGGCCACCGCGAGCAGCCGCTCTCCCGGCTCGCCGTCCGCCGCGGCCGTGAGCAGTTCCCGCGCGGCCGTGACGGCGCCGCGCGCGGCGACCCACGCGCCGGCCTCCGCCTCAAACTCCTCCTCGGCGACGCCCTCGGCCATCGCGAGCAGTTGCGCGCCGGTGAGCTCGGCGGCGGTCGGCGGCAGCAGCGGCACGTCGACGCCGGCCGCCACCAGGTGCTCGCGCAGCGCCGCCAGGGCCGGCGGGGTCAGCCGGACCACGCCGCCGTCCTCGGTCACGGCACCAGCGTCGGCGAGCTTGTCCAGCAGGACAAACGCGGGGTCAGGGTGGTCGGCCAGCCAGTCCTCGCGCATCCGCGCGGCCGCATCCTCCGTCAGCCCGGCGGCGGCGTCGTCCCAGAGCACCTCGGCGAGGTCCGCCCGGGACAGGCCGTCCCTGCGGGCCACGAACAGCAGAATGGCGAGCGCCAGCGCCTGATCGGTGAACTCGGGCTCCCCATCGCCGAACTCACCGAACTCGCCGTACTCCCCGAACCCGGCACCCTCGCCGGACTCGGCGTACTCCCCGTCTTCGCCGTCACCGGGCTCGCCGAGGCGCGCCGGGCCCAGCAGGCCGAACGTCTCGCTGAGCACGGCGCCCAGCGTGGCGCGCCACGCGCCGAACGTCCCGTCGTCCGCGCCTGACGACCAGTCCTCGGCCACCTCGCCGGACAGCACCCGGTCATCGTCGTCGGCGAAGACCAGCCAGCCCGCGGCGAGCGCGTACTCCCACAGGAAGGCGTAGTCGTCGCCGTACGCGACGCCGAGCGCGCGCATCGCCGCGCGCTCGGCGGGCTCGGGCAGGGTGCCGTCCTCGCCGGTCTCCCTGCCTTCCTTGCCCACCCAGTCGGCCAGCGCGGCCAGCTGCGCGCACAGCGGGGCCTTCCTGGCCTGCGCGGCGAGTTCGGACAGCGACGGGAGCCGGATCGGGGGCAGCGAGTCGGGCAGCCCGAGCGCCTCCTTGAGGTCGTCCATGCCGTCGCCGTAGTAGCCGACGTCGTCGAACTCGCCGGCGTCCGGGCCGAAAAAACCGGAGCCAGCGGGGTGATCGGTCACGGCGCCGAGCCTATCGGCTGGCCGCGCGGGCGGGCACGCGGTCGGCCTGCGCCGCGGGCCGGTTCCGCGTGGCGGCGCGCGCCGCCCGGCGCGCTTCCTTCGCCACCCGGTGGTCCGGGTGGTAGCGGCCGAGCGCGGTGAGCACCTGGGCGACCTCCGGGTGCGAGCTGCGCGACATCTGGTCGATGATCGACAGTTCCTCGCCCGGCGGCACGGCCTCGGCGAACTGCGCCGCGATCTCGTCGGGATCCGGGTCGTCCTCGCCGCAGGCGAGCGCGAGCAGGTCGGTGGCCACCCAGGTCAGGTCGCCGGGGTCCGGCTCCTCGAGAACCATCGGCAGCGTGGTGTCGGGCAGGTCGGCCGCCAGCGCGGCGAGCGCGATCCGCGCGTACCCGCGCAGCTCCGGCCGCTGCATGGCGTCCCGCCAGGCCAGGCGCGCACCGTCGCCGAGCCGCCGGGTGAGGTTCACGGCGACAAGCCGCGCCTGCGGCCCGCTGAACGCGGCCAGCGCGAGCAGGTCCCGCGCGGCCGCATCGGCGCCGCGGGCCGTCACCCAGGCGGCGGCCTCGGCCTCGAATTCGGCCTCGGGCACGCTGTCGGCCAGGGCGACGAGGTCCGCGGCCCGCAGCTGGTCCCGCGACGCCGAGATCTGCGGGATCTCGATCCCCTCGAGCCGCAGCTGCTCGCGCAGGCCCCACAGCGCCAGCGGCGCCAGCGGCACGATGGCGTCGTCGGCGGACGGCACCGTGACGGCACGCAGCGCGGCGAGCTCGCCGAGCAGCCAGTGCACCGGGTCGCCGTGCTTGCGGATCCAGGCGTCCCACGGGCGCCTGGCGCGCGCCGACTTCCGGCCGCGGAGCGCGCCGGCCCGCACGAGATCCCGCACGTCGGTGACGGACATCCCGGTCCGCCTGTCGAGGAACAGCAGCATCGCCGCGATCACGCCCTGCCCCTGGAAGCTCAGCTTCCGCGATGCGCGGGGGTCATGGGCGGCGCTCACGTCGAGCGCCTGGCTCAGCACCGCGGCGAAGATCACCGTCCAGGCGCGCAGCGTGCTGGTGTCGTCGCCGCCGGCCCACCGCCAGGCGGCAAAGCCCGGCACGGCCCGGGCGCCACCGCCGGGCTCGTCGTTGAACTCCACCCACCGCGCCGTCAGGGCGTACTCCCACAGGTACGGCAGGTACTCGGGAGCGATCCCGACCGCGGCCGACGCCTCGGCCGCGTCGGCCGGCGGCAGTTCGTCGGCCCCGGTGACGGGCCGGCCGCCCTGCCCCAGCCACGAGGCGAGGGCCTCTAGCTTCGCCATGAGCGGCGCGGTGCGCGCCTGCGCCGCGAGCTCCGCGGCCGCCGGCAGCCGGACGGCGGGCAGCCGCTTGCCCAGCCGGAACACCTTCTTGAGGCTGACCTCCGCCGTCGGGCTCGCGGCCGCGAAGCCCACGGTCCTGAAGGAGGCGGTCATGTCCCCCGCGGCGGCGAACATGCCCGTGTTCCACCCGGCGAGCACTGGGTTATAGCCGACGACCAGGCGCTCGAACTCGTCGGTGTCGTAAACGCGGACCGCCTCGCGCAGGATCTCCCCGGCCAGGCCGGACAGGCTGGCCCCGGAATGTGCTGCCATGCGGCAGAGCCTATTGGTTCGGCCGCCTCGCCGGAGGCCAGCGATGCTAATTCGACACTATTTATTCCCATTCGCCGCCCGCAGGGAGCGCAGGACGTACGGCATGATGCCGCCGTGCCGGTAGTACTCGGCCTCGCCCGGTGTGTCGATCCGCACGATTACGGTGAATTCCGTGTCGTCGGCAGTCACCACGAGCTCGTTCGGAATTTTTCCTGAATTTATTTCTTCAATACCCCGGATGCTGAAGACCTCGTGACCGGAAAGGCCCAGCGTAGCGGCCGATTCACCCGGCTTGAACTGGAGCGGGAGCACGCCCATGCCGATCAGGTTGGACCGGTGGATGCGCTCGAACGACTCGGCGAGCACGGCGCGGGCGCCGAGCAGCGCGGTGCCCTTGGCCGCCCAGTCCCGGGAGGAACCCGAGCCGTACTCCTTGCCGCCGAGGACGATCAGCGGGGTGCCTTCCTCCAGGTACCGGCGGGAGGCGTCGTAGATCGACATCTGCTCGCCGGACGGGATGTGCACGGTGACGCCGCCCTCGGTGCCCGGCGCGAGCTGGTTCCGCAGCCGGATGTTGGCGAACGTGCCGCGGATCATCACCTCGTGGTTGCCCCGCCGCGACCCGTAGGAGTTGAAGTCGGCGCGCTCGATGCCGTGCCCGGTCAGGTAGCTGCCCGCGGGCGAGGTCGCCTTGATCGCGCCCGCCGGGGAGATGTGGTCGGTGGTCACCGAGTCGCCGAGCCTGGCCAGGACGCGAGCGCCCTCGATATCGCGCACCGGCTCCGGATCGGCGGGCATGCCGTCGAAGTACGGCGGGCGCCGGACGTACGTCGAGTCCGGGTCCCAGGCGAACGTGTCGCCCGCGGCGACCTCGAGCCCGCGCCAGTTGTCGTCGCCGGCGAACACGTCGGCGTAGTCGCGGGTGAACATCTCCGCGGCCACCGCGCTCCGCACGACCGACTCCACCTCGTCCGGGGACGGCCAGAGGTCGGCGAGGTAGACCGGCTTGCCCTCGGTGTCGGTGCCGAGCGGCTCGGTGTCCAGGTCGATGTCCATGGTGCCGGCGAGGGCGTAGGCGACCACGAGCGGCGGGGAGGCGAGGTAGTTCATCTTCACGTCGGGGTTGATCCGGCCCTCGAAGTTGCGGTTCCCCGACAGCACGGCAACGACCGCGAGGTCGTTGTCGTTGACGGCCGCGCTGATCGCCTCGGGCAGCGGGCCGGAGTTGCCGATGCAGGTGGTGCAGCCGTAGCCGACGAGGTTGAAGCCGAGCTTGTCGAGTGGCTCGGTTAGCCCGGCACGCTCCAGGTAATCGGTGACGACCATCGAGCCCGGCGCGAGCGAGGTCTTGACCCAGGGCTTGCGCCGCAGGCCGCGCGCGACGGCGTTGCGCGCGAGCAGACCGGCGCCGAGCATGACCGACGGGTTCGACGTGTTCGTGCAG
>Ga0187815_10001200_pt1 | contig 12284 bp, 11 predicted proteins | sample NC_S_5_FD_132962 | JGI IMG/M metagenome (GOLD analysis project Ga0187815, IMG submission 132962) | Wetland sediment microbial communities from Neuse River Estuary, North Carolina, USA - ASW-S_5 | ecosystem: Environmental > Aquatic > Freshwater > Wetlands > Sediment | place: USA: North Carolina...
CACCTTCACGATCTGGACGCAACACGCATGCAAAAGCTGATCACCCTGCCGGTTGTCGCCCTGCTGGCGCTTGCCGTTTCCGGTTGCCATCTGGTCTACACGCCGGACGTGCGCCAGGGCAACCTGCTCGACAAGACCATCGACCAGAAGGCGGTGGATCAGCTCAAGCCCGGCCTGACCAAGCGCCAGGTGCTGCTGCTGGTGGGCACGCCGTCGGTGGCCACGCCGTTCGACCAGAGCCGCTGGGACTACGTCTCCACCTACTCGCACCGCGGCGGCCCGATGCAGGTCGGCACGATGAGCCTGTATTTCGACAACGACACGCTGGCGCGCGTCGAGGGCAGCCCGTTCCTGGAAAACAACAAGAACCTGCTCAAGGAGAGCAAGAAGTACCACGTCGACTACCCGGTCGATGAGGCGAAGGGCGACAAGGACATCAAGGGCAAGGATGACAAGGATTCCGGCGGCGATTCCGGCGCCAGCGACGGCCACTGATCGGCGATCGCGACGGCGCTCAGCCCACGCCGGCCCGGCGTCGGCGCGAGGCCATCGGGTCCAGCGCGAGCGGCCGGTAGATTTCCACACGGTCGCCATCGTGCAGCACCTGCTCCGCCTCCGCCCGACGCGAATGGACGCCCAGCCGCAGCGGCTCCGACACCTCCTTCGGCAGCTCCGCCAGCCACCCGGTAGCCTGGACTGCCTGTATCGCGGTGCTGCCGGCCGGCAGCGAAAGGCGACGACGCCACAGGCGATGCGCGCCGGCGTGCACCACCTCCACAGCGATCACCGGCTCAACCATAGACCTGGTCCGCGGCGCGGCAGAAATCGTCCACCATGCGGTTGGCCAGGCCCTGGAAGCCCAGCCTGAGCACGCTGCCGCCGATGCCGGCGTAGTCGAAATCCAGCGCCAGTGCCACCTTGCAGCCATCCTCCCCCAGCGCGGTGAAGCTCCACAGGCCGTCGAGCGAGCGGAACGGACCGTCGACCAGGCGGATGTCTATGCGTCGCGGCCGCTCGGCGGTATTGCGCGTGGTGAAGCTGTGTCGCAACCCGGCGAAGTGGAGATCGAGCCTTGCCACCAGCACGTTGTCCGCGCGCTCGATCACGGCAACCGACGAGCACCATGGGAAGCGCTTCGGGTAGGCTTCCACACAGTCGACCAGATCGAACATCTGCTCCGGCGAATGGCGCACCAGCGCGCTGCGGCGTATTTCGATCACGGTAGTCCCTTTACTAGTGCATTCGTCCATGAATGCGAAAATCAAACGGGCGCCCATCCATGGGCGCACTTCTAATAAATGCGTCGCTCCGATGAGGGCGACGGGCAGCACGGCCGCCCTGAGGCCCGAAGTTTAGCGGACATGGCCAAGAGCAAGGACAAGGACACCACCAAGGGCACCGGCACGATCGCGCTGAACAAGCGCGCCCGTTTCGAGTACCACATCGACCAGCGCCACGAGGCTGGCATCGCGCTGCAGGGCTGGGAGCTGAAGGCACTGCGCGCGGGCCGGATCAACTTCGGCGATGGCTACGCGATCGTGATCAAGGGCGAGATCTTCCTGGTCGGCGCCTCGATCCCGCCGTTGATCAGCGCCTCCACCCACGTGATCGCCGAGGACAGGCGTACGCGCAAGCTGCTGCTGCACCGCAAGGAGATCGACACGCTGATCGGCGCGGTGGAGCGCAAGGGCTACACCTTGGTGCCCACCGCGATGTACTGGAAGAACGGCAAGGTCAAGGTGGAGATCGGCCTGGCGCGCGGCAAGCAGGAACACGACAAGCGCGACACCGAGAAGCAGCGCGACTGGCAGATCGAGAAGCAGCGCACCATGCGCTCGCACAACCGCCAGGCGTGAGCCCGGCCTGAAAGCGCCGCACCGCCTGGGGGGGGGCCTGGCGTTCCCGGGCTGACTGCGTAGGCGAGGCGCAAGCCCCGCCGGTGCATTTCGTCAGTGCGTGCCGCCGGACTTCGCCCCCGCCCTCTGCAGGCTGGCGTCCAGCGCTGCCAGCTCGCCGGTCTGCAAGGCCCGCCATTCGGCCAGCGTGGCGCCCAGCGTCTTCGACAGCAGCGCATAGGAAGCCTGCGCATCCGCGCCGGGATCGGCGTCCGCGCCGTCTACCGCCTGCTCCAACTTCATCAGGTTCATCGACAGCGCGCGCAGGCTGTCGACGCGCTTCGGTGGCGCACCCATCGAGTTGCGCGGATCGGGATGGGCGACCACGCCGGAAACGTCGGCAATCTTGCTGGCCATCGCCTCGATGCGGGTGCGGGTGGCCGCATCGGCGTGCGCCTCATGCGTTTCCAGCGACTTCAACTGGGCCGCGGCTGCCTGGGTGGCCTCCATCGCCTGCATGCCGGCGTCCTCCACCTGGCGCGCCAGAGCAAACTGGCGCTGGTAGGCGGCGGGCGGCAGCTGCACGCGCGGATCGGGCTGCACGCTCAGCGGCTGCCGCAGGCTGCGGCCGTCCACGTCGAGTTCCACGCTGTACTGCCCCGGCGGCGCCCACACGCCATCCTTCTGCGGCTGGTCGGCCTTGTGGGCGCCGGGCCGCGGATAGCGCAGGTTCCACACGAAGCGGTGCATGCCCGGCACGGCGGAGAGCCGCATCGGCACCGGCACCCACTCCGGCGCGATCGCCAGCTTGGCGGGGTCGGGCGTGGCGAACTTCTCGGCACTGCTGTAGCTGCGCACCAAGTTGCCCTGCGCATCGCGCACGGTCAGCGTCACCGGGCCGCGCACGCCGACGGGGAGCAGGTAGTCGATGATCGCGCCGTCGGGCGGGTTCGCCGCCATCGGCTCGTCCTTGGGGAACGGCGTGCCGGTGAAGCCGGCCGGCCGCACGCGCAGCGCCACCGCAGGCTTGAACAGGGTGGCGGCGTTGGTGCGCACGTCGGCCAGCTGCCGCAGCGCGGTGACGTCGTCCATGATCCAGAAGCCGCGACCGTGGGTGGCGATCACCAGGTCGTCGCCGTGCACGTCGATGTCGCGCACCGAAGTCATCGGCAGATTCTGCTGCAGCGGCTGCCAGTGCGCGCCGTCGTCGAACGAGACGTACACGCCGCGCTCGGTGCCCGCGTAGAGCAGGCCGCGCCGCTGCGGATCCTCGCGCACCACGTTCACGAAGCTGTCGCGGGGGATGCCGCTGTCGATGCGCAGCCAGCTCTTGCCGCCGTCGGCGGTGCGGTAGATGTAGGGCGTGTCGTCGTCGAGGCGGTGGCGGTCGACCGCAAGGTAGGCCACGCCCGGATCGAAGTGCGAGGGCTCGATGCCGGCCACCTTGGACCACGGCGTGAGCGCCTTCGGCGTGATCGGCAGCCAGTGCGCGCCGTCGTCGGTACTGCGCCAGACCAGGCCGTCGTCGGTGCCCACCCACAACGTCTTCGCGTCCAGCGGCGAGGGGGCGATGCTGTAGATCACGCCGCGGCGCTTGCTGACATGGCTGTCGTCGGCCGCGGTGGGCGCATCGAGGTTGGACGGGATGCCGGCATCCTCACGGGTGAGGTCGGGGCTGATCGGCGCCCAATGGTCGCCGCCGTCGGTGGTGCGGAACAGGCGCTGGTTGGCGAAGTACAGGGTCCGGGTACCGCGCTTGGAGAACGTCAACGGCAGCGTCCATGCGCCGCGGTAGTGCGCCAGCGGATAGGCCAGCGTGGGATCGACGCTGCGTACCTGCTCGGTGCGCGTGTCCAGCTTTTCCACGGTGCCGCCGTAGACGATGTGCGGATCGTCCGGGTCGGGTGCGATCATGCCGCTCTCGCCGCCGGGGGTGATCTCGTGGAACTGCTCCATGGTGATGCCGTCGCCGCTGCCGCTGCGGCTGGGCAGCGCCACCGCACCGGAATCCTGCTGCGCGCCGTACACCCAGTACGGGAAGCGGTTGTCGGTGCTGACGTGGTAGATCTGCGCGGTGGGCTGGTTGTACCAGCTGCTCCAGGTCTTGCCGCCGTTGAGCGTGACCAGGGTGCCCTGGTCCACGCCGAGGATCTGCCGGTCGGAATCGGTGGGATCGATCCACAGCGTGTGGAAGTCGTCGCCGGTGGGGTCGCCCTTCAGCGCGATGAAATGTGCGCCGCCGTCGTCCGAGCGCAGCACGATGGTGTTCATCACGTAGACGCGGTCGGCATCCCTGGGGTCCGCGGTGACGCCGCCGAAGTACCAGCCGCGCTGCCACAGGCGCTGGTCGCCGGTGGCGTGCTTCCAGTGCGCGCCCGCGTCGTCGGAACGGTAGAGGCCGCCTTCGCCGTCACCGGCGTCCACCAGTGCGTAGACGCGATCCGGCCGCGCCGCCGAGGTTGCCAGGCCGATCCGGCCCGGATGCGCCGGGAAACCATCGCCCTGCACCTGGCTCCAGTGCGTGCCACCATCGTGCGACACGTACAGGCCGCTGCCCGGTCCGTTCGAGGGCGGGTACACGCTCCACGGCGGCCGGCGGGTCTGCCACAGCGCGGCATAGACGGTGCCCGGATCGCCGGGCTTGAATGCAAGGTCGATCGCGCCGGTGTCGTCGTTCTTGAACAGCACCTTGGCCCAGGTCTTGCCGCCGTCGCTGCTGCGGAACACGCCGCGCTCGGCGTTCGGGCCGTAGGCATGGCCGAGCGCGGCGACGAAGACCAGGTCCGGATTGCGCGGATCGACCAGGATCCTGCCGATCTGGTAGCTGTCCGCCAGCCCGATGTGCGTCCAGTGGTTGCCGCCGTCCGTGCTCTTGTACATGCCGTTGCCGTGGGCGATGTCCGAGCGCATGTCGGCCTCGCCGCTGCCCACGTAGATGACCTTGGGGTTCGACGGTGCCACCGCCAGCGCACCGATCGAGCCCACCGGCTCGCTGTCGAAGATCGGCTGCCAGGTGCGTCCCGCATCCTGCGTGGCCCACACGCCGCCGTCCACCGCGCCGAAATAGAAATGTCGCGCATCGCCCGGGATGCCGGACACCGCCAGTACGCGGCCGCCGCGGAACGGCCCGATCATCCGCCAGTGCAGCGCCTGGTAGGACGAGGGCGCCACCGCAGCCTGCGCGGCCCAGCTGACCACGGCTCCAAGGACAAGCACAGCGAGGCGGCGCGGCAGACGCATGATCGGTTTCCCCTGGGGATGGGCAAGGCCAAAAAATAAAACTGTGGACGTGATGTTGCGCGAGGCTCAAGGGCCAGAAGTCATGGAGGACTCGTCATGGCGCTCTCGAGGGATCGGCGCGCCCCGATTCCTCCTCAGGCAGGCTCCAGATGTCCAGCACGCCGCTGGTGGCGTGGTCATTGGCGTTGCCCTCGGGAAGGATGATCTCGCCCTGCAGGACAATGGGGCTGTTCCAGTGCCCCGGGCCGCAGGGCAGCGTGGCGACGCGCTTGCCCGAAGCGGCTTCGTAGACGTTCAAGCCACCGTCGCGGGCGTAGACGAACAACAGGCCATCTGCCTCGAACGGACTGGTGCCGCCGGTGCCACTCTTCCATTCTTGCCTCAGCCGGCCGTTTTCCAGTGCCCAGGCCGCCGTGCCGCCGTTGTCGGCAGCGAACATCCAGGTCTGGCCACCGTGCTGCCAAACCGCCGGCTGGGTGAACAGGTCGGTGCCGCTGGGGGTGGCCACGATCTGCAGCTCATGGCCCTTGTGGGGACTCGTGCCGGCCATGGCCTTGCGACTCAGCAGGCGGATCTTGCCGTCCTTGCCGCCCTGGGCGATCAGGTCGCCGCCGAGCAGCACGGGCGACGTCGAACCCAGGTCGAGATCCTTGTCGTTCAGCTCGTCGGTATTGGCAGGGGCGTAATTGCCCCGCATCGCCGCAACGCCGGCATCGAGCTCGATCACCGCGTCACCCCAGTCGGTCGTGCCGTTCCAGTCGGCATTCCCGGTGGCGATGAAGATGTCGCCATCGCGGGGATCGATCACCGCGCCGGCGCGTCCCCAGATGGCCGAGTCGCTTTGTGGGCAAGTGTCTGGCTGGAGCAGACCGGGACGTTGGCTGCATAGCGAGTTCCATACCGCGAGCAGCTTGCCCGAGCCGGCGTCGAGGGAGACGACATGGCCTTGATACGGCGGCCGATCGCCAATGTAGCCCGCCGTCACGGCGATCACGTGTCCCCGGAAGAGCTTCAGGGGCGAATCCATTTTTTCGCGCGATGGCAAGCGGGTGATCGCAGTGCGCCAGACGACGTGGCCGTCGCCGACGGCGAGTTTCTGGATGTAGCCGTCGGGTGAGGCCGCATAGATGGATTGCCGGGAGGGATCGGCCACGGGAGTGGAGTTGGTGATCTGCCGCGTACCCGCCAGCGCCTGATAGCCGGGCGGTGTGTATTCCCAGAGAACGGCGCCACTGTGGGCATCGAGCGCGAGCGTCTTGCCGTACGTGGTGGTGACGAAGATGGTGTCGTGACGGCCACCGCGGACGGTCGCGCCGTGCAGGTAAATGGGACTGGCATCCACGGTGCCGTCCAGTTTGACCTGCCGGCGCACGAGCCCCGCGACATTGGCCGCGGTGATGCCGGCGGGCTGCGGGTTGGCACTGGCGCTCTCCACGTTGCCGCCGAACATCGGCCAATCCTGCGGCGGCAGCTCCCTGGCGACCGCTGCCGTGGCCGGGCCGATGCCCAGCAGCAGGGAGAGCACGATCCGACATCCCATGCTCGACCGATCCGCGATCGAATGGCGCGCCACCCGCTTCATGGCTTCACCAACCGCAGCGTCATCCGGTCCGACTCGCCGATCGCCTGCATCGCCGCATGCTCGCTGGCCGGGCCGGCGAGATCGGGCGGCAGGCGATGCACGTTCACGTCCTCGGGATCCTTCGGGTTCGCGTTGATTTCCGAGACGCCGCCGAGGCGGAAGCCGGTCCTGAGGCCCAGTGCGATCAGGTAATCCTCCGGCAGGCGATGCAGGGCCTTGCTGCTCTCCTGTGCGTCGGCGAACGGTTTCGCACGATGCTCGGTGATGCCGAACACGCCGCCCGGCTTGAGCACGTCGTACGCCGCCTTGAACACCGCGGCCAGGGCGTCGGGACTGCGGTTGAGCCAGTCGTGGGTGTTGCGGAAGGTGAGCACCATGTCGGCCGAACCCGGCGCGCCGAGCGCGACCTGCGCCGGCGGCTTGAACGGCAGCACCTGCGCGAAGTGGCCGAACACCGCCGGATCGGCCTGCATGCGCTTCACGAAGGCGGCCGACGGCGACGGCGCCTCGACCAGGTGGCCCTGCTCCCGCAGGAACGGCGCGAGGATCTCGGTGTACCAGCCACCGCCCGGCGCCAGTTCCACGACGGTCATGTCCGGCCGGATACCAAAAAACTGCAGCGTCTCGACCGGGTGGCGATAGCGGTCGCGCGCCTTGTCCGCGGCGGATCGCCAGCTTCCGTCCACGGCTTTCCGCAAGGCCGCAGTGCTCGCAGAGGAGGCGGGAGCGGGCGAAGCAACGGCAATGCCGGGCAACAACGACGCGGCCAGCACGATCAGCAGTTTGCGGATTCGACGCGACATGACGCACTCCTCCCGGTGCGGGAGGCCCAGCGTACTCCCGCGCACCCGGCTTCGTGTCGAGAACACGTCATGGCCAAGCGTCTGGCCTATGGCGATACGACCGGCAATGCGCGATAAACGCAAACTCCCCACCACCCCACGCCCCCGATGCCGCGTCGCGCCGCACTGCCCTTCGCCCTTGCCTCCGCCCTCGCACTGCCCGCTTTCGCGGCTGCCGCACGACAAGGCGACACTACATCGGTCCATGCCACGCCCAAGCCGCAGTCGGTCACCGACCTGCCGCGCATCGATGTGCACGGCTACGACTGGCGCCAGTACGTGAAGGCCAAGCTTGAGCACCAGATGGCGGAAGTGGCCGGCACGAAGATCACGGTGACGAAGAAGACCACGGTCACCCATCTTGACCTGCAGCCCACGGTGATCGGCAACAACCTGCAGCAACTGCTGGCGCGCTCGCCGGGCGTGCTGATCTCGCAACAGCCCACGCCCACCCAGTTCAACCTGAGCTACCGCGGCCTCGGCAATCCGCAGGAATCGGAATACGTGCTGGTGATGCAGGACGGCATCCCGCTGGAAAGCGACTGGATCGGTTTTCCCACGCTGTACGCGATGCCGCTGGCGCAAAGTCTTTCCGAAGTGCAACTGATACGCGGCGGCTCCAGCCTGCTGTACGGGCCGGAGCCGGCTCCGGTGATCGACCTGGTCACGAAGCGCCCGAAACCCGGCGCGCCGTTCTCGGCCAGCACCACACAGGTGGTGGGCAACCATGGCCTGTACTCCACCTACAACACGCTCGAAGGCAGCCGCGGCGCGTGGACGTTCCGCTTCGATGCCGCCTACGTGCGCAGCGACGGCACGCGGCCGAACGCGCAGTCGCAGATGCGCCAGAGCGACTTTTACCTGGAGTATCGCCCCAGCAGCAGGAACGTCTGGTGGCTGGACCTGCACGCGATCGCCGCCGATTCCGGCGACCCCGGCCGGCTGGGTTATCCGCAATGGCAAGCCGATCCCCGCGCCACGCCCACGCCGTGGAACCGCGACTGGGTGGATCGAGACCAGCTGGTGCTGGGCCACACCCGCGAGTTCGGCGACGGCTGGCGGCTCACCGGCAAGCTGTGGCTGGCCTGGCAGGACCTCGCCAGCCGCGCCGCGAACGGCGTGCTGGCGCCACAGCCGCCGCCCGCCAGCACCACCCTGCAGGACGAGCAGTTCCGCACCCAGGGGCTGGACCTGCGCGTGCGCAAGGCCTGGGGCCACGGCAACGCGTTCACCGCGGGTACGGTGCTGTTCCACGGCAACGACCCGTTCCGGCAATGGAGCAGCCCCGACCTCTACGTCGACCGCTATGACCGCAGCGGCACGCCGCGCCTGCGCCAGGCACGCAGCTCGGACTACGCCGCAGTGTTCGCCGAGAACGTGTTCCGCCTGCCGCACGAGATCCATGTCGTGCCTTCGGTGCGGCTGGAGCGCGAACGCGTGGCGGTCGACGAAACGGTGCGACCGCCCTTCCTCAGCCGTCCGCTGATCCACGAGGCCGACGCGCGCACCGTGCCACTGTTCGGCCTCGGCATCGGCAACGACTTCGGCCACGGCAACGAGACCTATCTCAATGTCTCGCAGGGCTGGCGGCCGCTGCGCTACTTCGACATGGCCTCGCCGTTCGCCAACATCGTGCCCGGCCACGCGCCCGACCCGTCGAAATCACTGTCGTGGGAAGCCGGCGTGCACGGTGTGCCCGTCACCGGCCTGTACTACGACGCCAGCCTGTTCTGGATCGACTTCCGGAACCGCATCGAGGCGCGGCACGTCAACGCCACCGACGTGATCGAGGTGAACACCGGCGACACGCGCAGCCGCGGTTTCGAGGGTCAGATCAACTACGACTTCCTCGCGCCCACCGTACTGGCCGCACGCGGCGAACACCTGGAAGCGTTCGCCAGCGTGAGCCTGCTCGACGCGAGGTTCACCGCCAGCGCGATCCCGGGCCAGGTCGGCAAGGTGCCGGCCTACGCGCCACGCTACCTCGCCAAGGCGGGCATCACCTGGCGCGTGGAGCAGCGAGTGAAGCTGAGCCTCACCGCGGTCTCGTCGGCGGCGCAGTACTGGCAGGACTCCGATCAATCGCTGGGCAGCGGCGCCGGCTACCTGCCCGCGCGCATCCCTGCCTACACCGTGCTCGACGTCGCCGGCGACTGGCAGCTCAACGGCCACCTGAAGCTGCTGGCCGGCATCAGCAACCTCGCCGACCGCCGCTACTACGACCGCGTGTGGCAGACCGGTCTGGAGCCCGCCTACGGGCGTTCCTGGTACACCGGCGTGCAGCTGAGGCTCTGAGCATCGGGAAGATCGCCGCAAGCGGCGCGACACCGCGTCTGCCACGACCCCGAAGGCGACCGCCGGGGTTGGCGGCAAAAAAGCGCGGCCGTGTCGATTCCACGGTCCGCCGTTCGTCGTGCCTGTGAGAGCGCCAATGGGGCGAGCTCGACTCACCGGAGAGACGACGATGCGCTGCATGGTGATCGTGAAGGCGGACCGGGACTCCGAAGCTGGCGTGCTGCCGGACGCCACGCTGTTCGAGGCGATGGGCAAGTACAACGAGGAGCTGGTGAAGGCCGGCGTGATGCTGGCCGGCGACGGGCTTAAGCCCAGCTCCCATGGCGCGCGCGTCCGCTTCGACGGCAGGCAGCGCACCGTGACCGACGGCCCGTTCGCCGAGAGCAAGGAACTGGTCGCGGGGTTCTGGCTGTGGCAGGTGAAATCGCTGGCCGAGGCGGTCGAGTGGCTGAAGCGCGCTCCGTTCGACGGTGGCACCGAGGTGGAGATCCGCCCGCTGTACGAGGCCGAGGACTTCGGCGACACGCTCACCCCTGAACTGCGCGAGCGGGAAGAGCGTCTGCGCGCGCAGATCGACAGCCACCATTGATTTCCTGTCCCGTCGGATGCCGGAGACACGCCATGCAACTGGCCGCCTACCTTCTGCTCGATGGCAACGCCGAAGAAGCCTTCGATTTCTACGCCCGCTGCCTCGGTGGCACGGTCACCCGGCTCTCGCGCTATGGCGAGGCCCCGCCGGAGATGCCGATGCCGCCCGAGATGCGCGAAAAAGTGATGCACATCCGGCTGGAAGTCGGCGACCAGGTCCTGATGGGTTCGGACGCGATGGCGTCGATGGGCCCCTACGAACCGATCAAGAGCTGCTCGGTCGCGATCCAGGTCGACACGCCCGCCGAGGCCGAGCGCATCTTCCGCGCGCTGGTCGACGGCGGCACGGCGCAGATGCCGATCGGCGAGACTTTCTGGTCCACGCGCTTCGGCATGCTGGTGGACCGCTATGGCGTGCCGTGGATGGTCAACTGCCCGCCCGCGCCATGACGCCGCCCTTTCCCGCAACACGGAGTTGGAAATGAGAAAGCTCACGATCATGGAACACATCTCGCTGGACGGCGTGATCCAGGCCTCCGGCGAAGACGGCTTTCCCTACGCCGACTGGACCGCGCCCTACCGGACACCCGCGGGCCGGGATGAACTCTTCGCCGCGCACGGCGGCCGCTTCGACCTGCTGCTCGGCCGTCGAACCTACGACCTCTGGTCGGGCTTCTGGCCAACGGCACCCAGCAGCCCTATGGCGGACGCCCTCAATGCAGCAACCAAGCACGTCGTCACCCACCGGCCGGAAAGCCTTGCATGGGGCCCGTTCGAGGGGCTTGGTCCGGATCTCGCCACGGACGTGCGCCGCATCAAGTCCAAGGACGGTCCGAACCTGGTCCTCTGGGGTAGTTCCACGCTGACCTCGGCGCTGCTCGAACACGGGCTTGCGGACGAAGTGCTGCTGGTCGTCTATCCGGTGTTGCTGGGCACGGGAAAGCGCTTCTTCGCGAACGGCGCCCCGCCACGCTCGTTCGATCTGGTCGGCACGAAAGCCATGCCGTCGGGCGTCATCGTCAGTACGTACAAGGCCGCCGGGGCCCTGCGGACCGGCTAGGCCGGTGCCGCGGCAAACTCCGTGCACACCTGCCCCTGGCCGCTCCCCTTGCCGCCACGGAACGATGATGGTCTGATCGTTCGCCATGACGGCGACCGACACCCATCGCAGCATCGAGGCCCTCTGGCGGATCGAATCGGCACGGATCATCGCCGGACTCGCGCGCATGCTGCGCGACGTGGGCCTGGCCGAGGAATTGGCGCAGGACGCGCTGGTGACCGCGCTGGAGCAGTGGCCGCAGACCGGCGTGCCGGACAACCCCGGCGCCTGGCTGATGACCACGGCAAAACACCGCGCGATCGACCGCCTGCGCCGCCATCAGCTGATGGAGCGCAAGCACGAGGAAATCGCCCGCGAGCTGGAGGCCGAGCAAGCCGATGCCATGCCCCGTTTCGACGCCATGCTTGACGACGACATCGGCGACGATCTGCTGCGGCTGATCTTCACCGCCTGCCATCCCGCGCTGCCCGCCGAATCGCGGGTGGCGCTCACCTTGCGCCTGCTCGGCGGACTCAGCACCGTCGAGATCGCCCGCGCCTTCCTGCAGCCGGAACCGACCGTCGCCCAGCGCATCGTGCGCGCCAAGCGCACGCTGGCCGAGAAACAGGTGCCGTTCGAGGTGCCGCGCGGCGAGGAACTGGCCGAACGGCTGGACGCCGTGCTGGGCGTGATCTACCTGGTCTTCAATGAGGGCTACACCGCCACCGCCGGCGACGACTGGATGCGCCCGGCACTGTGCGAGGAAGCGCTGCGGCTCGGCCGCATCCTCGCCGGACTGATGCCGCGGCAGGCGCCGGTGCTCGGCCTGCTCGCGCTGATGGAGCTGCAGGCCTCGCGCACGC
>Ga0187815_10001201_pt1 | contig 12284 bp, 14 predicted proteins | sample NC_S_5_FD_132962 | JGI IMG/M metagenome (GOLD analysis project Ga0187815, IMG submission 132962) | Wetland sediment microbial communities from Neuse River Estuary, North Carolina, USA - ASW-S_5 | ecosystem: Environmental > Aquatic > Freshwater > Wetlands > Sediment | place: USA: North Carolina...
GGCCTGATCCGCCAGGCGCAGCGTGGCTTCGACATGGACTATCACGTCCAGCTTTCGTTCGAGAACATCAACGCGCCGGAGATCGGCGTCTACGGCGTCGACCATGTCGCGGTGGCAGAGGGGCTGGGCTGCAAGGCGATCCGCGTCACCGATCCGCACCAGGCGCAGGCGGCCTTTGCCACCGCGCGGCAGTGGATGAAGGAGCATCAGGTGCCCGTGGTGGTCGAGTTCATCCTCGAGCGCGTGACCAACATCGCGATGGGCACCGAGATCGACAACATCGTCGAGTTCGAGGAGGTCCTCGACCTGTCGCTCGACGCGGTGCCGGTCACTCGCACCGGGACGCTGCAGCCGGCCTAAAGGCCGGCGCACCATCCGATCTCAATGCAGGGGAAATTTGCCGTGCCCAGATTTGCCGCCAATCTCACCATGCTGTTCGGCGAAATGCCGTTCATCGATCGCTTTGCCGCGGCCCGCGCCGCGGGTTTTCGCGGTGTCGAATATCTGTTCCCTTATGATTTCGACAAGGCCGAGTTGCGTGAGCAGCTGGATCAGCATGGCCTGATGCAGGTGCTGCACAATCTGCCGGCGGGCAATTGGGCTGCGGGCGAGCGCGGCATTGCGATCTTGCCTGACCGGGTGGAGGAATTCCGCGACGGCGTGCATCGCGCCATCGACTTTGCCAAGGCGCTGGAGTGCAGACAGGTGAACTGCCTTGCCGGCATTGCACCTGCCGATGCCGACGTGTTCGAGCTGAATGACGTGCTAGTCGGCAACCTGCGCTATGCGGGGGAGGCGCTGGCGAAGGAAGGGATCAGGCTCCTGATCGAGCCGATCAACACCATCGATATTCCCGGCTTCTTTCTCAACCGCACCGAACAGGCCGCCCAGCTCGTCGCGGATGTGGGCTCGCACAACCTCTTCATCCAATACGACATCTACCACATGCAGGTCATGGAGGGCGACATCGCGCGCACCGTGCAGAAGCATCTCGCGCGCATCGCCCACATCCAACTCGCCGACAATCCCGGCCGCAACGAGCCGGGCACCGGCGAGATCAACTATCCCTTCCTGTTTCGCCACCTGGACGCCATCGGCTATCGTGGCTGGGTGGGATGTGAATACAAGCCGCGCACCACGACAGTCGATGGGCTCGGCTGGCATGCGGCGCAGATCTTCGAAACCTAGGGAAAAACATGAGCAACATCGGTTTTATCGGCCTCGGGACCATGGGGCGCCCGATGGCGGCCCATCTCCAGGCCGCCGGCCACAAGCTGTTCCTGCACGACATCGCGCCGCTCCCGCAGGAGCTGATCGCAGGCGGCGGCGTCGCCTGCAAATCCGGCAAGCGGTCGCGCAGGAATCTGAGGCTGTTATCGTCATGGTGCCGGATACGCCGCATGTCGAGGCGGTGCTGTTCGGCGCCGATGGCGTCGCCGCAGGACTTTCGAAGGGCAAGATCGTCGTCGACATGAGCTCGATCTCGCCGCTCGCCACCAAGGAGTTTGCAAAGAAGATCGAGGCGCTCGGTGCCGACTACCTCGATGCACCGGTTTCCGGCGGCGAGGTGGGCGCGAAGGCCGCAAGCCTCACTATCATGGTCGGCGGGCCTGAGCGCGCCTTCAAGACCATGAAGCCGGTGTTCGACAAGATGGGCAAAAACGTCACCCTGGTCGGCGGCAACGGTGACGGCCAGACCACCAAGGTCGCCAACCAGATCATCGTGGCGTTGACCATTCAGGCGGTCGGCGAAGCCCTGCTGTTCGCCTCGCGCGCCGGTGCCGACCCGGCCTTGGTGCGGCAGGCGCTGATGGGCGGCTTTGCTTCCTCGCGCATTCTCGAAGTGCATGGCGAGCGCATGATCAAGCGAAATTTCGTGCCCGGCTTCCGCATCGAGTTGCATCAAAAGGACCTCAACCTCGCGCTGGAAGGCGCGCGCAGCCTCGGCCTGTCGCTGCCGAACACGGCGCTGGCGCAGCAGATGTTCTCCTCCTGCGCGGCCCATGGCGGCGGCGCCTGGGATCATTCGGCGCTGGTGCGGGCGCTCGAAATGATGGCGAGCCACGAAATCGCAAAGGCATAGTCTCCCTGGGAAGCGGAAACTTCCTGTTTCCGCTGACTCCCCGCGGGGCCTGGCTCCGCGGGGCATTTCCCGGGCGCGACAGCAATGCCTTGTTCCGCAGGAAAGCGAAATTCTGCCAATTCGTTCGCAGAGTTCCGGATCGAGGGAACCGGAACATCATGTTCCTCCAGCGGTTGAGACATCTCTCAATCACTGGAGGACATGATGAACAAACGAGTTGTTGTTTCGCTGATTGCGGCATCGGTGCTGGCATCCGGCTCGGCATTCGCGCAGTCCACGACTGTGCAGGGCGCCCATGACGGCGTGCGTGCGGGCGGTGCGATCGGCGGGCCGGCCGGTGCTGTGGTCGGCGGGACCGTTGGTGCGGCTGTTGGCGCCGCGGCGGAGATCCCGAACGCCGTAATCACCTCGATTCCGAGGGACGACCGCTCGGTAGTGGTGCATGAACACGTCGTGGTCGGCGAGCCGTTGCCGCCGAGCGTGGAATTGCGCGTCGTACCCAACCACGTGGAGTACCGCTACGCGGTGGTCAACAACCAGCGCGTGATCGTCGAGCCGCGCACGCGAAAGGTGATCCGGGTCATCGACTGATGAATTGAATACACGCGAAAGCGGTCCCTGCGGAGTGCCTCTCCGCGGGGACCCTCTTTCTTATGTGGTCTGCGTCCGATTGCGGCTGATGATCCAATCCAGCGCCGCCACAACGGCCAGACCGGCACAGGCGGCCAGCGCATCGACGACGAAATCTGACAGCCGTGCATGACGGCCCGGCGCCCAGAATTGCAGGATTTCGATCACACCGGTCATGACGACCATCGCCGACGCGGTCACGAGCCGGTGATGCCGATAGGCGAGGCCGAAGGCGAGCCCAACCAGGACGAAGGCAAGGGCATGCTCGCCACCCTGGCCGAGATCGGCCGCGTGCGGCCGAAGACGCGGCGGACCGAGCGTGGCAAAGGTGACGGCGGCGGCAAGACCCCAGGCGATCAGCCGAAGGAAAATTGTCATGGCCCAGCGGACTAGCACGAAATCTCCCGCAGAAGCGAGAAGGCCTCGGCGCGTGGTTAATTGCCGTTTGTTAATGGATGAAGTTACAGCGGCTGCCGCACGCCAAGCCCGTGCATGAATCGCTCCCTGATCTGCACGGGATCGCGGCGCGTGGTTCCGGTTCCCGGCTTGTCGTCGATGCGCACGCCGATCAGCATCGGGCCGTTGGTAACCAGCGACTGCTCGATCTGCCGCTCGAAATCCTCTTCATCCGCAGCCCAGCTGCTGTTGGCAAGACCGCTGGCGACTGCGATGGCGACAAGATCAGCCGATGCGGCGGCCGGGGTCGGCTGCGAGCCGGTGATCTGGTAGATGCCGTTGTCCATGACAACCATGGTCAGATTGTCGGGCTTAAGCGTTGCGATGGTCGAGAGACAGCCGAGTTGCATCAAGAGTGAGCCGTCGCCCTCCAGTGCGATCACGCGGCGTTTCGGCTGCGCCAGCGCCACACCAAGTGCAATGGGGAAAGCAAGGCCCATGCTGCCGAGCATGTAGAAATTCTGCGGGCGGTGGCCGGCGGCCCAGAGATCGAAATTGGTGTTGCCGATGCCGCCGACGACGGCTTCCCCGTTCTTGAGTTTCGCCACCAGGCGCGAGGTGAGATCGAAGCGGTTCATCACCTTGGTGTTGCGGGCAGGGGTGGTGTTCATGGCGCGCTCACTTGTCGAAGGTCTTGCCGCCGGTCAGGAGCGGCGACAGGATCAGCGCCACCGGCGCCTGCGTGGTGATGGCCTGCTTGATCGAGCGGTCGGTGATGAACTCGAACTCGTCGAGGCGGGTGCAGGTGTGGTGCTCCATGGCGAGCGAGTCCAGCACTGGACGCATGGTGCGGCAGACCAGCGACTGGCCGAGATTGAACTCGCCGAGCGTGCCGCGCTCGGAGACGAACATGATCAGCGGGATCTGCGAGGGCACCACCAGGGAGGCCAGCACGTTGGCGAGCGTGGCAAAGCCCGAAGTCTGCATCAGCATCGCGCCGCGCATGCCGCCCATCCAGGCGCCGGAGATGATGCCGACCGCCTCTTCTTCGCGCGCGGTGGGGAAGACGTTGAAGAAGGAATCGGCGTGCAGGTTCTTGATCAGCGGCGTCAGCACACGGTCCGGCACATAGGGCACCAGTCTTATGTCGTTGCGCTTGAGCGTCTGCAGCACGATCTCGTGCCAGCTCTGCGCGGTCTCCGCGGCCGCCATCAACGTCTCCCTTGTCCCAGCGACGATCTTCGGTTTGCGCCTGCTTCGCGGTCGTCTTGGGTGGCCGAACTTGACGTGCCCGGCAGGATTGTCAACATGCAGCGACCGTAAGCGCGCATGCGATAATGTGAGATGGCGCGCTGGCGGCGATGTGAGAGACAGGGCGTGTCAGGCTGCGGCACAAGCAGCGCATTCGGGAGGGCGCCATGAACAAGTGGTTGCGTGCGGCCGTCGTGGCGGTTGCTGCGTGGCTCGCCGTCAGCGGCATGGCAAGCGCGCAGTCCTTTCCCTCCAAGGCGGTGCATCTTTTCGTACCCTATCCGGCCGGTGGCGCCGTCGATGTGGTGACGCGCACGCTGGGCGATGTCGTCTCGAAACAATGGGGACAGTCGGTCATCGTCGAGAACCGGCCCGGAGCCGGCGGGGTCATCGCATCCCAGGCGCTGGTCTCCGCGCCGCCGGACGGCCATGCGCTGATCGTTGTCGCGAGCGGCCATGCCACCAACCCGTTCCTCTATTCGAAACTTCCCTATGACACCTTCAAGGACTTCACGCCGATTGTGCTGCTGGCGTCCTCGCCCAACATTCTTCTGGTGCGTGCGGACTCGCCGTACAAGACGCTCGGCGACGTGATCGCCGAAGCCCGGGCCAAGCCCGGCAGCCTTTCCTTTGCCCATGCCGGCAACGGCACCTCGACGCATCTGGCGGGCGAGCTGCTCAAGAGTCTGGCCAAAGTCGATATCGTCGCCGTTCCCTACAAGGGCGGTGCGCCGGCGATCAACGATCTCCTGGGCGGGCAGATTCCGCTTTCCTTCAACAACGGGCCGGAGTCGGTCGGACAGATCGCCGCCGGAAAGGTGAGGGCGCTGGCGGTCACGTCAGCCAAGCGGGCGGCATTCCTGCCCGACGTGCCGAGCATGGGCGAAACCGTTGTCGGCTACGACACCGAGGTGTGGTGGGGCCTGCTGGGTCCGGCGGGCATGCCTCCGGAGGTCGTTGCAAAGCTCTCGCGTGACTTCGTCGACGCGCTCAACAACGATACGGTCAAGGACCGATTGACGAAACTCGGCGCCACGCCGATCGGCAGCTCGCCGCAGGATTTCGCCGCCAAGATCCGCGCCGACTATGAGAAGTGGGGACCGATCTTCAAGGCCGCCGGCATCAAGGCGGAATGAAACAATGACCGCGCCGCCCTGCCTGCCGCCGCGCGAGGTCACGCGGCCCAAAATTCCGCCGCCGCCGAACGCGTGCGACACCCATGCCCACGTCTTCGGGCCGGCGGAGCGCTTTGCCTACGCCGACGACCGCAGCTACACGCCGCCGGATGCGCCGCTCGAAAAATATCTGGGTATGTTGGATGCCATAGGCTTCACGCGCGGCGTGCTGGTGCAGGGCAGCGCGCATGGCCACGACAATTCCGCCATGCTGGATGCGTTGCGCCGCCAGCCGGAGCGCCTGCGCGGGGTTGCGGTGGCGGATGCCGATGTTGCGCCCGCGACCTTGCGCGAGTGGCACCGGCTCGGCGTGCGTGGCCTGCGCTTCAACCATTTCTTCCGCGGCGGGCAGCTGCATTACCGCGGCGGCGTGCCGCTGGACGCAGCGCGGACGCTGGCGCCAGTGATGGCCGAACTCGGGTGGCATTTGCAGCTCTGGATCGACGTCAAGGATCTGCCGGATACGATGGCGCAGTTGAAGTCCTTTGGCCTGCCGATCGTGATCGACCATATGGGCCGCACCGACGCGCGCGCCGGCGCGAACACGGCAGGCTTTCAGAGCCTGCTGCGCGCAGTCGGCGAAGGCTGGTGCTGGTCAAAGCTGTCCGGTGCGCATCGCCTCAGCCTTTGCGCCCCCGATTATCCCGACGCGCAACCGTTTCACGCAGCGCTGGTCAAGGCCAATCCCGAGCGGCTGGTCTGGGGTGGTGACTGGCCGCACCCGCGCGTCGAAGGCGAAATGCCCGATGCCGGTCACCTGTTCGAACTGTTCCAGCAATGGACGCCCGATCTGAAAGTTCAGGAGCGCATCCTCGTCGCCAATCCGGCAAAACTCTATGATTTCCCAAACTGAAAGTCGTTCAATGTCCGTCAACAACAAGCGCATCTTCTACGTCAAGTACCTCGCCCACGACATCTATATCGAGATCATGAAGGGCCGTCCCGACGTGCGGCTGGACCGGCTCGAGAATGAAAGCCCGGCCGATGTGTTCACGCCGATCCTGTCGGCTGCGCATGCCTACCAGATCGGCGCGGCGCGTGATGAACTGGCTCGGCATTTTCATGTCGACAAGGATTTCCTGAAGCGGACGCCGAACCTCCTGATCGTCTCCTCCAACGGCGCGGGCTTCGACCCTGTCGATGTCGCCGCCTGCACCGAGGCCGGCGTGCTGGTGGTCAACCAGTCCGGCGGCAATGCCAATTCCGTCGCCGAGCATGCGCTGGGCATGCTGCTGACACTGTCGAAGCGCATTCTGGAATCCGACCGCGCGCTGCGTCGCGACCGCGACGTCAACCGCAACTCGCTGATCGGCAATGAGGCCAAGGGCAAGACCATCGGCATCGTCGGGCTTGGCAATGTCGGCCGCCGCATCGCCGAGCTCTGCAATGGCCTGCTGCACATGAAGGTGCTCGCCTACGATCCCTACCTGACCGCGGAAGAGATGGCGAAGCGGGGCGGGGAGAAGGTCGAGCTCGACGATCTCCTGCAACGTTCCGATTTCGTCTCGATCAGCTGCCCGCTCGATGCCGGCAGTCGCGGCATGATCGGCGCGCGCGAGTTCGCGCTGATGCAGCCGCACGCCTTCTTCATCACCACCGCGCGCGGCTTCATCCATGATGAGCGCGCGCTCTATGATGCGTTGAAAGAGAAGCGCCTTGCGGGTGCCGGCCTCGACGTCTGGGACAAGGAGCCGCCGCCGCCGGAGCATCCGCTGCTGCAGTTCGACACTGTGCTGGCGAGCCCGCACACGGCCGGTGTCACTAGGGAAGCGCGGATCAACATGGGCCGCATCGCCGCCGAGCAGCTGCTCGATGCTCTGGACGGCAAGCGGCCGCCGCGGGTCATCAATCCCGAGGTGTGGCCGGTCTACGCCAAGCGGTTTGCGGCGGCTTTTGGGGGCACGCCGAAATAACCTTGAAATGGCCTTGAGGCGGGTCGAACAGGCGGCGAAGAATTTCTTCGCCGCTGCCATCCTGCCGTCGACTGGCGCCTAACCCAATGCCTCCAGATCACTCCGGCACGATGCGAACGGCGCCGCGCGCGGCGCTGCTGGCGAACGCCGCGTAAGACTTGAGCGCGGTGGAGACCGCACGCTTGCGCGGTGCCGGCTTCCACGCCGCCTTGCCCTTCGCGACCATCGCTGCGCGGCGGCGCTCGAGTTCGGCTTCCGGCACCGCGAGGTTGATCTTGCGGCCCGGAATATCGAGCTCGATGGTGTCGCCTTCCTCGACGAGCCCGATCAATCCGCCCTCGGCCGCTTCCGGCGAGATATGGCCGATCGACAGGCCCGACGATCCGCCGGAGAAGCGGCCGTCGGTGATCAGGGCGCAGGCTTTGCCGAGCCCCTTCGATTTCAGATAGCTGGTCGGATACAGCATTTCCTGCATGCCGGGGCCGCCGCGCGGGCCTTCGTAGCGGACCACGACAACATCGCCGGCCTTCACCTTGTTGCCCAGAATGGCTTCTACGGAAGCGTCCTGGCTTTCGAAGATGCGGGCAGGGCCCGAGAACTTCAGGATGCTCTCGTCGACGCCGGCGGTCTTTACGATGCAGCCGTCCTTGGCGAGGTTGCCGAACAGCACGGCAAGGCCGCCGTCCTTGGAATAGGCATGCGCGGCGTTGCGGATCACGCCCTTTTCGCGATCGAGATCGACGTCGTCGAAGCGGCGATCCTGGCTGAAGGCGACCTGTGTCGGCACGCCGCCGGGCGCAGCCTTGTAGAAATTGCGCACCTTCTCGCTCGAGGTGCGGGCGATGTCCCAGCGGTCGAGCGCATCGGAGAGCGTCGTTGCATGCACCGTCGGCACGTTCGTGGTGATCAGCCCGGCGCGGTCGAGCTCGCCGAGGATGCCCATGATGCCGCCGGCGTGGTGCACGTCTTCCATGTGCACGTCCTGCACGGACGGCGCGACCTTGCAGAGCACCGGCACCTTGCGCGACAGGCGGTCGATATCGCTCATGGTGAAGGGCACCTGGCCCTCATGCGCGGCTGCGAGAAGATGCAGCACGGTATTGGTCGAGCCGCCCATGGCGATGTCGAGCGTCATGGCGTTCTCGAACGCCGTGAAACTGGCAATGCCACGCGGCAGCACGCTGGCGTCGTCCTGCTCATAGTAGCGACGGGCGAGATCGACGATCAGGTGGCCGGCCTCAACGAACAGGCTCTTGCGGTCGGCATGCGTCGCCAGCACCGAGCCGTTGCCGGGCAGCGCCAGGCCCAGCGCCTCGGTTAGGCAGTTCATAGAATTGGCGGTGAACATGCCCGAGCAGGAGCCGCAGGTCGGGCAGGCCGAGCGCTCGACTACCTCGACTTCGGCATCGCTGACGGAACTGTCCGCGGCCGCCACCATGGCGTCGATCAGGTCGACTGCGCGCTTCTTGCCCTTCAGCACGATCTTGCCCGACTCCATCGGGCCGCCGGAGACGAACACGGTCGGGATGTTGATGCGCAGCGATGCCATCAGCATGCCGGGCGTGATCTTGTCGCAATTGGAGATGCAGACCATGGCGTCGGCGCAATGCGCATTGACCATGTATTCGACGCTGTCGGCGATCAATTCGCGCGAGGGCAGGCTGTAGAGCATGCCGTCATGGCCCATCGCGATGCCGTCATCCACGGCAATGGTGTTGAACTCCTTGGCGACGCCGCCGGCCTTTTCGATCTCGCGCGCCACGAGTTGCCCCAGGTTCTGCAGGTGCACATGCCCCGGCACGAACTGCGTGAAGGAGTTCACGACAGCGATGATCGGCTTGCCAAAATCCTCGTTCTTCATGCCGGTCGCGCGCCAGAGGCCGCGGGCACCCGCCATGTTGCGGCCGTGGGTGGTGGTGCGGGAACGATAGGGCGGCATCATAAATCCTTGGGCTGTTTCGGGATTTTTGTCGAATTGCCCCCGTTATGCCCGGCCCGGCGCGCCGACTCAAGGGCGCAGGCGGCATGGCAGGACCGCGCGACCGGTCGTTTTGGCCCGTCGTCCTTGATCGGGGCGCCGAAGTCAGGAAACTGCGGACACGCAAAACGAAGAAAAGCCAAGGGAGACCCACCGTGGCCCGACTGCCCCTGATCGATCCGCAAGCAACCTCCGGCGATATCCGCGCCTCCTTCGAGCGGATGCCGGTGAAGCTGAACATCTTCCGCATGATGGCCCATGCGGAGACCAACATGATCCCGGCGATGCGGTTCGCCAACTCCATCCTGCACAAGCAGAAGCTCAGCCACGTCAACCGTGAACTGCTGATCCTGCAGGTCGCCCGCATCGAGGGCGGCGAGTATGAGTGGCGCCAGCACGTGCCGATCGCGCTTGGCGTCGGCGTGAGCCAGAAGCAGATCGACGCGCTCGAGCGCGGCGACTATGGTGCGGCCGTTTTCAGCGAGGCGGAGCGGGCGCTGCTCGCCTTTGGCCGCGAGGTGGTCGAGAACGTCCGCGTGCCCGAGGCTGTGTTCGCGGACATGCAAAGGCATTTCAGCGATCAGGAGATCGTCGAGTCCATCTTCACGATCGGCTGCTACATGATGATGGCGCGCCTGACCGAGGCCACGGAGACCGATCTCGACGCAGCCGCCGGCATGGCGGTGTTCGAAGGCGGCCGGAAACGGAGCGCGTGAAGCAGAATGAGTGCGTTGTTCGGAAAGGTCTGCCAGAACGGCTATGTCGTTCGCGACGTTGCCTCTGCCATGAAGTTCTGGACCGAGGTGCTTCGCGTCGGGCCCTTCTTCTACATTCCCTCGGTGAAGGTGGACTGGTTCAGATATCGCGGCACAGATTCCCCGCTCGAGATGAGCATCGCGCTCGCCAATTCCGGCGACCTGCAGATCGAGCTGATCCAGCAGCGCAACGGTGCGCCCTCGATGTATCTCGATTTCCTGCGCGAGCATGGCGAGGGGCTGCAGCATATGTCCTACTGGAGCACCGACTACCAGGCGCTCTACGATCGCGTGATCGCCGCCGGCTTCAAGGTCGGCCATGAAGGCCAGATCGGCGGACCGCAGGGACGCTTTGCCTATTTCGAGACGCCGGGCCATGCCGGCACGGTGATCGAGATTTCCGACATCTCTGGGTCGAAGGGCCGCTTCTTCCAGAAGGTGAAGGCGGCAGCCGCCAATTGGGACGGCGCGGACCCGGTGCGGGTGATCGGCTGACGCAGCGCGGTATCGGCTGATCTGACGCACCATCTCGTCTGTTAGCGGCAGTCAAAAGGATGTATTGGGGGATTGCTAGGGGTAACTGATCGGGCCGGCCGTCATTGGCCTGCCCATCATGAAACCTGTGGTGATTCACATGAGTGAGGGTCCGAACAAGCCCAGAGACGGCGGACGAGGCGCGACCTCACCGCATGACCCGATGCAGTGGCCCTTTGCGGCCATGAAGTTCGCCACGGACGCGATGTTCTGGTGGCTCGATCAGGGATCCAACCAAGCGGCGTCCGACGACAAGCCCGAATTGCCCTGGACGACGCCGAACAAGATCGCGCTGGAACTTGCCACCATGCGTCTGCGCGATTTTTCGCGCCGGCGCGGCGGGCGGCCGGTTCTGATCTGCGGGCCCTACGCGCTGCATGGCACCTTGATTGCTGATTTCGCGCCGGGTCACAGCATCGTCGAGCGGCTGCAGCAGAGCGGCCTCGATTGCATCTATCTGACTGATTGGCGCTCCGCCTCGCCGGACATGCGTTACCTCGCCATCGACCAGTATCTTGCTGACCTCAACGTCGCCGTCGACGAGATCGGCGCGCCGGTCGATCTGATCGGCCTGTGTCAGGGCGGATGGCTGTCGCTGGTCTATGCCGCGCGCTTTCCGCAGAAGGTGCGGCGGCTGGTGCTCGCGGGCGCTCCTGTCGACGCTTCCGTGGACTCCGGATTGGTGCGGCTGGTCGGCACCGCGCCGCAAACGGCGTTCGAGGCTTTGGTCGAGAGCGGCGGCGGTATCGTCAAGGGCGCGCATATCTTGCGCTTCTGGAGCCGTGCTTCCGACACTGCCGTGGTGCTGCAACGCAGCCTTTCGCCGGAAGTGGCCGCCGACCGGGCCCTCCACGAGCGCTTCGTGCGCTGGCATGACGACACCGTGGACTTGCCCGGCACCTACTACCTGCAGGTGGTGCACTGGATCTACCGGGAGAACCGCATCGCGAACGGCACGTTCGTGGCGCTCGGCCGGACAGTCCGTCCCGATGACATCAGGGTACCGGTCTTTCTGCTTGCCGGCGGCGATGACGAGATCGTCCCTGCCGCGCAGGCGATGGCGACCGCCTCGCGGCTCGGCACGCCAGCCGGCCTTATCGAGCGGGCCGTCGTACCCTCCAGCCACCTCGGCCTCTATCTCGGCGGCCAGACGCTGGCCATGGCCTGGCCCCGGATCGCCTTCTGGCTGCAGGCCGACCGGGCGGTTCCGGTAGCCGCCCGGCTCTGATATCAGGTCGGCATGGTCAGGTGCGGGCGTCCAGCCGCCCGCGAGAAGAGGACACGGCAAATGATTGAATCGGTAGGCATCATCGGTGCAGGCACCATGGGCAACGGCATCGCGCAGGTCTGTGCGGCGGCCGGGCTCAGCGTGACCATGGTCGACATTTCGGATGCCGCGGTGAAGCGGGGGCTTTCCACCATCGACGGCAGCCTCGATCGCCTGGTCAAGAAGGAAAAGATGAGCGCCGCCGATCGCGAGGCCGCGAGGCCCGAACGCACCGGGGGCGACCACGAGCGGACCGTATGTGGTGAAGCCCGGCTGCACGCTGATTCCTGAGGTCGCGATCA
>Ga0187815_10001202_pt1 | contig 12278 bp, 11 predicted proteins | sample NC_S_5_FD_132962 | JGI IMG/M metagenome (GOLD analysis project Ga0187815, IMG submission 132962) | Wetland sediment microbial communities from Neuse River Estuary, North Carolina, USA - ASW-S_5 | ecosystem: Environmental > Aquatic > Freshwater > Wetlands > Sediment | place: USA: North Carolina...
CCGCTGGAGGTGACCGCCAAGCTGCTCATCGACCAGTGGAAGCTCAAGCCCGGCGAGCCCGAGCTCACGGTGATGCGTGTCACGGTGGAAGGCGAGGAGCAAGGCAAGCGCGTGCGTCATGTCTGGGACATGTACGACGAGTTCGATCCTAAGACCGGCTTCTCCTCCATGTCGCGCACCACCGGCTTCACCTGCGCCGCCGCCGCCAACCTGCTGCTGGACAAGACCTACGGCGTCACCGGCGTGCATCCGCCGGAGCACGTGGGTGCCGTGGATGCTTGCTACAGCTACATGCTCGCTTACCTCGCGGAACGCGGCGTGCACTACAAGCAGCGCACTCAGAATCTGTAAGTAAATGTCGAAGGCCAGGGTGGTCATGCTCTGCGGCTTGCCCGGCAGCGGCAAGTCCACCCTAGCCGCTTCCCTCTGCACACGCTTCGGTTTCGTGCTTATCGACCGAGATTGCATCCGCGACCGGCTCTTCCCCGACTGCCGTTTCACGGAGGCGGAGAAGCAGGCTGCCAACCAGGCGGTGCTGGAGACGTTGCGTGCTCACTGTGCTGCAGGGAAGAGTTCGCTCTTGGACGGCATGACCTTCGGACGGGAGAGCGAGCGGCAGGCGGTGCGGGCCATCTGTGCACAACACGGCTTCGAGTGCGCCTTACTGTGGCTGGACTGCCCGGTGGAGGTAGCCATGGAGCGAGTGTTTCGGCAACCTCATCCAGCCGTGGATCGCACGCCGCAGTTGGTGCGGGACGTGGCCGCGCGTTTCGAGAAGCCCAAGGATGCGCTGCGCCTGGATGCGACACTGCCGATCGAAGAGTTGCTGGAGCACGCCGTGGTGGCGCTGGTCAGCTGATCCAACCCGCTCTGACCGTCATGGGCCACAGCACCGGTTGCGCGGCCTTCGGATCGCCCCAGGCTTTCAATAGCTCGTCGCCCACCAGGTCCACGGGGTCCTGGCCATTCTTCTTGATGTAGTTCTGGGTGGCGGACCAGCTGCGCAGGTAGCCTACGTAGCCTTCTAGGTCCCACTGCACTTCCATCTGCACCCGCGGCAGCTCGACCTCCGGGAAGGGGAAGGCTAGGTCCGCGTAGCCCCGCTCCACGTGCCTGCGTTCCGGCGGCCAGTAAACGTCGCCCAGGATGCCGTTGTAGAGCCGCTCGGTGACCGCGTCCACCCCGGGGTTCACAACGCAGCGCATGTAGCAGGAGCAGGCCAGCAAGGCCCGGGGTTTGGCCACGCGCCGCACCTCCGCATAGAAGCGCGGCAGGTCGAACCAGTGTAGGGCCTGGGCCACGGTCACGAGCGCCACGCTCCGGTCCGGCAGGCCGCTCTGTTCCGCCGGCGCCACCGAGTAATGGATCCTGGGGTGGGGCGTGGCCGCGGCGATCTGCTTGTCGCTGGCGTCCGTCGCCTCCACCCGGTCGAAGACTTCCGCCAACCCCAAGGCCGCCTGGCCGTTGCCGGTGGCGCAGTCCCACACGCATTCCCGCCCCGGCGCCAGTGCCGCCAGTGCCTTGAACAGGGCGGTGGGATAGGCGCCGGGGCGATAGCGGGAGTAGTCGGCGGCGTGACCGGAGAAGTGATCTTTGAAGGATCCCTGGGACATGGGCCTATTATAAGTTTATAAGTCCGGAGGCGCGGGTGCCCGCGCGTGGAGGGCGGCGATGAAAACACTCGCGATGGTCGGCAGCCTGCGCAAAGGCTCCTACAACAGGCTCACCCTGCGCGCAGCCATGGAGCTCAAGCCCGCCGGCATGGAGATCGAGGATTTCGACATCGCGCCCATCCCGTCCTACAACGAGGACGTGCGCGCCCAGGGGTTCCCGCCGCCGGTACAGGCCTTGCGCGACAAGATCCAGGCGGCGGACGCCCTGCTCTTCGTCACGCCCGAATACAACTACTCCGTGCCAGGCGTGCTCAAGAACGCCATCGACTGGGCTTCGCGGCCGCCGGAGCGGGTCTTCAGCGGCAAGCCGGCGGCGATCATGGGCGCCTCCGGCGGCCGGCTCGGTACCGCCCGCGCCCAGTACCACCTGCGCCAGACCGGGGTGTTCCTGGACCTGCACTTCATCAACAAACCCGAGGTCATGATCTCCTTCGCGGAGAAGGTCTTCGATGCGTCGGGCCACTTGACCGACGAGGGCGCCCGCAAGCTCATCGCGGAACTGCTGGTGAATCTGGCCGACTGGACGCGGCGCTTGCAAGCCAAATAAGAAGGGACTCATCAGAGGCCCTTCTCGATCAAGTTCCTGTCTATCTGACTCAGTGGCTGGTGGCCTCGCCGCCGGTCTTGGACAGCCACTTCATATAGGGGATGGCGATCACCGCCAGCACCGTGCCGGCCAACGCCACAAGCCCCAAGTTCATGAACAGGTGGGTGTAGAGCGGCAGCGTCTTCAGCGGGTCGGTGACGTCCTTGGGCACGCTGGCATAGTTGGCCACGAAGCCGCCCAGGTATTGGGAGATGCCCGTGGCCAGGAACCAGGTGCCCATGATGAAGCCGCGCAGCTGCGGGCCCACGTAGCGGGCCACCATCGCGAGCCCCAGGCCGCTGATGAGGAGTTCGCCCAAGGACTGCAGGCAGAAGCCCCAAAACATCCAGGACAGGCCCACCTTGCCGTCCACCGCGAAGTGGCCGCTTAAGCCGTAGACGAAGAAGCCCGCGGCCAGCACCAGGAAGCCTATGGCGAACTTGGTGGAGATATGGAAGTCGCCCTTGTCCTTACTCAGGTGGGTGTAGAGCCAGGCGAGCGGCGGACTCAGCACGAAGATCCACACCGGGTTGAACCACTGCACCATCTCCGCCGGCACGTTGATGCCGTAGAGGTTGAGGTCCACGTTGCGCAGCGAATAGAGCGTCAGCGAAGTGGACATCTGCTGGTAGAAGATGAAGAACAGCATGGTCTGGGCGGTGAGGATCATCACTGCGACGAGGCCCTTGCGCTCGCCGCTGCTGCCCTTGTAGATCATGATGCCGAAGATGAAGAGCATGCCGATGAACGCGAGGACGGCGAGGTCGCGGGCGTAGTCCTTGTTCTGGATGATGGCCGCCACCACCACGATGCCGGCGGCCGCGCCCGCCAGCACCAAGGCGAGTTTCTTCAGGTCGATCGGCTTGAAGTCGGGCTCGGAGCCCACGTGCGCCAGATGGCGGCGCAGCATGAAGTAGTTGACGATGCCGAGCGCCATGCCGACGGAGCAGAACGCGAAGGCCGCGTGCCAGCCCCAGTACACCTGGATGATGGGGGTAAAGAACTGCGACAGGGTGGCGCCCAGGTTCACCGCCATGTAGTACATGGTGAAGGCGCTGTCGATCTTGGCGGACTCGCCCTCATAGATCTTGGAGATGAGGTTGGCCGGGTTGGATTTGAACAGGCCGCCGCCCACGGCGCATACCGCCAGGGCCACGAACAGGAAGGCCGGGTTAGGGATGGCGAGCATGGCGTAGCCGATCACCAGGATGACGGCCCCCATCAGCGCGGTGCGCTTGCTGCCCAGCACCCGGTCGCCGATCCAGCCGCCGATGGCGGGGATGGCGTAGGCGATGCCCACGAAGGCGGAGAAGGTGAGGTTGGCGTTGTCGTCGGTGTAGGCGAGCTTCTGCACCATGAACAACACGACGATCTGGGTCATGCCGTAGTAGCCGAAGCGTTCCCACATCTCGATGAGGAACAGGCTCACGAAGCCGAGCGTCTTGGAAGGCTTGCCGGTCTGGGTGGTCATTGGCTGTCCCCGGGTGAGTGTGGGTCGGGCGGCGCCGCTCTTGGAGGCGGCTGCGGACGGAGGGCCAGTGATTTAGTACCAGAATATGACGCCTGTGTGAAGCCGCGCCGGGGAGGCTGACCTATACTCCAGGGCCTGTGGCGGGAAACCCCGGGGGCCAGCCGTGACCGTCAAAGCCGCCGAGCGCCGGCGCTACACACGCTTCCGCTTCGCATCGGTCATCCGTACCCGGGACGGCGACGCGGACCGGGAATGTACGCTCATGGACCTATCGCTGCGTGGGTTCCTGGCCCGCTGTCCGGCGGAATGGCGGCCCGCGCCGGGGGAGCGGCTCAGGGTGGAGTGGCGCCTGGCGGAGCTCATCACCCTCGACCTCGACGCGGTGGTCATGCACACCGACGCGGACCGTATCGGCTGCACCTGGGAAGCGCGCGACGAACAGAGCTTCGCGCACCTGAAGCGCCTCGTGGAGATGAATCTCAAGGATCCGAAGCTGGTGGCGCGGGAGCTCAAGGCCCTGCAAGCCGAGCCCATCCGCCAGTTCGCCCTGCACTGAGAGCCAGGGGTCAGTTCCCCCAGAGGTCCAGTTGCCCGCCTTCCGGTGGCACCCGGAAGCGGGTCAGGTCGATGCCCATGCGCCGGCTGAGGCCGAGCTTGAGGCGTTTGCAGGCGAGCGCGAAGCGCTGCGCGATGAGCTCGGCGTATTTGCCGGTGCCGCGCATGCGGGTGCCGAACTCCGACTGGTATTCGCCGCCGCCGCGGGACTGACGTATCAGGCTCATCACGTGCTCGGCCTTGAGCGGGTAGTGTTCGGTGAGCCATTCCTTGAAGAGGTCCTTGAGTTCGTAGGGCAGACGCAGCAGCACGTAGCCGGCGCTGCAAGCGCCGGCCCCGGCGGCGAGCTCCAGGATCCTCTCCATCTCGGCGTCGTTGATCATGGGGATGATGGGCGCGGTCATGACGCCCACCGGCACACCGGCCTTGGCGAGCGTCTCCACGGTGCGCAGGCGTCCTTGCGGGCTCGCGGTGCGCGGCTCCAGGCTGCGTTTCAGCCCATCGTCGAGCGTGGTGATGCTCACCATCACCGACACGAGCCGCTCCTTGGCGAGCTCGCTCAGGATGTCCAGGTCCCGGGTAACGAGCGTGCTCTTGGTGATGATGGCCACCGGGTGGTGGAAGCGCTGCACCACCTCCAGGATGGAGCGGGTGACCATGAGCTTCTTCTCCACCGGCTGGTAGGGGTCGGTGTTGGCGCCCAGCATGAAGCTGCTCACCCGATAGCCGGGCTTGCGCAGTTCCTTGTCGAGCAACTCGGCCGCGTCCGCCTTGTAGAAGAGCTTGGTTTCGAAGTCGAGGCCCGGCGAGAGGTTGAGGTAGGCGTGGCTTGGCCGGGCGTAGCAGTAGATGCAGCCGTGCTCGCAGCCCTTGTAGGGGTTGATGGATTGGGAGAACTGGATGTCGGGCGACGCGTTGCGGCTGATGAGGGTGCGGGTGGGATCGGGCCGCACCTCGGTCTTGAGGGGTGGCAGCTCATCCTCGTCCTCCAGGGGCCGGTTCCAGCCGTCGTCCTCCACGAACTTGCGGATGCTCTCGAAGCGGCCCTCGGGATTGGATAGGGCGCCGCGGCCTTTGTGTGCTTCGGGCGGTTTCACGGTGGGTGAGGAGTAACTGTATATAAACACAGTATAGGACCGAGCCCAGGCTTCCGCCAAGGCCCGGTTTGGGAGGGTCCGGGATCGCGTGTTAAGGTAGCCCGGCCATCCCTTCATCTCTAGAAGCTCCGATAATCCCGTGAATAGCATGATGAAATCCGGCCTGCTCCTGGCCGCCTGCGGGCTCTTGGCTGCCTGTGCTATGCCCCCCAAACCGGCGCCTGCCCCAGCCCCGCCCGTCCCCCTTCTTATTGCATCTCCGGTGAACGACTCGGCTGCCACGGCGCTGGAGGCTCGGCTCACGGTCACCGAAGACAGCCAGATGCTGTTGCGCTTCGAGGTGGAACCGGACGGCTCGGTGCAGAAGACCACGGTGCTCATGTCCAAGCTCTCGCCCGAGAACACGGCCGCGGTCACCGCTGCGTTCTCCGGTCTGCGCTTTCGCCCCTACCTGGATTCCGGCAAGCCGGTGGTGCGGGCTTTCATCTATCCTCTCTTCTTCGGGCCCGATGCGGTCTCGGAGCGAACCCGCTTCCTCTGCCGACATCAGCAGGAGATGTACCTGCCCGCGAGCCGCTGCGACATCATGCCCCTCGATGGCTGGCAGGTGTATCGAGTGACGCCGCCATATCCCGAATCCCTCCTCGCCGCTCCGGTCGCGGGCGCGGTCACCTTGAACTTCGACGTGGACGCGAGCGGCAGCCCGAGCAACGTGAAGGTGGTGAAGTCGGTGCCGCCCGGTGTGTTCGACACTGCTGCGGTGGTGGCGTTGCAGCAGTGGTACTTCGAAGCGCCCGCGGGCGTGAGCGCGGTGCCGCCCCAGCACGCGAGCGTGACCTTGCATTTCACGCCGCCCACGTCGCACAAGTGACGTTTCGGCTGCGCAGACTTGCGCGTGCCGCAGCGCGATGGGGGTATTTCGACACACTAATTTTTTGTGTACGAAATTCGCTCCGTATGGAGTCAGATGTCAATGCGCCCCGGATCACCCTCGGTTCGCATCCGATGAGTAAGCGCCGTTTCCCCGTGTTTTAAGCCTATTTCCGCTCTTCAACGGGCGGCGAGACACGTCCAGGCACGCCAGATTATGGCCTATTAATCCCAAATTATTTTTGGGACGTGAAATCCAAAAAACCCCGCACAAGCAGGCACTTCCAGAACCTGGACCGGTGGTGTATATCCATCGCCAAAGAACCAAGCCGCTGCGGCCGGAAGCCGTGTGTGGCCGCAAGCCGTCGAAAGGGAGTCCGTCATCGTCGCCGCCGTCAAGAAACCTGTGCTGCATAAGGCGCTGGTGTTGATCATGGTGCGCATCCTGCGTCCCGTCGCCCGCATAGCGCTGCGTCACGGCATGTCCAACATTGAGTTCGAAGAGATCTCTCGTTGGGTGTTCGTGGACACGGCCCTGCATGACCCTGTGTTCTCGCTCAGCGGACGCAGCAAGCAATTCAAATCGCGGGCCGCCATCCTCACTGGACTCTCGCGCAAGGAGGTCATGCGGCTCTCGCGCCAAGCGCAGCCCGGCGAGCAGGGTGAGGTATTGTGCCGCAACCGTGCCGCGCGGGTACTGGCAGGCTGGATGTCACCGCCATATGCCGATAGTCGTGGCCGGCCGCGCGTGCTGCAGGTGAAGGATGGCGCCGACTCCTTCATGCTGCTCGTGAAGAGCTGCGGCGGCGACGTGCCCTACCGTGCCATCCTCGACGAGCTCTTGGAAAGCGGCGCGGTGGAACGAGTCAATGGTCGGTTTATTCGCGTCAAGCCCGGGTCCCGGCCATATCCCCGCAGTTCGCCGGAGGCACTTCAGAGAGCAGGCGATGGTATGGACAACCTCCTGGCCGGGATCGAGCGTATTCTGCATCCAGAAGCGCGTAGGCGGGGGTAACATGAGGGCTGCCCACCGGGAGCCCTGATCCATGCCGAGAACCCGATTTCGCTGGCTGGTCGTCGGCCTGATCTTCTTCATCACCGCCGTGAACTACGTGGACCGCTCCGCGCTCTCCTATGCGGTGAGTGGTGTCTCCGCCGAGTTCGGTTTCGACACCGCCGCAGTTGGGCGCATCCTCGGCGCTTTCGGCATCGGCTACATCGTCACCACTTTTCTGGGCGGAATCTGGGCCGATCATTACGGCGCGCGGCTGACGCTGTTCTTCGCGTCTCTCCTCTGGTCCGTGTCCATCGGCATGACCGGCCTCGCCTCGGGTTTCATGATGCTCTACGCCGCGCGGGTGCTGCTCGGAGTGGCCGAGGGCCCGAACTTCCCGGCGCTCAACCGGGCGGTAGCGGACTGGCTCTCCAGCCGGGAGCGGGCCATCGCATTGTCCAACTCGCTTGTGGCCGTGCCTCTGGCGCTCGCCATCGGCGCCCCACTCGTGACCCAGCTCATCCTACATCTCGGTTGGCGCGGCATGTTCCTGGTGCTGATGCTGCTCGGTGCGTTGTGGCTGCCGCTGTGGTGGTTTCTGTTCCGGGACTTCCCGGAGCAGAGCCCCCATGTGGATGCCGCCGAGCTGGCCCACATCCGCGACGGCGCCGAGCGGCGAAAGGATCCGGCCACGCTGCACGCACGCCGCAGTCACGGCATGAAGCTGTGGCGTTTCCTGCTGTCGAACCCGACTCTGCTCGCCAACGACTGGGCGTTCTTCGTGTTCGGCTATTACCTCTTCTTCTTCATGACCTGGCTGCCGAGCTATTTCCAGCAGGTCTATCACCTGGACTTGAAGCAGGTGGGTATCTTCAACGTGCTGCCCTGGCTCTCGGCCGCGCTGCTGCTCTGGGCCTTCGGTTACCTCTCGGACTGGCTACTCAAACGCACCGGCAGCCTGCGCATCGCCCGCTCGCACCCCATCTGGATCTCCCAGCTGCTGGCGGCGCTCTGCATCCTACCCGTGATCTATACCCACAGCTTCGAGGTGGCATTGGGCTTCATAACCCTGGCGGTGGCGCTCAGCATGAGCACCAACAGCGCCTATTACGCCGTCAACGTAGACGTGGCTCGGGAGCGCTCGGGCACAGCTCTCGGGGTCATGGACGCGCTCTTCGCACTGGCGGGCTATCTCGCACCCACGCTCACGGGCGACCTCGTGGCCGGCACCGGCAGCTTCGAGACCGTGTTCTGGGTGCTGGCGGGTCTGGCGTTTTCCTCGGTCCTGGTGGTCCTCCTGTTCCATCATCCAGATAAGAGCACGAAGCTGGAGCAGCATGTATAAAAAACGCCCGCCGAAAGGCGGGCGTCCTGTCTCTGATCCTAAAAGCGGCGATCAATGCATCGCGTCATCATAGAACTTCGCTAGGTCAGCCTTGAACTGCTTCAGGGCCTCATTGTGCATGTAGATCATGTGACCTGACTGGTAGTAGGTGTAGCGCAGGTTCTTCTTGAGCGAGGGGTCCAGGCCCATGTGGTCCAGGGTGTACTCCGTCTCCAGAAAGGGCGTGGCGAAATCGAAGTAGCCGTTGGCGGACATCACCAGCATGTGTGGGTTCTGGGTCATGGCTTGGCGCAGATCCTCGGCCACGTCGAATAGCGGGGATTTCTGGCCGTCCACTTTGTGGCTCCAGTCCCAGGCGTCGCCCACTGCGTAGTTCGTGGGCTTGTAGCTCATGTCCTCGCCGAACTTGAGGTCGGTGCGCACGTAGTTGTTAAAGGCGGCCACGAAGGCTGGACCGAAGGCGTCCGAGGCGGCGTCGGACTCCGGGGTCTCACCGGCGTTGTCGTGATCGATGCCGGTGTAGCGGGCATCCAGACGGCCCGTGACGCGGCCTTCGTCGCGCATCAGCTCCTTCTCGAAACGGTCGGGCGTGATGCGCAGCTTGGCTTCGAGGATGTACTTCACAGGCAGACCGGTGAAACCAGCGAGCTTCTGGGCGATGATCTGGGTGTCGGCTGGGCTCAGGTTATCGCCCTTGGTGAGCGCCGTGGCGTACTCGCCCAGGGCGAACTCGCGGGCCTGCTGCACGAAAACCGCGACGTCTACCGGAGCGTTCGGGACCTTATGGTGGTACCAGGCGCTGGCCGCCATGGTGGGGAGATACAGCTCATAGGGTTCATCCACGGCGTAGTTGGGGCCGAAGAAGTCCACGTAGGGATCTAGCCAGGAGGAGACCAGCGTCACGCCGTTTAGCGCAATGCCCTTCTGCTGCAGCCACAGGGAGAGCCCTGCGGCGCGGGTGGTGCCGTAGCTCTCGCCGAGGAGGAATTTGGGGGAGTTCCAGCGGTCGTTCACGCTGATATAGCGCTGGATGAAGCGGCCGAAAGCCGAGACATCTTGGTCCACGCCCCAGAAATCTTTGCCTTCGCCCTTGCCCACCGGTTTACTGAAACCAGTGCCGATGGCGTCCACGAACACGAGGTCGCTCTTGTCGATCAGCGAATAAGGGTTCGCTGCGAGGTCGTATGGGGGGGGAGGGGTTGACTGCGCGTCCGGGGTCACCACGCGCATGGGCGCGATGGAGCCCATATGCAGCCACATGGAGGAGGAGCCGGGGCCGCCGTTGAAGATGAAGGTCACGGGGCGGCGGGTGTCGCCGGTGGTATAGGCCACGTAGAACATGCTTGCCACGGGCTCATCCTTGTCGTCCTTGATGAGCAGGGTGCCAGCGGTGGCGTCGTAGGCGATGCTCTTGCCGCCAACGGTCACGCTGTGACGGGTGGTGGATTTCTCTTCCTTGGGCACCGGAGCCTCTTTGGTCGCGGCGGCACCGTCCTTGCCGGCGTCGTCGTCGGCATAGGCCGGCACGGCCAGCACGGCGGCGAAGGCGAGTAACAGGGCGAATCTCTTCATGGTTCTCTCCTTAAAAATCGCTTGGTTTTGGCGCCGGCTCAGCGGGCCGTGGCATCGTAGAACTTGGCGAGGTCGGCCTTGAGTGCCTTCAGCGCCGGCACGTGCAGGTAGATCATGTGGCCGGAGTCGTAGTAGCCGAACTGCACGTTGCCCCGTAGCGAGGGGTCCAGGCCCATGTGGGAGAGGGTGTATTCGGTGGCGAAGAACGGCGTCGCCAAGTCGAAGTAGCCGTTGGCCACGAACAGCTTCATGTGCGGGTTGTGGGTCATGGCCTGGCGCAGGTCTTCGGCCACGTCCAGGGAGCCCGGCCACCAGGGATTGAAGCCGTTGTCATGTTTCCAATCCCAGTCGCGGCCGGCGCGGGCGCTCAGCACATAGTCCCGGTCCGGGTTGTAGTCGAGGGTGTCGGTCATGTAGGCGTGGAAGGCGGCGTTGAAGGGGCCGCTCAAGTAGCTGTTCGCGGGGTCGAACTCCGGGGCCTCGCCGGCGTTGTCGATGTCGATGCCGGTGTAGCGCGCGTCGAGGCGGCCCACGGTCACCCCCTCGTCGCGCGTAAGCTCTTTCATGAAGCGGAAGGGATAGATGCGTAGCCGACTCTCAGTGAGGTAGGTCTCGCTAAGGCCCGAGTAGGCGGAGAGCTTCTTCAGCACGTCGGCGCGGGTGGTCGCATCGAGCTTGTCGCCCTGCATCAGGGCGTCGGCGTATTCCCCGGCCGCGAAGGCGCGCACTTCCTTTAGGAAGGCGGGCAGGTCCGCGGGTCTCGGTTTGAGCTTGTCGTGGTACCACGCGACGGCCGCGTAGCTCGGCAGGTTGGTGATGAAGGGCAGGTCGTTACCGACGTTGAAGCTCTCGGTGCCGAAGTCGAGGATCGAGGACACCAGGATCACGCCGTTCAAGGCCACGCCGGCGTTGCTCAGCATGTTGGAGAGCAGCGCCGAGCGGGTAGTGCCATAGCTCTCGCCCATGAGGTACTTGGGCGAGTTCCAGCGGCCGTTCTTGGAGAGATAGCGCTGGATGAACTGGGTGAAGGCCTTGCCGTCCTGGTCCACGCCCCAGAAATCCTTGTCCTTGGCCTTGCCCACGGCGTGGCTGTAGCCCGTGCCGATGGCGTCGATGAACACGAGATCGGTCTTGTCCAGCAGGCTGTACTGGTTGCTCACCAGTGAGTAGGGCGCATCGGGGGTCGACGTGGCGTCCGCGGTCTCGACACGCACCGGACCCACCGAGCCCATGTGCAGCCAGATGCTGGCGGAGCCGGGCCCGCCGTTATAGAGGAAGGTCACCGGGCGGTGCGCCGGGTCGGCGCCATCCTTGGTGTAGGCCACATAGAACACGCTCGCGTCGGCTTCATCCTTGTCGTCCTTGAGCAGTAGCGTGCCGGCGGTGGCGGTGTATTTGATGGTCGCCCCGTCGAGGGCGAGGCTGTGATGGGTGACGGAGCTCTCTTCCTTGGGCTGGTCGGCCGGGGCGGCATCCGTCTTGGCGGGCGGAGTCTCGGCCGCGTGGGCCGGTTGGCCGAGGGCCAGGGGCAGCGCAAGACAGCAGAGAGCGAGCAGGCGTGACATCAGGGGGCCTCCTTTGGGAGCCGGCAGTGTAACCCGCCGGTTAGGTGGGTTAAGACCCTTGCGGTGCCTGGCCGTTCCAGCTGTCCGGGGAAAAAATCTATCCGGACAGGAACCGGACAGTCGGCGGACAGTGGCTTAAAGAAGACGCCCGCCGAGCGGCGGGCGTCTTGATCGGATCGAAGACTGTTCCGGCTTACTGGCTAGCGGCTGAGTCGTAGAACTTGTCCAGGTCAGCCGTAAGCTGCTTATGGGCCACGGGGTTGAGATAGATCATGTGCCCTGAGGGGTAGTAGCCGAACTCCACGTTCTTCATGAGTTCCGGCGGCAGGTCCATCTGGTCCAGGTCGAACTCGGTCTTGAAGAACGGCGTGGCCAGGTCGAAGTAGCCGTTGGCCGAAAACACCTTGAGGTGCGGGTTCTTGCGGATCGCGTCCGCCAGGTTGGCCTGCACGTCCGGCAGCGGCGGTGTGAAGAAGCCCGGCCGTCCCGGCAGCGGATGCTTCCAATCCCAGTTGCGGATCACGTCGTAGCCGGTCACGCGGTAATCCGC
>Ga0187815_10001203_pt1 | contig 12275 bp, 13 predicted proteins | sample NC_S_5_FD_132962 | JGI IMG/M metagenome (GOLD analysis project Ga0187815, IMG submission 132962) | Wetland sediment microbial communities from Neuse River Estuary, North Carolina, USA - ASW-S_5 | ecosystem: Environmental > Aquatic > Freshwater > Wetlands > Sediment | place: USA: North Carolina...
GCGCCGCCGTGATGCTCATCGGTCGATTTTTCCCGATGATTGCGATGTTGATGATCTCCCACCACTTCTCCGTCCAGTCGCCACTGCCGCCCGGTCCGGGCACGCTCAAGACGCAGAGCCTCACCTTCATGATCTACCTCACGCTGTTCCTCATGATCCTTACCGCGCTTCTGTTCCTTCCGGCGCTCGCGCTAGGACCGTTGACCCAGATCGGAGCGGGGGGCTAGGCGGTGGCCTCAAGGATTTCCGCCCCGAGCGCCGACGTCCGGGCCGAGTCCCGGATCTCAGTGGGCTACGTGCTCGCGGAGTCGATCCGGGGCTTCGACCCTCGCCGCCAGATCCGCCACCCGGTGATGTTCACCGTCTACGTCCTCTTCCTGTTCATCGTGGTCGTAATGATCGACCCCAAGGTGTTCCCGGACCTCACCGTCGGGTACGACAAGATCTACTACCTCGGAACCGCCGTGCTCCTCTTCGCCACGCTCTGGTTCGCCAATCTGAGCGAAGGGATCGCGGAGGCGCAGGGCCGTGCTCAGGCCGAGTCCCTCCGGCAGATCCGGGGCGGGCTCACCGCCCACCGTCTCGACGCGGCCGGTAAGGAGACCACGGTCCCGGTGGAAACGATGCGCCTCGGGGACGTCTTCGTCGTCCACCAGGGCGAGACCGTCTCGACGGACGGCGATGTGGTCCAGGGCGCAGCCCAGATCGACGAGTCGATGCTCACCGGCGAATCGCAGACCGTCCTTCGGGAGAGCGGTGGCGACCGTACGAGCGTTCTCGGAGGCTCGAAGGTCGCCGAGGGGGAGATCGAGGTGCGGGTTTCAGCGATCCAGGGACAGTCGTTCCTGGACCGCCTCATCCGGCTCGTCGAATCGACGACTCGTGAGAAGACGCCGAACGAGATCGCGCTCAATGTCCTCCTCTCCGCCCTCTCCCTCGCTCTCTTCATCGTCGTGCTCGGGCTGGTCTATCTCTGTCACATCACCGGCTATGCAGCGATCGATGTCGCCACGGCCGCCTCCTTGCTGGTGTCGCTGCTCCCGACCACGATCGGAGGACTCCTGCCGGCAATCGGTATCTCGGGGATCAACCGGGTCGCCCAGGCGAACGTTATCGCCAAGTCCGGGAAGGCCGTGGAGGCCGCGGGTGACTTGGACGTTCTGATTCTCGACAAGACCGGCACGATCACGGTGGGGAACCGGCTGGCCGTACAGCTCGTTCCCGCCCCCGACGTCGACATGAACGACCTTCTGAGGGTCGCTCTGATGGGTTCGAGCCTCGACGACACGCCCGAAGGCCGGTCGATCGTACGTCTGGCGGCGCGGCGAGGCGCCCAGCCCGGGCGGCTCGAGCCCGGCAGTTTCAAGATCCTTCCGTTCAGCGCCGAGCGGCGAATGAGCGGGATCATCCTCGCCGACGGAACGGAGATCATGAAGGGATCGACCAGCGCGATTCAGGATTACGCCGGCGAACTCCCCCCGACGCTCGCTGTGACGGCGGCCGAGGCGGCACGCCAGGGCATGACGGTCCTCGTGATCGCGCGGAACAAACAGACCGTGGGCCTCGTGTTCCTCAAGGACGTCATCAAGCCGGGTATCAAGGAGCGACTCGCCGAGTTGCGCCGCATGGGCATCCGGACGGTCATGTGCACGGGGGATAACCGGCTCACCGCGGCGACGATTGCCAAGGAGGCGGGCGTCGACGATTTCATTGCCGAAGCCCGCCCCGAGGCGAAGCTCCTACTGATCAACCGGGAAAAGACCCAAGGTCGATTGGTCGCCATGACCGGCGATGGGACGAACGATGCGCCGGCCCTGGCGCGCGCCGACGTCGGTCTCGCCATGAACAGCGGCACGAGCGCCGCGAAGGAGGCCGGGAACATGGTCGACCTCGACAGCGACCCGACCAAGCTGATCCAGGTGGTCTCTATCGGCAAGCAGCTGCTGATCACCCGCGGCGCCCTCACGACGTTCTCGATCACCAACGACGTCGCGAAGTACTTCGCCATCATTCCGGTGCTCTTCGCGGCGGCAGGCGCGGGGTTCGCAGGAATACGGGAGCTCAACGTACTCGGGCTCACCAACCCTCACCTCGCGGTACTGTCGACCGTCCTGTTCAATGCCCTCATGATCCCGGCCCTGATCCCGCTCGCCCTCCGGGGGGTGCCGTTCCGCCCCCGCAGCGCCATCGATTTGCTGCGGCAGAACCTGATCCTCTACGGGATCGGCGGCCTCGTGAGCGCGTTCGTGGGCATCAAGGCGGTCTACATCCTGCTCGCCTGGCTCGGCGGGCTCCCGGGCTGGCAGTCCTTCCTCACGGAGCTCGCCCACTTCCTGCCCGGAGGTTTCCTGTGACCGCCCGCGCCCCCCGACCGGTGAGCCCCTTCGACACTATCCCCGACGAGACGGCGACGGAGCGGCCTGCGGTACCTCCGGCGCACCACCCGGTCCTGGGCCACGTTCGCGCCTCGATCGCGCTCGTCGTGTTGACGATACTCCTTCTGGGGGTCGGTTACCCCGGGGCTATCACGGTCTTCGCTCAGGAGATCGAGCAGTGCAGTACCCACCCGACTTGCAGTGCGAACGGGAGCCTGACCTACGTCAACGGCACCGCCGTCGGGTCCACCCTCATCGCCCAGAACCTGTCGGCACCGTGGTTGTTCTGGGAACGGCCGGCGCCGGGGGACTACAATTCGTTCAACGGGTCTCCGACCCTGCTGGGCTACTCCGACCCCGCGCTGGTGAACGAAACGAAATCGTATATGCAGGAGTATGGACCCTATGCCGTGAACGCCACCGTGCCGGAGATCCTGGTGACGGTCTCGGGCTCGGGCCTCGACCCGGACCTCACGCCCGAGGCCGCTCTCGTCCAGATCCCCCGGATCGCGAACGTCACGCACCTGCCGATGACCGAACTGCAAACGCTGGTCAACTCCAAGATCGTCCCGCCGCTCTACGGATTCATCGGCCCCTCCTACGTCAACGTGCTCCAGCTGGACCTCGCGCTCCTGCAACTCGAGCACCGGGGCGCCTGACAATGTACCACCGTTTGCTCATTCCGGTCAGCCAGGCCGCCGAGGTGGAGCCGCTCATCCGCTTCGGCGCCCAGCTCCTCGACGCCGACGGGGAGATCCGGATCCTCCACGTCATCCCACATCTGAGCTTGCCCGAGATCACCCGAGAGTGGCGCGAGTCGGTCCACATCGTCGTGCCGGCCCATGAGACGGCGGCGGCGATCGATGTCCCCGTGGAGCCCGAGGTGAGGGTCGCGCCGGACGTCGCGGGCGAGATCCTCGAGAGCGCGACGACCCACTCCATCGACGGGATCCTGATGACACTTCAGGGGAACGTCCGGAGCGCCAATCCGTTCGTCGGCCACACGGCCAGCGCCATCCTGCAGCACGCCGACCCCGACGTCCTCGTCGTGAACCGCCTCGTGCTCGCCACCCAATCGTTCTCCCGGATCCTCATCCCCTCGTTCGCCGGGGGCCCCTCCCCGAAGGCCATGCAGCTCGCCGAGGTTCTGGCGCTCAAGCACGATAGCGCGCCGCTCGTGTCGCTCACGATCTCGAGCGAGCCGCTCGAGCTCGAGGAGACCCCCACGGCCGGCCGCTCGCCTCGCGGGCTCGAACTGCGCCATCGGCACACGCTGTTCCCGGAACGATTGCTGGGGCGACGACACCGGATCCCGGATCTGATCCTCGCGGCGGCGGCCCGGGAGCGGTACGGCTTCCTGATGGTCGTCGAGGACCGACAGAGCGCCCGAGGTCCGCTGATCACGCGACGGTTCGTCGAGGATCTGTTCCGTAGTGCGCCCTGTCCCGTTATGGCGGTGCGCGGGTAGACCTTCCCGGGCCGACGGGAGGGCGCGGGACGATGGGACAACTCGCCTTCATCGGACTGGGTCTCGGCGACGAGCGCGACCTGTCACCCCGGGCGCGGGAGACGCTCCGTCGATGCGACGCGATATTCTCCGAGACCTACACTTCCATCGTGGCTCCGGGCAGCCTGGAACGCCTAGCGCAAGAGCTGGCCCGGCCGATCGTGACGCTCTCCCGGGCCCAGGTAGAGGCCGAGCACCCGGTCCTCGAGGCCTTGGCACGGCACCCTCACGTCGGATTCCTTGTGGCGGGGGACCCGTTCGCCGCGACGACCCACGTGGCGCTCCGGCTCGCGGCCGAGCGCGCGGGTCACTCGTGGACGTACCTCCCGAACGCGAGCGTCGTCACCGCCGCTCCCAGCTTCCTCGGTCTTCAGCACTACCGCTTCGGCCGGGTGGTTTCAATACCGTTTCCCGAACCGCGCTTCGCGCCGCGTTCTCCCTTGGACGGGATCGCTCAGAACCGGGCCCAGGACCTTCATTCCCTCGTCCTCCTCGACCTGCGGCCAGAAGAGCGACGCTTCCTGACCGCCAACGAGGCGCTACGAATCCTCGCCGAACGCGATGCCGGCACGTCCGATCCGATCCTCCCTCCGGAGACCGGCGTCGCCGTGGTGGCCCGGGTCGGCACCGACTCGGCACGGGCGTGGTACGGACCGCGGGCGCGGCTCGAAGGGGTCGACTTCGGCCCCCCGCTCCATACCCTCGTGGTACCGGCGCGCACGCTCCACTTCGAAGAGGCGGAGGCGCTGCGTCGCATCCGACTCGAAGGGACCGAAGAAAAGGTCTAGCCGGAGTGACCGACCAAGGGGCCCCGCAAGGCCGCCAGGAAATCGGCGAGACGGAACGGACGCGTGATCGTCGCGTCCGGACCGTCGGCGCCCTTTGGGGTCCCGTCCCCCGGCCGCACCGGCGTCGGCGTCACGAGCACAACGCGCATCTCGGGGCGGAGCAGACGGGCCTCCCGGACGAGCACAGGGAAGCTGCCCTCGGCAAGAGCCGCGTCGACGACCATGACGCTCGGAGGGTGGGTCCGTAGCAGCTCCGTGCCCTCCGTCGAACCCTCGGCCTCACCGATAACCCGGTAGTGATGCAGCCGTAGGAGACCCCGGAGGAGGACGCGGGTTTCCTCGTCGCCGGCGACCACGATCGCGGAGGCTCCCTCGGCCCGCGTCGGTGGGTTGGATACAATCATCCGAGGGGTCCCCTGCGGGTCCGCGCACGGACCTCGGTCCAACGGTATGGATTCAGATAAATCCCTTTTTCGTTCAGCGCCCTCCACGCGGGAAAGGGCAGAGGGGGGACGTACCCCCCTCCCGATGGCTCTAGTGTCGGCACTGGGCGAGGAAATTCTGGAAGAGCTCGCGGCCCTTCTGGGTGTGTTCGACTTCGGGGTGAAACTGGACCCCCCAGATCGGCCGACTGGGATGCGCCATCGCTTCGACCTGGCACGTGAGCGAGTGGCCGAGTCGACGCCAGCCCGGTGGCGGACGGACGACCTCGTCGTTGTGGCTCTCCCACACATCGAGGGAGGGGGGGAACCCCTCAAATAACCGGTCCCCGGCCGATTCGAGCGAGATTGTGACCCGACCGAACTCCGGTGTTCGGGCTCGGGAAACGACCCCCCCGAAGTGACGCGCCAGGTACTGATGACCCACGCAGATCCCCAGGACGGGAAGCTCTACCTTGTCGATCCATTCCCCGACTCGGCCCAACGGAGCGTCCGTGCCTTCCAGGCTCAACGCGCCGCCCGACAGGACGATCCCATCCGCGTCGAGTTCCGCAAAGGTGGTCGTGTTCGGGACGATCCGGGCCTCAGCACCGAGGTCACGGAGGACCCGGTACTCGCGGTGGGTCCACTGACCCCCGTTATCGATGACGGGAATGTTCATGGGCGCGGCTCCCGAGGGTCGGCGCCGCCGGACCGTTCCGGCGGCGAGTTCGGGTCGGTGCCGCCCGTGCGCTCCACGAGCTCCGTCATCTGGCGACGCATCTCGATGACTTCGGCCCTCATCTTCAGCATCTCTTCCTCGAAGGGGGAGAAACCGCGGGGGGAGAGGAGGCGCTGTGAAACATAGATGCCGATGAAGATCGCGCCGACCAGCGCCACGATCGTGACGAAGATCAGGGCCACGGCGAAGGTGACCACATTCGAGATGGCCTGAAGGAACGGGATCGTGAAGAGCCGGGTCAGTTCGGCCACCTCGATGAACAGCAGGGCCGCGATCACGACGGTCCAAAAGAGCAGGAATCGGGGACGCCTCATGAGAGCCCCGTTGGCGTTCGGATCGAGAGCAAGAGGAAGATCGGTAGGTCAGTCAAGGGCGTAGCGGTCGGCGGAGCGCTCGCCCCTGGGAGCAGCGTTATCGCTTCGAGCATCCGGGTGGCGGCGTTGAGATAGAAACCGTACACTCCGACGTACTCCGCGGTGAACCCCGACGGGTCTACGTACTTCACGGTGACGTTGACGGCCAAGGGATTCGTGGTATTGCTCACGACCAGCACCAGCGTCTCCGTCCCGTTGGTCCAGTTCCACGCGGTCAACTTACTGACCGCTCCGGTGAATGGCCAGGATGGTAGGCCCACGAGTCCCACCGCGATCGACTGGTACCGTACCGAGGTCCCGATGCTTTCTACATAGAAGTTGGTGACGTCCCCCGTCGGCGCTCTGTCCACCACCAGCTGGGCTCGAGTCTGAAGACCTCCCGCGCTGGTCGAGAAAAGATTCGGCGTGAGAAGGATAAGGACTACCAGGAGCACGACGATGCCAATCAATGGCCACTGGAGTTGGCGCGAGGCGTCGCCACCGGCTCCCGTGACCGAGTGGTTGGTGCGGTTCACTTGTCCCCCTCACGCCATCCGCGGTACAGGTGATGCGGGACCCCGAGATGGTCCAAGACCTTCCCGGCCAGGAAGTCGACCAGGTCACCCACTCCCTTGGGATGTAGGTAGTACGGTGGCGAGGCCACGAGCACGACAGCTCCCAGCTCCGCTAGCCGAGCCATGTTCCTGAGGTCAATCGCGCTCAACGGCGTTTCGCGGGGGACCAGGACCAATCGACGGTGCTCCTTGAGTTGGACGTGCGCCACCCGGGTGATGAGGGTATCCGCAAGGCCGAGGGCGATCTTCGCGAGCGTGTTGGTCGAACAGGGAACCACGGCCATGCCTCGGGTGCGACGCGAGCCACTCGCGATGGGCGCCCCCATGTCCGAATCGGCGTATACCGTCGGCGTACCGTGGAGAAGCTCGTCCGGCTCGATCGACAGCTCTTCCCGGATCACGGCGGCGGCACCTCCGGACAGGATCACCGCGTGCTCGAGCCCGGAAGCCCGGAGCGTCTCGATGACCCGAGCGGCGATCGGGGCACCGCTCGCGCCTGTCACGCCAATCACGTAGGGCCCCTCATCCGTCAGCGTTCGATTCCCCCGGCTTTATACGGCGGAAGAGTTGGCGTGATAAGAGGATTGGTCAGGGAGGACCTCGTTGGGGCGAGCGCCACGCGCGGCCATCGTCGGGGCCGGCCACACGCGGTTTGGGGTCCTAGCCGAGGGTCCTCGACGGTTGGTGCGGGACGCCGTCGATAAGGCGGTCGGCAGCGTCGATCGCGGGGTAGACCGGGAGTCGGTGGAAGAACTCTTCCTCGCCACGCTAGGGTTTTCCGGTTGGCAGCTCGGGAACGCGGCCGCGATCGCGGCCGAGGAAGTTGGCCGCCCGGGCCTGCCGGCGGTCCGAGTGGAGAACGCGTGCGCCTCGGGGGGATTCGCTCTGCGTCTCGCCGTGGATGCGGTTGCCTCGGGCCGCCGGGAGCTCGTCCTGGTCGTAGGACTCGAAAAGATGACCGACGTGACCAACGCCCGGCGCCGGTACTGGCTCGGGGTCTCCGGAGATACCGAATGGGAGCGGCTGGCGGGACTCACGTTCGCGGGGGTGTACGGCCTCATGGCCTCGCGCTACGCCACCGAATACGGTCCCGTGCGGGAAGCGCTCTCGGAAGTGGCCGTGAAGAACCACGCCCACGGAGCGCTCAACCCGAACGCGCATTTTCAGAAGGTGGTCACCCGAGAACAAGTGAACACCGCTCCGCCCGTGGCGGCGCCGCTCGCGCTCTACGACTGTTGTCCGGTTTCGGATGGAGCGGCAGCCGTGCTCGTCGCACGCCCGGAGGTTGCCCGGCGGTTCACAGACACGCCGGTCTACATAGTCGGCAGCGGGACCGGCTCCGATTACCTCGCCGTGCAAGAGCGCGCTTCGCTCATGCGTCTCGAGGCCAGCCGGGGAGCCGCCGATGAGGCGTTCCGGAACGCCCCCCTCGAACGGAAGAACATCGACCTTCTCGAAGTGCATGATTGCTTCACGATCGCCGAGCTCCTCGCGCTGGAGGATCTCGGGTTCGCTCCCCGGGGCCGCGCTGGCCGGCTCACGCTTTCGGGAGCGACCCGCCTAGGGGGTCGCCTTCCGGTGAATCCGGATGGCGGCCTCAAGGCGAAGGGCCACCCCATCGGAGCGACGGGGGTAAGCCAGGCTTACGAGGTTTTTCAACAACTCCGGGGACAGGCCGGCGCTCGGCAGGTCAGAGGTGCCCAGCACGCGCTCACCCACAACGTAGGGGGGTCCGGAGCCACCGCGGCGGTCCATCTGTTCTCGGCCGGATGAACATGGGGCGTTCGATCCTTTCCGCTAGCCTGGTCCGGCCCGTCTGGCAGCACGGCTCGTTCCGTATCGAAGGGCCCGATGAGGACCCGTTCACGTTGGCAGTGTCAGCCCTGAACCGGTTGGGAGAGCAGGTTCCGATCGACGGGGCCCGCGCCCTGCAGCGACTGCACCTGGTGGGCGCCACTTCTCCCGACCTCGACTGGGCCTACGGAGAGGCGCTCGGCAGCTCTGCGCTCGAGGTCCAACACCACCCGGCCAACACCCAAGGTCTGTGGGGGGCCTTGGGGGCCGCCGCACAAGAGGAGGGATCGCCCCGCCGCGAGGCGGTCGTGGCCGTCGACTCGGCGACCACCCGCGCAGACGGGACTGTTCTTCGACAGCCTCTCCACGGCGCCGGTGCGGCCGCGTTCGTGCTCGGCCAGGAGCCAGGTCTCGCGGTCCTGCGCCACGGCTTCCTCGGGCATCCGCCGGGGCGCCTCCCTTCCATGAAGGGTCTGATCCACGACTGGCTCGAAGCGCTCGGCCTACCGACCACCAGTGGTCGGGGAGAAGTGGTGTTCGCGGCCGAGGACGACCTCGCGCGTTGGCAAACGGCGTGGGAGGATTCTGCCCCCGGCGTAACGGTGACCTTCCCCGAGAGAGCCCCACCCCACCTCGGACCGGCTCCCACGATCCGTGCCGCCTTTCTGCTCTGGGAGCTCGCCCGTCGACTCCGGACCGGCCGGACGGGGGCCGTGGTGGAGGCGACGCGGGGGGGCCGGGCCTTCGCGGGGTTCCGGCTCGACGGTCCGGTCCGATGGCTCGGTAACTGGGGCGAGACCGCACCGGGACTGGAACCGCCGAATGAGAGATTCTTCGAGCGCGCGGCCGGGGTAGAGGCCGTGTCTCAGGGGGCGTACGTGCCCCATCCGAGATATGTCGAGAACCTCTCGAGCCGCTGGCGTCTGGTCGGAGAAAGATGCCCCCAATGCCGCGCCCTCGGCTTCCCGGCCCGTGGCCGATGTCGGTCGTGCGGTCGGTCGGAAGGTCTTCAGCCCGAGGCCTTTCCCCGAACCAGACTCCAGGTCGAAGCGGTGACCAGTATCAGCCCGGGCGCGCAACCGACGGAATTTGACTCCATCGTTGCGGCGGCGGGTGGCTACGATGTCGCCGTCGTCCGCCTAGGAGTGGGGACTCGGGCGACCGTGCAGGTCACCGACACTCCGGCGGGCCACCTTCGCGTCGGCGACCGGGTGGACCTGGTTCTGCGTCGGTTGTATCCTATGGAAGGGGAGTGGCGCTACGGTCTCAAGGCCGTCCCGGAAGGCCTCGGGGCGGGCGCTTGGCAGTCTGAATCGGGCCCTACGTCGTCGGTTCCGCCGGTGCGGCGGCCGCCTTCTTCTTCGGCTCCCAGGGGATCCCGATCCACGCCTCATAGACCCGGCGCGCGACCGGCGACGCGTTATCGACGGGCACGATAAGGAGTTTCTCGGGCGGCACTTTACCGGTCTCGACCGGCACGCTGGTGAGGAACCCCCGACGGAAGACCGTCACTTCGACGGAGCTGCCCGGCGGGAACCGCTGGAGCGACTTCGGGAGGTCCGCGAACGTCACGCGCTGCCCGTCGAGCGCGACGATTTCGTCGTCGGGGGACAACCCCGCCCGGCGACCGGGCCCTTCGTCGATGACAGAAGAGATGCGGGCGCGACCGGCCTCATCGCGGAGGTTGACGCCCAGCCACCCCGCGGGAGGTTCGTCTTCCTTCCCCGGCGGGTGTTCCTGGGGCTCCACCTTGAGACCCGCATACCCCAGGAAGACAGAGAAATCGATCTCGCCGGTCCCGGAGATGTACCGCTGGAAGAACTCGGCGAGGTCGAGCCCGGTCACCCGGTTCGCGACGGGAAGAATCTCGGTCTCTTCGAGCCCCCGGTCCCGGCTCCCGTACTCCTCCCACAGAGTCCGGAAGACCGCCTCGACCGACGACCGTCCCTCGGTCCGGTTCCGGATCTCGAGGTCGAGGCACATCGTGGCCAGGTCGCCCTTGAGGTAGTACGAGACCGATTGGTTCGGGGTCTCCTCGTATGGCTTGTAGAGGTCGATCCACGTGTTGAACGAGACCTCCTCGAGGCTTGCCACCTTGCGGCCGGGCGTGTTGACGTACTTCTGGAGCTTCTTGCCCGTCTCTTCCAGGTACTTCGGCGGCGGGAGTACGCCGGCGCGAAGGAGGATCAGGGAGCCGAAGTAGTCCGTCGAGCCCTCCATGGCCCAGAGCAGGTGCGTGTAGTTCTCCTTCGTGTAGTCGAACGGCCCGAGGACCCGGGGCCGGATCCGCTTCACGTTGTAGAGATGGAAGTACTCGTGGGCGGTGACGCTGAGCACGCGTCGGTAGTCCTCCTCGGGCCGGAAGGCGGTGCGGCCCACAACGATCGAGGTCGAGTTCTTGTGCTCGAGTCCTCCGTACACCGGCCAGCGGCCGTCGGCCAGATGGTAGAAGAACGTGTAGTGCTCGAGCGGAGAGCCGCCCATGAGTCGAATGGCGGCCTCCACGATCTTCGCCACGTCGGTCTCAACCTGATGCGCTTCGAAGTTGCCCCCACGACCGCAAAGCAGGATCCGGTGCGGGATACCCGCGGGCCGAACGGTCAGCTCGACGGGAGTGCCGCAGTCGAACGGCTCGTCGACCAGTTCATCGTAATCACGCGCCCGGAAGCGGGCCGGACTCCGACCGATTTCGGGGAGCTCGGTATACACCCGCCACGGAGAGGGTACGTGGACGGCAACCTCGATCGGCTCTCGCTCCCTCCCATCCACGTAGGTCAGGAACATCCCGGCGTTCAGGTACAGGTGATCGGGGGTCACGTCGACCCCATCGTCGGAGAGCTCGTGGCCGTAGACCTCGTATCGGACTTCGACGTGCGAGGCACCCCCCGTGGTCACGCGCCAGCGGGCCTTGTCCTGCTTCACGACCGGCAACGAGGAGCTAGTTCCGCTCTGAGTGGCGCGGAGACCCCGAACGTTCCGGGCCGGGTCCCGGATGATGTACGAACCCGGGAGCCAGGACGGTAGGACGAGGTCGAGACTGTTCCCGGCGACGTCTGGGATATCGACGACCACCTGGAGGCGATGGGTCTTCGGATCCTCCACGCTCACGTCGTATCGAACCGGCATAGCCGTCCCGTTCCTCACTATGGAACCGCGGCGAGCGGGGAACGGCGCTTAACCTTTGGCGCGCCGAGGACCTAGGCGAAGCCCGGGATGTCTGAACCCTTGGCCCGCTCGCCCGAAGAGCCGCCCTTGCGGTAGGGCTCCGCGGCGATACCGAGGTGCATGGCCAGGGACCGGAAGGTCTTCACGAGCTCCTCGATCGCCTGCTTCATTTCCTGCTGCTCGGCCCGCAGTTCGGTCAGTTGTTGGCGGATAGAGGCCAGCTCGAGCTCGACCGGGGTGGCATCAGAGGTTCCAGGCATGGTTCGGCCTTCCGGCGCCCAGCGCCCGGCCCCTGATATCGCATTCGGACCCGAGCGGGTTCCCGGTCTACCCGAGAACCGCCCCCGGAACCAGCCACTCCGCGAGAGGTCTTACCGGGTGCCCGTAGGACCGAAGGGGCTGTCGGCCCGGCCCCGGTCTTGGAAGGGCATCCAATCCCGGGCCTGCGTAGAGAAATCGACGCGCTGAAGCTCCACGATGAACGTCTTGAGGAGCTCCTCCGGGCCCGGCCGCACCCGAATAGTGTACACATAGATGCCGAAGCCCATGAAGTCGCA
>Ga0187815_10001204_pt1 | contig 12267 bp, 3 predicted proteins | sample NC_S_5_FD_132962 | JGI IMG/M metagenome (GOLD analysis project Ga0187815, IMG submission 132962) | Wetland sediment microbial communities from Neuse River Estuary, North Carolina, USA - ASW-S_5 | ecosystem: Environmental > Aquatic > Freshwater > Wetlands > Sediment | place: USA: North Carolina...
AATACAGGGGTCGATGAGCAGATTGCTGCCCTGCAATCGGAAACCGAGGATGCCCTCAAGCGCCAAGCGATAAATCCACCCCGCCGATCCGCTGTACCAAGTCCAACCCCCGCGTCCAACATGTGGCGGGACAGAATAGATGTCGGCGCTGACGACATAGGGTTCGACCTTATAACGGTGTACATTTGTAGGGTTGTTGGCGTGATTGATCGGGTTGAGCAATGACAACAATTCGAACGCCGTGTCGCCGTCGCCCAGCCGCGCGAATGCCAAAGCCGACCAAGCCGCAGCATGGGTGTACTGCCCACCATTTTCGCGAATGCCGGCTGGGTAGCCTTTGATATAGCCTGGGTCGGGCCCGGCGTTGTCGAATGGCGGTGTCAAGAGCAGCGACAGCAGATCGTCGCGCCGTACAAGATATTTGTCGACTGCCGCCATGGCGCGCCCGGCGCGTGCGGGCTCGGCGGCGCCCGAGATCACGCTCCACGATTGCGCGATGGAATCGATGCGGCATTCGCTGTTCGAAGCCGATCCCAGCGGCATGCCGTTGTCGAAATAAGCGCGACGATACCAATCGCCGTCCCAGCCGTGCTGTTCCAGTGCGCCCTTCAGGGCGGTCGCGTGTTCCAGCCAATCATGCGCGCGGCCATCGCGTCTCCGCTCCGCGAGCCGCGCGAATGTCACCAACGTCGCATGGAGGAACCACCCAAGCCATACGCTTTCGCCCTTTCCGCCTTCGCCGACGCGATCCATCCCATCGTTCCAGTCGCCAGTTCCCATGAGCGGCAAGCCATGCGCACCGGTAGCGAGGCTCGTATCGAGCGCCAGTGCGCAATGCTCGAACACGCTTGCCTGCTTTGTGGAAGTTGCCGGCTGAAAGAACGCGTCATGCTCACCATCGCGAAGGACAGGCCCGTCGAGGAACGGAACTATCTCATCGAGCACCGCGAGATCGCCGGTGACCCCGACATAGTGTGCGGTGACATAAGCAAGCCATATCCGGTCGTCGGTGATGCGCGTGCGAATGCCACGGCCCGTTTCAGGCAGCCACCAATGCTGCACATCGCCCTCAGCAAATTGTCGCCCCGCCGCGCGCAGCAGGTGGGCGCGTGTCAGATCTGGTCGCGATACACACAGCGCCATCACGTCCTGAAGTTGATCGCGAAAGCCATAGGCGCCGCTTGCCTGATAGAATGCCGTCCGCGCCCATACCCGGCACGACAGCGTCTGATAAGGCAGCCAGTGGTTCACAAGGATGTCCAGCGTGCGATCCGGCGTTTTCACCTGGACCGCGCCCGTGACATCATCCCACTGTTTCGTGACCGCAACGAAGATTGCGTCGAGATCGGCGGCGCGGTATTTGGCGATCAAAGATTGTGCCTCTGCGCGACTCGCCGCCTCACCCAGGAAGAAAATCACCTCAACTGAGTCGAGCGCGCCGAGCGTCACGCGCGTTTGTAGTGCACCGCAAGGATCGAGCCCAGCACCGACGCGACCGGAAAGTTGCGTGTCCTTCATCAATCCCAGGGGCCGGTCGAGCGTGCCGTCGCGTCCAATGAACTCTGAGCGGTCGCCGGTCCATGTCGCTTGCCGGCCGGCCAGATCGACGAACGCGACCTGTTCGCCGAAATCATTGCTCCACGGATTCTGGGCGAACATTGCGCCGGATTTCTGGTCAATCTCTGTCATGACGAAAGGTGCTGTCGCAGTCCGAGAGGCGCCTAGCACCCACTCGACATACGCTGTGACCGAAAGACGACGAATGCGGCCCGAATGATCGGTGATCTTCAGCCGAGAAATCTTGATCGCATCGTCGATCGGGACATATTGCAGAAGTTCAAGCTTTACACCGTGCGCGGAATGCTCGAAGCGGCTGTAACCTAGGCCGTGCGTCACCGTATAGGTCGATTCTTTCTCGCGGATCGGCAGCGCGGTCGCGCTCCACACTTCGCCTGTCTCTTCGTCGCGCACATAGAGCACCTCGCCGGGCGCGTCGCCGACGGGGTCATTCGACCAGGGCGTGAGCTGGTTTTGCTGGCTGTTGAGCGCCCAAGTGTAACCGCCGCCTTCGGTGGAAACCTGAAAACCGAACGACGGATTGGCGATAACGTTGATCCACGGTGCCGGCGTGCAGTCTGCTTCTTCGAGGATCGTCACATATTCGCGTCCCTGAGCACCGAAGCCGCCAAATCCGTTGAAGTATTCGAGCGCCGGTCGTGGCGATTTTGGTTCCGGTGCGGCGGTCGTTGCGACGCGCCAGGTCGGTGGTGCGGTCGGCGGCTTGCGGTCGCGCGCCCAATTGATCTGTTCTGCGAGGGTGCCGCGGCCACCACGGAGCACCGCTCGCGCCGCCGTCTGCACCAGCCCGCGAACCTCGCTCGAGACCAGATCGGCGCGGAGCACGAATACGGCGCCGCGCGCCTCGTCGCCCGGCGTTTTGGGCATGGAGCGATTCATGCGCACCAGTGCATCCAGCGAATTTTGTAAATCCTGGACATAGGACGGTGCACGCTCATTCAGGATCACGAGATCGACGGCAAGCTGCTTAAGCCGCCAGTATTCATGGGCGCGCAATACTTGGCGGACGAGTTCGAGGTCGTCACCCTCCGCGATCTGGACGAGCACGATGGGAAGATCGCCCGAAATGCCATGCGCCCAGAGCGCGGATGATTTTCGCGCGCCGCGCTTAAGGATGTCTTGGGCAGGCCGAAGGGTCGGATCGGAATAGATCACGTGATTGGCGAGCCGCTGGAATAGGTGGGCATCGTCCGAGGAAATCCCCAGGTAACGGAGTTGCATCTGCGCCTGCGTCCAAGCGAGCGTGGCGGCGCGCTCGTACGCCATCGCGTCGTGATGCTTGTCCGCGAGGTCGAGCACGGCCTCGCGTGTCGGCGCAGCCATAGTCCAGAACGCCAGCCGCGCCGTGTCGCCGCCTGGGATACGCACGCGCTGGCGCAGGCTGAAAACCGGATCGAGGACCGGGCCCGCGGTGTCAGACAGCGGCCAACCGTCATGCACCGCGGCGGATCCTCGAATGGTCCGCCCGCGCCCGAGAAACCGCGCGCGATCAGTTTCAAACTGCACGCCGCCCACGGTTTCGCCCTCGACAACGACGAGATGCGCCGCCCAGACCTGCGGATCGCCGTCCGAACGTCGCCGCCGCGTGGCGAGAATTGCCGCGAGACCGGACACAAATTCCGTTTCCACAAACAATTTGGAAAAGGCGGGATGGGCCAAATCGTCAGACTGCCGCGCCAAGGCAACTTCGGCGTAAGACGTCACATCGATCTCCCGCGCGCGAACGCCGTGATTGGTGATCGAAATGCGTCGCACCTCGGCATCATCTTCCGGCGAGATCGCGATTTCCAGAACGGTGCCGATCGAACCGTCGCGTCGAGCGATCTGGGCGCCGTCCTCGGCAAAGACCACATTGTATGTGCCCGGTTCGGTCCCGCACGGCTGGTAGCCGGCCGACCACACATCTCCGCTGCGCACGTCGGATAAAAAGATGTAAGAGCCCCAGCCGTCGCAAGTCGTATCCTCGCGCCAGCGCGTGAGAGCAACATCACGCCAGCGGCTAAAACCTGAGCCCGCGGCCGTCACCATCACGGCATAACGTCCATTGGAAAGCAGCTGCGTACGCGGCACCCGCGAATGAGCGCTCGAATAGCGCCGCTGAACCTCGGGCAAAAGGCCGGCGGCTTCGACCGCTTCCGTCGTGCGTTCGGGTGGTTGACGGGCAAGCGCGACATCGCGTGGCATGCGCTCCTGGAGCAGAAGCTCTGCCGCCTGGATGAACGCTTCAGCATGGAAGCGCGCACGCATCGCGCCGTCCTGCAGCGCATCGCCGATCGCGACGATACTCATTGCCTGGTGATGCGCCATATAGGCATGCACGACCGCGAATTTTGAGCCATCGGGCACGCGCGAGCGCGTATAGTCGACCGCCTCGTACCAGCCATATTGGCCGCGCGCGCCCAGTCCGGCGAGACGGTTGAAGTTTCGCACCGCGGCGGCAGGATCGACCATCGCGGCGAGCGCCGTCGCATAGGGCGCGATAACCGTATTTTCGCCGAGTGCGCGCTTGTAGCCGAGGTCCGGAACGCCGAAACTCGAATACTGATAGGTCTGTTCGATATCGCGCGCGTTATATTCCGATTCCGACATACCCCAGGGAACACCGAGCTCCTCGCCGTATTCGATCTGCCGGCGCACGATCAGGCGACTGGTCTGTTCGAGCAGACTGCCCGCCGGCGCGCGCATGACGAGTGACGGCATCAAATATTCGAACATCGAGCCCGACCAGGAGATCAGACCCGACCCGCCATCGATTGGGGTCAAAGTGCGCCCGAGGTGAAACCAATGCCGCGCCGGAACGTCGCCTTTCGCAATCGCTATAAAGCTCGCGAGCCGCGCCTCGGAAGCGAGCAGGTCGTAATAATTGGAATCGAGGCTGCCGTCGGCACCGCGATAGCCAATCGACAGAAGCTGGCGATCACGATCGAACAGAAAGCCGAATTCCATGGCGGTGGCCATCGTCTTGGACGTTTTGGCGAGCGTCGCCAGGCGATGGAGAAGCAATCGTGCCGCTTGCTCGGAGTGTTCCAGTGCAATGATCAGCGCGGCTGTATTTGGATCATTGCCTAATGAACCCGCACTTCTCCCCTTGAGACTGCGTAGCGCCGCGTCACAAAGCTGCGGCAGGCATTCAAGCGTAGGCACTTTGGCAAGCCGTGAAAGCTCCGGGTTGCTCACAAACAGCGCCGCATTGCGTGCGACAATCCCGGCCCATGGCATAAGGGTTTCGAAGTCGTGCCGATGCGCATAAACCGAAGCGCGCAGCGCGTCCGCCCAGACCAGAACGTCGCCAGTTCGTTCGTGGGTGGAGCCTCTGGCGATTCCCGCGATCGCATCCGCGCGGCAAGCCAATTCATCCATGAGCCCCGCCAGAGCGACCGTATCGCCGGGTGGGTGCGCGATAACTCTGCCGAATTCGTCAACTACCGTTGCCAGCTTTGGCGGCGGACGCTCGTGCGGATTGGCACCCAGGGATTCGGCGAGAAGGCCGATCGTGTCCTTCAGTCCTTCACTCCAGCGCGGATTGAAAGCCGGGCCCGCGATCATCTCGCGGCAGGCATTGCTGAGCGCGATCAGATGGCCAGCGAGGTTACCGCTATCGACGGACGAGATATATTTCGGCTCAAGCGCGCGTAGACTCCGCGTGTCGTACCAGTTGTAAAAATGACCGCGATAGCGCTCGAGCCTGTCCATCGCGGCAAAAGTCGCTTCCAACCGGTCTACGGTATCGAAGGTGCCCGGCCAGCCAAAATCGCGCGCGACGATGACCGACAGCAGATACAGGCCCATATTCGTCGGCGAGGTGCGATGCGCCACCAGCGGCTGCGGGTCTTCCTGGAAATTGTCGGGGGGAAGCATGTTGTCTTCCGCCGTGACGAAAATCTCGAAAAAGCGCCACGTCCGCCGCGCGATCAGCCGCAGCGCGTGAGCGTCGGCGGCGGTCACCGATAGATGTCCGGTCACGGGCGGCGGCAGGCTCGCCAGCCTGGCGACAACGGGCGAAAAGACCCAAAGCGCCGCAAATGGCGCCGCGAGTGGCCAGGTATGATCGCCAACGAACACAATGACGACGCCAACGCTAGCGGCGAACGCGACACTCGCTAAGATCTGAATGCCGAGTGCACGGGAATCGAATTGCGCCTCTTCGCCCGACTGCGCGGCTGTGGTCCATTCCAACAGTCGGCGGCGTGCAATAAACAGACGGTACAGCGTTCGCATCACGGCATCGACCATCAGCCAAGCCTGATGCGCGAGGAAAGTAAGGAGAAACGCGCTCTGCAAAAGGCCGAGAGCCAGATCTTTGCGGATGCCGTTCAGATGATTACGCAGTGAAACGCCCGCCCGCTTGTGAACGACATTGGCGATCGCCGGCAGCAGTGGCGGGAATGCGAGGGTGAACACCAGGAAGGCGGTCCATGCCAGCGCCGCGTCAAATGGCTGGAGCCAGCCCACAATGAAGGCAAGAAGCGCCCCGGGCGCCGAAAGCGAACGGCGCATATTATCCAGCAGCTTCCACCGGCCGGCCGCCGGAAGGGCGCTTCGCTCGGAATTGTCGTGCCGACCGGGGCCGCGGCCGAAAAGCCAAGGTAGCAGTTGCCAATCACCGCGGGCCCAGCGGTGCTGCCGTGCGCTCGCGACGTCGTAGCGTGATGGAAATTCCTCGACGAACTCGATATCGGAAGCGAGCCCCGCGCGGGCGAATATCCCCTCCAACAGATCGTGACTCAATATTGCGCTGTCGGGGATTTTCTCCTGCATCGCGCGTTCGACAACATCGACATCATAGATTCCCTTGCCGACATAAGAGCCTTCTTCGAACAGATCCTGATAGACGTCGGAAACGGCAAAGGCGTAGGGGTCGAGACCGTTAGGTCCGGAGAAGGCTCGCTGGAACAGCGACCCTTCGCGCCCGATGGGCAGAGATGGGGTAACTCGCGGCTGAAGAATTCCGTGCCCTTCCACGACACGGCCAAGGCGCTGATCGAAACGCGGGCGGTTGAGAGGATGAGCCATCTTTCCAATCAGCCGCTTCGCCGCGCCGATCGGCATCCGTGTATCCGCGTCGAGCGTAATGACGTAGCGGACGGCGGGGAGCAACACCGGCCTGCCGTCGACATTCAGGAAGGTGGTATCGGTCGCGCCCCGCAAGAGTCGGTTCAGTTCGTGTAGCTTGCCGCGCTTGCGCTCCCAGCCGATCCACTTATCTTCTCCCTTGTTCCAAACGCGCCGACGATGCAACAGGAAGAAGCGGCTACCGGCCTTAGCCGGCCCGTATTGCCGATTGAGACGGGCGATTCCTGCCGCCGCGGCGCCGAGCAGCTCTTCGTCCGTTGCTGAAACCTCAGCGGTTGAGTCTACCCAATCGGACAGCAGTGCGAAGTGGAGATTGTCATCGGCGTTCGACAGATAGTGAATTTCCAGGCGCTCGATCTGTCCGTCGATCGATTCTCGATTGGTCAGCATCGTGGGTACGACAACGATGGTCCGGAGATCCACCGGCACGCCTTCGCGAAGCTCGAGGCCAGGTAGCGGGTTCGCACCCACAGTTTGCGTGATGAGGCGATTGACTAAAGCAACGGCAACATCCGACGCGGGAATCACGCCGAGGATTGCGAGCAAGGCAATCGCCCAGCTGCCGAGTCCGCCATAAGCCGTGCCGACCAGCCCGAATCCCAGGACGATGGCACCTACAAGCGCGATCATCCCGGCATAGCTGTATATGCCGCCTGCGGCAATCGCATGAAAAAGCCGCCGCCGAAACGGAACGCGGCTGTTCAGGCGCCGTTCGAATCGCTGTCGGCCCTTCGAGATCAGGTAATAGCCGGGATCGCATTCGCGGCCTAAAGGTGCGTTCGTGCGCGCCGCCACGTCGGCGGCCTGCTTTGCTGCCGCAATCGCCAGTTGAGCGATCTCGATCTCGTCGTGCCCCGAATTGCGCGCCACCTCCTCGATTGCACGGCGGTAGAGATCGCGGGTCGTAAAATCCATGGCGGCGAAATCGCTCGCCGCGCGCAAAGCCGCATCGACAAGGCTCACGCTCTCGAACCATTCCGCCCAATTGATCGTCGAGATCAGGCGCATGCTCGTGATCACGTTGCGCACGGTGACGTTCATCGCGCTCTGGCGCTGGACCTCATCGCGGACGATCCGATCAGTGGTCGTTCCTTCCGCCGCGAGCCGTTTATTCAGCCATTGCAGCGCGGGCGTGACATCAGGATCGCGATCGCGCAGGCGCTGGGCCAGCTGCACGGCAAAGGCGGTGGACCACGGGACCTGATCGAGACTGTGCATAACGATGGCCGGCGTCTCGTCGCTGCTGGCTTTCGTCCCCAGGATCCGATCCATCAGCGCATCGGCTTGGCGGCTTGCGTCGAGACGCATGACGATTGCTTCCGCCAAACGGCGTAAATTCTCGACCAGCGTGATGCGTAAGGTAATCGCGACCGCCCATAACTCTCCGATGGTAAGCGGTTGGACGCGCTGATATGCCGCGACCAAGCGGGTGAGTTTCAGGACGTCGAACGCGCTATCGGTGTGGGCGACCAGTGCCCATGCGACACCGAAGACGCGCGGGTATCCAGCCAGCGGCCCATCTGCCAGCTTCGGCAGCATGCGATAGAAACCAGGTGGCAGGTCATCCTTGATCTCGCGAATCTGTTCGTCAACGATATGGAAATTGTCGAGCAACCATTCGGCCGCCAGCGTGATCGGCTGGTGCGCACGCGTTGCATTGACGATCTCGCGATAGGCGGTAATGAGGACTTTGGTATCGGTGTAAAGCCGCGGCGCACGCCGGATGGAGGCAAAGCCTTTCTGGGAGACGCGCTGCGCTGCGGCGAGGCTTTCAGCATGCTGCTCCAGTCGTTCGACGCTGAACAGCTCCGCGCGAATAGGTTCTTCCGGCGCAATCACTGCGGCACGCCTGGAAGAACCAGTAGGATATGCGTAATTCAACGCTTTAGGCCTTGTCTGGAGCCGCTGTGGCGGCCGGGTATCACTCGGCCTTAGTGGCTGCAGTTGCTCGGACGTCGAATCCCCATTCCTGCGTCCAGTTTGTCACGCAACATGGCGATCAGGGCGTCATCCTCGTAGAGCAGCACGCGGGGTGCTTTCGCCGGCCTAGACGCGCACACCCAAGGCTCAAACGCAATCTCCATGCTTGCACGCCTGCTCTCGGCTGGGGCAAGCCTAGCGGTACCGCATCGCGGTTTTAGCGCGGTTGCTGTTGGTTGCCGTAAACGCTGTTGTCGAAACCGTTCAAGTCAGCCACGGTTGTTTTATCCCCCTCCGGTAACGGTCAGAAATTATCCTTCGCCCGCCGGATCGCGGCGAAGGTCGCCACCGAATCGCCCGGCGCGCCCATCGCGCGTTGCAACTCGGGCAGGTCGGCGCGCAAGAACGGATTGGTCGCCATCTCGTCGCCCATCGTTCCCGGCACGGTCGATTGTCCCGCCGCGCGCATCGCATCGACGCGCGCCGCCCGCGCGATCAGCGCCGCGTTCTTCGGCTCCATGGTCAACGCGAAGCGCGCGTTGGCCTGGGTGTATTCGTGGCCGCAATAGACCCGCGTCTCCGCCGGCAGTTTCTTCAATTTGCTCAGCGAGTTCCACATCTGCTGTGGTGTGCCTTCGAACAAGCGGCCGCAGCCCATCAAGAACAGCGTGTCGCCGCTGAACAGCGCCTGGGAATCCTTGAACCAATAGGCGATATGGCCGCGCGTATGGCCGGGTACGTCGAACACGGTCGCGGCTTCGTTGCCGAACTTGAACGTGTCGCCGTCGCCGACCGCGACGTCGATGCCGGGTATTCGGGCTCGATCGGCAAGAGGCCCGACGACGATCGCTTGGCTCGCCGCCTTCAGCGCCAGATTGCCGCCGGTGTGGTCGGGATGGTGGTGCGTGTTGATGATGTGGGTGAGGGCCAAGCCGCGTTGTTTGAGCGCGGCCAGAACCGGCGCCGCTTCCGACGGATCGACGACGCCGACCGCGCCGCTTTGGGGTTCGCGCAGCAGATAGATGTAATTGTCGCGCAATGCGGGGATAAGCTGGATCTCGAGCGTCATGGCGGCAGACTAACGCAAATCGCCGCCCGTGCTACACTCGAAACGATGTTCATTGATGTCGTTGATTTACGCGATTTCTACGAGCGCCGGCTGGGCAGCATCGCGCGGCAGATGATCCGCCGCCGCATCGGCATGCTGTGGCCCGAATTCAAGGGCCTCAATATCCTCGGCCTCGGTTATGCGACGCCGTTTCTGCGGCCGTTTTTGTCCAAGGCCGAACGCGTCGTCGCGCTGATGCCGGCGCCGCAAGGCGTGCTGCCGTGGCCGCGCCAGGCGCCGAACTGCGCCGCGCTGACCGACGAAAGCGACTTGCCGCTGCCGAATTTCTCGATGGATCGCGTGCTGCTGGTGCACGGCCTCGAATTCAGCGAGCAGGTGCGGCCGCTGTTGCGCGAGATCTGGCGGGTGCTTGCCGCTGGCGGCCGGCTCATCGTCGTCGTGCCTAACCGCCGCGGCATCTGGGCGCGCTTCGATCACACGCCGTTCGGCCAAGGCAATCCCTACACCACGGGCCAGCTGAGCCTGTTGCTGCGCGACGAAGGCTTCACGCCCGAGCGCAGCGCCGGCGCCCTCTTCGTGCCGCCGACCGCGAGCCGATTCCTGCTGCGCTCGGCCGCGCTGTGCGAGCGTATCGGCGAAATGTGGTTCGGCACCTTCGCCGGCGTGGTCGTCGTCGAGGCGACGAAGCAGATCTACGCCGCCAAGCCCAAGGCCGAGCGGCTGAAAGAGCGCCGCCGGGTCCTGCTGCCGATGCCCGGCACGCCGAGCCCCGCCGGCCCATAGGCGAGCAAAAGGCAAAGTCCGAAGACCCGTCACGCTCAACACCGGGATTTCCGCACTCTTTGCTTGCAATTAAGAATGACTCGCATTAGCATCCAGCGGCTTTGGCAAGGCTTGGGAGCGGCACAATGTTGCGATCGGGTTCGCGAATCGAATTCTGTCCGGCGGCGCGGCGATGACCCTCGGTCGCCGGGATCTGTTCCTCGCCGGCGGCGCCATGGCGCTGACGGCTGGCGCCTCCGCGTTGGTGCGCGCGCAGACCATGGACATGAACCACGCGCCGGCGGCAGCCGGTGCGGCGCAGCCGCCATCGCTGGCGGGCGCCGCCGACCACACCATCCGCATCGGCACCGGCTTGGTCGAGCTTGGCCCCGATGCGATCGTCTCGACCAAAACCTATAACGGCCAATTCCCCGGTCCGCTGCTGCGCCTGACCGAAGGCAGGCGCGTCGTCGTCGACATCTACAACGACACCGACACGCCCGAGCAGCTCCACTGGCACGGTCAATTCCTGCCGGTCGATGTCGACGGAGCGGCGGAGGAGGGCACGCCGTTCATTCCGCCGCACGGCATGCGGCGCATCGCTTTCACGCCCGGTCCGGCGGGCTTCCGTTTCTATCACACGCACACGCGCGCCGGCCGCGACCTGTCGCTCGGCCTCTACAGCGGCCAGGTCGGCCCGGTCTATATCGAACCGCGGCACGAGCGCGGCGCCTACGACCGCGAAGTGTTTCTCGTGCTCAAGGAATTCGGGCCGTACTTCAGCCGCACCGAGATGGCGCTCGATTTTCTCGATCCGAAGGCCATCGTGCCGGCGCTGCATGCCGCATCGCAGACGGCACAGCTCGCCGCGATCAAGCAAGGCCTGCCGCAAGCGTACAACGTCGCTTACGACTTCTTCTCGATCAACGGCCGCATGCTCGGGCAGGGCGAGCCGATCCGCGTCAAGGCCGGCGAACGCGTGCTGTTCCACGTTCTCAACGCCAGCGCCAGCGAGATCCGCAGCCTCGCGCTGCCCGGCCATGTCTTCCGCGTCGTCGCGCTCGACGGCAATCCGGTGCCAATGCCGGCCGAAGTGCCGGTGCTCTGGCTCGGCACCGCCGAACGTGTTTCAGCGATCGTCGAGATGAAACGCCCCGGCGTCTGGGTCATGGGCGATACGATCGACGATGATCGCCGGCTTGGCATGGGCATCATCGTCGAATACGCCGGCCAGAAGGGCAAGCCGGTGTGGCGGAAGCCGCTGCCGTTCCGCTGGGACTATCGCCGCTTCGCCAGGCCCGATACGCACATGCCGCCGCCCGACGAGATGATCGTCATGACCATCGCGGCGCGTAATGCGGCGGATCACGGCTTCGACGTGTTCACCATCAATGGCGTTTCATTCGACATGGACAAGATGACGGCGCAATTCCGCCTCGCGCGCGGCCGGCGCTATCGCCTGCAGTTCCGCAACGCCACCGATGACATCCACCCGGTCCACCTGCATCGCCACACGTTCGAGCTGACAAGCATTGCCGGCCAGCCGACGGCGGGCGTGATGAAGGACGTCGCGATGCTCGGCGCTTTCCAGGAGATGACCGTCGATTTCACCGCCGACCAGCCGGGCCTCAGCCTCTTCCACTGCCACATGCAGCCGCACATGGATTACGGCTTCATGGCGTTGTTCGACTGTGCCTGAACTGTATCGCTACTCGCCGCGGAACTTGATCGCCGCGTGCGTGCCGTCGCAGAACGGCTTGTTCTTCGACTGGCCGCAGCGGCACAGCGTCACGCGGTTGCGCAGCTCATAGGCATACCCGTCGGCGGCGATCACCTCGATGCCGCCGCGCAGCCACAACGGCCCG
>Ga0187815_10001205_pt1 | contig 12253 bp, 9 predicted proteins | sample NC_S_5_FD_132962 | JGI IMG/M metagenome (GOLD analysis project Ga0187815, IMG submission 132962) | Wetland sediment microbial communities from Neuse River Estuary, North Carolina, USA - ASW-S_5 | ecosystem: Environmental > Aquatic > Freshwater > Wetlands > Sediment | place: USA: North Carolina...
CAACTCATCCATGGTCGAGCCAGTGGATCTCTCAGCCGACCACCCGAGATCCAGGCCGGCAAGATCGGCCATGGCGAAAGGTCCCATGGGCATGCCGAAATCATACAGCACGCGATCGACGTCCCAGGGCAAGGCTCCTTCGAGAATGAGCGCGTTGGCCGCGGCCTGGCGGCGCGCAAGCATGCGGTTGCCCACAAAGCCATGGCAGACGCCGACCACGACGCCGACCTTGCCGATACGGCTGGCCAGCGACATTGCCGTTGCGAGCGCCTGCGAACTGGTGCGTGCGCCGCGCACGATCTCCAGAAGCCGCATCACATTCGCCGGTGAAAAGAAATGCAGGCCCAGCACCTGTTCGGGACGAGCGGTTACGGCCGCTATCTCATTGACGTCCAGAAAGGAGGTGTTGGTGGCAAGAAGTGCATCGGGCCGCGCGATCGCGTCGAGCTTCGCGAAAATCGCCTTCTTGACCGCCATGTCCTCAAAAGCGGCTTCGATGATCAGATCGCAATCGCTCAACGCGCTGATAGTGTCGACCGGTGCAATCAGCGCCATCCGTTCTTCCAGTTCGGACGCGGCAATGCGGCCAGCTCTTGCGCTACGCTCGTAATTGCGCCGGATGGTGGCAAGGCCGCGCTGTAATGCTTCGGGCTTGGCGTCGGTAAGCGCAACGGCGATGCCGGCATCGGCAAATGCCATCGCAATGCCACCTCCCATCGTGCCTGCACCGACGATACCTACCCTTGAAACCGGAAGCGCGGCAGCGCCATTCTCCAGGCCGGGTATGTCGCGCACCGCTTGCTCCGCAGCGGACAGATGCCGCAGCGCCGCCGATTCCGGACCGCTCAAGAGCCGTTGGAAAGTCAGCCGATCGGCGGCAACGGCCGCATCGAACGGAAGGGAGATCGCCGCTTCGATCGACCGGATTGCCTGCTCCGGCGCTTCCTGCCCGCGAAAGCGTCGCGCATTCTTCGCGCGAAAACGGCTGAACAGTTCCGGATCGGCACGCGCTTCATCGATGGCTTCTTCAAGATTGCGTGCGCGACGTGGTTTGCGGCCGGTGGCTATCAACACTTCCGCATGAGCTATCGCCGCGACCCGCAGCCCATCCTCTCCAGCAAGAATGTCGATGATGCCCATCGCCTGTGCTTTTTCAGCCGAAATGGGTGCGCCGGACGTTATGATCTCGAGAGCGGCATTTGCGCCAACCAGTCGTGTAAGCCGAGGACCGCCGCCGCAGCCAGGTATCAGCCCCAGCTTGATCTGGGGTATACCCAGGCATGTAGCGGGCAGCGCTACTCGTGCATGACAGGCAAGGGCAAGTTCGAACCCGCCACCAAGAACGTCACCGTGCAATGCCGCGATTACCGGCTTGGGGAATGCATCCACCATTTGCGTAAGGGCTAGCAGATCGGGCCCGGTGACTGGCTTGTTTGCTTCGGCGATCTCTGCATCGGTGAAAAATCCAGGGCCGTCGCAGATCAAAACCACCACCGCTACGTTCCTGTCCTGAGCGGCGATCGCGAGACCTTTGGCTATTCCCTGTCGAACCGGCGTGCAAAGAGCATTTTCGGGTGGCGCATTTACCGTGACGAGCGCCACCGTGCCGATATGCTCCAGCGCCGCGACTTCGTTGATGCGTGTTGCCGACATCATGCCCGCTCCCATCAGTAGATTTCAAACAGGCCGGCCGCACCCATGCCGCCGCCGATGCACATTGTGACCACGCCATAGCGGGCACCACGTCTCTTGCCTTCGATCAGCACATGACCGGCCATGCGGGCTCCCGACATGCCATAAGGGTGACCGATGGCGATGGCACCGCCGCTGACATTCAATCTCTCCTGGGGAATACCCAACCGGTCACGGCAGTAGATCACCTGGCTGGCGAAGGCCTCATTCAGTTCCCATATGCCGATATCTTCGATCGAGAGGCCGTGCCGGGCGAGCAGTCTGGGAACCGCAAAGACTGGCCCGATACCCATCTCGTCCGGCTCGCAACCCGACACGGCCATACCCCGAAACGCACCGAGGGGTTGCAACCCGCGACGGCTGGCCGTAGCGGCCTCCATCAGCACCAACGCTGCTGCGCCATCGGACAGTTGGCTGGAATTGCCCGCGGTCACGAAACGCCCTTCGGCGATCTGCTGTCCGTCACGGAAGACCGGTGCGAGGGCCTGCAGGTCAGATAGCGTGGTGCGGGGCCGGTTGCACTCGTCCGCGCTCAGCAGGAGCGTTTCGGCGTAGCTCTCTCCACTTGTCTTGTCAGTGACGATCCTTGTCGCTTCCATTGCCGCGATCTCGGCGCTGAAGTGCCCGGCTGCCTGCGCGCGGGCGGTGCGCTGCTGCGACTCCAGCGCGTAGAAATCCTGCGCTTCGCGGGAAATGCCATAGCGCGCGGCGACGATCTCGGCCGTTTCCAGCATCGACATGTAGAGTGCGGGATGGCTTTCAACCAATCGGGGATCTTGCGTACGATAGCTGTTCGCATGCGCATTCTGAACCAGCGAGATGGATTCGAGACCACCGCCGATCGTGACTTCCATTCCCTCCGCGGTAATGCCATGGGCCGCCATAGCGATAGCCATCAACCCCGAAGCGCACTGCCGGTCCACCGTCATAGCGGCGACCGAGCTTGGGAGCCCGGCAAGCAACGCGGCCTGACGCGCCACGTTGAAACCGCTCGAGCCCTGTTGAAGCGCGGCCCCCAGCACGACGTCGTCGATCTCGGCGGGGTCTATGGCCGCGCGTTTCACGGCATTCGATATGGCGTGAGCGCCCAGAGCCTGCGCGCTGGTGTCGTTAAAGGCACCGCGATACGCCTTGCCGATGGGCGTTCGGGCGACGGCAACTATTACGGCTTCACGCATGATCGACTCCTTGCTCAGTGTTCCGGGCGGTGACTTGAGGGATTGCCCTCGCATTCGCGTCAGCCACGGATTTCATATCCCTCATCCAATTTCGTTTCAATAAATGACATGCTGTTGCATTATTTAAATCGACATGCCATCCTCCGTGAGACTGTTCAAAGTGGGATCGCCCATGGCACTCGATCGCGACCGCCTTCTCGGCCTTGAATTTCCCGCCCGCCGCGTCGACTACACCGACCGCGATACGATGCTCTACGCTCTGTCACTGGGGGCGGGCCTGGGCGGGAACCTGCGGCTCGTTCATGAAGAAGACCAACTGGTTCTGCCGAGTTTCGGTCAGGCGCTTGCCTTCGACGATTCCTGGATGAACGAAGCCGGCGTCGATCTCGCCAAGGTCGTGCACGGCGGACTTGATCTCCAGATGGAGGGGGCGATAGCGCCGGCCGGGTCGGTCGAAGTGCGAGGCGGCATAGTCGGCCTCGGCGACAAGGGGGAAGGCAAGGCTGCCATCATCGTCCAGGAGACCAGCCTCATTCAGTCGGGGCGCCGTGTTTTCACCTCCACCTCCAGCCTTTTCGTGCGCGGCGGCGGCGGTTTCGGTGGCTCGATCGGCCGGCAGTCCGAAATGACCGCCCTGCCCGAACGGACTGCCGACCAAACGATCGAGGTCGCCACCCGCGCGGATCAGGCCTTGCTGTTCAGACTGCTGGGAGATCGCAATCCCTTGCATGCGCTTCCCGAGGTTGCGCGCATGGCCGGGTTCGATCGTCCCATCCTCCATGGTGCTGCAACGTTCGGCATAGCGTGCCTCACCGTGCTGCAACATTTCTGCCAGGGTGATCCCGCAAGGCTGTCCCGTTTTGCCGCACGGTTCAGCGGACCTCTTTATCCGGGTGAAACGCTTATCTTCTCTTTCTGGACCACGCCGGCAGGCGTCGTGTTCCGCGCCGGCACGAAAGAACGCGGCATGCCCGTATTGGATGGCGGGCGAGCCGATATCCGGGCGTAGCGGAGCACCAGAATGGCGAAGAGCGTCACGCTGACCCACTGGGGAACCTATCGGCCGGAGGTTCGCGAAGGCCGACTGGTAGCGATGACACCTTCGGCCGACGATCCCTTGCCATCGGCAATCGGTGCTTCCATCCCCGGTACGCTGAACGATCCGGTGAGGATAGCACAGCCCATGGTTCGCGCCGGCTTTCTGGCCGAAGGCGCAGCCTCGCGGGATCGCCGGGGAAGCGAGCCTTTCGTTCCCGTCGCGTGGGAAACTGCGACTGCGCTCGTAGCGCGCGAATTCGACCGGGTTCGACGCGATCATGGCAATCGCGCCATTTTTGGCGGCTCCTATGGCTGGGCCAGCGCCGGCCGCTTTCACCACGCGCAAAGCCAGTTGCATCGCTTTCTCAATGTCGCGGGGGGCTATACCCCATCGGTGAATACCCACAGCCATGCCGCCGCCGAAGTCCTGCTGCCCCATCTGATAGGCAGTCAGGACGGGCTGGCGCAGAACCACACGCCATGGCCGCTCATTCGCGACCACACACGTCTGTTCGTGGCCTTCGGCGGCCTGGCGGTAAAGAACGCCCAGGTCAGCGCAGGCGGCGTCAGCCAGCACAAAGTGCCCGACTGGCTGAAAGAATGCCGAGAAAACGGCACTGAATTCATCAATATCGGGCCGCTGCAATCCGACGTTGAACCGGAATTGCAGGCTCAATGGATCGCACTGCGCCCGAACACGGACACCGCCTTCATGCTGGGTCTGGCCCATACGCTGGAAACGGAGGGCCTTTGCGATCGCCAATTCCTGCATACCTGCACGACCGGCTACGATCGCTTCATGGCCTATCTTCTGGGTAGGCATGATGGGCAGCCTAAGGACGCGGACTGGGCCGCCGACATCTGTGACGTGGACAGCGACACGATCCGTTCGCTGGCGCGGAAGATGGCCTCCAACCGTACGATGATTTCGGTGGCATGGTCGCTCCAGCGCGCAAGCCATGGCGAGCAGCCTCTGTGGATGGCGATTACGCTTGCCGCGATGCTCGGCCAGATCGGCCTGCCCGGAGGCGGCTTCGGTTTCGGATACGCGGCCGCCAACCGGGTCGGCAACATCGATCTCCCCTTCTCCTGGCCGGCCTTGCCGCAGTTTCGCAATCCCGTCCCGGATTTTATTCCGGTAGCGCGCCTTGCCGACATGCTCCTCAACCCCGGGGCACCCTTCCATTATAATGGTGGACGCTACGTCTATCCGGATATCCGCTTGGTCTGGTGGGCCGGTGGCAATCCTTTCCACCATCAGCAGGACCTGAACAAGCTGGTGCGGGCCTGGCGCCGCCCGGAAGTGGTGATCGTCAACGAGGCGTGGTGGAACGCAACCGCCCGGCACGCGGATATCGTTCTGCCCTGCACCACCGCCGTGGAGCGCAACGATCTCGGCATCGCAAAGTCGGAGCCATATCTGGCAGCCATGCGCAAAGCCGTCGCTCCCGCCGGGCAGGCACGCAACGACTATGACATATTAAGCGACATAGCCGGCCATCTCGGTCTGCGGGATGCCTTTACCGAAGGGCGCGACGAGATGGCCTGGGTCCGGCATCTCTATGACGGGTCGCGGCAGGTCGCGGCCGAGAATGGCTATGAGTTGCCGGATTTCGACACGTTCTGGGAGGTTGGCGAGTTTCGTTTCGAGGTCGCCACACCGCCAAGGAACATGCTTGAGGATTTCCGGCGCAATCCCGACGCAGCGCCACTACCCACACCATCGGGTCGCATCGAGATCTTCTCGAAGACCATCGCCGAATTCGCCTACGACGATTGCCCTGGCCACGCGACTTGGCTCGAGCCCGACGAGCGATTGGGCACAGGCAAGGCATCCCGTTACCGCCTCCATCTGGTTTCCAACCAGCCCAGCACGAGGCTGCACAGCCAGTTGGACAACGGCATCACCAGCCGTAATGCCAAGGTAGCCAACCGCGAGCCTGCCACATTCAATCCCCTGGATGCCGCCGAACGCGGCATTCGCGCCGGTGATGTGGTGCGATTGTTCAATGATCGGGGCGCCTGCCTGGTCGGAGCTATGCTCTCGGACACCGTCTCGCGCGGGATCGTGCAACTTTCGACTGGAGCCTGGTACGACCCGGAAGAGCCGGGCCGGGATGGCTCTCTCGATCTGCACGGCAACCCCAACGTGCTCACGCTCGACCTTCCCACGTCGAAACTCTCGCAAGCGCCCATTGCCCACACGACGCTGGTCGAAGCCGAACTCTTCCTCGGCCTACCGCCGGAGACGACCGCTTTCAGACCGCCCCCGATCCTGCCGGCAGGCTGATTCCCGACAAGACCATGGAGTTGAAATGACAGATCCCGATTTCTGGAGACGCCAGAAAGCCATCATCACCGCCGGCGCGAACGGCATAGGCCTCAAGATCGCCTCGGCAATGCATGCCGCTGGCGCCCAGGTCTGGGTTTGCGATGTAAACGACGGCGCGCTCGCCGAAGCGGCTGCCACTTTGCCCGGCATCGGCACGATGGTTTGCGATGTTGCGGACCCTGCGGCATGCGATGCGTTCGTCGCGCGTGCCACCGAAGCGATGGGCGGGCTCGACATCCTCGTCAACAATGCCGGCATTGCCGGCCCCGCAGCCGCGGTACAGGACATCAGCACCGCTGATTGGGCCCGCTGCTTCGAGGTCAACGTAAACGGTCAGTTCTTCATGGCAAGGGCGGCTATCCCGCACCTCAAGACGGCCCGGGGCGGCTCTATCGTCTGCATGGCGTCGGTAGCCGGCAAATATGCTTTTCCCCTCCGGTCGCCTTACGCATCGTCGAAGGCCGCGGTCATCTCGCTGGCGCGCGCCCTGTCGGTAGAGCTTGGCCCCGACCAGATCCGCGTCAACGCGATTGCACCGGGCGTGGTCGCCGGCGACCGCATCCGGCGCGTCTTCACCGACCGCGCAGCTACACGCGGAATCTCTTACGAGGAAATGGAAGCCGTCGCGCTGCGCGCCGTGTCGATGAAGACGATGGTCGATCCCGAGGAAATAGCCGGACTCGTGATGTTCCTGTGCGCCCCCGGCGGCCGGCCGATTACCGGGCAGGTGATGAGCATCTGCGGCGGTCTCGAATATACGGAGTAAAGTTCATGGCCAAACCCGACAAGGCGATCATTACCTGCGCGATCACCGGCGCGACCCACACCCCAACCATGTCGCCCTATCTGCCGGTGACACCGGACATGATCATCGAGCAGGCTGTGGAGGCTGCTGAAGCGGGCGCCGCGATCCTGCATCTGCATGCGCGCGACGCGCAGACGCATCGGCCGACGGCCGACCTCGACACCTGGATGCATATATTGCGCTCGATCCGCGCCCGCTGCGATGCCGTGCTCAACATGACCACCGGCGGTTCGACTTTCATGGCGATCGAGGACCGCCTTTCGGCGCCGCTGGCGGCCGCCCCCGAACTGTGCTCCTGCAACATGGGGTCGATGAACTTCGGCACCTACACGATGAAGGACAAGTATAAGGGCCAGTGGAAATACGATTGGGAGGAGGACTATCTGGAGGCCAGCCGCGGCGCCATCTTCCGCAACACCTTCGCCGACATCGAAACCATCCTCACCCGCCTGGGCGAGAAAGGCACCCGTTTCGAATTCGAATGCTATGACGTAGGCCACCTCTATAACCTGGCCCATATGGTCGACCGCGGCCTGGTGAAATTGCCGATGTTCCTGCAGCTGATCGTCGGCACGCTGGGCGGCATCGGTCCCGGCCCCGAAAACCTGATGTTCATGAAGCAGACGGCTGATCGATTGTTCGGCGCGGAAAACTATCGCTGGTCGGTTCTGGCCGGAGGCAGGCATCAGCTGAACATGGCAACAATGGCCGCGACCATGGGCGGCAACGTTCGCGTCGGCCTCGAGGACAGCCTCTACGCCGGGCGCGGCAAGCTGGCCACCTCGAACGCCGAGCAGGTCCGCATGATCCGCAACATCATCGAAGGCCTGACCAAGGAAATCGCCACCCCCGACGAGGCGCGCGCCACGCTGGGGCTCAAAGGCGCTGCTCGGACCAACATCTGAGCCAAGATGGCCGCCGAAGAATCGGCGGCCCCCGGACTGAAAGGATCACCCTCCCGTCAAGAAGGAAAAGCCGAGGTTTTGTTCCTCCCATTTTTGAGAGGAACGGTCGGGAAATTACCCAACCGGGATCAAATATGGATCGCATTTCCATGATCGCGGCAAAGAAACTTCCTAATTTCGCGCGGTGCAAAGACACCTGAATGGGCAGTCCGGGTCAACACAAACCCCAGAAGGAACAGACCGAAATGAACAGACGTGATTTTCTAACCAGTCTCGCTGCCCTGACGACCGCCGCCACGCTGCCGGCAAAATGGGCCAGCGCCCAAACGCGCGAGGACAGCTTGCGCGTGTTGAGCGAGGGAGCGGCAAACTCCTTCGACGCCTTCTCGGTGGGCGTCAACCGCAACTCGATCCAGATCAGCTGGAACGTTTATGATCGCCTTGTGACTTTCGCCTACAAGCCGCGTGAGGACGGCACGCCATACTACGACTATTTCGATATCAAGGGTGAGTTGGCCGAGAGCTATGAGGTGGCCCCGGACGGAAAATCCATCACCTTTCATCTGCGCAAGGACGCCGTTTTCCACGACGGATCGCCGGTAACGGCGGAGGATGTGAAATGGTCGCTCGATCGCGTGGTGGCGAGCCCGGTGGGCAAGGCACAATTCCAGACCGGCTCGATGACCGATCCCAACCAGTTTGTTGTCGTCGATGCGCATACCGTGCGTGTCGACTTGCCACAGCCCGACAGGTTCGCACTGCCGAATCTGGCGCTGACCTACCCGATCATCGTCAATTCCAAATTGGCCAAGCAACACGCCACGGAAAGCGATCCCTTCGCCATGGAGTGGCTCAAGACGAACCCGGCCGGCGGCGGCGCCTTCAAGATCGAGCATGCCGCCATGGGCGAGCGCGTGATGTTCACCCGCTTCGATGAATGGAAAAGCGGTTCATTGCCGAAGATACGGCGCGTTCTGTGGCAGACCGTTCCGGCGGCCGAGTCGCGCATTGCATCGTTGGTGCGCAAGGATGCCGACATCGTACAGGACATCCCGCCAAAGGACGTGGTGACGCTGCTCGACAACCCGGACGTGAAGATAATCGGCGTTCCCACGTCGAGCTTCCAGTTTATCGGTATGAACGGCGACCTTGCGCCATTCAACGATGTGAGGGTGCGCCAGGCAATTGCCTATGCCTTGCCTTATGAGGACATGTTCAAGGCCGCACTCTTCGGGCGCGGCGAGCCTCTGTTCGGCGGTGAGCCGGGGGAACCGGCTACCACGAAATTCCCGCAACCGCTGGGCTATTCGACCGACCTCGACAAGGCCAAGTCGCTCTTGGTGGAAGCTGGCCTGGGCGACGGGTTCTCGACTACTTTTTCCTTTGAGCTCTCGGTGGCCACGGTCGCCGAGCCCGTAGCCCTGCTTCTGCAGGAAGCTCTCGGCAAGATCGGCATCAAGGTGGAGATCGAGAAGGTGCCGGCTGGCCAGCTCGGTACATTGCTGCAAGAAAAGAAAGTGCCTTTCTATTTTGAAGGGTCAACTTCCTATCTCGCCGATCCGGACTATTTCTTCCGCATCTTCTACTATGGCGATACGCGTTGGAATTTCGGTTCCTATAAGAGCCCTGAATTCAACGAACTCGTGGAACGGACGCGTTACGAAACGGACACCGCAACTTACGACGCCGATATCAAACGCATGATCACCTTGGTCAAGCAGGACATTCCGATCATCCTGTTGTGGCATCCGTCGCTCGACACCGGCATGCAGAAGAATGTCGATGGCTACAGCTATGCCTTCCACCGGCAGCTCGAGCTGAAAACCCTCTCGCGCGGCTAGGCAGGTTGACCGACCGACCGACGATGGTTGCGTTGCAAATATTGCGGCTGCCACACAACGCGCCATCGTTGGACGCAATTCGGGCCGCACCTGCCTCCAACTGATTCAACGCGAAGCGGCCCTGCCGCTTCCGTATCGTTTGAAGCGCCTCGATCCGGCCAACGCTCGATCCTGTGTTTTCAGCCATGCATGCCTCGTGCTGCGGCCGAGGCTGTTCGATCCGCACGGGCTTCGCCCGTAGAATCTGGACGCAGGCCCTTGATGGGAGCATTGTTTCAGGCATATCGCGGTTTGGGGGGAGACAACGAAAATGTCTCGGGAGGAAAAAATGCCCACCGGTGATCCGTATCTTTCCACGTCGGACCTTGAAAAGATCAAACGCGTGCTTTCCGACGCGCCTTTGCCGAAGAACGATCCTCGGGCGGAAGACGAGGCAGCGCGTTTTCTCATGCGCAAGTTCCAGGAAGGCGTGACGGACGAGGCGGCGCTGGCCGCCGAACTCGCACGCTATATCGAACAACGCCGTGATTGGCGACGCGCGAAAGATGGCCAATAGAGCGGTGCAGAGTGACGGAGCGTACTGCCGAGGGAGCGCAGCCGTAAGATAATCCAAAGCCTCTCCGTAGCCCAATAGGCAAGACAGCTACCTTCGATCGAGGTTGCGGGCTGTTCCGATGCCAGGCTATCATAAAGTGTGACCTCAAACCGAAGGTCCGCGTCAGTGAAAAGTTCCGGAATTTCCGGGCAAGATCATGCTTTGGCAATGGGGAGGCGTTTCAAGGAGAGTTGTCGCCCTACCCTTGTTACAGCTACGTTACTTGATAGGTGCGCGATCGATCCTGATCATCATCGCGACCGACGGCAATGGAGATCAAGTCGCTGCTTGTGCCGCAATCGCGGTCGCGGCGCGGTTTCGATGAGGCGGTGATGAACACCGGTTCGAGCACCAGCAAAGACGACCTTTCCGCGAATCATCCCCCTTTTCCGGACATGATCTGGATTCGGGGCGGCGAATTCCTGATGGGTTCGAACAAGCATTACCCGGAAGAGGCTCCGGTGCATCGTGTGCGTGTCGACGGGTTCTGGATGGACGCTTTCACGGTCACCAATCGCAACTTCCAGCGCTTCGTGGAAGAAACCGGCTACACGACCCTGGCGGAGAAGACGGCTGATCCGGGCAACTATCCCGGTGCGCTGCCGGAGATGCTCGCTCCGTCATCGACCGTCTTCATAAAGCCGTCCGGCCCGGTAGACATGCGCAACCATTACAATTGGTGGGTCTACGTGAAGGGCGCGAACTGGCGTCACCCGCGCGGGCCGGCCAGCTCGATCAGAAAGCTGATGGACCATCCCGTGGTCCATGTCGCATGGGAAGATGTGGAGGCCTATGCCGCCTGGGCTGGAAAGCAACTGCCGACCGAAGCCGAGTGGGAGTTTGCCGCACGAGGCGGGCTGGAAGGAGCCGAGTTCGTGTGGGGCGACGAGCTTAGGCCGAACGGCAGGCACATGGCCAATATCTGGCAGGGCGAATTTCCTTACAGGAACACGAAGGAAGACGGCTTCGAATACACCGCTCCGGTGGGCTCGTTTCCGCCCAACGGCTACGGTCTCTACGACATGGCCGGCAACGTCTGGCAATGGACGGCCGACTGGTACCAGGAGCATGGTCGTATCGACAGCCCTTGCTGCACGGCGGTGAACCCGCGCGGAGCGGCCCGGGAGGACAGCTTCGACCAGCGCGAGCAGGGCGCGAAGATACCGCGCAAGGTCACCAAGGGCGGTTCGCATCTGTGCGCACCAAACTATTGCCGCCGCTACAGGCCGGCGGCACGCATGGCCCAGCCCATCGATACATCGATCTCGCACCTCGGATTCCGCTGCGTGGTCAGGAAAAGACCGGATCAGCTGGCAACATGACGGGACCTGATACGGGTCATACCAGACGGTGACGACTTGTTCGCGGCTGAGGAGGCGAAATTCCGACGGCGACCGGCAGATGCTCGAATGGACCATGGCGGGAGATGGACCAAGGTTTGCGGCCCTCGTCCATCATACGGATGCCGACCGGGAATATGCCTACGATCGACAGTCGCAGATCGGCAAGCTGGACAAGGCTCTGGACGAGGCCAATGCGAAAGGCTGGACTGTGGTCGCTATGAAATCGGACTGGCGAACGGTATTTGCCTTCCAGGAGCAGTGAGCGGAAAAACGCCGGCTGAAACACGGTTCAGCGGCAAGCGCCGACCTAGTTCTTCTTGGTCTGCAGCAGCGATCCGGGCGTGTCGGTTGCTGCGCAAAGCCGCGTCATGTGTCTTGCCGACCCCTTGCCACCACAGCAGGGGACGATCGTTGCCACGATCACTGCCCCCTATTTGCGGGTCAGGCTGAAGGAAAAGTGGCTGCCGCGGTGATAGTCGATGGCATAGTTCACGGGCACGCCGGCCACATTGAAGCAGATTTCG
>Ga0187815_10001206_pt1 | contig 12252 bp, 9 predicted proteins | sample NC_S_5_FD_132962 | JGI IMG/M metagenome (GOLD analysis project Ga0187815, IMG submission 132962) | Wetland sediment microbial communities from Neuse River Estuary, North Carolina, USA - ASW-S_5 | ecosystem: Environmental > Aquatic > Freshwater > Wetlands > Sediment | place: USA: North Carolina...
CGGCACGTCCAGCCCCGCGAGCAGCCACCGGGACGGGTCGACCAGCACCAGCCGGCTGCCGGGCGGCAGGTCGGCCAGGGCGGCGACGGTGCCCGGGTGCACCAGGTCCGGGGCCGGTACGAAGAGCGTCGCCGGGCCGGCCTGGGCGGCGTGCAGCGCCTGCCGGATGTCGGTCTCGCGGCGTACGGTCACGCCCTGCGCGCGCAGCGCCTCGGCCAGCCGGCTGCCGCCGTCGTCCCCGGTGGCGGCCGGGGAGAGGAAGCCCCGGTCGGTGGCGTCGGGCTGGTCGACGGCGTGGAAGACCAGGGTGGCCACGATCAGCAGCACGGCCAGCCCGAGCGGGATCAGCAGCCGGTGCCGGCGGCGTCGGGCTCGGGTCGGGGCGACCGGGCGGGGCGGGTCGAGGGTGGCGGTCACCGGTGCTCACCGTCCCCGGTCAGCTCACGGTGCAGGTCGGTGGCGAGGTCGCGCATCCGGTGGTCGTGCTCCCGGGTGGCCGGTCGTTGGGCGTACCAGAGGTCGGAGAAGATCGTCGCGGCGGCGTGCAGGGTGCGGTGCACCCGGGGCCGGACGTGGGCCGCCGCCGTGGTCAGTTCGGTGACTGTCATTCCGGGGCGTACCTCGACGACCCGCCGGTCGACCAGTTCGCGGACCATGTCGCGGAGCCGTTCCCGGACCGCTTCGGCGTACCGGCCCTCGGCGGCGAGCCGGTCGGCGTGGCTGCCGGGTGCGGCGGCCACCGGTTCGGGGGCGCGGGGCATGGGCACCGGCGGCGCGTCGCCCGTCCACCGGGGCTTCGGCCGGCGCCGACGCAGCCGCGGCAGCCGCAACTTCGGCAGCCGCAGCCGCAGTCGGGGCAGCCGCAGTCGGGGCAGCCGGAGTCGGAGCCGGGGCCGGCGCAGGCGGGGGAGGTGCGGCCGGGGCAGCCGGCTGGGCACCCAGGCCGGGAAGAAGTACCAGGCCAGGGCGGCCAGCAGCCCGGCGAGCAGCACGAGCAGGGCGGCGAGCGGCAGCGGTACGACGTCCCCGAGCGCGGCGACCGCCTCGGTCCACCAACGGCTCACCGCCGCACCGCCAGCAGGGCGGACTCCGGTGCCCCGCCCGGGGCGCGGGAGAGCCGGATGTCCAGCCCTTCGGTGCGCATCCGGGTCTCCAGGTGCAGCACCGCGTCGAGGCAGGCCAGCGCCGGGTACGCGAGCGCGTTCACGCCGGCCCAGGTGACCGTGGCGACCGGCAGCGCCCAGGCGGAGACGTCGAACAGGCCGAGCAGCCCGAGACCGTAGTAGGCGCCGAGACCGATGCCGAGCCGGATCAGCCACCAGCCGAGGTAGCCGAGGAGCCGGATGCCGGCGAACCGCCCACCGGCGCGTACCGCGAGCGTGAGCGCGCGCCCCGGCGCCCGGTACGCCGGGACCCGGTCCACCACCAGCGCCGGGACGGCGGCGCCGAGCAGCCCGTACGCGGCGAACCAGGTCGGCCCGGCCAACCCGGCGAGGCAGACGGTGAGCCCGACCGCCGCCGCGATCAGCAGGGTCGCGCCCCACCGGGCCCCGGCCGGGCGCAGCAGCTCGCCCGGTCCGGCCCGGCGGCCGAGCAGCGCCGCTCCGGCGCCCCGGGCGGCCGGGTTGCCCAGCAGGGCGATGATCAGCGCTTCGGTCCCGGCGCCGACCGCCAGCAGCAGCCAGTACCAGCCGAGCCGGTCGGTCTGGAACAACCAGGCGGGCGCTCGGGCGTCGGCGAGCAGGCGCAGCGGGTACAGCAGCAGTTGCTCGCCGAGGGCCAGCAGGACGGCGAGCGGGATCAGCACCCGGCCCTGGCCGCGCAGCAGCAGGACCGCCGAGTCCAGCAGTTCGCCCACCGTCAGCGGGCGGCGCGGGAGCACCGCGGTCGGGCCGACGTCGGGCACGCGTACTCCTGGCGGACGAACGGTGGTGGCGGGCGGCGAGGCGCCCGAGGGATCATGGTTGCACGGCAGGTCCTGCCGCGGTGGACCCGACCACCGTGGCACGCCACGCGGGAGGTCCGCGCCCGTCAACTGTGGTGCGGGGGCGTGGGCCGCAGTACCGTGCCGTGATGACGTCGAACCCTTCGAATTGAACGGGGATGGAACGATAAACCCCATGAGAGCCCGGGTACTGGTGGTCGACGACGACCCCGCGCTCGCCGAGATGCTCGGCATCGTGCTGCGTAGCGAGGGCTTCGTGCCCTCCTTCGTCGCGGACGGGGAACGGGCGCTGGCCGCGTTCCGCGAGAGCCGGCCCGACATCGTCCTGCTCGACCTGATGCTGCCCGGTATGAGCGGAATCGACGTGGCCCGGGCGATCCGGGGCGAGTCCGGCGTGCCGATCGTCATGCTGACCGCCAAGAGCGACACGGTCGACGTGGTGCTCGGGCTGGAGTCCGGGGCCGACGACTACGTGGTGAAGCCGTTCAAGCCAAAGGAGCTGGTGGCCCGGATGCGGGCCCGGCTGCGCCGGGGCGAGGACGTGGCGCCCGAGCTGCTCACCATCGGCCCGCCGGGCAACCAGATCTCGATCGACGTGCCGGCCCACACCGTCAGCCGGGACGGCGAGGAGGTGAAGCTGACTCCGCTGGAGTTCGACCTGCTGGTCGCGCTCGCCCGCAAGCCGCGTCAGGTCTTCACCCGCGAGGTGCTGCTGGAGCAGGTCTGGGGCTACCGGCACGCCGCCGACACCCGCCTGGTGAACGTGCACGTCCAGCGGCTGCGCGCCAAGATCGAGCCGGATCCGGAGCGACCCGAAATCATCCTCACCGTGCGCGGCGTGGGCTACAAGGCGGGTACGGGATAGCCTGATGGTCACTGTGGTGACCTCCCCGCCCCCCGGCTCGCCGAGCACCGCGTCCCGCTGGCTACGCGCGGCGCGGGCGTTGTGGCGTGCCCTCACCGGTTGGGCGGCCGGGGTGGCCGCCGGCATGCACGGGGCCTGGCGGCGGTCGCTCCAGCTTCGTGTGGTGACCATCACGCTGGTGGCCTCCAGCCTGCTGGTCGGCGGGTTCGCGTACGTGATCGCCGACAAGATCACCAGCATCCTGCTGGAGAACGCCCAGACCGACGTCCGGCTGCGGCTGCGCAACGGCAGCGAATACGCGGGGAAGCAGTTCCGCACCTTCAGCCAGCCGACCGAGGCCCAGCTCCAGGACACCATCGACGGCACGGTGAACTACCTGGCCGGCGGCGACCCGGCGCAGTCCAGCGGGGTGGTCGTGGCCATCACCGCGGACAAGCACGCAGGCATCATCGAGACCCGGACGTCCCCGGTGACCGATCTCGGGCCGCTGATCAGTCCGGAGATGCGGGCCTCGGTGGCCGCCGGCAACGTCGCCCACCAGATCCGCACCGGCGCGCTCGGCGGTCAACGCACCAAGTACCTCGTGTACGGCTCGCCAGTGCCGACCCGGTTCGGGCAGGTGGAGCTCTACTACCTCGTACCGCTGGCCCGGCAGGACGCCACCGCCGCCGACGCCCGGGCCACCGTGGTCGCCACCGGCATCGCCCTGGTCCTCCTGCTCGGCCTGCTCGCCGCCCTGGTCACCCGGCTGGTGGTGACCCCGGTACGGGTGGCCGCCCGGACCGCCCAGCGGCTCTCCGCCGGGCTGCTCGACCAGCGGATGGTGGTCAACGGCGAGGACGACCTGGCCCTGTTGGCCGCCTCGTTCAACCAGATGGCGACCAATCTGCAACGGCAGATCCTCCGGCTGGAGGAGATGTCCCGGTTGCAGCGCCGGTTCACCTCGGACGTCTCGCACGAGCTGCGTACGCCGTTGACCACGGTCCGGATGGCCGCCGACCTGATCTTCGCCGAGCGCGACGGGTTCGACCCGGCGGTGGCCCGTAGCGCCGAGCTGCTCCAGGCCGAGTTGGACCGGTTCGAGGAGCTGCTCACCGATCTGCTGGAGATCAGCCGCTTCGACGCCGGCTTCGCGATGCTGGACGCCGAGCCGACCGACCTGGTGCCGGTGGTGCACCGGGTGACCGAGCGGCTCGCCGGGCTGGCCGAGCGGGTGGGGGTGACCATCGAGCTGGACGTGCCGGACCCGCCGGTGATCGCCGAGGTGGACCCGCGCCGGGTCGAGCGGGTGCTGCGCAACCTGGTCGGCAACGCGGTCGAGCACGGCGAGGGCAGGCCGGTGCGGATCACCCTGGGGATGGACCAGAGCGCGGTGGCGGTCACCGTGCGGGACCACGGCGTGGGGCTCAAGCCGGGCGAGGAGAAGTTGGTGTTCAACCGGTTCTGGCGGGCCGACCCGTCCCGGGCCAGGCAGACCGGCGGCACGGGCCTCGGACTGTCCATCAGCCTGGAGGACGCCCGGCTGCACGGCGGTTGGCTGGAGGCGTGGGGCGCGCCCGGTCAGGGCGCCCAGTTCCGGCTGACCTTGCCCGCCCGGGCCGGCGACCGGCTGGCCACCTCGCCGCTGCGGCTGGTTCCCGCCGACGCGATGCTGCCGTTCGGCGGTCCCCGCCAGGGTGGCCTGCTGGCCATCGGCCCCGGCAGTGCCGGGGCGCTGGCCATCGGGCCGGCCGAGGGTGGCGAGCGCGCCGAGGTGACGTCGTGAGGCCGCGCCTGCTGCCCATGCTGCTGGCCGGCGTGCTGCTGCCCGCCGGGCTGGTCGGCTGCGGCATCCCGCAGGAGACCGACGTCCAGGTGGACGGGCGGCTCGGGCAGACGGCCGAGTCCGGTGCCCTCAGCAGCGCCGCCCAGCCGCCCGGCCCGATGGCCAGCACCGAGCCGAAGGAGTTCATCCGCAATTACCTGTCCGCCGTGGCCGGAGATCGGGAACAGGCGTACAACCGGGTCAGGCAGTACATCGAGCCCCAGGCGCGGGGCTGGTTGGAGGGGAGACGCGGCAGCGACCTGTACGTGATCCGCCTCCGGGAGCAGCCGGAGGCCACCCCGCTGGACCCGAACGGCACGGTCACGGTCACGGTCAAGGTCCAGCAGCTCGGTGTGCTCCGCACGGACGGCAGCCTGGCGCCCCCGGCCCCCGGCGGCCCGGACGAGTACAAGTTCGTGCTCCGCCAGGCCGGCGAGGGTGAATCGGGGTGGCGCATCACCGACGATTCGCCGAAACTGCTGCTGCTCAGCGACGATGCGCTGGACTGGTACTACGTCCCGCAAACCATCTACTTCTGGAACTCCGAACAGACGCGGTTGGTGCCGGACCAGCGTTACCTGCCGAAGGCGCTGCCGGTCGAGCGCCAGCTCACCGAGGTGGTCAGATGGCTCACTGCCGGTCCGCAGGACTGGCTCGCGTCCGGCGTCCCCCGGCCGGACCAGATCACCCTGATCAACAACGCCACCGGCTCGGACGGGCGGTGGGAGGTGAACCTCAGATCGGGCGCGGACGACAATCGGCTGGCCCGGCTCGCCACCCAGCTCGCCTGGTCGGTGCCGGAGCAGGTCACCGGCGAGCTCGACCTCAAGATCCAGGATCAGAGCCGGATAGTCGTCGACATCGCTGAGGAGAAGTCGGCGCACCCGAAGTACCCGCTGGACGGCAACCCGGAGCGGTTCTGCATCTACGAAGGCGCGATCCACCCGCTCTCCTTGACGGATGAGCCCTCCAGGAGCGTGCCGGTGGACGCCACCCGGAACCAGAACCTCGTCACGGCGGCGCTCACCCGATCGGACGGGAAGATCCTCGCCGCGCTCGTGGCCACCCGGCCGGATCACCGCCAGCAGCTCAAGGTCGGCGCCGGCCCGAGCCCGGTCAAGGACGTCAACGGCGACAAGAAGTCGTTCAAAGGAATGAGCCGGCCAACCTGGCTCCGCTCGCTCGACCCGCAGCATCCGTACGGGCTGATCGCCGCGGACGGCGACCTCTACCGGTTCGACGGATCGGGGAACCTCACCCAGGTCCCGCTCGGCGACGCAGCCGGCAATGTGACCGCGGTGGCCGCCTCGGTCGAAGGCCACCGGGTTGCCCTGGTCATCAACGGGGCGCTCTACGTCGCGGTGGTGAGCACCGACGGTGGCGGGGTCAGTCTCGGCCAGCCGCGTCGCCTCGTCACCACACTGACCGACATCACCGCCGTCGACTGGTACGCGGAGAACAAGCTCGTCTTCGCCGGCTCCGAGCCGCGCGGGGGGACGCGCGAGGGGCGACCCGCGATCAACGGGACCACCATCGACGGGGCGGTGGAGACACCGCATGAGGCGGACATGGGGGTTCGGGTCACCAACCTGTCCGCATACCCGGGGCCGGGGATGGCGGGTGTCCCCTCCCTCTCATACATGTACGAGGCAGCGAACAAGGTCGCCTACCGGAACAACCCACCAGGAACCTCTATAGGGCGGGAGCAGGTGCAGGACGTGGCGTCCCCGCCGGCGGGGACCAAGGTCGCCAATCCGACGGCCCCCTTCTTCCTCTACTGAGGCGCCGGTGCGGGGGCTGGGCGGACTCTGGTCGGATCTGACGGATCTGGTGCTGCCGGCCGGGTGCGCCGGTTGTGCCGACCGGGTCCCGGGCCTGACCCACGGCTTCTGCCCGCGCTGCGTCGGTGAGCTGGAGGCGCTGCGGCCCGCGCCGACCCGGCCCACGCCGGCCCCGCCCGACCTGCCGCCCTGCGTCGCTCTCGGCCCGTACGGGGGCGCGCTGCGGGAGGGGTTGCTGGCGTACAAGGAGCGGGGCCGGCACGGGCTGGCCCGGCCGCTGGGGGCGTTGCTCGCCGAGGTGGTGGCCGCGGCGGTGGGACCGGCCCGGTCGGTGAACCTGGTGCCGGTGCCGGACACCGCGCGGGCGGCGCGGGCCCGCTACGGCGACCATCTGGGCCGGTTGACGCGCCACGCGGCGGGCCGGCTGCGGGCGGCCGGCTGGTCGGTACGCGTGCTGCGGCCGTTGCGGGCGCTGCCCCGGCCGGACTCGGTGGTGCTGGACAGCGCCGGGCGGGCCGCTGCGGCAGAGGCGGCGTTCCGGCTGCGCGGGGCCGACGGGGTCCCGGTGGCCGGGCCGGTGGTGTTGCTCGACGACATCGTCACCACCGGGGCGACGTTGGCGGCGGTGAGCCGCATCTTGCGCTCTGTGGGAATGACGCCAAAGGCCGCGGCGGTGCTCGCCGCAACGCAAAAGCGACCCTTGCGGTGACGCTTCGTGTTTCCGTTTCACCCCTTGGTGTATGAGCTGTAGGAGTTCGAGGGCAGTTTCGACAACGAGGGGTGACTGTCGAGGGAACAGGAGTTAGCGTTCTGGTGTCGGGGGTAGGAGTTTTCCAGCCACTCCCGGCGTGGGAAGGGAGGCGTAGCCGTACCAACCGGTCGACGCCGAGCGGGATGCTCCCAGTGGCGCGTCGGCCGAGGACCGGATCAACGACCGTCCGAACAAGGGAGGTCACGTGGACATCGTGGTCAAGGGCCGTAACGTCGAGGTGCCGGACCATTACCGGGTGCACGTAGCAGAAAAGCTCGCGAAGATCGAACGCTACGACCACAAACTCATTCGCGTGGACGTCGAGTTGTTCCACGAGCGCAATCCGCGCCAGGCCGATCACTGTCAGCGGGTGGAGATAACCTGCGTGTCGCGGGGCCCGGTGGTCCGGGCCGAGGCATGCACGAGTGATTTCTACAGCGCGCTGGACGCGGCCATCGCCAAGCTGGACACCCGGTTCCGCCGGGCGGCCGACCGGCGTCGGGTGCATCGCGGGCGGCACGCGCCGCTCTCCGTCGCCGCCGCCACCGCCGGCCTGCCGGTCGTCGACCTCGACGGTCCGGGGCTGGCCGCGCTGAACGGCGCGCGTTCGGCCACCGCGGTCGCCGAACGACCGGACGAGGCCACCCTGGTCGCCGAACGACCGGACGATGGCGGAACCGAGGCGTACGACGACGACCAGCCGTGGCACATCGCCCGCGCGAAGGTGCACCCGGCGGAGCCGATGACCGTCGACGACGCGCTGTTCCAGATGGAACTGGTCGGCCACGACTTCTACCTGTTCCAGGACAAGGAGTCCGGCCGCCCGAGCGTGGTCTACCGCCGGCACGCCTACGACTACGGGATCATCTCGCTCGACACCACGTTCTGACCACGAGTGGTAGGGGCCCCGCTGACGCGGGGCCCCTACCCACCGGGCAGGTCCGACGCGAGCAGGCCGAACAGGACCGAGTCGGTGCGGGTGCCGTCCGGGCCGGGGAGCCGGCCGCGCAGCAGCCCCTCACGCCGGAAGCCGATCTTCTCCAGCACCCGCTGGGCGGCGACGTTCTCGGGGCGGGTGCCGGCCCAGAGCCGGGCCAGGCCGATGTCGAACGCCCAGCCGGCGACGAGCCGCATCGCCCGGGTGGTCAGCCCCCGGCTGCGCGCCTCGGGCAGCATGCTGCAACCGAGCATGGCCTGGCCGGTGGCGGGCTCGTCGTACACCAGCGCGCAGCCTCCGGCCGTCGTGCCGGACGCCGTGTCCAGGATCGCCAGGTCGGCCGAGCGGCCGGCCAGCCAGTGGCTCTCCGCCAGCCGGCAGCGCCGCTCGATCGACTCCCAGGTCGGTGGGACCGGCGGCACCCGGTTCGCCACCACCTCGGGCAGCGTGTGCAGCCGGTGCAGCGCGTCCGCGTCGCCGGGGGCGACCCGGCGCAGGGTCACCACGCCGTCGGTGAGCCGACCGTCCGGCAGGTCGGGCAGCGGCCGGTCGACCGGACCGGGCGGGTCGTCGGCGAGGCGTACCCAGGCGACCAGGTCTTTTCGGCCGCCGTCCCGGCCGGGGTTGGCCGCCCGGCGTACCCCCTCGTGCCGGAACCCGGCGGCCAGCGCGACCCGCTGGCTGGCGGTGTTCTCCTGGTCGGTGAGCAGTTCCAGGCGGGCGCAGCCGGCGGCGAAGACCCGCTCCGCGAGGGCTCGGGTCGCCGCGGTGGCCACCCCCCGGCCCCGCGCCCACGGCGCCACCCAGTAGCCGATCTCCCACTGCCCGCGGGCCGGCACCGGCTGGCTGAGGCCGATGCCGCCGATCAGCCGGTCGGTCGCGGGTTCCGCGATCGCGTACGCCGCGCCGCCGCCGGCCCAGGCCGCGGGCGCGCCCTCGGTGATCCACCACCGGGCGCTCTCCTCGGTGTACGGGTCCGGCAGGCCGGAGATGCCCCGCTGGGTGACCGGATCGGCGCAGGCGGCGGCGGTGTCCGCGACGTCGGCCAGGCGGAACGGCCGCAGCCGCACCCCGTACGCCTCGATCGTCTTCGGCGTCACGCCTGGTCCTCGGGGAGCAGCGCGCCCACCCAGACGTCCTGTCGTTCGGCCCGGTGTTGGACGCCGCCGCGGAGGGTGCCCTCGACGACGAATCCCGCCTTCTCGGCCGCCCGGCGGGAGGCGGTGTTGCCCACGTTGGCCCGCCACTCGATCCGGGCCAGGCCGAGCGTGGTGAATCCCCAGGCGCAGAGCGCGGTCAGTGCGGCCGGCAGGTAGCCCCGGCCCCGGGCGGACGGCGCGGTCATGAAGCCCACGTCGGCGACCAGTGGGTCGCTGGGCGAGATGCGCAGGTCGATCGAGCCGACGTAGCGATCGCCGGGGTCCGCGACGACGTAGGAGGCGCCGGTGCCCCGGGCCCAGGCGGCCTGGGTCACGTCCCGCAGGAAGCCCTCGGCGTGTTCCCGGTGGTAGGGGTGCGGCACGGTGGTCCAGCGCACGGTCTGCTCGTCCTGGCAGGTGGCCACGACCGCGTCCAGGTCGCGCTCCTCCATCGGCCGCAGCCGCAGTTCCGTGGTGCCGCTGGTGGCGAACAGGACGGGCTGTGGGCGGCCGAACACGGCGGCCCGGCGGGCCGCCAGGGTGTCCGGGCCGGCGGGACCCGGTTCGTCGGGCGTGGGCACCTCGCCGGGGAGCAGCGAGCCGAGCCAGCCCTCCCGGCGTCCGCCGACCGCCGGCTGGGCGAGCCGCAGTTCGCCCTCGATCCGGAAGCCGGCGCGGAGCGCGACCAGCCGGGAGGCGTGGTTGCCGATCTCGGCCTGCCAGATCAGGCGGCGCAACTTGGCAACGTCGAAGGCCCAGCGGGCGATCGCCCGGGTGGCCCGGACCGCGACGCCCCGGCCCCGCGCCCACGGCGCGGTCCAGTAGCCGATCTCCGCGCTGCCCAGGCCGGGGTCGATCGAGACCAGCCCGCAGGAGGCCAGCAGTTCGCCGGTCGCGGCGTCGCAGACCGCGAACTCCGCCCCACTGCCGTTTGCCCAGGCCGCGGGGCTGCTCCCGGTAACGAACTCGACTGCGTGTTCGAGCCGGTACGGGCGGGGCACGGTGGTCCAGCGCTGGATGTCCGGGTCCTGGCAGGCGCGGTGGACCGCGTCGGCGTCCTCCGCCCGCCAGGGTCGCAGCAGCAGTCCGTCCTCGATGATCTCCACGGGCTCCACCCGAGCCATCGTGCCGGATCGTTCGCGATGGGCGTAACCCGATTAGCGTCAGCCGACGCGCCGGAAGGGTGTTATGTCGGGTTCATCGGGCCGGACCGCCGGCACCACTGACCATCACCCCGATGGAGCGCCTACGATGGTTCGAGACCGTCTAGGGGAGCGTTGATCCGTGTCGATTCTGGAAAAGGTCCTTCGCGCCGGCGAGGGTCGCATGGTGCGTCGGCTCAAGGCCATCGCCGCCGCCGTCAATTCGATCGAGGACGACTACGTCAACCTCACCGACGATGATCTGCGCGCCATGACCGACCAGTTCAAGGAGCGGCTCGCCGACGGGGAGACCCTCGACGACCTGCTGCCCGAGGCGTTCGCGGTGTGCCGGGAGGCCGCCTCGCGGGTGCTCGGCCAGCGGCCCTACGACGTTCAGGTGATGGGCGGCGCGGCGCTGCACTTCGGCAACATCGCCGAGATGAAGACCGGTGAGGGCAAGACCCTGACCTCGGTCATGCCGGTCTACCTCAACGCGCTCGCCGGCAAGGGCGTGCACGTGGTCACGGTGAACGACTACCTGGCCGAGCGCGACGCCGCGTGGATGGGCCGGGTGCACGAGTTCCTCGGCCTCACCGTGGGCGTGGTGCTGCCCAACCGGCCGGCCAGCGAGCACCGGGCCGCGTACGAGTGCGACATCACCTACGGCACCAACAACGAGTTCGGCTTCGACTACCTGCGCGACAACATGCCCTGGTCGCGGGACGAGCTGGTCCAGCGCGGTCACTTCTTCTCGGTGGTCGACGAGGTCGACTCGATCCTCATCGACGAGGCCCGGACCCCGCTGATCATCTCCGGCCCGGCCGAGCACTCCGCCCGCTGGTACCAGGAGTTCGCCGGCGTGGTGGCCCGCCTCCAGCCCGGCACCGACGGCGAGGGCGACTACGAGGTCGACTACTCCAAGCGCACCATCGCCATCACCGAGCGCGGCGTGGCGAAGGTCGAGGACCGGCTCGGCATCGACAACCTCTACGAGTCGGTCAACACCCCGCTGGTCGGCTACCTCAACAACGCGATCAAGGCCAAGGAGCTCTACAAGCGCGACAAGGACTACATCGTCAACGAGGGCGAGGTCCTGATCGTCGACGAGTTCACCGGTCGCATCCTGCACGGCCGCCGCTACAACGAGGGCATGCACCAGGCGATCGAGGCCAAGGAGGGGGTGGAGATCAAGCAGGAGAACCAGACCCTGGCCACCATCACCCTCCAGAACTACTTCCGGCTCTACGAGAAGCTCTCCGGCATGACCGGTACCGCCCAGACCGAGGCGGGCGAGTTCAACAAGGTCTACAAGGTCGGCGTGGTGACCATCCCGACGCACCGGCCGATGGTCCGCCTCGACCGCCCGGACGTCATCTACAAGACCGAGAAGGCCAAGTTCAACGCCGTGGTCGAGGACATCGCCGAGCGGCACGAGCAGGGCCAGCCGGTGCTGGTCGGCACGGTCTCGGTGGAGAACTCCGAGATCCTCTCCCAGTTGCTGCGCCGCCGCGGCATCCCGCACTCGGTGCTGAACGCGAAGTTCCACGCCAAGGAGGCGGAGATCGTCGCCCAGGCCGGGCGCAAGGGCGCGGTCACCGTCGCCACCAACATGGCCGGCCGTGGTACGGACATCCTGCTCGGCGGCAACGCCGAGTTCCTCGCCGCCAGCGAGCTGCGCCAGCGCGGCCTCGACCCGGTCGAGCAGCCGGAGGAGTACGCCAAGGCGATGGAGGAGGTCCTGCCCACCTGGAAGCAGGCCTGCGAAAACGAGGCCGAGGAGGTCGCCGCCGCCGGTGGCCTCTACGTGCTGGGCACCGAGCGGCACGAGTCCCGCCGGATCGACAACCAGCTCCGCGGTCGCGCGGGCCGGCAGGGTGACCCGGGTGAG
>Ga0187815_10001207_pt1 | contig 12251 bp, 10 predicted proteins | sample NC_S_5_FD_132962 | JGI IMG/M metagenome (GOLD analysis project Ga0187815, IMG submission 132962) | Wetland sediment microbial communities from Neuse River Estuary, North Carolina, USA - ASW-S_5 | ecosystem: Environmental > Aquatic > Freshwater > Wetlands > Sediment | place: USA: North Carolina...
GGTGACGTGGATGACCCGGCCACCAGCCAAGGGAACGTCGGCATCCGCGACTGCCACCAGCGGGTCGTGGCGGCCGAACCGCGGCGCCGCTGGCCGGCTGCGTGCCGCCATTCGTGCGGGCGACATGGTCAGGGCCAGCAGCAGGTCCTTGAAAGGCGTCCGGCGGTCTTGCCGGGTGAGGAACCGGCCTCAGCCGACCTCCACCAAGGGGCCGGTGAACTGGCTGTTGTACAGCTCGTAGTAGAAGCCGCGGCGTCGCATGAGCTCGGCGTGGCTTCCCTGCTCGACGATGTGACCGCCGTCCATGACCACGATGGTGCTGGCGTTACGGATGGTCGAGAGCCGGTGGGCGATCACGAAGCTGGTGCGACCATGCCGGAGCCGGGCCATCGCCTCCTGGATCAGCACCTCGGTGCGGGTGTCGACGCTGCTGGTCGCCTCGTCGAGGATGAGAATGCAGGGATTGGAGATGAAGGCGCGGGCGATGGTGAGCAGCTGGCGCTGGCCCGACGAGATGTTGGACGCCTCCTCGTCGAGCACCGTCTCGTACCCCTCGGGCAGCTGCCGGATGAAACCGTCCGCGTGGGCGGCCTTGGCCGCCTCAACGACCTCGGCGTCGGTCGCCTCCTCCTTGCCGTAGGCGATGTTCTCGCGCATGGTCCCACCGAACAGCCAGGTGTCCTGGAGGACCATGCCGAAGACGTCACGGACCCGGTCGCGGGTGAGCTGGCGGGTGTCGATGCCATCGAGGCTGATGGTCCCGGAATCGATCTCGTAGAAGCGCATCAGCAGGTTGACGATGGTCGTCTTGCCCGCCCCGGTCGGTCCCACGATGGCCACGGTCTCGCCCGGCTGGACGTCGAGGTTGAAGTCCGAGATCAGCGGTTTGGCCGGGTCGTAGCGGAAGGCCACCTCCCGGAGGCTCACACGCCCCTCGGGCGCCGCCAGGGGCCGCGGCTCCGCGAGGTCGGGCTCCTCCTCATCGGCGAGCAGGAACTCGAAGACCCGTTCCGCCGAGGCCAGACCGGACTGGAGCAGGTTCATCTGGCTGGCGATCTGGGTGATCGGCATGGTGAACTGGCGCGAGTACTGGATGAAGGCCTGGACGTCGCCGAGGCTCATGGACCCCGAGGCGACGCGATAGCAGCCGAAGGCCGCGATCACCACATAGTTGATGTTGGCCAGGAACTGCATCACCGGCTGGATGATCCCGGAGAGGAACTGGGCCCGGAAGCTCGCCTCGTAGACTCGCTGGTTGATGCCGTGGAACTCGTCGATCACCGCTTTCCGGCGGCCGAAGACGGCGACCAGCTCATGGCCGGTGTGCATCTCCTCGACGTGGCCGTTGAGGGTTCCCGTCTGCTCCCACTGAACGGCGAACTGCCGCTGCGAGCGGCGCGCGATGGCCAGCGTCGACGCGAACGACAGCGGGACGATGACCAGCGAGATCACCGCCAGGATCGGGCTGATCAGGAACATCATGATCAGCACGCCGACGATGGTTAGCAGCGAGTTGAGCAGCTGACCCATGCCCTGCTGCAGGGTGGTGGTCAGGTTGTCGATGTCGTTGGTGACCCGGCTCAGGATGTCGCCATGGGTGTGGCTGTCGAAGTACTTGAGAGGAAGGCGTGCCTGCTTGAGCTCGACGTCGCGACGCAGCCTGTACATGGTCCGCTGAGTGACCCCGGCCATCAGGTACCCCTGGGCCCAGGCGAAGAAGGCCCCGACCAGATAGACGGTCGCGGCCAGGCCGAGGTTCTGCCCCAGGCTGGTGAACTGGATGCCGACCCCGGGGACCACGTTCATCCCCGCCAGCGTCGACGCCAGCTGGCCCTGGCCGTGGCCGTTGAGGTAGGCGATGGCCTGTGCCTTGGTGGTCCCGGGGGGCAGGGTCTTGCCGACCACGCCGTTGAAGATCACGTTGGTGGCGTCGCCCAGGATCCGCGGACCGACGACCATGAAACCGACGCTCGCCCCGGTGAAGATGGCGGCCAGGGCGATGCGCCGCCACTCCGGCCTGAGCCGGATGAGGAGCCGGCGCAGCGTCCCCTTGAGGTCCTTGGTCTTGGGCGCGGGCAGCATCGCCATCGCCCGAGCGCCGCCCCGTCCGCCGCGCCCGCGTCCGGGGCCGCCATGCATCATCATGCCGCGGCCTCCTCACCGAGCTGCGAGGTCACGATCTCGCGGTACTCGGGGCAGTCGGTGAGCAGCTCGCTGTGGGTGCCGGCGCCGACGACACGGCCGTCGTCGAGGACCAGGATCTGATCAGCCTGCATGATCGTGCTGACCCGCTGCGACACGATGATCACCGTGGCCGCGCGGGTCTCCGCCCAGAGCGCCGCCCGCAGCCGGGCGTCGGTGCCGGCGTCGAGTGCCGAGAAACAGTCGTCGAAGAGGTAGATGCTGGGCCGCTTGACGATGGTGCGGGCGATGGCCAGGCGCTGGCGCTGCCCTCCCGAGACGTTGCTGCCGCCCTGGTCGATGGGTGAGCCCAGCCGGTCCGGCATCGCCTCCACGAAGTCGATCGCCTGGGCGGTGGTCAACGCGCTCCACAGCTCCTCGTCGGTGGCGTCGCGACGGCCGAAGCGCAGGTTGTCGGCGACGGTCCCCTGGAAGAGGTAGGCCCGCTGCGGGGTGAGTCCCATGACGCTCCAGAGGTCCTCCTCGGCCCAGTCCTTCACGTCGATCCCATCCACCAGGACGGTCCCCGCGGTGGCGTCGAAGAGCCGCGGGATCAGCGAGAGCAGGGTGGTCTTGCCGGAGCCGGTTCCGCCGATGATGCCCGTCGTCTGCCCGGGCTCCAGGTGGAAGGTGACGTCTTCCAGGACCGGCCGCTCACCGCCCGGATAGCCGAAGCTGACGTGGCGGAACTCGATCCTGCCCCGACCCTCGGCTGGGTGCAGCGGAAGCACCGGGTCGGCGACCGAGGGCACCGTTTCCAGCACCTCCTGGATCCGGGCGGCGCTGGCCACCGCGCGAGGCGCCAGGATGAAGACGAACACGCCCATCATCACCGCGAAGAGGATCTGCATGATGTAGCTGAGGAAGGCGACGAGATTGCCGATGGGCATGCTCCCGCTGCTGATCAGATGAGCGCCGAACCACAGAACCGCGACGCTCGAGAGATTCATCATGGACATGATGCTGGGCATGGCGAACACGAATATCCGGTTCACCCGGAGCGCGGTCGCGGTCAGGTCGGCGTTGGCGTCGTCGAAGCGCTCGCGCTCGTGGTGGGTGCGCACGAAGGCGCGGATGACCCGCACCCCGGTGATCTGCTCACGCAGCACCCGATTGATCCGGTCGATCTTGACCTGCATCGATCGGAAGAGGGGCACGGCCAGCTTCATGATGATGCCGATGGTTGCCGCCATCAGCGGCACGACCACCACCAGGACCCACGAGAGGCTCACGTTCTCGTTGAGGGCCATGATCACCCCACCGACGCCCATGATCGGCGCCAGCATCAGCATGGTCAGCGCCATCTGCAGGAAGATCTGGATCTGCTGGACGTCGTTGGTGTTGCGGGTGACCAGCGAGGCCGTGCCCAGGTGGTTCATCTCCCGCGAGGAGAAGCTCTGCACCTTCTCGAAGACGGCCGCCCGGATGTCCCGCCCGACACCCATCGAGGTGCGCGACGAGAAGTAGACGGCCACCACCGTGACGATGACCAGACCGATGGAGATGGCCAGCATGATCCCCCCGGTGTCCCAGATGTAGCCCACGTCCCCCTTGACCACGCCGTTGTTGATGATGTCGGCGTTGAGGTTGGGCAGATAGAGGTTGCCCACCGCCTGCATGGCGAGGAGCAGGAGAACCAGGGCCACGGGCCGCGCGTAGGGGCGGAGGAACCGTCGCAGCAGCCTGATCAGCATCAGCTCGTGCCTCGAGCCCGGCCGGCGCCGGTCGCTGCCGCCTCTGCCGTGCGGCTCCGGCGGCGTGCAACGTCGCGCTGAAATGCCGCCAGCAGGACGCCGAGACTGCAGCTGACGGAGGCGAGCTGGTCGGGGGGCAGGCTGCTGAGCACGCGCAGCATCAGCCGGTGGTGAGCAGCACGCCAGCGGGTCAGCTGCATCCGTCCGGCGGCCGTCAGGTTCAGCCGCACCAGGCGCATGTCGGTCGCGTCCGTCTCCCTGGTCACCAGTCCCTCACCCGCCGCGCGGGCCATCAGCACCGACACCTGGCTCTTGGGCATCGCCGTCATCCGAGCCAGCTCGCTGACGGTGATGCCGGGCTCCCGGAAGACGGTGGCGAACAGGCGGAGCCGGGGCAGGAACTCGGCGACGGTCCCCCATTGCGATCGCTGCATGTAGGCGGCGTGCATGGCCCGGCCCACCTCACGGATGAGGCGGACGACGTCCTCAGGGGAGCCGGGCGCCGCGGCCGGGACGGCCGGCGCAGAAGCGCCGGCGGGCCGCTGGCGGCTGCCGTCGACGACCGTGCGGTCCAGAACATTCACACTAGAACGATACTGCGAAGACCCGTGCGGCAGCCACGGCTGGAGGTCCCGATCCAGCCGAGCCGTTGGTCCCGAAGCTGAAGCAGTTAAGCCTTCGCGGTCTCCCCCACCGGGGCGTGGCCGCGGGCTCTGACATGGTCGCGCATCTCGAGAAGGCTGACCCCGATGCCATCAGTGGCGAAGCGCCCTCGGGCGAGACGGTGGTGGCTCAGTCCCAGCGGAAGCGCCAGGCGGCGACCGAGAGGGTGACCACCGCCCACACCGCCATCACCAGGCAGTCCGTGGCGATGGCGCCGAAGCCGGCGGCGTCGTTCATCACCTGGTGCAGGGCGTCGCTGGCCCAGGCCAGGGGGAGGATGCGCGCGATCGTCTGAATCACGCTGGGGAGCGCGTCCATGGGGAAGAAGAGCCCGCTCAGGAACATCAGGGGAAAAGTCACCAGCGCGGCCAGGGCGCGCGCCGACTCACTGGTCCGGGCGACGCTGGTGATCAGGAAGCCGATGCCCACGAAGGAGGCGGTGCCCAGGACGATGGGGGGGATCAGCAGCAGCCAGCTCCCGTAGTTGTGCGCCTGGAAGACCAGGATTCCGACCAGCACGAGCACCAGGATCTGCAGCAGCACGGTGAGCCCGCCGCCCACCACCTGGGCGGAGAGCAGGGTGCCGGCGCGCACCGGGGTGGCCCGGAAGCGCCGCAGAACCTGCTTGACGCGCGCCTCGACCAGGCCGATGGCGACGTAGTTGACCCCGGAGAACAGGATGATGTAGGCGATCATCGAGGGGAGCATGTAGTCCATCGGGGTCACCTGGTTGACCGTCGCCGACTGCGGCGCGCCGAGGCTGACGCTCGGGCTCCCGCCGCCGGCGAAGCCCGCCGTGACCTGGGCCACGACGTCGTCGGAGATCGCCGACGAGGACGAGGCGACGCTCGCCTGGTAGATCGCGACCTGCTGCGGCGGTCCCTGGTGCGCCACCGCCGCGCCGAAGCCGCGGGGCACGACCAGCACGGCGGTGACGGAGTCGTTCTTGAGGTCGGTGAAGGCGGCATCGTGCGTCTTGGTGTGGAGGGTCACCCCCTTGACGTGTCCCAGGCTGGCCAGGTAGCTGGATGCTGCGGCGCTGTGATCGTTGTCGACGGCGTCGAGGCTGACGGAGAGCCCGTTGCCCCCGAACAGCAGGCCGAAGATGACCATGAAGAGGACGGCCAGCCCCAGGGTGAAGATCAGGGCGGTGCGGTTGCGCACCGAGGCGCGCACCTCGTTGAGTGCCAGGGCACGGAAGGCGCGGAAGCCGTTCATTCGCGCAGGCTCCTGCCGGTGAGACGGAGGAAGACGTCCTCGAGGGTCCCGTGCCGGACCATCAGGTTGCGGATCGCGCCCTCGCCGTCGCGGTCCTCGCCGGAGGCGACCCACGGGGCGTGCGGGTCGAGGAGGGCGTGGAGGACGGCCTCGGGAGCCTTGGTGGTGACGCTCGCCCGGCCGTCCATGGCCACCCTCTCCACGCCGGGCATCCGCCGCAGGGTGTCGGCGTCGAGGCCGGGCACCAGCTCGAACTCGATGGTGGTCCCGGCCGCGTGCTCGCTGACCAGGCGCCAAGGCGTGTCCAGGGCGACGATCCGGCCGCGGTCGATCACCGCGACGCGGTCGCACAGGCGCTCCGCCTCCTCCATGTAGTGGGTGGTGAGCACCACCGTCTTGCGGCGCCGCCGGATCCCCTCGATGACCTCCCAGATGTTGAGCCGGGCCTGGGGGTCGAGCCCGGTGGTGGGCTCGTCGAGAAAGACCACGTCGGGGTCGTTGACCAGGGCCAGGGCGATGCTGAGGCGCTGCATCTGCCCCCCGCTCAGCTTGTCGGTGAAGCTGCGGGCCTTCTCCCCGAGGTTGAACTCGTCGATCACCTCGGCCACGGGGCGGGAGTGGCGGTAGAGGGCAGCGAAGAGCTCCACCGCCTCGCGCACGGTGGTGAACTCGGGGAGGGCTGTGGCCTGGAGCTGGACCCCGATCCGCTCCTTGACCGCCGCCGGATGGGCCCGGACGTCGGTGCCGAGCACCCGGACGCTGCCCTGGTCGGCCGTCCTCAGCCCCTCGATGATCTCCAGAGTGGTGGTCTTCCCGGCCCCGTTGGGCCCGAGCATCCCGAACACCTCACCGTTCTCGACGGCGAAGCTCACGCCGTCGACGGCGACCAGGTCGCCGTACCGCTTGACCAGCCCGCTGACCTCGATGTCGGCCATCACTCTCCTCGCCCGTCCAACCGCTCTGGCCCGATGACCCCGGGACGACGACGTCGCCCCGATCCTGGGCCATGACCTCCCTCGGGGAAATCGGGGACTCCCCTGGAAGATGCCGGACCTCACCCCCCATTGTCCGGGGGGAGGGGCTAACGCAGTGTTGTAGAACGTCGTTATATAACCACGTTCTGATACACTCTGTCAAGTGGCCCGGCCCCGCACCCATGACGAGAGACTCCGAACCCGGCTCCTCGACGAGGCCGGACGGCTGCTGGCCGAGGAGGGGCCCGCGGCGCTCACCGTCCGCCGCCTTGCCGAGCGCGCCGGCACCTCCGCCGCCGCCGTCTACAGCCTCTTCGGCGACAAGTGGGGGCTGGTCGAGGAGATGTTCCGCGAGGGGTTCGCGCGCTTCGCCGAGCGCATCGCGGGGCAGCCGCCGACGTCGGACCCGCTGGCCGACCTGGTCGCGCTCGGCCACGCCTTCCGGCTCAACGCGCGCGCCAACCCGCACCTCTACGACCTGATGTTCAGCCGCCCGTTCCCCGAGTTCCAGCCCAGCGAGGCGGATCAGGCGGTCGCCCTTGACACCTTTCAGGCGTTGGTCGAGCGGGTCCGGCGCTGCCTTGACGCCGGGCTCCTGAGCGGGGACGCGAACGGGCTGGCGGCCATCCTCTTCGCTCAGGTCCACGGGCTCACCAGCCTCGAGCTGAACGGCGGGTTGGGGCCGGCGGAGCACGCGGATGCGATCTGGGACCGCTCCATGACGGCGATGCTGCAGGGCCTGCGGGGAGCGGCGACGAAGGGCTGAACCCTTCTCAGACCGCCTCCATCCCGAAGCGGGCCATCAGCGCTCGCTCCTCGTCGGGAGTGGGGGTTTGCTCCCGGCCCCAGAGCTCGTGCAGGGCGGCGAAGTACGCGTCCATGGCCGGGGCGTGGATGACCAGCAGCCGTGCGGGGGCCGCACCGTCGTTGCCGAAGGTGTGCGCCGTTCCTCGCGGCACCAGGACGAAGCCCTCGCGGCCGACCCGCAGCTCCTCGTCCTCGACGACCACGGTGACCAGCCCATCGAGAACGAAGTACGCCTCGGAGCAGGTGGTGTGCCGGTGCGCCGGCGGCCGGCGGCCACCCGGAGGCAGGGTGCGCTCCATCAGCGACAGGTCGCCGCCGTCCTGCTCGGCCAGCGCCTTGAAGAGCATCAGGCTTCCGCGGGCCGTGTAGCGACGGAGGCCCTCGCCCGGGCCGATCGAGCTGGATGTCACTCCCTCACCTTCTCATCCCGGGACCCCTGCCCACCGTCGGCAGATGTGATGCGCAGCGCCCCGCCGGGGTCATCCCGCGACCGCCTCCGGCTGCGCCGCCTCCGCCGCCGCGGCTCGCTCCGACGCCTCGACGCAACCGTCGATGATCGCCGTCATCACCTGGGCCACCGAGTCGGCGGAGAGGCGAGGGACGCGCTCGGCGACGTGGGCGATCACCTCCCGCTCCCGAGCGCGATCGCGCACCGCCAGGCCGGTGCGGCGCTTGTCGCGCTGCACGGCGTCGACCGCTCCCGCACGGCTCTGGAGCACGGCGCCCAGCGCCTGATCGAGCGAATCAATGATCCTCCGGTGCTCGGCGAGCTCGGTTGCCTGGTGACCGCGCAGCATGGGCGCCAGCACCGCCGCCCCGGCGATGATCGCCTCGAGGGTCGCCGGGGTGATGGCCTGGGCGGCGTCGCTCCACGACTCGGCGGGAACGGGATGGGACTCGATGAGCAGCCCGTCCGCCCCTGCGGCCACGGCCGCCAGCGCCAGCGCCGGGACCCAGTCGGCGCGCCCGGCCGCATGGCTCGGGTCGACGATCACCGGCAGCGGAGTGCGCTCGCGGAGGACCGGCACCGCGGAGACGTCGAGGGTGTTGCGGGTGGCGGTCTCGAAGGTGCGGATGCCGCGCTCGCAGAGGATCACCTGGAGGTTGCCCTCGGCCAGGACGTACTCGGCGGCGGCCAGCCATTCGTCGTAGGTGGCGGCCATGCCCCGCTTCAGCACGACCGGGAGACCGGAGCGGCCGGCCGCACGCAGCAGGGGGGTGTTCTGCATCGACCGCGCGCCGATCATGAAGGCGTCGACGCGGCCGCTCAGCAGCTCGACGTGCTCCTCGGACAGCGGCTCGACGAGGACCGGCTTGCCGGTGAGGGTGCGCGCCTTCTCGACCAGGACGAGACCCTCTTCCCCCATCCCCTGGAACGCGTCCGGACGAGTGCGAGGCTTGTAGACGCTGGCCCGGAGCATGGAGGCACCGGCGTCGCGCATCGCCAGGGCATGGCCGATGTAGCCGGGTTCCACCGCGCACGGACCGGCGATGATCGGAACCGCCGGCCCGCCGAAGACCACGTCGCCGATGGTGACCCGGCGCCGGGCGGGCGATGACGTCGCGGGCTTGAGCAGGTCCGTGAGCATGGGTCCCTCCAATTGTCTGATGAGGACCGGCTCCGGCTCGCGTCGACCCGGGTCCGGCCTCTCGGCCACCCGGATCTCGGCGCGGGACTACTTACTCAGCAGCACCCCGCACCGGCCCTTGTGGCCGGCGAGGCGTACTCAAAGTAGAAGTAGAGGCGCGACGCGATCGCGAACATTGGGTCAGATCGTACCACGGCCGGCTCAACCGCGCCGGCCGCCCGAGGAGCGCCGGGCGAGGTCCGCCGCCAGCCAGGTGAAGAGGATGACCGCGACCGCGATGAGCGCCAGCGGCCAGGCCCACGGCCGCTTGAAGAGCTCGTCGAACTGGCCGGACAGCAGGAAGCCGCCCGCCAGGGCAAAGATCACGCCGAAGATCAGGGCCACGGGATCCAGCCGGCGCCCGTTCATGCCCCATCACCTCCTGCTGAGCCCTGCTGCACCGTCACCTGCCCGAGCCCGACGCTCAGGTTGAGGTGGAGGGTCCCGGTCTCCACCCCGTTCCCCGGAGCGGTCACCTCGTTGCTGACCTCGACCCCACTGGAGGTGTGTCCGAGGAGGTTCAGCTCCCCGGCCCCCACGGACCCTCTGACGTCCACGGCGGTGCCGGGGGGAACGTCGACGACCAGCTGGCCCATGGCATCGCTGACGGTCACGCTGACCGAGGCGTTGCCCACGTCCACCTGGCTGAGGTCGACGGTGAGCTGACCGGCGATCAACCGGTAGTTGGAGTGGAGAGCTGAGAGAGACTGGGGAGCGTAGTGAATCTGGCCGGTGCCACCGGTGAGGGGCTCGTTGATGAAGCTGGCGGCGACGGCGAAAGGAAGCAGGAATAGCCCGCAGAAGATCAGCCACCCCGACCTGCCGAACCAGGCCCCGACGATGAGACCGACACCGACGACCAGGAGGGCGAGGCCGAAGCCCGCGCTGGCGCTGATGGTGAGGACGTTGAGATTGTCGAGGAGGGCCGCGATGCCGATGACCAGCATGAGAGCGGCGGTCGTCGCCAGCCCGACCGGGAAGGATCGGGAGCGCGGTGCAGGCGCCCAGATGGGCGATGACGCGGAACCCCCCGCAGCGTAGCCAGCCGGCGGAGGGGGTATGGAGCCCGCGCCCGGAGAGGCCGCGTAGCTCGCGCCGGGATACGGGGAATAGGCCGCGCCCGGAGAGGGCGGATACGTCGCCGAGGAGGACGCGGCATAGCCGCCGGCCGCGAAGGGCGCAGAGGTGGAGGGTGCGCCAAAGCCCTCGCCGGCGGCCGCCGCGCTGGTCGCGCTCTCGGCGCGGGACCCGGCGTCGCCGGCGCTGATGGATCCGGCCTCGTCACCGGCGCTCACGGACCCGGCCTCGTCGCCGGCGAACTCGGACCCGTCGCCGGCACCTGCGGGCCCGGCCTCATCGCCGCCGGCTCTGCCGACCTGATCTGCTTCGGTCGCGGTCCCGCCGGCCGCGGCCGGCACCGGCGCCGCGGGCTGCGGGGCAGGCGGCCAGGCGGGTGGGGCCCCTCCACCGACCGGGGCCGGGGTGGTCCGAGACCAGCTCGCCTCGGTGAGGAGGACAACGCCTCCGATGACCAGGACAGCGCCCCACACCAGTCCCCAGTACTGCCCTCCCAGGCTGCCGGCGAGCACCAGCGCGGCGATGATGAGGAGGACCACGCCGGCGACGAGCCGGGCATCGGGTCCGCTCCCCGACGGCTGAGACGCGCCGGGGCCGGGTGAGTAGAAGCCGGGGGCGACAGAGCTGGGGGGACCCTTGGGGATCACCAGCCAGCAGATGGGGTAGGTGAGGATGAAGGGGCCGAGGAAGCACGTGACGACGAAAGCCAGCCTGATCCAGACTGGATCGGTCCCCAGGTAGTCGGCGATGCCGCTCGCGACGCCCGCGAACACCCGGTTGTCGGCCCGCCGGTAGAGGCGGCGGACGGGTGACGGCGGATACGGCGGCGGCGGATAGGGCGGCTGCGGCGGCGGGTAGGGCGTCCATCCGCCGAAGCCAGGGCCGGGGTTCGGGGAAGGCGTCTCCCCCATCTCGCATCTCCTCCTGTGCGGTGTCCGAGCAACCGGCTCATCGAACCGGCTCGACCGCATCATGGAGGGGAACCGGCCGCCCCGCCATCGGGAACCTCCCTGGAGAGTCCCCGATCCCATCCGGCATCTCTCAGGGGAGATCACGATGTCAGTTGGTCGTGCGGCGTGGCACCCTTGACCCGTGCGCTCCGACCCCCTCGCCCATCACGCCCGCCCGGAACCGGCCGCAGCCACGCCCGGGACCGAGGCTCCCGGGGAGGCCGCCACGCCGCGGGACGGTCCCGCGCCCGGGGCCGAGGCTCCCAGGGAGGCCGCCAAGCCGCGCCACGGTCCGCCCCGGTGGGCGCCCACCTCCGAGCGCCTGCTCCGGCACCGGCTGACCCGCAGCGACCACGACCGGGTGCTCCTCGGGGTGGCCTCCGGCATCGCCGAGTGGCTGGGCGTCGACCCCCTGCTGGTCCGGCTCGCCCTGCTCGTCCTGGTCGCCGCCGGCGGCCTGGGCGCCTTCCTCTATCTGATCGCCTGGCTGTTCAGCGCGGAGCCGACGCCCGGCGCGGCGCCGCGGCCGCAGCGGCACCTCTCCCGGGAGCGGCAGATCATCGCCATCGGCCTGGTGCTGGTGGGAACCCTGCTGATCTGCCGCACCCTGGGGATCTGGTTCGGCGACGCCGTGGTCTGGCCCATCGTGCTCGCCTCGGGCGGCTCGGCCCTGATCTGGGCACGGAGCAGCGACGACGACCGGGAGCGATGGGCCAGATTCGGCCAGCGCCTGCCGGGCGACCCGCTGGGGGCGCTGCTCACCGGCCATGCCCCGCTCCTGCGCGTCGCCGCCGGTGTGCTGCTCCTGCTGGCCGGCGCGGGGCTATTCCTGGCCGCCAACCATGCCCTGGTGAGCGCGCGCGGGGTCATCCTCCCCGCGGCGGTCACCGTGGTCGGGCTGGCCCTGATCGTCGGCCCCTGGATCGCCGGGTTGATCCGCGATGCCTCGGAGGAGCGGCGGCAGCGGGTCCGCTCCGAGGAGCGGGCCGAGATCGCCGCCCACCTCCACGACTCCGTGCTCCACACCCTGGCCCTCATCCAGCGCGCCGACGCACCACC
>Ga0187815_10001208_pt1 | contig 12241 bp, 15 predicted proteins | sample NC_S_5_FD_132962 | JGI IMG/M metagenome (GOLD analysis project Ga0187815, IMG submission 132962) | Wetland sediment microbial communities from Neuse River Estuary, North Carolina, USA - ASW-S_5 | ecosystem: Environmental > Aquatic > Freshwater > Wetlands > Sediment | place: USA: North Carolina...
CTGGGGGACTTGGACGTGGGGCGACTCGAACAGGCGGCTGGCCGGCTGGAACAGGCCGTGGTTCGCCTCGAATCGGCAGTTGCCAGCGTTTCCGGCCGGGGGGCGGCGAAGACCGATTCGCCGTCCAGCAAGCCCCCGGCGGATGTCGCTGCACGGATTGACGCCGTCATCAGCCGTCTCGACCGGGTGCTGGAGGGCTGATGCCGCAGGTGACCGTCGCCATCAATGGCCGCTCCTATACCATCGCCTGCGAACCCGGCGAGGAGGATCGAGTCCGGCAGCTCGGCCGCAGCATCGATGCCAAGGTCGTCGGCTTTGCCAAGGATGCGCCGCAGGCCGGCGAGGCGCGGCTGCTGGTGATGGCGGCGCTGATGCTGGCGGATGAACTCAGCGAGGCACGCGAGACGCTGCGCCGCGCGCGCGGCGCGTCGAACGGTCCCGCCGCAGGCCTCGACGAAGAAGCGCTGGCCAGCGGCATCGAACGTTTGGCACTGCGCATCGAAACGGTTGCAGCGCGTCTCGAAGCGACCCAATTATAGCAACACGAGGATGGGGCTGCGTGGTGCGTTAGGCGCATGAAACCCCGGGGCCGATATCGACACCTCGGGGACTGTCCCTACCGGAGCCGTGGCTTCGGCACATGGTTCCCACCTGCGTTAGCGGGCCACGAGGGTTCGTCAAGGCCGACGGCCGACGCGGCTCCATCCTCACTTTGAATTCGACGCGATTCACCGCATGAGTCCACACTCCGTCGCCGACATCGCCGCGCTGAAAGCAACCCTTCGGGCGCAGGCGCGCGAACGCCGGGCGGTGGCCTATCGCGCCAGTGGCGCACAGATCGCGGCACAGCTGAGCAACTATCTGCCAGGGCTTTGTCTGCCATCGCGCTGCATCGTCGCCGGTTATCTCCAGCGCGGCTCTGAGCTCGATCCGCTGCCGGCGCTCAAATCGCTGCGCAATGGCGGCTACCATTTGGCGCTGCCGGTCGTCACCGCGAAAAATGCGCCGCTGATCTTTCGCGCCTGGGCGCCGGACGATCCGGTGACGCCCGATGCGCAGGGCCTGCCGGCGCCGCTGCCGTCGTCCCCTGAAATCGTGCCCGAAGCCGTCTTTGTGCCGCTGGTGGCCTTCGACAGCAAAGGCCATCGTCTCGGTACGGGTGCCGGCTATTACGACCGCACCTTGCCCGGCTTGCGCGCGCAAAACCCCAAGCTGCTCGCGGTCGGCTTGGCTTTCTCGATCCAGCAGGAGCGCGAGCTGCCGCACGAGGCGACCGATGTACCGCTCGATGCGGTGATCACCGAACGCGGCGTGCTGTGGTTCCGCGAGCGCGGAAATTGAAGGCTTCGGCATGAGGATCCTGCTTTGCGGCGACGTGGTCGGTCGCGCCGGTCGCGACGCGGTCGTCGCGGAGGTGCCGCGCTTGCGCCGCGCGCTCAGTCTCGATCTCGTCGTCGTGAACGGCGAGAACGCGGCGCACGGCTTCGGCATTACCGACAAGATCTGCGAGCAGCTCTATGCTGCGGGCTGCGACGTCATCACCACGGGCAATCACGTCTGGGACCGCCGCGAGATCATCTCCTATATAGCCGGCGATCCGCGCCTCCTTCGGCCGGTCAATTTCCCGGCGGGAACACCCGGCCGCGGCCACGGCGTATTCGCGACGCGCGATGGACGCAAGGTGCTGGTGGTCAATGCCATGGCCCGCCTGTTCATGGACGCAATCGACGATCCGTTCGCCGCAGTCGGCAAGCTGCTCGAGGAATATCCGCTCGGCGCGGTCGACGCGACGCTGATCGATTTCCATGGCGAGGCGACATCGGAAAAGACCGCCATGGGCTACTTCTGCGACGGCCGGGCCTCGGCGGTGTTGGGCACCCACAGCCACGTGCCGGCCGCCGACCAGCGTGTCCTGCCGGCAGGGACTGCCTATATGAGCGACGTCGGCATGTGCGGCGATTACGATTCCGTCATCGGCATGCAAAGCGCTGGCGCCATCGCGCGCTTCGTCAAGAAGATGCCGGTCGAGCGGCTGCAGGTCGCCGAAGGCGAGGCCACGGTGTGCGCCGCGGTCGTCGAGACCGACGACGCTACTGGCCTGGCGCGCCGCATCGTACCGGTGCGAATCGGCGGAAAGCTGACACCGGCCTGGCCGCACGAAATGGAAACCACGGCGCGCGCGCTGTCGCCGTCCTAGCCGCACGCCGCAATCCTGCCATATTGCCTCGGCTCAATGATCGCGGGGACAAGCGCGGTCAGATGGCTGTCGATTCACTCGATATGGTATGGTCGGGGCGATTCCAACTCGTCGCCGGATTGGCAGATGGCCGGGCATTCCCAATTCAAGAACATCATGCATCGCAAGGGCGCGCAGGACAAAAAGCGCGCCAAGGTCTTCACCAAGATCATTCGCGAATTGACGACCGCGGCCAAGACCGGTTCATCCGATCCCGACGCAAATCCGAGGCTGCGCGCCGCGGTGATGGCCGCCAAGGAAGCCAACATGCCGCGCGACACGATGGAACGCGCGATCAAGCGCGGCAGCGGCGGCGGCGAGACCGAGAATTACGAGGAAGTGCGTTATGAGGGCTACGGCCCGGGCGGAGTGGCGGTGATCGTCGAAGCGCTGACCGATAACCGCAATCGCACCGCGAGCGAAATCCGCGCGGCCTTTACCAAGGCGGGCGGCAATCTCGGCGAGAGCAACAGCGTCAGCTTCTTGTTCGATCGCGTCGGCCAGGTGGTGTTTCCGGCCGCCGTCGATTTCGATGCCCTGTTCGAAGCCGCGGTGGAGGCGGGCGCCGACGACGTCGAAATGCAGGGCGACGGCCGGGTCGTGACCTGTGCGCCCGACGAATTCAATGCGGTGCGCGACCGGCTCGAACGTAAATTCGGCGCGCCGAGTTCCGCGCGGCTGGTCTGGCGCCCGAAGACCAATGCGCCGATCGGTCGCGACGATGCCGAAGCGCTATTCAAGCTCCTCGAGACACTGGAGGACAACGACGACGTGCAGAACGTCTTCGCCAATTTCGAAGTTTCCGACGACATCATGGCGCGGTTGAGCGCGTGAGTTCGCCGGAACGCGGTCGCTGAACGGATCATGCGGCTCATCGGTCTCGATCCGGGCCTGCGCCGAACCGGCTGGGGCGTCATCGACGCCGAAGGCAATCGGCTGCATCACGTCGCTTGCGGCGTCATCGCGGTCGCGGATACCGGCACGCTGGCGCAGCGGCTCGCGGAACTTTTTCGCGGACTCGCCGCGGTGCTTGATCGCTATGCGCCGTCGGCGGCGGCTGTCGAGGAAACCTTCGTCAATCGCAATGCGTCGTCGACGCTGAAGTTGGGCCTGGCGCGCGGTGTCGTGCTGCTGGCGCCGGCGGAGCGTGGCCTGCCGGTGCACGAATATTCAGCGAACCTGATCAAGAAATCGGTCGTCGGTTTCGGTCACGCCGAGAAGCGCCAGATCGCCTTGATGGTAGGCAAGCTGCTGCCCGGAGCCCACGCGTCCGCCGACGCCGCCGATGCGCTGGCCGTCGCCATCTGCCACGCGCATCACGCGCGCAGCGCGCAAGCCTGGGCCGACCGCGCGTTGGCGAGGGAGGTGCGGCGATGATTGCGATGCTCGCCGGCCGGCTCGACCAGGTCGCCGCCGACAGTCTCGTGCTCGACGTCAACGGCGTCGGCTACCACGTCTTCTGCTCGGCGCGCAGCCTCGGCCGCCTGCCGGCGCGCGGCGAGCCGCTGCGGCTCTACATCGAAACCCACGTGCGCGAGGATCACATCCACCTATACGGATTCCTCGACGAAGCGGAACGCGCCTGGTTCCGGCTGCTGCTGTCGGTCCAGGGCGTCGGCGCGCGTATTGCCATGGCGATCCTCGGCACGCTGGCGCCGGCGGAATTGGCGACGGCGATCGTCGCACAGGACAAGGCGTCGATCACGCGCGCCGATGGCGTCGGGCCGAAGCTCGCCGCGCGCATCCTGACCGAACTCAAGGAAAAGGCCGCGGCGCTGGCGCCTGTCGCGGTCGTCGCCGACGCAGCGGACGGCGCCGCGGCGGATGCGGTTTCGGCGCTGGTCAATCTCGGCTACCCGCGCGGCGACGCTTACGGTGCGGTAGCCGAAGCGGCACGCCGGCTCGGCCACTCGGCGCGGCTCGACGCACTTATTAAAGCAGGCTTGCGGGAGCTCGGCCGGTGACGGCGCCGCGCATCCTGTCGGCCGATCGCCGGCCCGAAGACGCCGAGTTATCGCTGCGTCCGGCGACGCTGGCGGAATTCGTGGGTCAAAAGACATTACGCGACAATCTTGCCGTCTTCATCAAGGCGGCGCGGGCGCGCGGCGAGGCGCTCGACCACGTGCTACTGTCGGGACCGCCGGGCCTCGGCAAGACGACGCTGGCGCAAATCATCGCGCGCGAGATGGGCGCGGGGTTCCGCGCCACTTCGGGTCCGGTGATCCAGCGTGCCGGCGATCTCGCCGCCATCCTGACCAACCTCGAGCCGCGCGACGTATTGTTTATCGACGAAATCCATCGCCTCGCGCCGGCGGTCGAAGAGGTGCTTTATCCGGCAATGGAGGATTTCGAACTCGACCTTGTGATCGGGGAGGGGCCGGCGGCGCGTTCGGTGCGCATCGACCTGCCGGCGTTCACGCTGATCGGCGCGACAACGCGCGCCGGACTCATCACCCGGCCACTGCGCGAGCGCTTCGGCATTCCGCTGCGGCTGCAATTCTACGAAGCCGCCGAATTGCGCGAGATCGTCGCGCGCGGGGCGCGCATCTTGGGCGTGACGCTCGATGCTGAGGGGGCCGGTGAGATCGCCCGGCGGTCGCGCGGTACGCCGCGCGTCGCGTCGCGGCTGCTGCGCCGTGTACGCGATTTCGCGGCAGTCGGCGGCGCGGCGCGGATCGACGTCAAGATCGCCGACGCGGCGCTGCAACGTCTCGAAGTCGACGGACGCGGCCTCGACGCGATGGACCGCCGCTATCTGCTGTGCATCGCCAAGAATTACGGCGGCGGTCCGGTGGGTGCCGAAACCGTCGCCGCAGCGCTCGGCGAGGAACGCGACGTCATCGAGGACGTGATCGAGCCCTATCTGGTGCAACAGGGTCTGGTCCATCGCACACCGCGCGGCCGCATGCTGACCGACGCCGGTTTTCTTTATCTCGAACTCAAGCCGGCGCGCCCCAAGGGCGCGCAGCTCGATTTGCTCGGCGCCAAGGATGCCGAGGGGGAGCCGGCGTGAATTTGCCGCGCGAAGGCCGCCTTGCCGACGGCGTCCATCTTTTTCCGGTGCACGTCTATTATGAGGACACCGACGCCGGCGGCGTCGTCTATTACGCCAACTATCTCAAGTTTGCCGAACGCGCCCGCAGCGAGGCGATCCGCGCCCTGGGCGCGTCGCATGGGCGGCTGCGCGACGAGTCCGGCATCGTGCTCGCGGTCCACAAGCTCGCCGCCGAATATCTTGCGCCGGCGCGGCTCGATGATGAGCTGGTCGTGCACACCCGCGTGCTTGGCGCCAGCGGCGCCGCGATCGAGCTCGAGCAGACGATCACGCGCGCCGGCACGCGCCTTTTCGCCATGACCTGTACCGTCGTCTGCGTCGCCAAGAGCGGCCGGCCGACGCGCCTGCCGCCGCCGCTTGCGGCCGCGGTCGCGCATTTCGACCCTCAGACCTCTCCAACTCCGAAGGTGATCAAAGCCAATGGCCGGTAACGTCATCGACAACGCCGTCAACACGCTCGCGAGCCCGCCGGCGCCCATCGACCAGATGGCGCTCGCCGGCTCGGCAGCGCCGCACGATCTTTCGATGTTCGCCTTGTTCATGCAGGCGGACACGATCGTCAAGCTCGTGCTCTTCCTTCTGCTGGCGGCCTCGTTCTGGTCGTGGGCAGTGATTTTCGACAAGACGAGCAAGCTGCGACGGCTGCATCGTGATGCCGAGGAATTCGAGGAGAGCTTCTGGTCGGGCGGTTCGCTCGATGATCTTTATGAGCGCGTCGGCGAACGGCCGGAGGATCCGATGTCCGCGGTCTTCGCGGCGGCGATGCGCGAATGGCGGCGCAGCGTCGCCAAGGGCTTGATCGAAAGCACCAGCATGCGCGCCAACCTCAAAGAACGCGTCGAGCGCGTCATGCAGATCACGCTCGGCCGCGAGATGGATCGGCTCGAGCGGTACATGCCGTTCCTCGCCACCGTCGGCTCGACGGCGCCGTTCGTCGGCCTGTTCGGCACCGTATGGGGCATCATGAACAGCTTCCAGGCGATCGCGGCGGTCAAGAACACGAGCCTGGCGGTGGTGGCGCCCGGCATCGCCGAATCGCTGTTTGCAACCGCTCTTGGCTTGGTCGCGGCGATTCCGGCGGTCGTTGCCTTTAACAAATTCTCGACCGATTTCAGCCGCTACGCCAGCCGGCTGCAGGCTTTCGCCACCGAGTTCAGCGCCATCCTGTCGCGCCAGCTTGACGAGAAGGTTCACTGACATGGCGGCGACGCTCCCGGGAACGCGTGACGTGGGCTCGCGCTCAGCCCGCTACCGGCCGATGTCGGAGATCAATGTGACGCCGATGGTCGACGTCATGCTGGTGCTGCTGGTCATCTTCATGGTGACGGCGCCGCTGCTGACTGTCGGCGTGCCGGTCGACCTGCCGCAAACTCAGGCGCCGGCCATCAACGAACCGAAGGAACCGCTGGTCATCACTATCAATTCTAAAGGTGATGTCTATCTGCAGAACAATCAGATCGACCCCAAGGATCTCGGGGCGCGGCTGGTCGCGGTCACCAACAACAATCCGAACGCCACGATTTACGTGCGTGGCGACCGGGCGATCGATTACGGCCGGGTGCTCGAGGTCATGGGCATCGTGAGCTCGGCGGGTTTTACCAAAGTGTCACTGATCGCCGAGCTGCCGGGGACGAACGAGAAGGCCCTGCGGCGCTGACGTGACGGTTGCGCGGCTGGATAACATGCCGGAACGGCGCGGACTCATATTTTCCGCCGTATTGCACTTGCTGGTCGTGCTTGCGGTGGTGCTCGGCCTGCCGTCGGTGTTCCAGGCGCACATCGACGAAGAGCAGCCGATTGTGGTCGAGCTGGTGAATATCGGGCCAAAGACCTTGGCGACCATGAAGGCGTTCACGCCGCCCAAGCCGAAAGCGCCGCCCAAAGTGGTCGATGCTGAGCAACCGAAACCGACGCCGCCCCAGCCGCCGCAGGCCAAGGCTGCGCCGCCGCCGCCGCCCGAGCCGAAACCGGCAGACGTCAAGGTGCCGGAGAAGCCGGTGCCGCCGCAGCCCGAGACTAGGCCGCAACCACCCCAGCTGCCGCAACCATTGCCGAAGCAAAAGCGGCAGGATTTGGCCTTCGACACATTGCTGAAAAATCTCGCGTCGAAGCCGCTGCCGCAGGATCAAGCAACGCAGCAACCGACGAAGCCGCAGCCCTCGTCGCAGCCGATCGCGCCGCTTGGCTCGCAGCTCTCTGTGAGCGAGCTCGATCTGGTCAAGCAGCAGATCGAACAATGCTGGAACGTGCCTGCTGGCGCGCGCGACGCGCAAAACTTGACGCCGGAGTTTCGGGTTTCCATGAATCCCGACGGCACCGTGCGGGCCGCGACGCTGTTGAATCCGGAACGCTTGGGCGATCCATATTTCCAGGCCGCCGCCGACAGCGCGCGCCGCGCATTGTTCAATCCGACCTGTCAGCCGCTCAAACTTCCGCCACAAAAATATGACCAATGGCAGATATTCACCATAACCTTTGATCCCAAGGACCTTTCATGAAACATCTGCTCCGCTCATTCGCCCTTCTGATCCTCGCAATGGTATGCGCTGCGCCGCTGCCGGCGCGCGCCGAACTCCATATCGACATTACGCGCGGCAAGATCGAGCCGCTGCCGATCGCGATCCCGACTTTCGCCGGCGGCGCCTCGGCGGCCAATGACATCACCCAGGTGGTGTCGGCCGACCTCGAACGCTCTGGCCTCTTCAAACCGATCGATCCGCAGGCTTTCGTCGACAAGGATCCGGCGTCGCACATTCCGCCGAATTACGGCGACTGGCGGGTGATCAATGCTCAGGCGTTGTTGACGGGCACTGCGACGCAGATGCCGGACGGCCGGCTGCAGGTCGAGTTCCGGCTGTGGGACGTGTTCGCTCAGCAGCAGCTCACCGGCCTGCGCTACACCACGACGGCGTCCAACTGGCGGCGCATCGCGCACATCATCGCTGACGCCGTCTATAAGCGCATCACCGGCGAAGACGGCTATTTCGATACTCGCATCGTCTATATCGCCGAGAGCGGCCCGCTCGACCATCGCATCAAGCGGCTCGCCATCATGGACCAGGACGGCGCCAACAACCGTTATTTGACGGACGGTCGCGCGCTGGTGCTGACGCCGCGCTTCTCGCCGTCGACTCAGGAGATCACTTATCTTTCTTACGCGCGTGGCACGCCGCGAGTCTATCTGTTCAACATCGACACCGGACAGCAGGAAGTGCTCGGCGATTTCCCAGGGATGACATTCGCGCCGCGCTTCTCGCCCGACGGCAATCGCGTGATCATGAGCCTATCCGTTCACGGCGAGAGTCAGATCTATACGCTCGACTTGCGCACGCGGCGCGCAGTTCAAATCACCAACACCGAAGCGATCGACACGTCGCCATGTTATTCGCCCGACGGTCAGCACATCGTGTTCAATTCGGACCGCGGCGGTTCGCAGCAGCTCTATGTGATGAACAGCGACGGCAGCAACGTTCATCGCATCAGCTTCGGCTCCGGTCGTTACGGAACGCCAGTGTGGTCGCCGCGCGGCGATCTCATCGCGTTCACAAAGATCGACAACGGCCAGTTTTACATTGGTGTAATGCACCCGGATGGTTCTGGTGAACGTTTGCTAACCAGCGGCTTCCTCGTCGAAGGTCCGAGCTGGGCGCCGAACGGACGGGTCCTGATTTATTTCCGTCAAACGCCTGCCGATGCACGTGGCCGCGGGTCGTCGAGCCGCCTCTACACCATCGATCTGACTGGCTATAACGAACGCGAAGTCGTCACGCCGACAGATGCCTCCGATCCGGCTTGGTCCCCCTTGCTTCCTTAACAACCCCAGGGCTATAGTCGCCTCGAATTCATCAGCGCTACGGGCCAGAAATTATGTGGTCCCGAGTGTGAGAGGGGGCCCCTCCGGGCACTGCCATCACGATCGTGATTCCAACAAGGAGCGGAAAATGAATTTTAGGTCACTTTGTGTGATCGCTGCGATGTTGTTCCTGGCGGCCTGTCAGAGTTCACCGCAGTCTGGCGCCAATGCGGGCGGTAACGCGAATGCAACATCCACTGTGGCGCCGGGTTCGCGCGAGGACTTTGTGCAGAACGTCGGTGATCGGGTGTTCTTCGACTTCGACAAGTCCGACATCAAGCCGGAAGGCCGGCAGACTCTCGAGCGTCAGGCGGCTTGGTTGAAGAAATACGCGAACGTGAAGGTGACGGTCGAAGGCCACTGCGACGATCGCGGCACGCGCGAATACAATTTGGCGCTCGGCGCCCGTCGCGCCAACGCCGTGAAGCGCGCGCTGGTCGCTCTCGGCATCGACGCCAACCGCATCACGACGATCAGCTACGGCAAGGAACGTCCGGCGGTGATCGGCGATAACGAAGCGGCGTGGGCGCAAAATCGCCGCGGCGTGACCGTCGTCCAGTAACGGACCGAGACGTTCGATCGGACCACGAGGCGCCTGCTTCCTACCAGCGACCTATCAGTCGCGGAGGAGCAGGCGCCCTTTTTTTGCCCTAATGCTCGATCATCACTGTTGACGCCAAGGACCGCAGCTGTGATGCGCCTCCGGATCATTGTATTCGCGCTCGCTGCGCTGGTGGGCTCAATTCCTGCCGCACTGGCGCAGGACACGGGCGACACCGCCGCGTTGAGCGACCGGCTGGACCGGATGCAGCGGGATCTCGACGCGTTGCAGCGCCAGGTCTATCGCGGCGGTGCACCCGCGCCGGCGACTGTCGGCAGCGCGGCGCCTGAGACCTCGGGGCCGGTTGCCTTGCAAGCCGAAGACCGCATGACGCAGCTCGAAGAGCAGATGCGCGATCTCAACGGCAAACTCGAAGTCATCAACAACGAGATCAGTCAGTTGAATGCACGGTTCGACAAGCTTTCGAGCGACGTCGACATGCGTTTGAGTGCGCTTGAGCATGGCGGCGCGCCGGTGAGCGCCAACGGCCCGCCGCCGGCTGCGGCCGGCGGCGGTCAAACCGAAGCGAATGCGGCGCCGGCTGCCGGCGCTGCGGCGGCAACACCCAACGAGCAATACGAGGCTGCGTTCGCGCTGTTGCGCCGCGCCGATTATCCCGGCGCCGAGCAGGCGCTACGCGCCTTCGTCACTCAGCATCCGAAAGACCCGCTTGCCGGCAACGCCCAATATTGGCTCGGCGAGACGTTTTACGTGCGCAAGAATTGGAAGGATGCCGCCATCGCCTTCGCCGAGGGCTATCAGAAATATCCGAAAAGCAGCAAGGCGCCGGATGATCTGCTGAAGCTCGCGATGTCGCTCGGCAACATGGGCCAGAAGGCCAACGCCTGCACCGCTCTCGGGCGGCTGGATCACGATTTTCCGCAGATGCCCGCCAATGTGCGCGGCCCGGCGACCGCCGAAAAGCGACACCTGGGCTGCTGACGCCATGGAGGGCGCCGTCGCCGGCTCGATGACGCCGCTCACCGCAGCGGAGTTCGAGCGGTTGATGGCGCCGTTCGCACCGTTCGAAACCGGTCCGCATCTTGCCGTCGCCTGTTCCGGCGGTGGAGACAGCATGGCGCTCACCGTGCTCGCCGATCGCTGGTCGCGCGCACGCGGCGGCAAGGCGACCGCGCTGATCGTCGACCATCGCCTGCGGCCGGAGTCTGCGAGTGAGGCCGCGGGCGTCGGCCGCGCGCTCGCCGGTCTTGGTATCGCCCATCGCATACTTGTCTGCGCCGATGCGCTGCCTGCCGGCAATCTCGAAGATGCAGCGCGGCGCGTGCGCTATCGGTTGCTCGAAGCGTGGTGCGAAGACAATGGCATCCTTCATCTGTTGACGGCGCATCAGCGCGACGATCAGGCGGAGACGCTGCTCATGCGTCTAGCGCGCGGCAGTGGGCTCGACGGCTTGGCGGGCATCGCGCCGGTCAGCATCCGCCGATCATGCCGTGTGCTGCGGCCGCTGTTGACGGTCCCGTCCGAACGTCTGCGCGCGACTTTGCGCGAACTCGGCGTGGCGCATGTCGAAGATCCGATGAATCGCGATCCGGCGTTTCAGCGTGTGCGGCTGCGGGCCGCACGGACGTTCCTCGCCGAAGAAGGGCTGTCGGCCGAGCGGCTGGCGGCAACTGCGACGCGTCTGGCGCGCGCACGCAGCGCGCTCGAGACGATGGTAACGGCAGCGTTGGCTCGCGCAGTCGCACTCGATCCGTTGGGATACGCCCGCGTCGATGCCGGCGCACTCAGAGCGGTACCGGCCGAGGTCGGGCTGCGGGCGCTCGCTGCCGTGCTGGCGACCGTCGGCGGTGCCGACTATCCGGTCCGGCTTGAGCAACTCGAACGTCTCTATGAATCATTGCCCAATGGCATCGGCGGCGGGCGCACCCTTGGCGGCTGTCAGCTAATCGCCAAGCCGGATCACATTCTGGTGTGCCGTGAGATGGCGGCGATCGCCGACCGGCAGAGTGTCGTGCCGGGCGCGCGGTTGCACTGGGACGGACGTTTCGCGATCGCGATGCCGATCGGTGCCCCGCCGGGCCTATCGGTGGGCGCCCTTGGCAATGACAGCGCTGCGCGCTTGATGGCTGCGGGTTATGACGGTGGGCTACCGGCAGTCGTGCGGGCGACGTTGCCGGCCCTGTTTGATCCCGAGGGGCTGGCGGCGGTGCCGCCGCTCGGTTGGTTTCGGTCGGAAATGGATGCCTGCCTTGCCGACCGTGAAATCGCCGTTTTTGCCCCCTTAAGGCCGCTGTCGAGCTTTTGGGTAACAGTTGTTTAAGCGCAAAGTCATCTTATGTAGTAGCATCGAGCGGCGAGGGGGCGGGGTGTCCGGCCCCGGGGCCTGGAGAACGATAGGCAGCCGGCTCGGCATGGAAGGGCCTTTGGACTCGTGAACAATTTCGGCAAGAACCTCGCCCTTTGGATCATCATCGGCCTGCTCCTGGTTGCGCTATTCAACCTGTTCCAGAGCTCGACCACCCACACGCCGCAGCC
>Ga0187815_10001209_pt1 | contig 12235 bp, 7 predicted proteins | sample NC_S_5_FD_132962 | JGI IMG/M metagenome (GOLD analysis project Ga0187815, IMG submission 132962) | Wetland sediment microbial communities from Neuse River Estuary, North Carolina, USA - ASW-S_5 | ecosystem: Environmental > Aquatic > Freshwater > Wetlands > Sediment | place: USA: North Carolina...
ATCACGCCCGCTTCGGCGAGCTTGGCTTTGAATGTGGTACCAACCGAAACGCTGTCGAACACGGCATCGACCGCGACGCCCGCGAGGAGTTTCTGCTCGGCCAGCGGAATGCCCAGCTTTTCGTAGGTGCGCAGGATTTCGGGATCGAGCTCGTCGAGGCTCTTGAGGTTCGGCTTCTGCTTGGGCGCCGAGTAGTAGGAGATGTCCTGATAATTGATCGGCGGATAGTGGATGTTGGCCCACTTCGGCTCGGCATCGGCCTTTTCGAGCGATTCCCAATGGCGATACGCCTTCAGCCGCCATTCGAGCATGAATTCAGGCTCATTCTTCTTGGCGGAAATGAAGCGAATGATGCCTTCGTTGAGGCCCTTGGGCGCGCGGTCTTCGCCGATCTCGGTGACGAAGCCCCACTTGTATTCTTGCTGCGCCAGTTCGCGGATGGTGGCGTCGGTATTGGAACTCATTGAATTCTCCCGGAGGCGATCGTCGGCACGATCCTGCCCCGCGTATCCCTGATGCTAGTGAGCTGCATGGGGTGGACAAGATCGGATAGCGTGATTTTGTCGAGAACGCCTCGCACCGCCTGGTTGATGATCTGTTGGTTGCTCTTGATGGGGCAATAGGATTCGAGATTGCAGAGGCCGGTTACGTCCGTGCTGCACTCGGTGAGGGCCATCGGTCCTTCGATCGCGGAAATGATTTCGATCACGGAGATTTCGCGCGGATTCCTGGCCAGAATGTAGCCGCCCTTGATGCCGCGATGGGACGTGAGCAGGCCGCTCTGCAGGAGCTGCTTCAGGAGCTTGCTGACGGTCGAAAGGGGTAGGCGGGATTCGACGGCAAGGTCGCGCGCAGTGCGCAGCGGGAGGCCATCGCCACGGGCGAAAATGGTCATCAGAACCAGCCCGTAATCCGTTAGTTTGCCGAGCCTTACCATCTCTTAGCTCCTGACTGGAGCATATAGCACTAATCCAGTACGGTTTCGATTCTAGCAACGGCAGTGAGGGTTTGCAAGCGGGAAGAGAGACCACGGAGGCACTGAGGCACGGAGAAGGGGCAAGAAAGGAGGGAGGAGAGATTCTTCGGCTGCAAATACGGCAGCCTCAGAATGACGAAAGCAGAGAATGCAGTATTCATAGCGGATGAAAGAAGTAGATGGACATGGCGAAGCCGACCACGATCACGATCCAGCGGACGTGCTGCGGATCCATCTTCTGGGCGAAATGCGCGCCGCCATAGCCTCCGGCTATGGCGCCGACCACCATCACCAGCGCTTGCGGCCAGACGATGACGCGGGCAATGATGAAGGTGACGATCGCGACGCCGTTGATGACGCTGACGAGCAGCGTCTTCATCCCGTTCATGGCATGGATGTCGTCGAGGCCGAGGATCGCCAGCAGCGAGAGGAAGAGAATACCTGCGCCTGCGCCGAAGTAGCCGACGTACATCGCTACAACCAATTCGATGGACAATCCCGCCACCATCAGGAGGGGCGGGATTTTGGTGGCGTCGTCCGGGTGGCGCCCAGCACGGCTGCGGACCCAAGCTGTCATGCGACCGCTGAATACGAAGAGCAGCGTGGCAGCCAGCAGCAGCCACGGAATCAGGTGCATAAAAGTCGATTGCGGCGTGATCAGCAGGACGCGCGCGCCCAACACTCCGCCAACGATGCCCACAATGAAAAGCGGCAGAATAAGGCGTCGCGCCTGGGGCGTGAACGCGTTGCGATAAGCGAATGTGCTTGCGACCGTGCCGGGCCAGACGGCCGCGGTGTTGGTGGCGTTGGCCGCGATCGGCGCCACGCCGACGTGGAGCAGCGCCGGAAAGGAGATGAAGCTGCCGCCGCCGGCGACTGAGTTTACGGTTCCCGCGAGAAACGCGGCGACGAAAAGGAAGGCCCAATGTTCAAGGGACACAAGCAAGAATAACCTGCGCGCGGCGCGAAGTCACTCGCGATCATGCTTCCGCGAAGGAAAACGGCGACAACCGAGACCGCGAGGCAATGCGGAAAAGCCCTACTGGCCGAGGAGGCCGAAGACGACGACGGCTCCCGGTGTTCCGACGTAGACCTTGCCATTGGCGATCATCGGCGTGACGAACTTGCAGTTTGTGTTAGTCGAGAACTGGTCGCGAGCGTTTGCCGCCTGATTGCTGTTGTATAGCTCGGTGGCGAGGTTGGTGGCGTCGTAGGCGTGCAACACGCCCGTGCTGCTGCCATTCTGGATGGCCCAGACGATCCCATTCGACGTGCCGTTGGCCGAAACGCTGGGCGTGGTTCCGGGGTAGCCGAAAGAAGTCGCGCTCTTGGATGAGGCCGACGTGGCCAGCTTGGCGCTGGTGATTTTGAAGGCTTGCAGGTTATTGCCTACCGAGCCGTAGTAGACAGCGCCATTGAAATACGCGGGCGCTGACCAGATGCCGCCGCTCAATGCGCCATCGAGTTCCTGGTAGATATTCGCATCGCTTGCGACGAACTTCCCCATGTTGTCGCGGTTGACAATGTACATGTTCCCGTCTTTTCCCGCGCCGATGCCCAGATGCCGGGTGTTGCCCTGGCCGTCCTGCAAGTCCGGAAGAAGCATCGCGCCGCCGGAGCCCAGGTCGGTGTCCGCCGAAGATTCAGACTCGGCGTCGCCGCCGTTCGGATTGTCCATCGCGAAATAATCCGCGACGGATAGAGCGCCGCCGGACGCCGAAAGCTTGACGAACGAGTTGCCGAAGTCGTGGGTATTCGGGAATCCATTGCCATCGAGTGTCGTGTCGAACGTGCCGTTGCCAATGAGAAAATATATGTTGCCGGAGGCGTCGACCGAAGGGCCGTCGCCGGCATTCCAGATGCCACCTTCTCTGCCGCCCTGCGTGTTGCCGTTGGCGGTCATGTTCAGCACGCTCGCCTGCGCCAGAGTCGATTCGTTGTAGGCGATCACCCAGCTCGTGTAGTTGGGCGCATCGCAGTGCGAAGTCCACGTCGTGTAGATGACGCCGCCGTTGAGTAGCAGCGCCGAGCGCTCTTCGTACGAGCCGGGATTGAAAGTCTGAGTTCCGTTGGAACTGCCGGAGCCGTTGCCCGGATACGTTGCCTGGATTAGCGTCGGCGTGATGCGGTCGGCGCCGGTCGTCAAGTCGACGGCGTGCAAGCGCTGGTGATAATTGTTGCTCGAATCTTTCGACATCGTCACCACAAACATCGTGCCGTTCGGGCCGGCGCCCGTATCAATCACCGGCGTCGATGTGATTCCGATTTCGGGTTCCACCTGGCCGCATCCGCGGTCGTCGCTCGGCGTTTCCGTGCCGGGAATCAGCGAAACCTGCCAGAGCGCGGGCCCTGGCGTGTCGGCATCGAAGGCGTATGCCATGTCGTGCTCGGTGACGACGAAGACGACGTTGTGCGCCGTGCCATTGATCGTCAAGTTGGGAACGTAGAGAGGCTCGGCATCGACAAGGCCCGTGACCGAAAGCGCCCCGAGCCTTCCGAAGGTGGTCGAATTCACGTTGGTCGCGGTGAGAATGGTTTCGTTCGGGTTCAACCCGGTCCTCATGTTGTCGTTGTGATACGTGAGCACGCTGGCGTTGGTGGGCGGCGGCCCGTTCGCGTTGACGGTCAGTGTCGCGGGAAGACTGGTCTGGCTGCCGACGGAATTGGTGACCACTACCTGGAAGGTCGATCCGTTGTCGGCCATCAGCGTAGGCGGCGTAGTGTAACTTGCGGAAGTGGCGCCGGGAATATTGGCGCTCGTCGCCGCATTCTGCCACTGGTAGGTCGGCGGGGGATTTCCGGTCGCCGTCACACTGAACGTGGCCATCTGATTTACGAGCACCGTCTGGTTCGTAGGCTGCGCAGTGATGCTGGGCGCGTAATCGACGGTGAGCGTAACAGTGGAACTCGTCATGCTGCCGGCGGAGTTCGAAACCACGACGCGGAACTTCGAGCCGTTGTCGCCGGGCGTCGTCGCCGGAGTCATATAACTGGCCGAGGTGGCGCCCGGGATATTCGCGCCCGTAGCCGCGTTCTGCCATTGGTAAGTGGGCGCGGGATTCCCAGTCGCCGCCACGGTGAACGTAGCGGTTTGGTTCGCCGTCACCGTCTGGCTGGAGGGCTGCGACGTAATTGTGGGCGCCGCAGAGTTTTGGCCGGGCGCCGCCTCCTTCGTGCTGCCTGCGCAAGTGCACAAGCTCACCAGCGCGGCCACCGCAACGAGCAAGTTGAGTGTTTGTCTCAAGGGTCGAGCCCCCATTCGGCCGACGTTCTTGCTTGCGAATCCGAATGCCTTCCGACCGGCCAACTGTTCGACGGGCCTTCGCCGCAGCCCTCAATACTGAAATCGCCTAACGTGCTGAAAAGTTTAGCGCGTATTGCCGACGAATCTACCTGTCCTGAGGGCTAGACTTGGGACAGTTGAACGTGTGGCCGCTGGAGCAGCGAAAGGCGCTCGTAGCTGACGAAATAGCGCGGCGAAAGCGAAGCAAACGACAGCGCTGTGAAATCTAGTGGGCCCGCTAGGATTCGAACCTAGGACCAACGGATTATGAGTCCGCTGCTCTAACCAGCTGAGCTACGGGCCCCACTCTTGCAACAGCCTGATTTTATATTCATTTCGGGAAGTCGGGCAGGGAATTCGAGTGCCCCATAATGATGCACTGTAGTAGATTCGTAGTAGTTTTCGTCCCGCACTGCTCGCTTTGTTGTCTCAATCTTCTCGCTCAGCCGCACAAAGCGTCTGGCTACGAACCAGAAGGTCCGGAGTTCGAATCTCTCCGGGCGCGCCATTTCCCCAATAAAAACGATGGGTTTTGAGAGCCGTCGAGCAGCCGATTGAAACGAAGCATTTTCTGAATTTAGCCGGCGATGAACGCACACCGGGCGACTCTGGCAGCCGATCGGACGATACACAATGAACGAAAAAACGGGAATCTGACTCTACGCTTCTCTGGCAAAGTCTCCGTGCTTGCCAGTGGCTAGGAGCGCCAGCCAGCGTGGGTACGTCTTCTTGAAGTCGGCGATGATCCTGTCGTACGGCACATCCCGGTAGTGACCTCGCTCCCTGACGTACTCCATGTGTCGGCGACCTCCTTGGTCGAATTCGTGGAAGAGCGAGTCGTGTCGCCCATCAAACTCTAGCGGGCGGACACCGAAACGTTCGCAAAGGCTCAGGTTGAAGGCGGGCGTAGCTTTCACCCACCGACCCTCAAGATAAAGCTCGGTGAATCCGTGCCAGATGAAGAGGTCACCACCAATCAGCTCGATGAGCTTCTGCGTGGACAGGTGGTTGCGCACATCGGCATAGCCGACCCGTGCGGGGATACCCACGGACTGTGCAGCCGCTGCTAGCAGGGCAGCCTTCGGAATGCAGAATCCTCGCTTCGCACGCAGGCAATCGCTGGCACGAAAGTACCACCGATCCTCTCCTGCGTAGTAGGGGTCGTAAAGAATCTCCCGGACGGCGTAGTAAAGCTTCACCGCTCGCGAAACGGCATCGGCGGCGCCAACCGTCGTCTTCTGTGCGAAGGAGCGCACCTCCGGGTGACTGCTGTCGATAAACTCACCTGCTGCGAGGTACAGTTCGAGCTTCATGACTCTTGCACAATTCGGAAGATTACACTATTTGTCCCGTTTGCGCGTAAATCAGGCACATAGCAACCGGCAGAGGTCCGGTTACCATCCCAAGCTCTCAGTGCTTTTCCAAATAATCAATCGCTCGGCGGACCATCTCGCAGCGTGCTTCCCAAGCCGTGAAGCGTTGTGTGCCAACGACAATGGTTTGAGAGGAAGACGCTAGACCAGCTCGGGAGCTAGCGGCCGGAGCCCGCTGATCTCGTGGGGACCTGCTTTGGTGGCAAATTCGTTGTGTCGATGGCAGGAGAAGCGTACGATGCGCGAGCCAGATGTCGAAATCGGAAATTCCTGGGTAGTGGACGCGGCGCGAATTGCGAGACCGAGAGTCTGTGGACTTTTATCGCATGCCGGATACCGTGCCGGTTCCCCAACTGTTTGAGCTTGATTTGATACAGTGGGAATCGCATGGTTTATTGCTCATGCGCGAGCTTGTTACGCAACTTCGCGTGACTTTCTCTGCTTCAGAGACCAAGAACTGTGTGATGGCCAAGGCAGTGGAACGCGGTGCCGATCCGGTCACATTCTATCTTGAAGATACAGGGCCGATCGTCGCTGGTGGCGAAGGCAAGTCATTGGTGGCAAGGCGATCGAAGTTTTCTCGGAGTCTAAATGTCCTATCCGCTCCAAGGTGTGCGCATCCTCGAGCTGGGCCAGATCATTGCCGGCACCTATGGGGGGCAGGTGCTGTCGGATCTCGGCGCGGAAGTGATCAAGATCGAATCGCCGCAAGGCGATCTTGGGCGCAATAACTCAGTCGCGCCCTATCGCGGCCTGAGCGGCCTCTTTCTGACGTTCAACCGGAACAAGAAGAGTGTCGTGATCAACCTGAAGACCGACGCTGGGCGCCGCATTTTCTACAACCTCGCAAAGCTGTCGGATGTCGTCATCGACAACTTTCGGCCCGGCGTTCTCAAGCGACTGCAGGTTGATTACGAAACGTTGAGCCGAATCAATCCGCGCATCATTCAATGCTCCGTCACTGGGTTCGGCCTGACCAGCTCCTACAAGAATTATCCGGCGCTCGATCTCAGCATTCAGGCCATCGCGGGCCATATGGCGGTGACGGGTGAGCCGGGGCGTCCGCCGGCGCGCGTTGGGATTCCCTTGGGCGATTTGAGCGGCGGCATCTTTGCCAGCCAGAGCGTGCTGACGGCTCTTTTCGACCGGGAACGCACTGGGCGGGGGCGGCAGATCGACATTTCCATGTTCGATGTCATGCTCCATTTGCTCACTTACATGGGGACGATGTGGCTCACGAATGGTGAACTGCCCAAACCGGCCGGCTCGGCTCACGACTACACCGTTCCCTGGCAGGCGTTTGCGGCCAGCGATGGGTACCTCGTGGTGGGCGCGCGCGAACCGGCCACGTGGGTGCGGCTCTGCGAAGTGCTGGGGGAGCCGGGACTTGCGTACGATCCGAGGTTTGCCACTCCCGAAGATCGCGTACGGAACAGAGCCATCCTCGTGCCGCACCTCGAATCCATCTTCGGCACGCGCACAGTGGCGGAGTGGGTCGAACGCATGCGAGCAGCGGACCTATCGGCTGCGCCGGTCAACCATTTCGATCGGGCATTTGCTGAGGCGCCGGTCGCGGAGCGCGAAATGATCGTGGAGTACGATCATCCCGATGTCGGCAAGGTGCGGTTACCGGGCAATCCCATCAAGATGTCGGGCATGACCGGCACGATCTCCAGCCCGGCGCCACGGCTGGGGGAACACACAGACGTGGTGCTGAATCAATTGCTGTCTTTGTCGGCGGATGAGATCGCTTCATTGCGAGAGCAAGGAGCGATCGGTTAATCGGAGGGAAAGGGCGCTGTTAAACAGGCCGCCGCCCTTCGCAAGAACTGGCAGCTTCCAGTGGCCGCTTTATGGTAAAGCTTCCGCCCGAAGGTCGATACGCGATTGCAGACATTCCCCGAATTCAGGCACTGGCAAATTAGAAGGCGAGGCTAATGGCCGACTCATCCTAATGACTGAACTGTTTCGTCGATCGCTTGAACTCCCTTCTCTGTCTTTTGATCGAATGGAGCGCGATCTAATGCCAATAAGATGTTGCCACAGGCCTCGCAATCTGGATTTCCTTGCAGAGCCGTTTCAGTAAGGCTTTTTACCGCCGAACGTAGTATCCCAACTGCCTCTCGCTCCCAGCGAGCATGCGCGTAAAGCGCCCGAAGATGCGTTTTTAGAAGCCTGTCGTCCATGTTGATTCCCTCCCAAACCATAAATTGGCGAAACTGTCTATCTGCCTCAAGGGGATAATCACCGTGAATTCCGCTTGACCGATTGGCGCCTCATGCGTCCAAACGCGAGCCAGTCGAATCTGGGCCGCGGATGGCGACATTCCAGAACTGCAACCTATTGAGTTCCTCATCGATGGAGAAGGAGCGCATCCGATTTCGGGCCACGAACAGAGTTTTGTGCAACATAGACCACCTGGTTTTCGTCACGCGCCGTATTTCTTGCCAGTCTCGATGAGCGCGTGCAAATTCTCTGGTTTGGCATCGTACATCGGCGCGCTGGTCGAGAGGATGTAACCGCCGTCTCGCCCCACATCGTCGATCAAGCGCTGGACGTGGGTTTTGACGTCCTCGGGCCCGACAGCCGTGAGCATGGAGACAGGTACGTTGCCGCCGATGCAGGCCCAGCCAGCAAAACGCTTCTTCACTTCCCGGAGGTCTGTGCGATCGAACGTCCACAGCGTCTTGCCGGCCGGAATATCATGGTCCGCGACAATGTCGAGCCGTTTGTCGTAACTGCCCTCCACGAAAAGAAAGGGAACGAGGCCCTCTTGAATCATCCCGAGGATCACGGCTTTCAGCGTCGGCCAATAGAAGGTCTTAAAATCCGCATTTGACATGAAGGCATCCGCGCCCTTGTGGAGAGGGATGAAAACGAGCGGGTTTCGACCCTTGGCCGCGGAGCGCACGGCGCAATCGATGGCGATGGGCACGAGCCTCTCCACGGCGGCTTGCAGCTTCTTGGGTTGACGGAACTTGTCGAGCATGATGGCTCGTGTGCCACGCAGCGTGTCACCGATCGTGTCAAACGGCGCTTTCGTGAAGCCACCGGAAAACCCGGGAAGTCCGAGATTCGCCACCGTTGCGCGATCAATGCCGATACACGTCTGAAGCCAGTCGCGCGCCACTCGACCGGCTTCCAGCAGCCGCTTGCAGGCTTCCTCCATCTCCGGCGAACCGAAGGCAGCCAACGACGGACCTGTGTAGGGCAACTCCTGAATGTCCGTGAACGTGTCCAGCATCTGCCAGGGGCCGAGTGTCGCAAATATGCGCGGGAGGTAGCGGCGCAAGAAGAAGTCAGTTGGGTCATTGTACAGAAGATCGTACTCGTCGGCCCGCATGTATTCATCTTCCACGCATTGGAAGTGCGACGTGGGCGGCAGGCCATGGCCCGGCCAGCGATACAGCTTGTAATCGAGTATCTCAAAGGCCTTGCCGGGACCGTAGAGCAGCGAGCTGGCCCTAACGTCCGGCATGAAATCGGTGTGATATTTCTTGAGGGCGTAGCCGAGTCTTCCGTAATCGTACATCGCCTCTTGGGCCGTCACGCCGGCGTAAGCAAACGGGTAGAAGCCCGCCGAGGGGCATACGGGAATGCGCTCCGGCTTTCGGAGTTGGACGGCATCGAGAATCATCTGCACGCGCTTCTGGTAGGCGTGCTCGACGTCCGGGCTGGCAAACTGCAGTCCCTCGGGAAATTTCCACTGTCGTGCTCGCTCCTGAAACTTTTCTTCAGGCGTCAGCTTGTTCCACTGCTTTTCCAATGTCATGCTCGCACTCCGCCTTCCGGAATTTCGGACTGCGGGCTCTGTTAAGTGGCTGCCGCCGGTCCCGGGAGCCGCAACACCTTGCTACGATCTGCTGCGGAATGGCCTGGTTTTTGAATCGGGATGGACGAATCAAACAAGGCATCCGTGCAAGCATCGAAAGACTCGAAATAGCGGGGGTAGAACACAATCCCGCGTGGATCGCAATCGCCGAACCGAATGCAGGCCATCCTGCGATTGGTCAGCATCACGCTGGACCGGCCGGATTTTCGAGCAGCATGGCGATGCCCTGCCCTCCGCCGATGCATGCCGAAGCGATGCCGTAACGCAATTTTGAGTGACGCAGTTGGCGCGCGACGGTTGTCGCAAGGCGCACTCCCGTCGCCGCAAGCGGATGCCCGATGGCGATCGCGCCCCCATTCACATTCAGCTTCGCGCGATCGAGCTTCAGTTCACGTTCGACGCCGATAATCTGAGCGGCGAATGCCTCATTGATTTCAAACCGATCAATCTGATCAAGGGTCATTCCGGCACCGTTCAGTAGCCTTCGGATAGCGGGGACTGGTCCGATACTCATGATCTCGGGGGGCACTCCGACCGCTGCCACGCAGGCGACTCGAGCGAGCGGCTGGAATCCGCGCGAGCGGGCGTAGTCGCCGGAACTCACCAGCGCCGCGGCGGCGCCGTCAACGATCCCGGAGCTGTTGCCTCCAGTTTGAACGCCGCCGAATGCCGGCCGAATCTTTGCGAGCGACTCATAGGAGGACGGCCGAACGTGAGTGTCGTCAGCCACCCGATCGACTCCCTTCGGCAGCTGGATCCCGCGGGGCTTGTAGCCCTGCAACTCAAACTTCTCGCTCACCACTGGGACGATTTCTCCCGCGAGAAATCCACTCTTTTGGGCGGCCAGAGCCCGCGCAAAACTCGTTTCGGCGAAGCGATCTGCGTCCTCGCGCGTGATGTTATGAGTCACGGCGACCTTTTCTGCCGTGCCACCCATCGTCACGTCCGGTGCCGTGTCGTGCAGCGCCTCCCAAAGAGTGTCCTTGAACTCCACCTGCCCCAGCCGAAATCCTCCCCGGTGTGTGTACGCTGCGATGGGGCTGCGGCTCATTGATTCCGCTCCGGCACATAGAGCCAAAGAAATCTTGCGAAGAGTAATCGCGTCGGCGGCTTGGCTGATGGCTTCGATTCCCGTGCCACACACTCGCTGCACCATCAGTGCTGGGCGGTCCAACGGAACGCCGGAGTACAAGCCGATGTGCCGAGCCAGGAAGAAACCGTCGAAACTCGACTTCTCAACGTTGCCGCCGATCACCGAGTCCACATCTTTCGGAGAAATCTGAGTCCGCTCAAACAGCGAGCGGGCTACTTTGATCCCTAGATCAATCGGCGAAACAAGACCTAACGCGGTGTTGAATTCGACAAACGGAGTCCGAACTCCATCCAGCAGCCAAACATCCTGGTACGCGACAAAAGTGCCTCCTTCGTTTCCCACGCCTTCCCCCTTGTCTGACCTGCAAAAAACGCACTCCAGAACACGGATCGCAATCCGTGCCGCTCTCCATCAATGACAACCATGTCGAAGTAATTTGTTACTAGAATCTTGTCCCAGCGTCACCCCTTGTTCTTCACATGGGCCTCGGGAGGCCAGAGCCGTTTGATGTTGAAGGCTTTTATGCCAACACTCGAGCCATCCTGGCCTAGAGAGGATTGCAAGCAACCTGCCGGACACAACACTTAGGCAGCCCGGCGCCGAGGTCCGCCCCCCAGAGCGGTGGCTTCGTGACCAAGACCCGGGCAGGATGACGATTACAGATTCGCTCGTCTGTGACGATGATCACCGTCAAATGTGATGCCTGGTTAGAGAACCTCAGCAGTTGTGTGTTATCTTCGCTGTCAAAATGAATCAGATCGTTGCGATTGCAAAAGCGACTGGGACCGCACGGTTGTGATTCGTAGTGCTGCTGGTCCTGTCGGCGACGTGATCGGCGCCGCCAGCGAGGCCGGGCAGGAAGCGCTGGTCTACGGCGTGCGCAAATTCCGCCAGCTTCGCAAGATCTTCTCGACCCTTGACTACTGGTCATAGCGAGACGCGATGCAATTCCACCTTAACGGATTTAGACCAGGCGATCCTCATGTCTCCGAGGCCGCTGAGCCCCTTCCGTCGCGCGCGTCGTCCCCGCCCGGGGAAGTGGACGTCCTGATCGTCGGCTCCGGACCGACGGGCCTTACCCTCGCAGCCCAACTCGCGTCTTTTCCCGACATCAAGACTCGAATTGTCGAGCAGAAGTCGGGGCCGTTGCTTCTCGGCCAAGCCGACGGCGTTGCGTGCCGCACGATGGAAATGTTCGAAGCGTTCGGTTTTAGCGAGCGAGTCCTTAAAGAAGCCTGTTGGGTTAACGAGACGACGTTCTGGAGGCCCGACGACAATGCGCGCGACCACATCGTTCGCAGCGGCAGGATCCAGGACACCGAAGACGGGTTATCTGAATTCCCGCATGTGATCCTCAACCAGGCGCGGGTGCATGATTTTTATCTTGACGTTATGCGCAATTCGCCGACGCGGCTGGTACCAGACTATTCGCGCCGGCTTACCGATCTCGCGGTCGCGCCTCCCGTCGAAGGCGTCCCGCAGGGCGCTGCGGCCTATCCGGTGACCGTCGGGTTCGAACGGCTCGATCCCTCGCACGAAGGTCAGACGGAAACGATTAGGTGCCGGTTTGTAGTCGGTTGCGACGGCGCGCGCAGCGCAGTGCGAAAGTCGCTCGGGCGAGAGCTGCGCGGAGATTCGGCCAACCAAGCCTGGGGCGTAATGGACGTGCTCGGCGTCA
>Ga0187815_10001211_pt1 | contig 12228 bp, 10 predicted proteins | sample NC_S_5_FD_132962 | JGI IMG/M metagenome (GOLD analysis project Ga0187815, IMG submission 132962) | Wetland sediment microbial communities from Neuse River Estuary, North Carolina, USA - ASW-S_5 | ecosystem: Environmental > Aquatic > Freshwater > Wetlands > Sediment | place: USA: North Carolina...
ATCGCGTGCCTGTGGGCGCAGGTCACCCCGGACGGCAGCACCAGGCGGGGCCTGGTCCTCCCCGACGCGTGCACCGACCTGATCTGGGAACCGGGCCGGGGAGCTTACGTGGCCGGGCCGGACACGGGTCCGGCCCCGACCGAGATGCCGGGGGGCACGATCATCCTCGGCGTCCGCTTCCGGCCGGGCGCCGGCGGCCCGGCGCTCGGCGTACCGCTGAGCGAGCTGCGCGACCAGCGCGTCGACCTGTCCGAGCTGAGGCGGGGGGAGGCCGGGCGGCTGCCGGGCACGCTCGACCCGGACACCGCGATGGCCCGCGCGCTGGACGTGGCGGCCGGCCTGGTCGCCGACGGCGCACCGGACCGGGCCCTGGCCTGGGCCGCCGACCTGCTGGAGGACCCGCAGGCCCGCACGGAGGAGGTCGCGGGGGAAATCGGGCTGAGCGAGCGGCAGTTGCGCCGCCGCTGCCACGATGCGGTCGGCTACGGCCCGAAGACCCTGCAGCGGGTGCTCCGCTTCCGCCGGTTCGTCGCGCAGATCGACGAGGCCGCCGCCGGGCCTTCGCGTGGCCCCGCGGTCGATCTCGCCACGATCGCGGCGCGGGCCGGCTACGCCGACCAGGCGCACCTGACCAGGGAGTGCCGCACGCTCGCGGGCCTGACGCCGGTGGCCCTGGCCAGGCAGCGAGCGGTGTAGGTCAGCTCATGCCCCGCCAGACGAGGGCCCCTAGCGCGTCGATCGTGGCGACCCCGTACTGCTCCGTCGGGTTCCCGGTGTCCAGCACGGCCATCAGGTAGTCCCGGCCGTGGCCCGAGATCCAGCCGACGCTGTTGATCTGCCAGTTCGTGTCCGAGCTGTCGAGCGGGAGCCAGCCGTTCTTCAACGCCACCGTGACCCCGGCGGGGACGCCGCCGGAAACCCCCCACCGCTGCGACTCCGTCACGTTCTCCATCAGCGATAGCGCGTAGCCGCGATCGGCCGGGGTGAGCAGGGGCCCCGGCTCGACGAGTTCCCGCAGCAGCGCGATCTGGTCGGCGGGAACCGTCGTGGTGAGCCCCCACCCCGGCCACGCGAACCCCGGGCAGACCACGCAGGACGACGGCGAGGTCTGGGTCAGGCCGGCCTCGGCGTTGAACGCGCGGATCTTGTCCGGCCCCCCGACCTCATACCACAGGCTCGTCGCGGCGTCGTTGTCGCTGTCCTCAATCATCTGCTGGGCCAGCGACCGGTCGCCGGACGCCAGTCCGGCGCTGCCGCCGCCCCGCTGGGCCAGCAGCGTCTCGAGGACGTCGAGCTTGACGACGCTCGCCTCGGCCTGCGGAGGCCCGGTGCCGAGGCTCCACGTCTGACCGGTGCGCAGGTCGTAGACGGCGGCCAGCACGGTACCGTTCCGCGCCGCGAGGTACGAGGCCGCCGCCGTCCCGAACGGATCGGCGTGCGCCGGGGGAGCGGCAGACGCGGCGGGCGAAGGTGTCGTCCTGAGGCTCGGGGGAGCGGTGGGGGCCGACGAGGCCGGGGCCCCCGTCCCGTGGAGAACCAAGCCGACCACGAGGCCGCCCGCCACCAGGACGACAGCGCTCAGCGCCGCGAGCCTGGCCGTAGCGCGCGCGGCCGGTCCGCGGTCGTTGTGTTTGCCCCTGGTGCCGATAGCGCCATCCTGACACGATCCGGTCGAAGCGTTAACTCGCCGCGCACACCTGCTGGAACGGCTGGGTCCCCGCGTAGCTCGCCCACTGCTGGCGGGTGAGCGAGGCGGCCGCGATGGCGCAGGCGGCCCGCACCGGCTCCGCGGGGAAGGCTACGTCCCAGAGTCTCGCGAACCCGTCGGCGCCCGCGGTGGCCAGCGTGCCGCCGTCCGGGCTGAACGCGGCCGCGTAGACCGGCTGGGTGTCGGCGGTCAGGGGGGCGCCGATCTCCTGGTGGGTGGCGACGTCCCAGAGCCGGACGGTGCCGTCACCGCCGGCGGTGGCCAGCGTGGTGCCGTCGGGGGAGAACGCGGCCGCGTAGACCGGCTGGGTGTCGGCGGTCAGGGGAGCGCCGATCTCCTGCTGGGTGGCGACTCTCCAGAGCCGGACGGTGCCGTCGGCGCCGGCGGTGGCCAGCGTGTGCCCGTCCCGGCTGAACGCCAGCACGGTCGTCGCGGCGCCCGCGGCCATGGGCCGGCCGACCGGCTGGCCGGTGGCCACGTCCCAGAGCCGCGCCAACCCGTCGGCGCCGACCGTCGCGAGCGTCTTGGCGTCAGGGCTGAACGCGACCGTCCCGGTGAACGTGCCCGCCCGGCCGACGTTCATGAGGCGGCCGACCTGGCTGGCCGTGCTGACCTGCCAGACCCGGGCCGTGCCGTCCGCGCCGACGGTGGCCAGCAGGGCGCCGTCCGGGCTGAACGCCATCGACCCGTACGAGCCGTTGCCGCCGGAGGCGGGCAATCCCGGACCGACCGGGACGCCGGTAGCCGCCGTGTAGAACCGCACGCCGTTTGCGGCGACCGCCACGGTCCCGCCGTTCGGGCTGAGGGCAACCGCCGTCACGGCGTCCTGGTTACGTAGCTGCACGCCGAGCGGCCGCCTGGCGGCCACGTCCCACAGCCGGACCGTCCCGAGGCCGCCGACGGTGGCCAGGACGCCGCCGTTGGCGCTGAGCACGGCGGACGCCCGTCCGTTCGCGGCCGTGGCCAGGTACTGGTCATCCATGACCAGCGGGGCCGATGACTGGTAGAAGGTTGTCGGGCTCCACAGCCTGATGGTGCCATTGCTCGCCCCGGTGGCCAGCGTGCCGGCCACGGGGCCGAACGCCAGGGCGCTCACGCTGGCCGAACCCGGCCCGGTCAGGGCCGCGCCGCTCTGGGTCTGCGTGGCGATGTCCCATAGCTCGGTCGAGCCGTCGCCCTCCGCGGTCGCGAGCGTCGTCCCGCCGTTGCCGAAGGTCAGCGCGCTCACCGGGTACCCGGTGGCCATGGCCGCGCCGACCTGGCCGCCGGTCGCGACCTGCCATAGCCGCGCGGTCCCGTCCTGACTGCCGGTAGCGAGGACGCTGCCGTCCAGGCTGAACGCGAGCGCGCTGACCTGCGCCGAGCCGGCCCCCGTCAGCGCGGGGCCGGTCACCTGCTGGGTGGCCGCGTTCCACAGCTGGACGTTCCCGTCGGTGTTGGCGCTGGCCAGCACGGTGCCGTCGGCGTTGAACGCCACGGCGTCCACGGGGTTGGCGTCCGAGCTCATCGGCGTGCCGATCTCCTGCCGCGTGGCTGTATCCCAGAGCCTGATGATCCCGTCGTGGCCGCCGGTGGCGATCGTCTTGCCGTCCGCGCCGAACGCGACCGAACCCCCGGCGGACTCGCCGGGGAGCCCCTGGACCGCTACCCGCGCCCCGTTGGCCAGGTTCCACGAGCCCACGGAGTCCGAATCGGCGACCTCCAGCGTGGTGCTGCCCGCGGTGAAAGCCAGGGCCAGCGGCGCCGGTCCCCAGCTGGCGGTGCTGATCAGGCGGTGCGAGGCCACGTTCCACAACCGGATCGTGCCGTCCTGGTACCCGGCGGCCACGGTCCCGCCACCCGGGCTGTACGCCAGCGCGGTAACCACGCCGGACTGCGCGGTCAAGACGCCGCGGACCGGCTGGACGACCGATTCGAGCAGGCCGTACCGGGCCTGGGCGGTCGGCGCGATCCGCCAGGCGGCCGCGGCCAGCAGCGCCGCCGTCACCGGGTCCGTCGCGTCGAGCGCGGTGCTCTGCGCCGCCAGGCGTTCCGATAGGGCCGAGGCGTTCTGCTGCCCGGCGGTCGTCCGGGCATTTTGACCCGCGACCACGGCCACGACGAGAGCGGCGATGAGCGCCAGCGCCACCGCGCCGGCCAGGGCCCGGCGCCGCCACCGGCTGCGGGCCATGGCCCAGTCGCTGACCCGCAGGAACTCGGCCTCGCCCGCGGACAGCGCGGGGAAGCGGCCCGGGTCGGCTTCCCACACGCGCTTGGCCTGCCCGGTCGCGGCGAGCTGGACTCCCCGGTACAGCAGGTCAGGGTCCTTCGCGCTGCCGTTCCACCGGGCCGCATCCTGGGCGAGCTGACCGTAGAGGATCACGCTGGTCTGATCCTCGGCCAGCCAGCCCCGCAGCCGCGGCCACGCCTGCAGGACGACGTCGTGCGCGATCTCGGCCCGGTCGCCGTCCAGCACGACCAGGCGCCCGCGGGCGAACGCCTCGAGCACTGGGTCCACCTCGGGCCGCTCACGGGCGGGGAAGCCGGCGCGCAGATCGCTCCTGGTCACCGCCTGGCGGGCGACCCGGAGGTCGGCGCCGGGGGCCGTCAGGGCCCGGAACAGGCCCCGGGCGACCGCCTGCTGGGTCTGGTTCAGCTGGCCGTAGGTGGCCTCCGCGCTGACCTCGATGGCCCGGGTCACGCCGGCCCGCCGTTCCTCACCCTCGTAACCTCGCCTGGTCAGCTGCCCGTCCTCGCGCTTCTCCCAGGTCAGCACCATGGCCTCGGACAGCAGCGGCAGAACCCCGGCGTTCTGCTCTCCGCCGGCCGTGCGCAGGTCGGCCAGGATGACATCGGCCAGGCCGGGCTCGAGGCGCAGCCCGCTCGCCTCGGCCGGACCGGTGATCACCCGGCGCAGGGCGGCGTCCGGCAGCGGGCCGACGACGAGCTGATCGTGCTGCATCACACGGGCGAGCTGGGGGTATCCGGCGCACCGGTCCCAGTAGTCGCCACGGACCGCGAGGACGACCAGCGCCGGCGATTCACCTCGCGGCCCGGTCGGGCTGGTCGCCGCCGCGCACAGCGCGTCGATGAACGCGGCGCGCTCTTGCCCGCTCTGCTCACCTGCGTCCGCGAAGACCTGCTCGAACTGGTCGACGATCAGGACCAGTCGGCCCGCCTCACCCGGGACCGCCTGGTCCAGGCCGCCGTGCCCTGCCACGGCGTGCGTCAGCTCGCTGATCAGCAGGTCGGCGTTGCCGGGCGTCTCCGCCAGTCCGGGCCGGATCGACGCGGGATCGCGCCCGTCCAGCTCCGCCAGCCTGGCCGCCAGCTCGGTGAGCGGGCGGGTGGTCGGGGTCATGCTGATCACGGGCCAGGACGACGATCGGGGCACCTGCACGCCCCTGGCCAGCGCCGGGACCAGGCCGGCCTGCAGGAGCGAGGTCTTGCCGGCCCCCGAGGCGCCGGTCACCATGACCATCCCGGTCTCGGCCAGCAGGCCGGTGAGCTCAGCGGTCAGGCGTTCCCGGCCGTAGAACACCGCTTCGTGCGCCCGGTCGTACGGGAGCAGCCCGCGGTAGGGACACCCGCCGGTCCACGGCGGGGTCAGATGACCGTCGACCCCGGGCAGCCACCCGGTGGAGCGGCGCTCGATGGCCGCCAGTTCCTCGCGGATCAACCGCACGTCGGCCGACTGCCGTTCGACCTGCTCGCTGCTGGTCCGCAGCTCGGTCCCCTGCCCGCGCAGGCCGTCCTGGACCTCTCCGGCCGCGCGGGCCAGGTCGCCCAGCAGGAAGGCCAACTCGCCGAATTCGGCGCTCACCGCCTCGACCGCGGCGAGCACCTCGCGCTGGAGTTCCTCGCTGCCCGACTCGATCGCGGCGCGGAAGACGGTGCCGCCCGCGTCGATCTCCCGCAGGACCATGGCGATGTCGGATCGCACCTGCGCCGCCCTGTCGGCCTGGCCATCGGCCGAGGCCAGGATCTGCCGCAGGCTCAGGTTGATTTCCCGCTGGACGTCGTAGCGCGACGGGCCGGCCGAGGAGTGCTCAGCCGGGGAATGCGCCGACCGGGCGTGCTCGAGCGCGCCGGCGAGCACGTCACCGAGGGCGGCGGCGCCCACCGAGGACAGGACCCCGATCCTGGCCACGGCCGAGGCGCTGGCCAGGTCTCCGGACGTGGCCAGCGCCGACCCGAACGCCGCCGCGCACAGCAGCGGCAGCACGGCCGGGGCCTGGATGTCGCGCAGTTCGTGGCGGCCGTTCCGCGAGGTCCGCAGCAGCCACTCGCGGATCCCGGCCTGGAGCCGCTCGACCTCCTCGAAGTCGCCCATCCCTCCACCCCCACGCGCACATATCGCCCCGAAGACGGCGGCAGCCTAGCCGGCCGCATGTCCGCCCAACGCGATCTTTGGCGTAGTGTGACCAGCTGCGCCCCGATCCGCCCGGCATGTCCCGCACCGGGCGGAGGTCACGCCGGTTCTTCGCCGCGGACGGCGGCCCGGGTTTCCGGATGGAGCGCCTGGAGCAGGGGGTCCGAAGCCGCGCGAAGCCGCTTCACCGCGTCCTCGAGCCGGGCATCGGGCAACGCCGTCCGGCTATGCGCCGCGGCCGTCACCCCCAGCACGCGAGCCATCTCTCCGGCCAGCGCCTGGGCCTGCTCGAGGAAAGCCCGCGACACCTTCGCATCGATCAGGACCGGCGCACCCACCATCAGCATGATCATGTACGTCCGGAAGTCATCGGAGGCCGCCTGGCGGTCACCCGGGCCCAGCCCCTGCGCCACCGCCTGCGATACCTCGCGCGTCGTACGTTCGGCCTGGGCCACGATGATGGCCACCTGCGCACCGACCGCGCGGGCCCGGTCGTTGAACTGCCTGGCGCTGACCACCTGGTCGACGACCAGGACGGTGATCAGCAGCACGAGCAGCCCCGCCACCGTGTCGGTGGTCAGCGCGTGCCCGTCCCACCAGCGCCGCATCCCGCCGTCGGCCAGGTCGCCGATGACCAGCGCACAGGCGACCAGCGTGATGACGACCGCGGCGGCCCCGCCTTGCCAGCGTGAGAGCATTCCACGACGATAGTGCCGTGGCGTCCGAGGAGTTGACCAACGCGCACCCGGCTCTGGCGGAATTCTGGCACCCGGTGGCGCTGTCCGCCGACATCGGCCCGGAGCCCGTCGCGGTCCGTATCGCCGGCCAGGGCTGGGTGCTGGCGCGCCTCGACGGCCAGGTGACCGCCTTCGCCGACGCGTGCCCGCACCGGCGGGCCAGGCTGTCCGCGGGACAGGTCATCGACGGCGGCACCCTCCAGTGCACCTACCACGGGTGGCGGTTTGCCGTCGACGGCCGGTGCGTGCACATTCCCGCGCTCGAGGACGACGCGTCGATCCCGGACCGGGCCACGCTGCAGCGCCCGGCCGAGGTCACCGAGACCGGCGGCCTGGTGTGGCTCACGCCGAAGGCGCCGCGCGCCCCGCGGCCTGACCTGGATCCGGGACCGCTGGGCGGTGACGGGATCGCGACCGTAATCCTCCCGGTCGTCCGGGTGGAAGCCAACGCCGCGATCCTCGTCGACAACTTCCTCGACGAGGCGCACTTCCCGTTCGTCCACGCGGCCACGATCGGGGGCGCGGGCCCCGAGCCCATCCCCAGGGCCGAGATCGACCGCCGGGGCCTGTCGTTCACCGCGGTCCGCGAGCACACGTTCACCAACCTCCTCGACCCGGCGGTGCAGGACGGCTCCCGGCCGGCGATCCAGCGCCGCCGGATGACCTACGGGTACCAGGCTCCGCTGACCGCGACGCTGCTCCTGGAGTTCCTCGACGCGGGAGGGTGGCAGTTCCTCACCTTTACCGCGCAGCCCGAAGACGCGCGCACGTGCCGCCTGTACATGACCGTGACCGGCCCCGGCCTGGATGACCCGGACGAGGCGGAAAGCACCGCCAAGTACGAGATGTCGATCGTCGAGGAGGACCTGGACCTGCAGCGGCGGGCCCTATCCGGCCTGGAGTTCCCGCTCGACCCCGCCGCCGAGCTGCACACCAAGGCCGACCGGATCTCCGTGGAGTTCCGCCGCGTGCTCGCCGCGGCCATCGACGGCTGAATCCGGGCACAAGTTACGAATATGCGCTTTCCCGACGCGATCGACGACGTCAGTACCTTCCCGCCGGACTGAGCGGACATCACGCCAGGTACGTTCGACTGGTGAAGGTGACGATCAGGGCCTACGAGGCGCGTGACGCGGCCGGTGTCGCCGATGTTTTCTATCGCTCCGTGCGCGAGGTGGCCATCTCGGATTACACGCCGGATCAGGTCAGGGCGTGGGTCCCCGAGCGCCCGGACGTGGAGCGGTCGCACCTGCGCTCCACGGACGGCCGCCTGACTCTGGTCGCCGCTGACGAGCAGGACCAGGTCGTCGCGTTCATCGACCTCGAGCCGGACGGGCACATCGATCGCCTGTTCTGCGCGCCGGAAGCGGTCGGCCAACATGTTGCCTCGCGCCTATACGCCGAACTAGAGGCGGCGGCTCGCGCGCAAGGGATCGGGCGGCTGTATACCGAAGCCAGCGAGCTAGCCCGGCGGTTCTTCGAGCGGAAGGACTTCATCGTGCTGGAGCGCCAGGACATGGTCGTCCGCGGCGTGCCCATTCACAACTACCGGATGGCCAAGGCGTTGAGTTGAGCCGATGGTTGCGACACCCTACCGCCGCTTCCGGCTGGGCTGCCGTCTTCTGGCCAGGAGATCCCCCGGTATGGGGTGCGTGTGCCCCCGGCCCCGTAGAGAGGATGGATCCGAGATCCCGCCTTCAGCGAGAAAGAAAAGGGCCCATGTCATCGCGAATCCGGTTTACATTGCCAGCCGCACGTTCACGCGCGGAAGCAGGTAGCCGAGACGAGGTCTACAAGACGCCGTGGCAAGGCGATCCCCGCGTGAACATCCAGCGCGGCAAGGACGGCAAGGCCAAGGTGTACCAAGTGCGGCAGGTGCTCGATGCCATCGCCAGGCTGGAAGCCGAGAAGAACGAGGAGAGTGACGACGATGCCTGACGCAACCCACTACACCTACCGGGTCACGTGGTCCGCTGAAGACGGCGAGCATGTCGCTACCGTCGCGGAGTTCCCGTCACTGTCCTGGCTCGCGCCCACCCCGGTTGAAGCACTCGCGGGTCTCGCTGATGTGGTGCGTGACGTGCTCGCCGATCTGGCTGCATCCGGCGAGCCGATTCCCGAGCCGTTGTCGGAACGCACCTATTCAGGCAGGTTCGTGGTACGTGTCCCGGCAGAGGTTCACCGTCGCCTTGTCCGTGAAGCTGCCGAACAGCATGTGAGCCTTAACCGGCTCGTGTCGGATCGGCTTGCACGCGCATAACCGTGGTCTTCGCGGGCACGCGCGGGGCACTTGAACTAGGGCGTGCCGAGGCCCGCGCCACCCGTTGCCGGAAGGCAATGGCACCCCGGCAACACCCGCACAGCGAACGCAGAGTGGCACCCTGATCCCGCAATGCGGGGCCGGTGTGCCACATGCCTCGGACCTCCGCGCCTCACTGGCCACGGTGGCAGCTGCGTGTCACACCATGAACGTGGCCTCGATCACCAGACCGTGCGCTGGCGGTTGGGGACTAGCCAAGATGCCTCTATCACTGACTGGCACCGAGATACCAGCGGATTCAATGTAAGGAATGGGGCTGGAGGGACGGGAGTGCCCAGGGGCCAGAAGCAAGGGCCCTAACGCGCCCTAACACGCCGGCGGGTTCGGCGATCATGGCGGTGCCGATCTCGCGGAAGCCGATCCTGGCGTAGATCCGGGCGACGACGCCGTCGGCGGCGGACAGGAAGACGGTCTCCACCCCGCGCGCGAGCGCGTCCGCGGCCAGCAGCGCGGTCAGGGCCGCGGCGAGGCCGCGGCGGCGGTGCGTCGGGAGCACGCCCACGCCGGTGATCTCCGCGACGCCGCCGACCGCCTGGCAGCTTCCCGCCGCGACCGGGCCGTCGGGGCCGAACGCCGCGGCCAGTACCGACTGCCCGGATCGCAGCCGTTCGCGCAGCATCGCGATCGTGCCGGCGTCGTGGTCTGCGGCGATCTTGTCCCGCTCGGGCAGACCCGCCTCGCCGACGGCCGTGCCCTGGTGACCGAACGCCACCGCGGGCACCGCCCAGATCCTGTCCAGTTCCTGATCCTCGGGGGCGACGATGCGGACGGTGATCTCCGGGGGCGGCGGCGCGGGCAGCACCGGCGCAGGCTCGGCGAGCACCAGGAGCGGGTGCGGCACCACCTCGAGTCCTCCCTCGGCGGCCGCCGCCGCCATGTCGGGGGCGGCCTGCTCGATCCACTCGAAGGATTCGGGGATGATCAGCTCGCGCTGGCGGGCGCGGACCGCGCGGACGTCGGCGGCCGTGACCGGCGGGCGCCGCCCTCGCCTCGGCCGGGCGTAGTAGGGAAAGCCCGGGCCGGTGGGGATGAAGAGCACGAGGGGGCCGAATTCCTGGGCCCTGGCCCGCCGGCGCGGGACGGCGTCGCAGAACGCGTCAATCCGCTCAATGTCCTCGTAAGCTCTCACAGCAGTACTTACCCTATGGGGCCCGCCCGGGTAGTCAACCGCCTAACCGCGGCGCGTATCCCGACGTCACGCGCGCAGGACCGGGCCGGCCCAGGTCAGGGCCCGCAGGAAATTCGGTAGACCCGCGCGAACGCCGGGGCTACGGTGGCCCCGTTATGGCTGACACCGAAATGGCTGAGACCCACGCTGACCTGCCGACGAGCCTGACAAGGCTCACCTTTCACGGACCCTTGTCCGAGATCCGGGCCGGGCGCCTGGTCGACCGGCTTACGCGCGCCCGCCCCGCCACCGTGCTGGACGTCGGCTGCGGCTGGGGCGAGCTGATGCTCCGTATCCTGGACGTCCTGCCGGAGGCGACCGGCTTCGGCTTCGACACCGACGAGGGCGACCTGGCCCGCGCCCGGGACAACGCCCGGGCCCGCGGGCTGTCCGACCGGGTCACGTTCGCCCGCGAATCCGGGGTCGGGACCGCCCGCGGCCCGGCCGACCTCGTGCTGTGCGTCGGGTCGAGCCACGCGCTCACCGAGGCCGACCCGCCCGAGAGCGTTCCGGCCGGGCTGGCCGTCCTGCGCCGGCTGGTCACACCAGGAGGGCGGGTGCTGCTGAGCGAATCGTTCTGGCAGCATCCCCCGACCGAGGCCGAGCTGGCCGCCATGTGGCCGGGAACTACCGCCGGCGAGCTGCCCGACCTGCCCGCGCTGGTCGATCTAGCGGTCGGCGCGGGCTTCCGCCCGGCGTGGATCGAGACGGCCACGATGGAGGAGTGGGAGGAATTCGAGTCGGGCTACCAGTGCGACGAGGAGGAATGGCTGGCCACCCACGCCGGCCACCCGGAGGCCGCCCGGATCGCGGAGCAGGTCGACGAGCACCGTTCGTTCTGGCTGCGCGGCTACCGCGGCCTGCTCGGGCAGGCCTACCTCACCCTGGTCCCGATCGCCTGATCACCCGCCGCGCGATCACGTGCAGCAGCGCCGCCACCTGGCGGTAGGGATCGGTCCGCCCGGCCTGTTCCTCGCAGGCGAGCAGGGCCTCCAGGTCCGGCGGCGGTTCGGCGTCGTCGGGCGCGGTGTCGGTGAAGACCCGCACCCCGTACCAGGCGGTGACCTCCAGACCGCAGGCCGCCAGCCGTGAGGTGAGCTCGCCCAGCCGGTCGGCCCGCGCGGTGGCCCCGATCCGGTTCGCGTAGGCGACGGACCCGAACGCGGCCGCGGCCGCCGTCCAGTCTCCCGCCAGCCCCGGCCGCATGGCCAGCGCGTCGCCGTTGCGGACCAGCAGGGACACGATCCCGCCCGGCGCCGTCAGCCCGGCGAGGACCCGCAGGACCGGACCCGGATCCGGCAGGTACATCAGCAACCCGTGACACAGGACGGCGGCGAAGGGCGGAGCAAAGGGTCGTTCGGCCAAATTCTCGATCAGATCGCGCCGGACCCGCACCCGGGCGCGGACCTCAGCCGGCTCGGCGGCCACGTCCCGCTCAAACCGGGCCAGCAGCTCCGCCGAGGCATCCACCCCGGTCACCTCATACCCGCGCCGCGCCAGCCGTAGCGCCTGAGTCCCCTGACCGCACCCGCAATCCATGATCCGAACGAGCGGTGGCGGGAGTTCCGCGGCCAGCTGACGGGTGACGAGTTCCTGGCGCACCACGTCCCTGAGCCTGCCCAGCCCGGCCTGCCAGCGCCCCTCCCGCCCGGTGAACGCGGTGCTCACCCGACTGCTCGCCGCGCGGACCACGACCTGTTCAGCATCCATGCGACATAACTCCTCATAACCAATGATAACTCAATCAATTACTGATAATCCAATCAATTACCGATAGCCTGACCAATTACCAAGGCGCGCCGCTCCTTTTCCGTATACGCTGCCTTTCGTTCCGCTTGGCATTTATTATGACGCCGTTGGCCTGCAATATCAGGGCCGATATCTCGTTATTGTCCAGCGGCGGCCCGAACGACACGAAAGGCGGGAAACATGACCGCAATACGG
>Ga0187815_10001212_pt1 | contig 12226 bp, 10 predicted proteins | sample NC_S_5_FD_132962 | JGI IMG/M metagenome (GOLD analysis project Ga0187815, IMG submission 132962) | Wetland sediment microbial communities from Neuse River Estuary, North Carolina, USA - ASW-S_5 | ecosystem: Environmental > Aquatic > Freshwater > Wetlands > Sediment | place: USA: North Carolina...
ATCTGGAACCACGACGACGACCAGGGCATCGGTGTCCTCGCCGCGGTCAACCAGGCCAACCGCAAGGACTTCTTCATGGTCGGCGGTGCCGGGTCGAAGAAGGCCATGGAGGACATCCAGGCCGACAACACCGTCCTGAAGGCCACCGTCACGTACAGCCCGTCGATGGCCTCCTCGGCCATTTCGCTGGCCCGCCTGATCGGCCAGAACCGGGGCATGTCCGACCTGGTGGAGCTTCAGGTTCCGAAGGAGATCGTGCTCGCCTCCGAGACGATCACCAAGGAGAACGCGAGCGCCTACCTGAAGCTCGGGTTCTGACACAACGGGGGGAGACCCACCTTGTCCACTCACGACAAAGTCCTGCGGGTCGGCATGGTCGGCTACGCGTTCATGGGCGCCGCGCACTCCCAGGCGTGGCGCACCGTGAATCGGGTGTACGACCTGCCGGCGCGGGTGCGGATGGCGCTCATCTGCGGCCGGGACGAGCCGAAGGTGGCCGCCGCCGCCGACCGGCTCGGCTGGGACGGGCACACCACGGACTGGCGACGACTGGTCGAGTCCGACGAGATCGACGTGGTCGACATCTGCACACCGGGAGACAGCCACTGCGAGATAGCGATCGCCGCGTTGGCCGCCGGCAAGCACGTGCTGTGCGAGAAGCCGCTGGCCAACACCGTCGAGGAGGCCCGGCAGATGGCGACCGCCGCCGCTGCGGCCCGAGCCGGCGGGATACGCGCCATGTGCGGGTTCAACTACCGCCGGGTGCCCGCGGTGAGCATGATGCGGCAGTTCATCGCCGACGGTCGACTCGGCGAGATCCGCCACGTGCGCGCGGCCTATCTCCAGGACTGGATCATCGACCCGCAGTTCCCGTTGGTCTGGCGGTTGCAGAAGGACAAGGCGGGCTCCGGCGCGCTCGGCGACATCGGCGCGCACATCATCGATCTCACCCAGTACGTCACCGGGCAGCGGATCACCGGGGTCAGCGCCCTGACCGAGACCTTCGTCAAGGAACGGCCGCTGCCGGCCGGGTCGAGCGGCCTGGCCGCGCAGGCCGACGGCAACGGCCGGGCGACGGGCGAGGTCACCGTCGACGACGCGGCGGTCTTCGTCGCCCGGCTCGACGGCGGGGCGCTGGCCACGTACGAGGCGAGCCGGTTCGCCACCGGCCGCAAGAACGCCCTCCGGGTGGAGATCAACGGCTCGCTCGGCACCCTGGCCTTCGACCTGGAACGCCTCAACGAACTGGAGTTCTACGACGCCACCCGGCCCACCGCCGAGCAGGGTTTCACCCGGATCCTGGTGACCGAGGGGGACCACCCGTACATGTCGGCCTGGTGGCCGCCCGGCCACATCATCGGCTACGAGCACTCCTTCACCCACCAGATGCGCGACTTCGTCGAGGCGGTCGCCACCGGCGCCGACCCGACGCCGTCGTTCACCGACGCGTTGCAGGTCCAGCTCGTGCTCGACGCGGTGACCCGCTCGGCCGAGCTGGCCACCTGGACGGAGGTGGAGCCCGCGCTGGCCGAACTGGCCGCCTGACCCCGACGCGGCGCCTCGCTCTGACCGGAGTGCCGCCTGAATCAGCGGCGCCCGCAGGGTGCCGCCCGAGAAGCCTTCCCGATGCCGGCCGGCGAGGGCCCGCCGTGGTTGCGCCCCGCGGCGGGGACGAGGTCGACCTCGGGGAGCGTGCCACCGGAGCCCCGGAACGGCACGACCAGCACGGCCGTCCGGTGCGGCCGGACCGGGATTCCCCGGCCGCACCGGCGGACCGACCCGAGGAGAACCGGGGAGGAGCACGATGCGTACGGGTGTCTGGCTGGTGGGAGCGCGCGGCTCGGTCGCGACCACCAGCATCGTCGGGGCGTTGGCCCTGCGGGCCGGGCTCGCCGGTCCGACCGGCTGCGTCACCGAACTGCCCGACCTGCGCGGGCCCGCCCTGCCGGCCTTCGCCGATCTCGTCCTCGGCGGCCACGACGTGGCGGCCACCCCGCTCACCAAGCGGGCCGAGGCGCTCGCCGCCGCCGGGGTGCTGCCCGGCCGGCTGGTGGACGCCCTGGCCGGGGAACTCGCCGACGTCGAGGCGGCGCTGCGGGCCGCACCGACCGGGGGCACCCAGGCCGAGCGCGCCGCCGCCGTGGCCCGCGACCTGACCGAATTCCGGAGCCGGCACGCGCTGGACCGGGTGGTGGTGGTCAACGTCTCGGCCACCGAACCGGCCGCCGCCGCGCACCCGGCCCACCACGACCTCGCCGCGCTGCGGGACGCGCTGGCCGGCCCCGCCGACGTGCTGCCGGCCAGCTCGCTGTACGCGTACGCGGCGTTCACCGCCGGCTGCCCGTACGTGGACTTCACCCCGTCGACCGGTGCCCGGCTGCCGGCGCTGGCGGCGCTGGCCGAGGAGCGGGGCCTGCCGTACGCCGGGCACGACGGCAAGACCGGGGAGACCCTGGTCAAGTCGGTGCTCGCGCCGATGTTCGCGATGCGGCACCTGGCGGTGCGCTCGTGGTCCGGGGTGAACCTGCTCGGCGGCGGGGACGGCGCGACGCTCGCCGAGCCGGCCGCCAACGCCGCCAAGGTGGGCAGCAAGCAGCGGGTGCTCGGCGAGACCCTCGGCTACGTACCGCAGGGCGGCACCCGGATCGACTACGTGCCGGAACTTGGCGACTTCAAGACCGCCTGGGACCTGGTCACCTTCGCCGGTTTCCTCGGCACCGGGATGCGGTTGGAGTTCACCTGGCACGGCTGCGACTCGGCGCTGGCCGCCCCGCTGGTGCTCGACCTGGCCCGGTTGACCGCCGCCGCGCACGCCGCCGGCCGCCACGGTCCCCTCGCCGAACTGGCCTTCTTCTTCAAGGACCCGCTCGACGCGCCCACCCACGCGCTGGCCGAGCAGTGGGCGCTGCTGCGGGACTTCGTCGCCGGGTTGCACGCCGGAGCCGGGCGATGAGCTGGCTGGCCGACCTCGCCGAGCTGGTCCGGGCGCCCGCCGCGCTCTCCGTACCGGGGGACGTGGTGGCCGGCGCGGCGGCGGCCGGCGCGCTGGACCGGCGTACGCCCGCGCTGGCCGGGGCGTCGGTGCTGCTCTACTGGGCCGGCATGGCCGCCAACGACTGGGCCGACCGCCGGCTCGACGCGGTCGAACGCCCCGAGCGGCCGATCCCGTCCGGCCGGGTCCACCCGGTCGCCGCGTTCGGCGTCGCCGCCGGGCTGACCGCCGCCGGGCTCGCCGTCGCCCGCGCCGCCGGGGGCCGGCGGGCCACCGCCGTCGCGGTCCCGCTCGCCGCCGCGATCTGGGGGTACGACCTGCTCGCCAAGAACACCGCCGCCGGTCCCGCCGTGATGGCCGCCTGTCGGGGCCTGGACGTGCTGCTCGGCGCGAGCCCCGGCCCGACCCGCGATCCCGGCCGCCGCCGATCGTCGGCGAGTCGGAGTTCCTGGCCCGCCGCCCGGAGCGCGACGCGCGGAGCCGGCCGTGCCTCCTCGACCACGCGCGGGCTGGTCCGGGCGCTGCCGGCGGCGCTGACCGTGGCCGCGCACACCTGGACCGTCACCGCGCTGTCCCGTCGCGAGGTCTCCGGGGCCGACCGGCGGCTGCCCCGGGCCACCCTCGCCGGCACCGCGCTGGTCGCCGCCACCGCGCTGGGGCGTACCGACCCGGTGCCCGCCGCGCTCGCCGCCGGCTACGCCACCCGCTACGGGTCGGCGCAGGCCCGGGTGCTCGCGGACCCGTCACCGGCCCGGGTACGCGCCGCCGTCGGAGCGGGCATCACCGGGCTGCCGGCGTTGCAGGGCGCGCTGACCGCCCGGGCCGGTGCCCGGGTGCTCGGTCTCGCCGTCGCGGCCGCCGCCCCGCTCGGCCGCCGCCTGGCCCGACTGGTGTCGCCGACATGACCAGCCCCCCGCGACCGTCCGCCCGGGACCGGGTCGCCGGCGTCGCGCGAACGGGGGCGGACGCCGGGGCCGCGCCGGCCGGGCGCGGGGGGCTGCCGGACCCGGCCCGGCTCCGCTTCGGGTACGGGACCAACGGCTTCGCCAACCACCGGCTCGACGACGCGCTCACCGTCCTGGCCGACCTCGGCTACCAGGGCGTCGCGCTCACCCTGGACCACGACCACCTGGACCCGTTCGGGCCGGGGCTGGCCCGTCGGGTGGCCGCCGTGCAGCGCCGACTGGCCGCGCTCGGCCTGGCCGTGGTGATCGAGACCGGGGCCCGCTACCTGCTCGACCCGTGGCACAAGCACGCCCCGACCCTGCTGCACGACGATCCGGCGCTGCGGATCGAGTTCCTCCGCCGGGCCGTACGGATCGGCGCGGACCTGGGCGCGGAGGCGGTCTCGTGCTGGGCCGGCGTACGACCGCCGGAGGTGCCGGAGGCCGTCGCCTGGGACCGGCTCGTCGCCGGCTGCGCCACCGTCTGCGCCGAGGCCGAGGCGGCCGGCGTGCCGCTCGGGTTCGAACCCGAGCCGGGGATGCTGGTCGAGGACATCGCCGGCTGGCGCCGGCTGCGGGACGCGCTCGGCGCGCCGCCCGGCTTCGGCGTCACCCTCGACATCGGACACTGCCGCTGCCTGGAGCCCCGGCCGGTGCCCGACTGCGTGGCGGCGGTCGCCGAGCACCTGGTCAACGTGCAGATCGACGACATGCGCCGGGGTGTGCACGAGCACCTGGAGTTCGGCACCGGCGAGATCGACTTCCCGCCGGTGCTGCGCGCTCTCGCCGACGCCGGCTACCGCGGGCTGGTGGCCGTGGAACTGCCCCGGCACTCGCACGCCGCGCCCGCCGTCGCCGCCCGGTCGATCGAATTCCTGCGGGCCGCCGGTGCTCGTAACGGTCCGCGGAGCGAAGGCGGTGGCTGAGTACCTGCCACCAGAGGGGAGACAGCATGACACCCGACCGACTGCGCGCCGCGCTGCGGGGCGTACCCGATCCGCGGTGGCTGGACGCGGCCCTGCGCCGCGTGGCGACCGAGCCCACGGCGATCCCACGCCTCTTCGCCACCGCCGCCCGGCGGTGCGGTCGGGAGCCGCTGGCCGAACCGCCCGGCTGGACGGTCGACGAGGCCGCCCGGGCGCTGCTGCTCACCGCGTTGCCCGCCGACCACGCGGTGCTGGCCGACGCCCTCTACCGGCAGGGTGACGCCGCCGAGAAGCGGGCCGTGCTGCGGGCCCTGCCGCTGCTGCCGATCGGGGCCGAGTGCGTGCCGCTGCTGCACGACGCGATCCGCACCAACGACACCCGGCTGATCGCCGCCGCGCTCGGCCCGTACGCCCGGCACCTGGAACAGCCGGCCTGGCGGCAGGCCGTGCTCAAGTGCGTCTTCACCGGCGTACCGCTGGCGGTCGTGGACGACCTGGACGGCCGGGCGGACGGCGAGTTGGCGACCATGCTGGCCGCGTTGGCCGCCGAGCGCCACGCGGCCGGCCGGACCATACCCGCCGACGCCACCGACCTGCTGCGCCGGCTCGGCGCCGGCTCGCACCCGACCACCGCCAGGGAGGCGTGATGCGCATCTTCGACCCGCACATCCACATGACCTCACGGACCACCGACGACTACGAGCGGATGGCCGCCGCCGGGGTACGCGCGGTGGTGGAGCCGGCGTTCTGGCTCGGCCAGCCGCGCACCAGCGTCGACTCGTTCGTCGACTACTTCGACTCGCTGATCGGCTGGGAGCCGTTCCGGGCCGGGCAGTTCGGCGTCCGGCACCACGCCACCGTGGCGCTGAACCCGAAGGAGGCCAACGACCCGCGCTGCCGCCCGGTGCTCGACCTGCTCCCGCGCTACCTGGACAAGGACGGCGTGGTGGCGGTCGGCGAGATCGGCTACGACTCGATGACCCCGGCCGAGGACGCCGCCCTCGCCGGGCAGCTCGCCCTGGCCGTCGGGCACGACCTGCCCGCACTGGTGCACACCCCGCACCGGGACAAGGCGCGCGGCGTCGAACGCACCCTCGCGGTGGTCGCCGAGTCCGGCATCGACCCCGGCCGGGTGCTGGTCGACCACCTCAACGAGGTCACCGTGAAGCTGGTCCGGGACACCGGCTGCTGGCTGGGCTTCTCCATCTATCCGGAGACCAAGATGTCGCCGCCGCGGATGGTCGAGCTGCTGAAGACGTACGGGACGGAGCGGATGCTGGTCAACTCGGCCGCCGACTGGGGACGCTCCGACCCGCTGCTCACCCGGGCCACCGGCGAGGCGATGCTGCTCGCCGGGTTCGGCGAGGACGACGTCGACCGGGTGCTGTGGCGCAACCCGGTGGAGTTCTACGGCCAGTCCGGTCGGCTGGACCTGACCGACCTGGACGCGGCGGCGCCGACCTTCGCCGGCAACTCCATCCTGCGTGGGGGCGAGTGATGCGGCTGCGCCACGCCGACGGCAGCACCGTCCACCTCGGCTACTGCACCAACGTGCACCCGGCCGAGGACCTGGCCGGGATCCTCGCCCAGCTCGACGCGTACGCGCTGCCGGTCCGGCGGGCGCTCGACGCCGACCTGCTCGGGCTGGGACTGTGGCTGGCCGCCCCGGTGGCCGCCGCGCTCGCCGCCGACCCGGCGGCCCGCCGCCGGCTCCGGCACGAGCTGGCCGTACGCGGGCTGGAGGTGGTCACGCTCAACGGCTTCCCGTACGCGGCCTTCCAGGCGGCGGTGGTCAAGGGCGCGGTGTACCACCCGGACTGGACCACCCCGGAGCGGCTCGGGTACACCCTGGACCTGGCCCGGGTGCTGGCCGACCTGCTGCCCGAGGACGCGGCCCGGGGCTCGATCTCCACCCTGCCACTGGCCTGGCGTACGCCGTGGGACGCCGAACGGGCCGACGCCGCCCGGCGGCGCCTCGACGAGTTGGCCGCCGGCCTGGCCGAGGTGGAGCGGGCGACCGGCCGGACCGTACGGGTCGGCTTCGAGCCGGAACCGGGCTGTCTGGTGGAGTCCACGGGACAAGCACGTGAGATATTGTCAGCCATGGATACCGATCGGCTCGGGATCTGCCTCGATCTGGCGCACCTCGCCTGCGCCTGGGAAGAACCGGTCGAGGCGCTGGGTCGACTGCGGGCCGCCGGGCTGCCGGTGGTCAAGGTGCAGGTCTCCGCGGCCGTCGAGGCGGACGATCCGGACGGCTCGGCCGAGGCGCTGCGCCGCTGGGTCGAGCCGCGTTTCCTGCACCAGACGCGGGCCGCCGGCTGCGCCGGCGCCACCGACCCGGCCGACCCGGCGTACGCCGCCGACGACCTGGACGCCGCCCTCGACACGCGGCTGCCGGGGCCGTGGCGGGTGCACTACCACGTGCCGCTGCACGCGCCGCCCGAGCCGCCGCTGCGGTCCACCGTGCCGGTGCTGCGGGCCGCCCTCGCCGCGTTGTACGCCGGTCCGGCCGCCGGCTGTGACCACCTCGACGTCGAGACGTACACCTGGGGGGTGCTGCCGGCGGCGCGGCGGCCGGGCACCGACGCGGAGCTGGCCGGCGGGATCGCCGCCGAGCTGGCCTTCGCCCGAGACGAGCTGGTCGGGCTCGGCCTGGCCGCGACGGCGGGCGAGCGGAGCGAGGTGACGGCATGAGCAAGCGACTGGTGGTCATCGACGTGGTGGGGCTGACCCCGCGCCTGCTGGCGCACATGCCCCGGCTGCGCGCGGTCGCCGAGGCCGGGTTCGCCGCCGAACTGGGTACGGTGCTGCCGGCGGTCACCTGCTCGGTGCAGTCCACCTTCCTCACCGGCCAGCCGCCCGCCGGCCACGGGATCGTCGGCAACGGCTGGTACTTCCGGGATCTCGGCGAGGTGCTGCTCTGGCGGCAGCACAACGCCCTGGTCGGCGGGGAGAAGCTGTGGCAGGCGGCCCGCCGGGTGGAGCCCGGCTACCGGGTGGCCAACGTCTGCTGGTGGTACGCGATGGGCGCCGACGTGGACTGGACGGTCACTCCGCGACCGATCTACCACGCCGACGGGCGCAAGGAACCGGACTGCTGGACCGACCCACCCGAGCTGCACGACGTGCTCACCGAGGCGCTCGGCACCTTCCCGCTGTTCACCTACTGGGGGCCGGGGGCGGGGCTGCCGTCGTCCCGGTGGATCTGCCGGGCCGCCGAGCGGATCCTCGCCGACCACGCGCCGGACCTGACCCTGGTCTACGTCCCGCACCTCGACTACGACCTGCAACGCTTCGGCCCGTCCTCGCCGGAGGCCGCCGCCGCGGCGGCCGAGCTGGACGCCGTGCTCGCCCCGCTGCTGGACGCCGCCGCGGAGCGGGACGCCACCGTGGTGGCGCTCTCCGAGTACGGCATCACCGACGTCTCCCGCCCGGTCGACGTCAACCGGCTGCTGCGCGCCGAGGGGCTGCTGCGGGTCTACACGCAGGCCGGGATGGAATACCTGGATCCGTGGACGTCGCGGGCCTTCGCCGTCGCCGACCACCAGGTGGCGCACGTGTACGTGAAGGACCCGGCGGACGTGCCGGCGGTGGCCAAGCTCTGCGCCGGGCTGCCCGGGGTGGCCGAGGTGCTGGACGCCGCCGGTCAGGCCGGGTACGGGCTGGCCCACGAGCGCTCCGGCGAGCTGGTGCTGGTGGCCGAGCCGGACGCCTGGTTCACCTACTACTACTGGCTCGACGACGCCCGCGCGCCCGACTTCGCCCGCCTCGTGGAGATTCATCGGAAGCCGGGTTACGACCCCGCCGAGTTGTTCTTCGACCCGGCGGCCCCGGGCGCCGCGAAGCGCCGGGCGGCGGTGGCGCTGGCCCGCAAGAAGCTCGGCCTGCGCTACCTGATGAGCGTGGTCGGGCTGGACGCCGGGGCGCGGGCGGTCCGCGGCTCGCACGGGCGGCTGCCCGCCGACCCGGCCGACGGGCCGGTGCTGCTCTGCTCCGAACCCGCCGCGGCCCGGGACCGGTTCGCCGCCACCGAGGTGAAGGCCCTGCTGCTCCAGCTCGCCGGACTGGCCTCGGAGGCGCCATGACCGTAACCGTCGCACCGACCGACCCGGCCCTGCTGCGGGACCGCTTCGACGCCGCGCTCGCCGCGTTCCTGCGCGAGCGGCAGCCGGGTCGGTCGGACGACGACGGTACACAGGCGGTCCATGCCGTACTGCACCGGTTCGTCCTCGCCGGTGGCAAGCGGCTGCGACCGCTCTTCTGCTACTGGGGCTGGCGGGGTTCCGGCGGTCCCGACAACGCCCCGATCGTGGCCGCCGCGGCGGCGCTGGAGCTGTTCCACGCCTTCGCCCTGATCCACGACGACATCCTCGACGGCAGCGACCGCCGGCGCGGCCAGCCCTCGGTGCACCGGATCTTCGCCGATCTGCACGCCCGCTCCGGCTGGCGCGGTGACCCGGAGGCGTACGGCCGCGACGCCGCCCTGCTCTGCGGCGACCTCTGCGCTGCCTGGTCGGCGCAGATGTTCCACGACTGCGGGCTCGACCCCGCCCGGGTCCGGCGCGGTCTCGCCGTCTTCGCGCGGATGCGGGCCGAGGTGATCGCGGGGGAGTTCCTGGACGTGGTCGCCGCCGCCGGCGACGGCTCGGTGGCGAGCGCGCTCGCGGTGGTCCGGATGAAGACCGCCCGCTACACGGTGACCCGCCCGGTGCAGATCGGCGCCGCCCTGGCCGGGGCCGACCCCGACACGGTGGCGGCGTTGGCCGACTTCGGCGACCCGCTCGGGGACGCCTTCCAACTCCGCGACGACCTGCTCGGCGTCTTCGGCGACCCGACGGTGACCGGCAAGTCCAACCTGGACGACCTGCGCGAGGGGAAGCCGACGGTGCTGATGGCGCTGGCCCGCCAGGCGGCCGATGCTAGCCGGGCGGCGCGGCTGCGCGCCCTGGTCGGCGACCCCGAACTGGACCACGGTGGCGCGGCCGAGGTGCGGGCGATCATCGAGGCCACCGGCGCGCGGGAACGGGTCGAGCGGATGATCCGGTCCCGGGTCGACCACGCCCGCGCCGCGCTGGACCGCACCCCGCTGACCGAGCCCGCCCGGTCGGCGCTGGCCGACCTCACCACCCGCGCCGCGCACCGGGTGCGGTAGGGAAGGTGGGGCCTTCCGTGCGCGGCGCGGCGGAAATAGAGTGGGGGCGGCGACCGCGAGGTGGCCGGTGACCCGACGGGAGGCGCAACCCGTCGGGCCCAGGTGCGTCCGCGCCCACCGGTGCCCCATCGGGGTCGCTCGCACCCGGTCTCCCTCGCCCCGGTCCGCTACGGAATCCCCCATCACGACAGGGGAGAAGGACAATGGCGCGACCCATCACGCTCTTCACCGGCCAGTGGGCCGATCTTCCGTTCGACGAGGTCTGCCGGCTCGCCGCCGAGTGGGGGTACGACGGCCTGGAGATCGCCTGCTGGGGCGACCACTTCGAGGTCGACAAGGCGCTCGCCGACGAGTCGTACGTGGACCGGAAGCGGGCCACCCTCGCCAAGCACAACCTCCAGGTCTTCGCCATCTCCAACCACCTGGTCGGCCAGGCGGTCTGCGACCACCCGATCGACGAGCGGCACCAGGACATCCTCCCCGCCCGGATCTGGGGCGACGGTGAGCCGGAGGGCGTACGCCGGCGGGCCGCCGAGGAGATGAAGGACACCGCGCGGGCGGCGGCGAGGCTCGGGGTGAAGACGGTGGTCGGCTTCACCGGCTCGTCGATCTGGCACACCCTGGCGATGTTCCCGCCGGTCCCGCCGGCCATGATCGAACGCGGCTACCAGGACTTCGCCGACCGGTGGAACCCGATCCTCGACGTGTTCGACGAGGTGGGCGTACGGTTCGCCCACGAGGTGCACCCCAGCGAGATCGCGTACGACTACTGGACCACCAGGCGGGCGCTGGAGGCGATCGGCCACCGGCCCGCGTTCGGGCTGAACTGGGACCCGTCGCACTTCGTCTGGCAGGACCTGGACCCGGTCAACTTCATCTTCGACTTCGCCGACCGGATCTACCACGTCGACTGCAAGGACGCGAAGGTGCGTACCGGCGACGGTCGGCGCGGGCGGCTCTCCTCCCACCTGCCCTGGGCGGACCTGCGTCGCGGCTGGGACTTCGTCTCCACCGGGCACGGCGACGTGCCGTGGGAGGACTGCTTCCGCGCGTTGAACGCGATCGGCTACGACGGCCCGATCTCGATCGAGTGGGAGGACGCCGGCATGGACCGCCTGGTCGGCGCGCCCGAGGCGGTGCAGTTCGTACGTCGGCTCGCCTTCGACGCGCCGGCCGCCGCCTTCGACGCGGCCTTCAGCAGCAACCGGGACTGACCTCTCGGCCGCCAGCACAGGCGGGAGGCGACCCGAGGTCGCCTCCCGCCTGTGCGAACGTGCGGCCGGACGGTTACTCCGTGACCTCGTGGTCGTGGTCGTGCAGGCCACCGCCGCCGCTGTCGCCGGCACCCGGTCCCTTGCCCCGGACCGGCGCGCGCAGGCTGCTGGTGTCGAAGGCGTACGTGATCACGGCGTGTGCGATCGCGTCCGACATCTCCTCGAGCGCCTGCTTGTTGATGTTGTTGATCGTGTCGCAGGCCTGGTGGTAGCACGAGTCGTACGCCACGCCCGCGGTGCCGCCGAAGACCGCCGCCTCGTCCGCGGTCTTGATCCCTTCGCCACCGGTGAACAGGCCACCGGACGGGATGTCCACGCCGGCGGCGATGAACGGCCCGTAGTCGCTACGCCCGGAGAACGGCGTCTCCCGCGAGGCCAGCCCCTGCGAGGCGAAGTAGTCGTGGAAGAGCTGCTCGATGGCGCCCGAGCCGGCCGGCCCGGCGGCGGACCCGGTGCCGACCGGGAACGCCGAGTTGTCGCCGTCGTAGACGAACCGCACGTAGTTGGGCGAGGCGACCATGTCGAAGTTCAGGTAGAGAGAGATCTTCTTCCGCTCCGCCGCCGACAGGTTGGCGACGTAGTGCTCCGACCCGACCAGGCCGGACTCCTCGGCGCCCCAGAGGGCGAAGCGGACCTTGTTCTTCGGCTTGACCTTGCGCATCTGCGTGGCGATTTCCAGCAGCGAGGCGCTGCCCGAGCCGTTGTCGTTGATGCCCGGGCCGGCGGAGACCGAGTCCAGGTGGGCGCCGGCCATCACCACGTTGTTCGGGTCACCCGAGTCCGATTCGGCGATGAGGTTCTCCGCGGTGGCCGTGCCGCGAAAGGTGTCGGCCTTGACCCGCAACCTCAGGCCACCGGAGACCTGCGCCACGAGCTGCTGGCCGAGTTCCTGGGTGACGCCCGTGGCCACGGAGTCCAGCCTGAACGTCTCGCCC